>Ga0207667_10006253_pt1 | contig 14451 bp, 11 predicted proteins | sample KBSCornC52_FD_184301 | JGI IMG/M metagenome (GOLD analysis project Ga0207667, IMG submission 184301) | Corn rhizosphere microbial communities from Kellogg Biological Station, Michigan, USA - KBS Corn C5-2 (SPAdes) (version 2) | ecosystem: Host-associated > Plants > Roots > Rhizosphere > Soil ... | reverse complement strand
CTGAAACGCAATTGCAGCGACTTCGGCATCAAACTGTTCGACACCACCGACGACGATCAGGGCATCGAGCACATCATCGCGCCCGAACACGGCTGGGTGCGCCCGGGCATGGTGATCCTGTGCGGCGACAGCCACACCACGACCTACGGTGCGCTGGGCGCATTGGGTTTCGGCGTTGGCACCTCCGAAGTCGAACACATACTCGCCACGCAGACGCTGGTCTATCGCCTGGCGCAAGACATGCGCATCCGCGTCGACGGCGCGCTGCCGCCGGGGACCTCGGTCAAGGACCTGATCCTGATGATCATCGGCCGCATCGGCGCGCAGGGCGCGCGCGGTTACGCGGTGGAATTCTGCGGCACGACCATCGCCGCCTTGTCAGCCGAGGCGCGCATGACCTTGTGCAATATGGCGGTGGAAGCCGGCGCGCGCGCCGCGCTGATCCGTCCCGATGTAACCACGTTCGAGTACGTGCGCTGCCATGCTTCCAATCTGGATGACGCCGCCTTGGCTCAGGCGATGGAAGATTGGCGCGCCCTGCATTCGGATGAGGGTGCCCACTTCGACGTCGAGTACGTGTTCCACGCCGCGCAGGTGGCGCCTTACGTTACCTGGGGCACCAGTCCCGACCAGACCATTGCGGTCGACGCGCTGACGCCGCCATCGGATGAGAGTGCCGCCACGCAGGCGCTGGCGTACATGGATCTGCATGCGCAACAGTCGCTGCTCGGACTGCCGATCAATCGCGTCTTCATCGGATCCTGCACCAACGGTCGCATTGAAGACCTGCGCAGCGCCGCCGCCATCGTCCGCGGCAAACACGTCGCCGCCTCGGTGCGCGCGATGGTGGTGCCGGGCTCCGGTGCAGTGCGCCGCCAGGCCGAGCGGGAAGGGCTGGCGCAGATCTTCATTGACGCCGGTTTTGAGTGGCGCCAACCGGGCTGTTCGATGTGCCTGGCGATGAACGACGATGTGCTGGAGCCGGGCGAGCGTTGCGCCTCGACTACCAACCGCAATTTCGAAGGACGCCAGGGGCGAGGCGGCCGCACCCATCTGATGAGCCCGGCCATGGCGGCAGCGGCGGCGCTGGCCGGCAGCATCGCCGACGTCAGGACTTTGCAACAGGGAGACAGCCATGCTTGAAAAACAAGGACAACTACTGCGCGGCGTCGCCGCACCGATCCTGATCGACAATCTCGACACCGACCAGATCATGCCCAAGCAATTCCTGCGCATCATCACCAAGCAGGGACTGGACCGCGGCGTGCTGTACGATCTGCGCTTCCATCCGGACGGCAGCGAGCGCAAGGAATTCATCCTCAACCAGGACGGTTTCCGCGCAGCGAAATTCATCATCGGCGGCCCCAACTTCGGTTGCGGATCCAGCCGCGAACATGCGGTATGGGGTTTGCAGCAGCTAGGCATCGAAGCGGTGATCGCGCCCAGCTTCGGTGAGATATTTTTCGGCAATGCGCTCAACAATCGCTTGTTGTTGATCGTGCTGCCGCAGGAACAGATCGACGCCTTGTTGCAGGACCTCGCGTCCGGGCATCATGAATTGGAGATTGACCTGCATGCCTGCGCAGTGCGCAGCGCCACGCAGGACTTCAGGTTTCCACTGGCCGAGCGCCACCGCAAGATGATCGTCGACGGACTCGACATGGTCGGCGCCACCCTGCAGATGCTGCCGGCCATCACCGAGTTCGAACAAGGCTATCGCGCACGGCATCCGTGGGCCGACGCCTTGCGCTGACACGCTGCAATTTCGACGTTTTTTCGGCGATGTCTTTTTGGCAATATCTCATGATGAGATGGAAATCGCCGGGTTTTATGCTTCATTTTCTCCATATGGCGCTCCTGGCCGGAGTGATATAACTATCGATGTCGCGCATTCATAACTACATCAGCGCGATGTCGAAAGGACAGGGACATATGGAGAAGCAAGGCAAACGCAGCATGGTGCTGCTGGCCATGGGGGCGCTGCTGGGGTTGCAATTGCTTGGTTGGCAGTTTCCGGCAACGGCTGCCGACAAGAACGTCTCCATCGGATTCGCCGGACCGCTCACCGGTCTTAGCAGCGCCAGCGGCATCAGCATGCTCAATGCCGTCAAGATGGCGGTCGATGAGATCAACGGCGCCGACCTGCGCGTCGGCGGCGACCGGCTGGTGTTCAAGTTGCAGGTACAGGACGATAAATCCAACCCGCGCATCGCTGAAATCGCAGCGCGCTATTTCGCCAAGAGCGATACCACCGGCGTGGTCGGCATTTTCAACAGCGCTGTCGCCGTCAGCTCGTCGGTGATCTATCAGAAAGCCGGTATTCCGCATTTCGCCATTTCAGGTACCCGGCGCTTCACCCAGCAAGGCCACGACAGCGCTTTCCGCATTGCTGCCTACGACGAGCAGCGCGCCGCCGTGCTGGCCGCTTACGTCGCGCAGGAATTGCACAAAAGCCGCGTCGCCATCGTGCATGACGACAGCGTATTCGGGCGCGACTACAAGGAGAAATTCGAGAGCGCCTTCACCAAGCTCGGCGGCAAGATCGTCAGCGTCCATTCGGTCAGCGCCACGACCTACGACTTCAACGACATCCTCAAGGCGATCCGGGTCGGCAAGGCGGACGCGGTGTTCTTTGGCGGACTCGGATCGCAGAGCGCGATGCTGGCGCAAAACATGTACCGGCTGGGCATTGAGGCGCCGCTGGTGACGGCGGCCTCGCTGGTGGGGCCGATGTATTTGCAGACCGCGGGTCCCGGTGCGGAAGGCACGGTGTCAATCATGCCCGGCGCCCATCAACGCAAGTCGAAGCAGTTCGAAGCCTTCGAGAAAAATTATCAGCAGCGCTACAACGCTGCGCCCGGCGCCTATTCGGCGGTCGCGTATGACCAGGTGCAGGTGTTGGCGGCTGCGATCGTTCGCGCCGGCTCGGCCAATCCGCGCAAGGTGACGGCGGCTTTGCATGCGATCAAGCATAACGGCCTGACCGGGACGATTTCATTTGACGGCCACGGTGATCTGCGCGATGTGAGTTTCTCGACCTATCAGGTCAAGAATTCGGTGTGGATCATGTACAAGCAGTACCACGTCGGCACGGGCAACTGAGGTCTTCATACCCTGCGGGGCCGATGGCGTCCATCTGCAACGTAACAAGCCCTATTGAAGCTTGCCGGCGAATTTGGCCACGGCGGCCATCGCGCAGGCTTCGTCCTTGTCCCCGCCCGGAGCGCCTGACACACCGATTGCGCCGATGATCTGGTTGCCGGCAAGGACCGGCACGCCGCCGCCGAGGACCAGCACATCGGAGACATCCTTGAGATTGCCGCTGACCATGTTGGCCGCGATCAGTCTGGCTGTTTCACTGGTGCTGCGTTTGAAGGCCACTGCCGTAAAGGCCTTGCGGCGACTTGTGCTCACGGTGCTTGGTCCGGCGCCGTCGTCGCGCAGCACGGCGCGCTCTTGCCCGGCCTTGTCGACCACCGCGACCGTAACCTGGTAACCGTCCTTGCGGCATTGCTCAATAGCGGCAATCGCGATGTCGCGGGCCAGGTCCTGCGAGATCTGTTTTTCGGTCAGCACTTGTGCATGCGCCTGGAGCGATGTGCCGGCGGTTTGTGTGGCTAACGCCAGCAGCAGGAAAATTTTCTTCATGTCGGCCTCTGTTCAGTGTGGGTGGAAATAGTAGCGTTCCGCTCCTTCCGAATGGGCGTGCTTCAGCAGAAGCCGGGTTCTTTTCGTGGGCCAACGAGAAAAAACAAATAGATGATCAAGAGATGTATAGAACGCATTTCGCCAACGGTCATCTCGCTCATGTTGCCGACGATGCCGCCGGCAATCTATAGCGCTGACTCCTGATCGCCGTGGACAGAATGATGATGCGCTCGCGCCAGCAGCTCGAATGAGCGCAGGCGATCTTCCAGTGCGTAAGTCCAGGCGGTGATGCCGATCTCGTCGGCGCCGGCGTTGTCGGCCAGGCGATGCAACTTGCCCATGACCTCGTCGGCAGTCCCGACAAAATTGCGTTCCAGTTGCAGTGCTATGCGTTCGCGCTGCTGCGCCGTGTAGGGATAGGCCAGCGCGGCGTCGACCGACTCCAGCGGCTCGCGCACGCCGTCGTCGAGACGGGTGCGCCACAAGCCGCGCGAGGCGAACAGGCGGCGCGCTTGTTCATGCGTATCGGCTGCCAGCGCCCAGGCCATGATGGCCGCATACGGCGCATCGCACAAAGTACCGGGCCGGAACGCGGCGCGGTAGGCGTCGAAGGCGGCCTCGGAAATTCCCACGCTTTGTTCCGCCGAATAGTTGAAACACATCGGCAGGCCCAGCTCGCCGGCAGAACGCGCACCGTCGATGGAGGTCACCAGCAGCCACGGTTGCGCGACGCCGGGATTGTGCGGCAGCGTCTTCAATCCGACCAATTTGTCATCGTTGCCGGGCGTCTCTTTGCACAGCCACGCGCACAGCTCACGTATCTTTTGTTCAAACTTCAGGCGATCGCCATCGCCTCCGGGATTGAGCGCGCGGAAGGCGTTGCCGTCGCCGCCCGGCGAACGTCCGAGCCCGAGATCGATGCGCCCCGGCGCGAGCGCCTCCAGGACGTTGAACTGTTCCGCCACCTTGAACGGCGCATAGAACGGCAACAGGACGCCGGCCGCGCCGAGCCGGATGTGCGAGGTCAGCGTGGTGAGTGCACCGAGCAGAATCTCCGGCGCGCTGCCGACGATGGCGGGATTGTTGTGATGCTCCGACACCCAGAAGCGGTGATAGCCGAGCCGCTCGCAATGCTGCGCCAGCTGCAAGGTATTGCGCAGCGCGTCGGCGTGCGTCGTGCCGGCGGAATAAGCCGATTGATCGAAGGCGATCAGGGGTTTGCGCGCAGCGGTCATGGCGTGCGCAGGGGAATCACATAAGGAATATCGCCGTCGCTGCCGATGCGCGCGCTGACGCCGTAGACTGCCTCGATATGCTGCGGCGTGAGCACCTCGCGCCAATGTCCCTGCGCCACCACACGGCCTTCCCTCAGCATCACCAGGCGATCGGCGAAACGCGCCGCCAGCGCCAGGTCGTGGATGGCGATCAATACACCGCTGCCTTGCGCGTCGGCGATTTCGCGCGCGGCGGTCATGGCTTCCAGCTGATGATGCAAGTCGAGATCGCTGGTCGGTTCATCCAGCAACAACAACCGTCCCTGCTGCACCAGCGCACGCGCCAGCAGCACGCGCTGCCGCTCGCCGCCGCTGAGTTCGTCATAGGGACGCAATGCCAGTTCTTGCAGCTTGAGGCGTTCGATGGCGTCAAGCACGATGCGGTGATCACGTTCGCCGCTGTTCCAGGTGCGATGCGGCGCACGGCCCAGCGCAATCATGTCGGCCACGCGCAGCGACATGGCCGGCCCGGTGTGCTGCGGCACATAGGCAATGGCGCGCGCCAGGTTGCGGCGCGACATGTCCTGCAAATTGTCGCCGGCCAGCGTCATGCGGGCGTGCTGCGACGGCATGACGCGGTTGATGCGGTTGATGCATTTGAGCAGGGTGCTCTTGCCGGCGCCGTTGGGGCCGACCAGGCCGACGATTTCGCCGGCGCCGACTTGCAGGTCGATGTTGTCGAGGATCAGGCGCTTGCCGTGACGGTAATGCAATCCGGAGATGTTGAGCATCACAGGCCTGCCTTGTGCCGGCTCGACAGCAGCAGATGCAGGAACAGCGGCACGCCGACATACGCGACGACGATGCCGACCGGGATGATCACCGGCGCAAACAGCAGGCGTCCGGCCATGTCCGACAACAGCACCAGCAGCGCGCCGACGATGGCGGAGAAGGGCAGCAGCCAGCGATGGTCGCCGCCGATCAGCAGGCGTGCAATATGCGGTGCCACCAGGCCGACGAAGCCGATCACGCCGGTGAAGCTGACGACCGCAGCCGTGATCATCACCGCCACCACGGTCACCACCGTACGCACGCGGCCGACCGCGAAACCGAGCGAGGCGGCAATGTCGTCGCCGCCGGCAGCGAAGGCATTGAGCGCCCAGGCATGCCATTGCAGCAGCGGTGCGCCGAGCAGCAATACTCCGCCGGCCACCGCGACTTCATTCCAAGTGCTGCCGTTGAGCGAGCCGAAGGTCCATTGCACGATGGCGGCGAGCTGCTGTTCGGTGGCGACGAACTGCACGCTGGCGGTCAGGGCGCTGAACAGATAGGTCAGGCCGACGCCACCCAGCACCAGCATGGTGGCGCTGACGCCGCGCAGCGCCGAGAAGGCCAGCACCAGCGTCGCGCACAATACGGCGCTGGCGAAGGCGGCCGCGACGGTGAGATATAGGCCGCTCCAGGCCCCCGCCACGCCTGTCGCCCCTGACAAGATCGCCAGCGACGCGCCGAACGCCGCCGCCGGCGAAATGCCGACCGTGTAGGGACTCACCAGCGGATTGCGTGTGATGCCTTGCATGGCCACGCCGGCCAGCGCCAGGCCCGCGCCGGCGACCACCGCCATGACGATGCGCGGCAGCCGCAGTTGTTGCAGCAGCGAGATCTGCCACGCTGGAATATCGTTCAGCCACGCGACCGGCAGCAGCGGCGCGAACAGGGCGCGCAGGCTGGTCGCCATGCCGAGTTTTTGCGCGCCGAGCGATCCGGCCAACGCCATCGCGGCGATCAGCAGCGCGACGCCGGCGATCATCGCCAGCGCATTGCGGCGCTGGTGACGCTGCAGGGATTGCATCAGCGTGGGTGCAGGAATATCCATTTTCATTTGCGCAGTTCCGCCAGCGAAGCCGTGTAACCGCCGGGCGCCGACACCTGTTGAAAATCCTCCAGCCAGGTGCGCATGACCTGGTCCGGATCGACGTCTTTGAAGCGATCCGGATACAGCCATTTGGCAATCTGCAATGCGCCGATGATCTTGGAGCAACCGCCCGCCAGGTAATAGCTGATGTGATACACCTGCCCGTTCCGCACCGCCGGAATGCGATCGAAGCCGGGGCGCGCGGCGACCGCTTCGAGCACCTGCAACGAGAACGCGCGGCTGTGCGGTTCGTACTGAGCCGGCTCCAGTTTGACGATGACGTCGGGCATGCGCGCGACGACTTCTTCCGGATCGACGCTGAAGCCTTGTACACTGCCGCGCGCCGACGGCTGGCTAAGGACGCTGACGTCGCGGAACACATTGACGCCGCCGCCGACCTCGACCATGTCGTGCCAGCCCGAGCCCTTCAACAGGGTCTTGTAGGCGCCGACTTCTTCAATGTAGACGCGCTTGCGCTGCGCCATCGGCAGGTTCTGCAAGCGCTGCGCAAGCAAGTCGCGGTAGCGGCGATAGAAAGCGTTGAGTTTGGCGGCTCGTTGCGGTTGCTCGAACAGTCGGCCGAACAGCGTGACGTTTTCTTCATGCTTGAGCACGTCCCAGGCGGTGACCACCACCACCGGGATGCCGAAGCGGCCGAGTACTGCCGCCGCCTTTTGCCAGTCGCTGTTGCGCGGAAAGAAAACCGCATCCGGCTGCATCGCGACGATGGCTTCGTAATTGGGACTCGACTGTCCTTGCCCCGCCAGCATGGCCGGCGTCACCGTCGGCCAGTAGCTGTGGCTGCGCGCGGAGTCGATGTCGACGCCCACCACCGGCTGCATGCCCGCCACGGCGCGCACGAATTCGGTGGTGTAACGGTTGAAGACGACCACGCGTTTCAGCGGTGTCTTCAGGGTCAGTTCACGACCGACGTCGTCTTTGAATGTCAGGCTGTGGCGAGCGTCTTCTGCATGGACCAAGGGTGCCCGCGCCAGCAACGGCAGCCCCAGCGACAGCAGCAATGGCAGCAACAGCCGCCGCCGTTGGGGCTGCTGCTGTTGCGGTTGTTGCAGCGGAGTGATCCGGTCAGAACGCATAGTTGCCGGTGACCGTGTAGGTGCGCGGCGCACCCAGGATCCACTGCGTCGCCGTGCCGGCGTAGGTCGATGCGGCGTAGACCTTGTCGGTGAGATTGTCGATGCGGAAATCGAACTTCAGCTTCGGCGTCACCTTCCACGCCACGCCGGCGTCGAGTACGGTGTAAGCCGGCAGGCGCGACTGGTCGGTGTTGTCCGAGTAGCGATCGCTGACGTAATGGGCGCCGGTGCGGGCTTCCACTTGCGGCGTGGCGTTCCACAGCACGAACAGGTTGCCGGTGCGTTTCGGCACGAACTGCGGACGGTAACCCGCCAACGAAGTCGCCTTGCCGCCGACCGAGGCGGTGAAGTTGTCGAAGCGCGCCTGCAGCACCGAGGCATTGGCCTCGACGCGCCAGTCGTCGTTGAGCTTGAAGGTCAGCGAGCCTTCCAGGCCGCGCGACGATTGCTGGCCGACGGTGTCGGAGATGGCGGTGTTGTTGATGTTCGGCGCCAGCAGGTTGTTCTTGATGATGCGGTAAGCCGCCAGCGTCCATTCCACGCGGCCGTTCCACAAGGCTTGCTTGACGCCGACTTCGGCCTGCTTGCCCTTCGACACGCCGTACTGCATCTGCGATGCACTGATGCTGGCCAGCGAGGTGACCGGATCGGACGCCACCGCATACTGCGCGTACAGCGAGGTGTCGGCTACCGGCGTGAAGACCACGCCGGTATTCCACGACACCGCATTCTGGTTGCCGTTGGCGGTCAGGCGCGTGATGAAGTCATCGCGCTTGGTCTGGTAGTTGTCGCCGCGCAGCCCGCCGGTGACGGCCCACTGCTTGCTCAACTGATAGCGGTCCTGCAGGAACAATCCGGCCTGGTCGACCGTGACGCGGTACAAGGCGCGGATGGCCGGCGAGTTGCCCTGTGCGAACGTGCCAGGATTGAAGTTGAGCGCATTGACGGTGGTGCCGCCGGCGAAGTTGCCCGCGGTGTTGGTGTTGTCGTTGCGGTCGTACAGCGAGCGGTTGAGGTCGAAGCCGACCACCAGCTGGTTCTTGTTGCCGAACAGTTCGCTGTCGATGGTGGCGTAGCCGTGATCGCCGTATTGGGTTTGCGCGCCGACGATGTCGCGATAATTGGAGCGGGCGACGTTGCCGGTGGCCGGGTTGTAGGTGTAGGTATAGGTTTCCTTGTAGCGGCGGTCGTGCTTGATCAGGTAGACGTCGTTGCTGAGCACGACCTTGTCGCTGAGCTCGTAACGCGCGCGCAGGTAGGTGCGGTTTTCGGTGAAGCGCACCTGGGCGTCGTCGACGTTGTAGTTCTTGAAGCGCGTGCCGGGAACGATGGCGCCGTTGACGATGGGCGTGCCTTCGTAGCTGCCCGGATGGATGTCGGCGTAGTCGTTGGCCAGCGTCAGGGTCAGGTCGCGCGTGGCTTTCCACAGCAGCGAGCCGGACACGGTCAGGCTGTCGCTGCGACCGCGGTCCATCCAGCCGTCCGAGTTGACGTGGCTGACGTCGAGGCGATAGGCCAGCGTGTCGCTGAGCGGGCCGGTGCTGTCGAAGGCCTTGCGATAGGTGCCGAAGGAGCCGGCCGAAAATTGCACTTCATTCGACTGCTGTTTCAGGTCGGGCCGCTTGGGCACGACGTTGACCGCGCCGCCGACGAAGCCGGTGCCGTACAGCACCGAAGCCGGTCCGTTGAGGAACTCCACGCGTTCTACATTCCACGGATCGACCGGGAAGGTCACCACGCCGCCGGCGTTGTACAACTGCAAGCCGTCGTACAGTTGCGAAATCGAATTGGGGCCGTAGAAGCCGCGCGCCGACAGCGAGTTGTTGCCGTTGCCGGAGAACGGCACCGAGGTCACGCCGGGGGCGCGCGTTTCGGCGTCAAGCAGGGTTTGATAACCGCGGTCGCGAATGGTGTCGCCCATGATGACGGCGACGCTGGCCGGGGTTTCCAGCGGCGTCAGGTTGAGACGGCCGCCGGCGGTCGAGGGCGTTTTCAGGTTGCTGCTGTTGTCGGGCGCCGAGACGGTGATCTCCGGCAGGGATGCTTTCTCGGTCGTTTGCGCCGCGGTGGATGTGGCATTGAGTGCCGCGAACGTGCCGGCGACGGCATAAGACAAACGCGATAGATGCGATAGATGCGACAAATTGGACAAGCGGCGCAGTTTGCCCGCGCGCAGTGATGCGGAGTGTTTCATGTGACCTTCCCTTTGATGACCGCCATGTCCGTGTTGTGTGATGGCGGTCTGTTTTTGTACGGCGCGCATCCCCGCGCGTCGTGATCAAAGGAAGCCGGCAAACAGTGTGAGAGTGAAAAGCGAAGACCAGCGGCCGGACATCGGACGTGACAAGCGCAACGGACCGGTCACCTTGGGCAAGAGCCAGAGGGCGCGGTGCGGCGGATTCAGATTCGGTAGTCGTGTGCAGTGCTTCGCAGTTCACGACATACCCCGGTCGCTCGCTTCCATCCGTTCTGGCCGGTATCCGGGCTAACAGGGCCGATCGCCTCGCCTTCCCATGCCTGAAATCTGAAGCGGCACAGTGGACTATGGAGACAACCTGCCATGCAGCAACATCCTGCACGACGCCTGTTTTACCGTTGCGGGGACAGCACACGTTTGCCGCTGCGGTCATCGGATAATCGAACAATTACCGGACTGCAGCGCGTGTTTCCCGTTTAACTGCAATCAAGGAATCTGATTGCGAGCACCAAAACCCCGCCATGATACTTGTGAGGATGGGTTCCTGCAATTGTTGCCTGCATGGCGATTAACTTCAGCATCACCCACAGCAGTTTTGGTGGCGGGCCTCCGTAGGTGTTGAAATGTAGCCACCACGAGATGGTAAGTGAGCTACCAGGAAAATTGCAGGCAAGAGCACAATCTGTTCCAAGGAAACTAACTTGCGTAGTTAGTTTCCTGTTTGTAACTGCCAGATAGTTAGCATATTCAAAATAAATTGAATGGTACTTTGTCTCTTGCTAGTTCAAGATCCACGCTTTTTTTCAATGAAAGAAAGCTATGTCTAAAATTTGTAACATCATGGATCAATCGGAAAGTGGTGGCTGTGGTTGCAAAATACCATCAAGTATCTTGAGTAAGATTTTAGAAGAAACTGCTAGCTCGAATACCGTTAAAAATGAAAATGTAGTTATGGGTTTTGAGTCTTCAGATGACTGTGCTGTCTACAATCTCGGTGAAAAATACCTTCTTTTTACAACCGACTTTTTCTCGCCAATTGTCAATGACCCATTCATTTTCGGTCAACTCGCTGCAAGCAATGCAGTCAGCGATATTTTTGCATCAGGCGGCATCCCCCTAATTGCGAATTCGATTATGGCGTTTGATCCTGAGACTATTAGAAGTGAACAAGTTTCCGAAATGATTCGTGGCGCACAATCGGTGATGAATAGATTCAATATTTCTATAGTAGGGGGCCACACTATAAAAAACAGTCAGCCTTTATATGGTTTTTCTATCATTGGAGAAGTAGAAAAAAATCGCCTTCGAAAAAATAACACGGCGATGGAGGGTGATTTGGTTGTGTCAACACGACCGTTAGGCGTTGGAATTTTAGCGAATGCACTCAAAAGCGGATTGTGGACTGAGAGAGATATTTCGTCTAAAACGATGGAAGTAATAACAGGCCACAATAGTATCGGGCGGATGCTGAGTGAATATCCCGAAGTTACCAGCATGACTGATATCACTGGCTTTGGCCTAGTAGGTCATCTTAGTGAAATGGTTGGCTTGGGTACGTTAGATGTTCTTTTGGATATTGATCAAATCGAATACTTGGAAGGTACTGAAGAAATTGCTACAGCTGTAACCGGATCGGATAGCGGAGTGTTTAATAACATAAAAAAATACTCTCAGGATGTTCACTATGTTGTTGAGCCATCTTTAGAAAAAAAATTTCTTCTTCATGATCCGCAAACCAATGGGGGCTTGCTTTTTACTGTATCCAAGGAAGTTTTTAATAAATACCTAGTGGATTGGTTAGAGTTGTGCCCAGGCATGAGAGCGATTGGCAAGATTGCAAAAGGTACCGGAAGAATTCAGGTGCAATGATGTTTAGTCATATTTATCCCGGAATGATCGGAGTCGGAATTCTGGCCGGCTTCATGTCCGGTTTGTTTGGAATTGGAGGGGGGATCATTGTTACTCCTCTTTTGATCATCCTTTATCCCTTGATATCAGGACAGAAATTATCAATTGAAGTCGTTACGGGACTGTCATCTGCGCAGGGATTTTTCTCTTCCCTCACTTCATATTTTTTGCACCGTGGAAAGCATCGTCCCGACTGGGGGATCATAAAATGGTTTGCCTTGCCAATGGCATTGGCAAATTTTTTTACATCTCTCTCAGCAGCATATTTTCCAGAAAGTTTTATTCTTTTTGTTTTTGGAGCACTGGGACTAATGTCTCTGATTGTGACTGTTTTCTGCAAGAAACCCATTGAATTACTATGCCAAAACAGATCCTTGTATCTTCCAATTGTGGGGATATTCTTGGGGGTCTTATGCGGGGCGGTCGGGCAAGGTGGCGGGTTTATTTATCTGCCAGTATTAATTGCAATGTTCGGGCTTCCGATCAAACAAGCTATTTCGACTTCAGCGGCCATAGGCATTATCGGCGCTTCGGGTGCTTTATTTGGGCGAATAAACGGTGATCTCTCCTTTCTTCACTACACGATTGAGTTGATCTTTGGAATATTGATTGGCGGCTATTTTGGTGCTGGCCTGTCAAACAGGCTTACTCCTGATCGTCTCAAACTGGCCCTAAATATTTTTATCTTTGTCTGTTCATTGCAGCTCATTCTGAAAGCATTTCATTGATTTTTTCAATGTGAAAAAATCAGTTCGTCTGAAACAGACGATTCATTAAAAACTAAATTTATATTTTAAGAATCAACATGCAAGTTAAAACTATATACGCCGATGTTTGTGGTTCAGCGCAGGTATCTCCAAAAGTGATTGCAATGATGGAGGTATTTTTTTCCAAAAACTCCTGCGCCAATCCAAATGCAAACCATGCGTTGGGGATGCAATTGTTAGAAAAAATTGAGCGCTCACGTGCAGATGTCGCGCTAAGTATCGGTGCTAAAAATGAAAATATAATTTTTAACAGTGGGTCGAGTGAGGGATGCGCGAATATTTTTTATCATTTCTTTGAAAAGAATAAAAAAAATAATCCACTTATTCTTTATTCTCCGATTGAGCATCCGTGCACATTAGAAAATATAAAAAAATACAGAGAGGAAGGAGTAAGTACTTTAGCTATTCCACATAAAAAAAGTGGTGAAATTGATGTGACGGTTTTGCAGCAATATTTGGAACAGCATCAGGGACGGCCGATATTAGCCTGCATTATGGCGGTACATAATGAGACAGGAATAATTCAGCCGATAAAGATGATTGCGATGTTGCTCAAAAAATATTCCGCGTTGCTATATTCTGATATGACTCAAGCCATTGGGAAGATAAGCGTCAATTTAATTGATTTGAATATTGACTACGCCGTAGCATCCGGACATAAATTTGGCGCGCTCCCTGGTGTCGGCTTCTTGTACGTCAAAGATCGCCCTTCGTTTTCTTCCTTGATACCTGGAGGAGGTCAGGAAAATTCATCGCGAGGAGGAACGCAAAATTATCTAGGTATCTTCTCACTCGCGATTGCATTGCAGGAGAAAAGAAGCCTTTTAGAAATGAAATGCTTACAACACGACGAGCACAGAAATCGTTTTGAAGAAAAAATTACGAACTTGCTAAGCGATGTCCATATTGTCGGCAAAGATAACGACAGAATTCCCTTGGTAAGCTTTTTTGCGTTTAAGAATACGAATAGCAAAAAGCTCCAGCTATCTCTGAATAAACAAGGTATTTACACATCAACGGGGTCTGCGTGTTCGGATAAAAAAACAAAGCTATCTGCGACAGTTCAGGCCTTGGGATTGGATGTCGAATTGGCATCGAATACACTTCGGATATCTATTGAAGACTGCAGGGCAGATGAAGTGTACGAACGGATATACATGAGCATTGAACAGGCGGTCACCAACTAGAATTGATCGAGCCACGGAAGAGCTTATTCACCAATTTCAAGAATGCTTTTTATCTGGCATGTAGTGGACTGCGCGTAGCACTATTACGTCATGCCCCTTGGTATTGCCATAATGGAGCTCATGCGATGAGTCCTGTTGTTCTACGTTCGTAGAGAGAGTGAGCTGGAATTCCCGACGCTCGCTATACTTGTCGTCTTTACCGGGAAGGACACCATGAATTCGCGACTCCGCTTCACATTCACACTCAGCTTCACGCATGCACTGCAATTCGCCGCCGTTGCGGCGGTGCTGACCACCGCAGGTTTCTCCACCAATGCAGCCGCCCAGGCCACCATCAAGATCGGCGAGATCAACAGCTACAAGGCGCAGCCGGCTTTCCTCGAGCCGTACCGCCAGGGCTGGGAAATGGCGCTGGAAGAAGTCAACGCCGCAGGCGGCGTGCTCGGCAAGAAGCTGGAAGTGATTTCGCGCGACGACAACGGCAATCCGGGCGACTCGGTACGCGTGGCCGAAGAGCT
>Ga0207667_10006250_pt1 | contig 14455 bp, 33 predicted proteins | sample KBSCornC52_FD_184301 | JGI IMG/M metagenome (GOLD analysis project Ga0207667, IMG submission 184301) | Corn rhizosphere microbial communities from Kellogg Biological Station, Michigan, USA - KBS Corn C5-2 (SPAdes) (version 2) | ecosystem: Host-associated > Plants > Roots > Rhizosphere > Soil ... | reverse complement strand
AGGCTGGACGCTGGCGGCGGGGCGCTGCTCAAACCGCTCGCGGCGGATAATGTCCCAAACCTCACGGCGATGAATCCCGATAGACCTGGGCGCGGCGTTTGCCAAGCGCACCTTATCGCCTCGAATTGCGTTTACCTCGACAACGATGTTTGTTTCTCCGCTGCGGAGCGCCGCAATATCGGCGTCGGTTGCGGTGGTGAAATCGAAAAGGATGTCTTCACTTTGGCAACGGGATAGGACTAAGAACATGAGTCACTCCTTTGACTGTGGGGTTTGGGGGTTAAACTGCTGATCTGCGTACCGCTTGCATCCCTGTTCAAATTCTTCGCGCGTTGGCAGTGACGGCGAGGGAATATCAATTCCGAAAAGCTCAACGAGTTGACCGAAGATTTCAGGGTAAAACCAGCAGCGGTCGTGGCCTTGCTTGCTAGCCCATTCTTTGATTAGTGATTTGGCATGGTTGAATTTCTCGACAGTATTCCATTGCCGATCAACATGATCCGACAATCGCAGATCGTCATCACGGGAAAAGTCGGCGGGGATGCTGATAATGGCGTGGGGTTGGTTTGCCTTGTGGAAGTGCGACGCGATGAAGCGATTCACGCATTTGTGGACTTCCTCAAGCGACTCAAATGGCTTTCCTTCGGAGATCATCTCCCGCCCTCCATCGCAAGCGGGGCGATTGATAAAGCTGCCGGGCCACCCTTCGGATTGCCGCTGCTTTGCGCCCGGAGCGACCGGGCGCGGCCTTCGTTAGTAGACGGTGTTATTTCGCGGATTGAGGACGCGCCCAGGGCGGAGAGGTGGCGGGCGGGGTCAGGGAGATTCGATTCCCATCGCACCTTTGTCCCCAACTGATGTTTTGTTTCACGCTGGCGAGAGGGAACGGACCAGCTTCGCCCGGAGCTTTCGCCGGTGGGTTCAAAACCTGCGCCGCGAAGACTCTCACCCGATTCAGATTTGAGCGTGAACGTGATGATCCGCCGATAGCCCATCGCCTGCAAAACCCGGCGCATCGCCCCATAGATGAAAGAGCAGGCGTTGCGCGTGCCATCCGAGCAGACGCGGGTTATCTCAGCCGTCAAGCCATCATCGCTCTTGCGGGCAACGGGACGGCCCGCAGTGGCGACGGCAACCAGTTTGCCGCCTTCAACGGCACCCAAGGCAAATTTGCAGCCCTGTGGCTTGGGGTGATGCCTGTGGAGTTTGGTAATGAAATCGCAGGCGGCGCGGAAGGTGATGGGGATGATGGTCAATTGGCACCCCCGGAGGAAAGCGAGAGGTGGCGGGCGGGGCATTTGCTATCCAGCGCGCTTTCCAATCCCGCGCCAGATGCCGACGATTCCCCAGCTAACTCGTTTGCGTTATCAGGACTTGGCGCAAGTGCTGGCGCGGCCGGTGTTTTCAATCTTTTCGATTCTTCGCCCCCCCTGCCGTCGATGTTTGGTGCATTGTTCGTCGGATAGGCTGGGTTTGTTTGGGTTATCGCGGGCTTGTAAAGGGATCGTCTCGACGGTTTGCTGTCCGGCGCGCTTTCCAGAGCGCGTTTCAGAACCTCGTTTTTATTTCTCTCTTTCCAGAATCTCCAGTAGCAGACATTGATCGAATGGCGGAAGACAGCGCGGTTCACTTTTTGGCCGTGAATCTTCGGCGCTGTGCGTCCCTCCATGCGATACCTGATTGGTGTTCGCCCGCCTCCAGAGAATACGATTAACCCAGCCCAATTTGGAATTTCGCGCATCTTGAGCGGTCCGCATGGCTCAATGATGCTCTGCGGGATGACGTAATAAAATCGTGACGGCCCGTGTGCATCGCCGTCATTCAGCCGTAAGTGCTTTCGTTTCCCCGCAATTCGTTCAAAATTTCCATCCACGTTCTTCCACTGATCTTTGGCGGATTTTTCGGCGTCGGCTCTAAAATCGGAGGCGGATAATTTGATCTCAAATTCGTGAAAGTATCCCGCCTTGGTAACGGCGAACATATCACACTCATGCCAGTCCACCGGTTCATAATTCGGCAGCATGACGGCATATGAAGCGCTCTTATAAAGCCACAAGAATTGCTGGACTTCGTATTCTGTAGGAGCGGACATCACCCAACCTCCTTCGCGTGCCGAACCGCCCGCGCTATGCCGTCGTCCACGCCAAGTGCCGGATTCCACGATACGCCAGTAGCCACACGGCTTGCGTGGCTGTAGGAAATTCCAATTCGCTTCGCGATATCCTTCAATAGAACTCCCCGCTGGCGAAAGGATCGAATTTCCGCAACCTCTTCATCCGTCAATTTCGCCCCAATTCCGCGTCGAATGTTTATAGCGTTTGTAACGGGTTCCAGATGCTCAGGGTTGACGCATAGGCGATTTCGGCACTTGTGATCCAGGATCATGTTCTCTGGGATTTTCCCCTTATAAAATTCATAGTAATGCCGATGCGCGAGGACGTGTTTTTCGCCATTAAAAAGAAGTCCGTAGTGTCTTCCCTTTCCCCTCATCCAAATCCAACAGCCTGTCTCCGTATCAATTCGATACGGGTCGTTTTTCGATTTCTTCAATGAAGTCTTAATAGGGACGCCGACAACGTGCCTCAGCAGTAGCATGGGATGATATGGCAAAGATGATTCGTGCTGCCGATCAACTTCTGCCATCTGGTTTATAATTTGAACCGAGTTAACGCTTGAACTGCATTTTGGGCAAAACCCAAACCCCGTATGATGACAGGGAAAATCGCATTCGCAGGAACTAAAAGTCCTGCTGCCTCGCCAATTACAATTTGTGCATTTTACAGGCCGACGCATTATCCAACCTCCTTTGCTAGGCTGATTGCTCGTTCGGTTGTGGAATCAAGGTAAACCGCCTGTTGGTTGATCTGTGCATGGCCTAAAAGATCAGTCACAGCCATTGCCCCCTGCGCCAGCCTCACCCGCGTAGCAAACGAGTGGCGGATCTGATTGGGCTGGAACGCCGGAACGCCAGCCGCTTTGCAGGCGATGAAAATCCGGCGCGACAGTTTTTGGGTATCGAACTGCTTGCCGTCGTGGCGCGTGAACACCGGCGCATCCGTCTTGCTGGGCAGGATCGGCTCGATTACCGCCCGCGCCCGTGGCCCGATGGCAATGAACCGCTGCTTGCCGCGCCACTGGTTTTTATGATGGGCCGGCGTGTAAACCCACACGTCCCGGCCCATGTCGATATCACAGGGGCGCAGATTCATCGCCTCACCTGGCCGAGCGCCCGTCCACCACATGAATTGCAGCAGCGCCCGCAGGCCGGTTTCCGCCTTATCACAGCAGGCGTTGAAATCGGCTTCACTGGCGGATTTGATTCGCTCTTTGCGGCGCAGGCCCGGATGATCGGCCCGCAGGTTGCCCACCAGCACCACCGAACCCGTCGCAGCGCTGGACACGCCTTTGTAGGTCATGCCCCAGCGGAACATGCGCTTGATGTAGGACAGGGCCAGATTAACGGTGTGCTTGGTACGGTTGCCCGCCCGCTTCTCACCACGGGGTGTCAGCTTCTCCGCAGCGAACGATTCCAGCCAAAGGGCGATCTTGCCCGCCGTCATCGCATCGGCCTCCTCGCTGCCGTACAGGCCCGCGAACGACTCAATGGCGATTCTCATGCGGGTGATGGTCGTGGTGGGCTTGCCGTTGACGTGGTAGCCCTTGTTGGCTTGGGCGTAGAAGTCGCGGCCAAGCTGCTCGACGGAATATTTCGCGGGCGGGGCGTCCTGGGCAGCTTTGACCTTGGCGTATTCAGAATCGAGCCAGCGCCGCCATTTCGCGATGGCCTGGGCGCGCGTGACTTTGCCGACGCGGCCCCAGCGCTTGGAGTGGGATTTGCCCTGCAAATCCCTGTAGGTCGAAGTCCAGCTTCTGTAGCCGTGGTGGAGCGAGGCTTTTGGGGGCGTAGGTTCTGACATTACGATTTACCTCCCGCCAATCTCAGCGGCTTCGATACCACCCTGCCGGCGTCAGGATCGATACCCCGCATCTTCTGCACGCAACGGTCCAAATCTTCACGGTGATAGAGGGGTGGGCGAAACGTGCCAATCGATTGCAGCCCATAGTTTTCCCGCAAGGTGCGGAGAGATTCTGTGGACGTAAGCCGCAGGTAGGCAACCGCCTCTTCCGCGTTAAACAGGTCGGCATGGATTCTCATTTCACTCATCGCTCCTCCCGCACCCCACCAAAAAGTCATCCGGCATCGGATGCAACTTTTCCCACTCATCGACACTCACGCATGTCCACCATCCCGAGTCGCCGCCATTTTTGCATTTAGGACAGGGATGCACCTGCCGATAAGAATGGACGATGTGTTTGCATTTCATACACCGCCAGAAGTTCCCCTGTAATTGCGCGGTCATCCGGTAGACGAGGCGGCGCAATCGCAGGTTCTCGGCTTGAAGATTTTCAATGCTGTCCATTAACTTTCCCTCCCGCACGTCGCACACCGCCCCACCACCCGTATCGCCCGCTTCTTCCTCGCCTCCACCGTGATCCATCCCTTGTCCGCCAGCGCCTTGACGTGCTCGTGCGCCGTGACCTTGCTGCGCCCGATATGCCCCGCGATTTCCTGGCAGGTGGGCGCTTGGCCGTATTCGGCGAGGCATTCGCGAATGTAGGTGAGCACGTCGGATTGCATGGGGGTTAGGGGTTTGGCGGTCATGGTCAAAGCTCCCACGGAAATTTCGACTTGTCGTCAACCTCTTTGTCGGGGTGAACGATGGCCTTTCCATCTTCCGAGACGAACAGCCTGCTCATCACCAAATTCCCCTCGCACCAAATTGACGACAGTTCGTTTGCCAGTTCCGCAGCCCTGGCCATATTTACTTTCTCTGCATATATGGGGTCTGCGTCGTAGCCAGGATTCCCAGAGTAAAGAAGATGCGCGGCAAATGGCCATGCCAATGAGGCGATGCGCAATAGCCTCCGCAATCCGTGAACCGTGACAGTAATAACTTCCTTGCCGTCGCCTGGACGTGCATCGCTCCACGCCCACCTAGCGCCGCCCCAAACCACGTCGGGATAGGACATCATCGAACCTTCGCTTAGACAAATCGTTTCCATCTTTTCGTCCTTCCATCGTCATCCCCCGCAAACCCGACTTGCTTGGCTCGTCAGCAAAGCAGGGTGTCGCTCATCAACTTCCCGTTTCCCTGCCGCGTCCGTATCGCATTAAGGTAGTCGGGTCGCATTGCTGCTTCCCTTTCCCACTGGTGAGCCAAGCAAGTCATTAGTCGTCAACATCACATGGGAACTGCGCGATAGCCGAATGCTTCAGCAGCGGATTTCCGGTTTCGGCTCCTTTTTGATCCAACCATTCGGCTAATTTCTCTTTAGCCTCACCGAGTGCTATGCCAACTTTGGTCAGAAGAATGTCTGCACCCAGCGCCTCTATACGTTGAACCAGAGAGTGAATTTCCCACTCGATCGGGGTCCACTCCCTTGCTGGTAAAGGAGGAAATGGGCCAGAGGGCAAATCCTTCTCCTCCAACTGGGCTTCGACGATGCCGATCAGACAGCTTTGCGCCTCAGTCCAGATGTTTTGCTCGGCGGTCGTGAGCAAACGACCGGGCGCAACACCATGGGCCACTGCGATAAGAACACTTCGATCAGATGCTTTCATTTGAATCTCCTGTTTTTCAGCCAGTTCTTGCACAAGCGGATCATCTGCAATTTGGTCAGGTATGCGGGACTCGTCTTGAGCTTTCCGTCTGCTGCGGCAATCGCTTTGATGACGGTCAGGGCGGTGGGGAGCTTTCTCTCTTTCTCCGACATAAATCGCTCCATTCCGCAAACCGCACATCCGCTACAACCGGACATCCTCCCCCCGAAAAACCCCTCGCGATGTGAGTGGATCGCGAGGGGGGAGGGGGAGGAAAAGGCTATCTTTTCGGCGTGTTGTGAACCGTATTGATCGTTGGCTTCAACTTGTGAATCCACCGCTGCTCCGCAGGCCGAACGGGGGCAAGCTGGCTGTGTCGATTCACCCCACGCTTGCGCGGGTCTACCGCGATCCGCTCCAACACTTCACATTCAATATCTTCGAGGGGAACGCGCAGGCGGCGGCTTAGAGCGGAGCGCGAAGATTTCATTCGCTCTTTCAGGCAGGTTGACGCGCCGATGTACGAATGCGCCGTGTTTTTGACTTTCAGCCGGTAAACGCCGCTGTCTATTAGCTCGTCCATTCTGCTCCTTCCGTTCCCGATTTAGATGTCGTTAGAAAACACTGAGAGAAGTTATAATTGCTGAAACCTGTTGAAGAGGATTAGCGTGCTGACATGGAATCAACTCGCCGACCTTCGAGGTGCGCGTCTTGGACTTCGCGGGGCAGCGAAATAAGCGCGCGTATGCCAGCGGCGGCGATGTCCTTTAGGTCGCGATTGCGCTCGGCGGCGAACTTCTTGTATTGCTTCTTGGTGTCATGATGAACGCCGATGCTGGTGAAATCGTCTCGTTTCTTCTTTTTCATGATGTAACGACTTTATACGACTCGGCACAAGAATGCAAGAGTTTTCTATAACGACTTTGAATGACCTTACACAAGTTACAATTGTAGTTGCGATATGGGCTTAGAGATGATTATGATTGCCGCCGTGAGAACACTCGGAGATTTTATTTCGGCAAGGGTTGTTTTTTCGGGCTACAAGAACAACTCAGATTTCCTGCGCAAAAATAAGGTGCAGGCCCCGACGTTCTATCGCCTGATCGAAGCTGAAAAGCCGGAAGACGTGAGGTCTTACCGCTCCAGCTTGGAGGCCATTGCTACCGCCCTGCGCTTTCCCGAATGGGCGGATTTGGTGAAGGCATACGAGAACAACGAACCGAAAGCATGGCTCGATATCGTGCCCGTTAATCTGCCTGTCGAGGTATATCAGCGCGCGGCGGAATTAGCGAAGAAGGCCAAAATCACGCCGCTCCAGCAAATCATCAAGGTGCTCGGCCCTGGCATCAATCGAGTAAAATCCGATCCGCGCCGAAAGGCGGAGGCCAAGCGTTAGCCAGTTCGATATCCTCTGCAACCTGAATCGCTTCGCTGATCTGCTCAAGGGTGGCGTCGCAAGTCGCGCTAATCGTTTTTTCCACAAGGTCAACGGTGACAACACGTTCTGCGCCGGGGGGCAACTCCTTCAATTGGCAATTGCTAGAGCCGATGCGATAGGTTGCGCTTATCATCAAATCCGCCTTCCGTGGTTGTAATCGCCACCTTATACCAGCCATTTACCTAACTGTAAACAAATTTGTACGGTCGCGACACCAATCTGTCCATACCATTCAAACTACCGAAAAACCTTAGACCGTTCAACATTAAAAACAAACGCCCCGCCTGATTTACGGAAGAGGCCGGTCATTAATCACATACGGGCAACAATCTTATATCAATTTTCAAACTCGTTACATTTCGTTATAAAAAACTCTTGCATTGTCGTTACAACTCGTGTAAAGTTCCCGCATCGTAATCACCGATACCACTTTCGCGAGGTGCAAGATGAGCAGGTTCAATCCACTGAGACGGCAACGCGACGAAAAGAAGAACATTCGTGCTAAGGAACGGAACAAGGCGAGAAAGCAGTTTCGCATTGACCATCCGCAGCATCGTGGCAAGCAACTGAATTGCTGGCCGCTTCCCACCGTCGCCTAACCACCCGCCTCCCCGCGAATCGCGCGGAGGCATCAACCCTCAACCCCGGAAGGACGCCCATGATCCCGTCTAAAGCAGAAAACCCCAACGGACTTCACCAACGGTACAGAGTCAGCAAATCCGATGGCTCGCCGGTCGATCCCCGCGCCATTTATTTCGTGCTCAGGCTCGACGGCTTCGGCAGCGACCCCGGCCACATTGCAGCTTGTCGCGCTGCCGCACTGGCTTACGCAGCAAACGCGCCGGAGTGGATGAAGCAAACCGCCGATGAGCTGAAACACCTGGTTGAGTATTTTGAATCGGGACAACTCTAACCCCCGCGCCAGTCGGCAAGCCCGAACAGGAGCAAAGACATGAGCAACGACGAACCAACACAGGAAGAAGTAGACGACGCCATCATCGAGGACACAGTGCATTGCGATTTCTGCGGGACAAGTTGGGTGCTCGGCAGTTATGGCGATGGCATCACACTGAATCTCCCAAAGGAAAACGATGGCACAACGAAAATCGGGCCGCAATTGAAGCTCTGCATTGATTGTGCATCGGACGTGGCGAGGGCTTACGAAACCGAGGTCTGCGGGCTAGATCGATGTGAGCATGACGTATTAACCGGCGATTGGTGCCCAATCTGCCATGCCGCATACAGGGCCGCAAGAGAAGACCCGGAGAATCAATGAAATGGTTCACCTGCATCATCGAAGTTCCCGGACACGTCCAGAGCGTCCAGTATTTCCACACGCGAGCGGAGACGGCTACGGGCGCGGAAGAAAACGCCTACCGATGGACGCTGGATGGAGAAGCTGATTTGAAGCGGGAAAGTATCGACGTGCCGTTTGTGTTTGAAGGACGAATCTGGCCGGAAGCAGTGGAATAACAGGAGCAAAACCATGAGCCTAATCATCACCCGCAAACTAAACGAAACCATCGTCATTGGCGAACAGGACGAGATCAAAATCCGCCCCATCAAGATCACCAAAGGCGGTGTCGCCCTCAAGGTCGAACGGCGCGGCCACGAAGATCATACCGCCGTACTCTGCGCCGGTTTGGGCGAACTCGTGTTCCAGGTCATCGCCAGCGACCAACCCCACCGCGTGACCGTCCGCGTTCACGATATCCGCGCTGGCTGGGGCGCGGTGCGGCTTTCTGTTTCCGCGCACATTGCCGTGCCGGTGCATCGGCTGGAGACGCTGGAGCGCGTGCGCCGGGAGCGGGATGGGGAGCTTGCGGTGAACGAAGAGGCGTTCGCGAAGGCTACGGCGGGGATGGTGGATGCGGCGTGAAAGGGATTCAGTGAAGTATGAAACAAGATAATGCTTATATCGTTGTCGGAGAAGTTGCAACAATTCAACTTCAAGGGGAATTTGCCGAATTGATCGATGCCAAGGACCTTCCACTAATAAGTGGATGGCATTGGCACGCCATGAAAAACTACAAGACTTGGTATGTGCAGGGCCACAGGCACGGCGAGCGCAAATTCAGATACCTTCACCGACTAATCATGGGATTGGACGGGCCAAACGTCGATCATAAAAATAATAATGGACTCGATAACCGACGTTCAAATCTAAGACATTGTACCCAATCTCAAAACATGGCGAATTGCCGCCAAAGAAATCAGGCCCGGTATAGGGGAGTCTGGAAGAAATCGGGGCGATATCGCGCACTAATTGCCGTGGCTGGAAAAAGAAAATACGTCGGATCGGCAGCAACGGCAGAAGAGGCGGCGAGACTATACGACGAGGCTGCTAAGAAGAACTTTGGCGAATTCGCCACCTTGAATTTCCCGGAAACCTAACAAGTCTGAGTCTACGTCCCCATCGGCTTTGACAACCAACGGAAGGAGCAACGTGAAAAAACATTCTGACCCTGAGAGCGGACGTCCCTACGAAGATGTCATCTACCAAAACGACAAAGAGGAGTTCACCGGCGACCCCGCCTCCATGCTTGATGCAGGTCAAGCTGAGATTCGCGTGGCTGTCTACCGATTCTCCCACTTCGCCGTCATCAAAGAGCGATGCGTTGTGGTTCCGTATAAAAAAGTGAAGCCAACCGGAAAGAAGGCCAAATGACCCACCAAAACCACGCAATTGAAGAATGGAGGCCCGTTGTCGGATTTGAGGGTTCCTATTCCGTGAGTAATCATGGAAACGTCAAGTCAATCGACCGAAAGCGAGGTCGGAAGCAAATAAAGGGACGCCCACTGCACCCGTTCAAAGAACGATCTGGACATTACTATATTCAGTTGCACGAGAATGGAACAACCAAGGGTTGTTTTGTTCATAGGCTGGTTCTTCTCGCATTTGTCGGGGAATGTCCGCAGGGAGAGGAATGTTGCCATATTGATGGAAACCCCGCCAACAATCACGTCGATAATCTTCGCTGGGGAACCCGTAAATCAAATATTCGCGACATGCTAATCGCACACATGAGTGGTGGGAAATGCTGCAACGCAAGGCTTTCCTTTTCCCAAATCATAGAGATAAAGAAAATGGCTCTGCAAAAAGAAAAATACGCTGTTATTGCGCGGAAGCTTTCCATCTCTGCGGCCACAGTTTGGAACGTAGCCACAGGACGAAGCTGGTCACACATAAAAATTAACGAAGAGGTTTGCAATGGAAATTGACCCGTCTGGCATCCGCCCCGCTCTCGTGGCCCGCGCCAAGCGCCGCATCGACGCCGGCCTTTACGACAACCCGCGCATCCTGAAACATTCCCTCGCGGCACTCACGGCGCAGGTGATTATGGATTGCCGGGATGATGAGGTGCGGCGCGCGTTTGAACTGGAAAAGGCCAACTGGGATCAGAAGAACGACGGCGACCGATTTGAATGAGGATGACGACCATGAGCGAGCAAAACTGGACAGCGCAAGAGATTGAGTTGGCGAAGGTGCTGAGGGCTGCATTTTGTGCGCACTACGACTATGTACCGGAAAAACCAATGTCGGATACATTTTTACTGGAAGCCCGCGCCGCCATCGCCCATCTCGCCGCCAAGCCCCCCGCGATGACGGAGGAGCGGAGAAAAGAAATCATCGACGCCCTTTATCGGCACGGCTACCACTACTACCAGAGTTGTGTCCACAGAGATAACCCGCCAACCAGTACCGACATAGAGGAATGGGCCGTTAAAAACCGCCTCATCCCCGCGCGCCCCGCTCCCACCATCGGAGAGTTGCTGAAAGCGAAGTTGGAGAAAATGAAGACCGTTCTCCTACCAAGTGAAGTCGAGAATTGCTTTTGCTTGGAGGTGGGAAAGATTTTCGATCCTGCAATCGAACTGGCGAAAGCTGCGAAGGAAACCTATCCAGAACTGGCGGACGCCGCCCTTGCCACCATCGAGGCGCTGAAAGGAAAGCCATGAGCGAGCAAACGAAATACGTTCCGGGGCCGCTGACGTTTGATGGCCTTTGGCTAACTTCCGATGGGATACCTGTTGCTGGCGTCTACCTGCATTCCGACCGATGCAAAGCCGCCCTGCGCCATGCCGCCCACGCGACCCAGGTGTTGCCGGGGATGATTGAGGCATTGGAAGCACTCACGAAGTTCCTCAGCCAAACGGAACATTTGTGCAGTACGGCAACAGACTTGAAAGACCTGAGAGCCATTGTTGCGGGAGCCAGGATCCTCATCGCACGCGCCAAGGCCGAGCAGGGGAAGGCGGATTAACAGAAATTGATTCAGGGTAAGCCCGTCCGCCGGCGGCGTGGTCCCTTCAAAAGTAGACCGGCATATAGGAGATTCACAATGGCCTTGCGAGCAAAGCCACCGGAAGCGATCCGGAAACGGTTTAAGGGATTTATGTTTGGACCTGCGGGCGCTGGAAAAACAACTGCTGTTTGCCAGTTGCCAAAGCCCTACATCATCGACGGCGAGCGTGGCACCGAGAACTATGGTGAGCTAATCAAGTCCGTGGGCGGCGCTGTTTTTCAAACTACGGATATGGATGAAGTTATTAGCGAAGTGAAATCACTTCTCACCGAGAAGCACGATTTCAAGACGCTGGTAATCGATCCACTCACGCCTATCTACAATGACCTGCTCGATAAATGCGAGCTTAAAACCGGCGCAGACTTCGGCAGGCACTACGGCGCAGCAAACAAAGTAATGAAGCGACTGGTCAATTTGATTATGTCTTTGGACATGAACGTAGTTGTGACCTGCCACGCAAAAACCGAGTATGGCGATAACCTGAAAAAGCTCGGGTACACCTTCGACGGATGGAGGTCGGCGGACTACATCTTCGATCTGGTGATCGAATTGCAGCGCGCAGGCAAGAAACGGTATGGGAAGGTTATCAAGACTCGCATCGAGGCATTTCCGGAAGATGACCGATTCGAATGGTCATACGAAGAATTAAGAAAACGGTGCGGAGACATTCTTGATAAAGAGGCTGCGCCTGTCGCGCTCGCAAGCGTTGACCAGGTGCGCGAAGTCAAATCTCTTCTCGATATCGTCAAGCTCCCCGAGGACACCGTGACCAAATGGTTCAAAAAGGCGAACGTGGAAGCGTGGGACGACATGCCCGCTGAGACAATCGTAAAGTGCCTTGATTACATCAAACAACGCCTGCCCAGCGCAGCCTGAAAGGAAAATCGCAATGCAATTCACACCCAAAAGCCCCGCCGAAATAGAAGAAGAGAAGAAGTTGCGAATGAAGCTGATGGAACCCGGCCCGGCGGATTTCGTGGTCAAATCCGCCGCCGATACCTTGTCCAACAGTGACAAGACCGAACAAATTGAAATGCAGGTTGAGGTGTTCGACCAGCACGGCACAAGCAAGGTCATCACGGATTGGCTCACGCCGAAGATGATGGAGAAAATGCGGAACTTCTGTTACGGCGCAAACGTCGCTGCACTCTACGACCAGGGTACACTGCTTGCCGAGCATTGCATCGGCCTTTCGGGCCGTTGCCTGATCGCCGTCGAAAAAGGCGGGCCTGACCCCAAAGGCGGTCGATACCCAGATAAGAACAAAATCCGCGATTACATCGCCGCCAACGGTCACGCGCCCGCCGCCCCCAGATCCCCCGCCATTTCCGTTCCCGATGCCGCCGCTGCGATGCGCAAGGCGCAGCAGACCTACAAGAACAAGTACCCCAATGTACCCCGCGATGAAATTGTCGAGGGATGGAATCAGCGGGTGCGGAAATACTTTTTGGGGAAGAATCCCGAACTGGTGACGACCGCCGAGTGGAACAAGTTTGCGGCGGATGGGTTTGAGAAGCCTGCGCCTACCGATCCGTTTGGGGAAACTCCCGCATTCAGCAACACAGATGACCCCAACAGCCCGGACTTCATCCCGTTCTGATCTTCAATCACCGCCAGCGGCGGCGCATCCCACGTCGCGCCGCCGCTGGCCTTTACTGCCATGAATCAAGTTATCGACTTTGACAATCCGAGAGAATGTGTCCTGATTCACAACCACCTGCGCAGTCTTAAAGGGTTGCACCGGGTCGAGGTGGTGAAGCACCGCCCGCGCCGCAGCGACCGAGCCAATAGATTTTATTGGCCGGCCTGTGTCGTGCCGTTGAGCGAATGGATGAGCGAAGAATACGGCGAGAAGTTTGACCCCGATGACGCGCACGAGATGTTTAAGAGGTGCTTTTTAACCAGAACATTCACGGGAAAGCACGGGCGGAAGATGACGGTTGTTGGATCGTCGGCGAAATTGAATGACCTGGAATTCAGCGAGTACGTTGACAAGTGCATTCACCTGCTCGCCAGTTATTGCGGCATCATCGTGTCACCTTCCCCCGCCTCCCAGCGTAGTTAGCGAGTGCCCATGAATATTCAGATAATCTACGAACCCGCGAATGGCCAGCCGATGCTGGCGCTGGTCTGCTATGCGGGCGCGTGGAGGTATGTGGTTTTGGAGAACAGCAATGACAAAATGGAATGAGACTGTGAACATCGCTGACGTGTTCCACGATGAGAGCATGGCATTTGAGGCTCGTCGCGATGCGATTGTGGGAAGAATCAAGGCGTCAAAATGGCGGAGCCGCAAGGACAATGACCTAGAAGATTGCGTCGATAACCTCGCGGAGTCCATGAGCATAGAGGAATTCGATTTCTACTGGGGCGAACTTTACGACTTGGCGGATTTTGATCGGGTGTGGATCAAGACGTTTTGAGGTATGTGGTTTTGGAAAGGATCAGGCGGCGGTGCGTAAACTGCTAGATGAAGAGTTGAGGCTGGAAAGGAAAGAACGATGAAGACGTGGGAATATGATGTGCTTTATCTGAGAACTGGCGGGCCAACAGAAATATTGGAGATGCTGAATGAGCGAGGGTCCCAAGGATGGGAGCTTTGCTACATCATCGAGGAGGCCGCGAGAGAGTTGTGCATTTTCAAGCGAGAGAGAATCGACGCGGCTTTGATGGAGGCGAAATGAAATCCCCCGCCCCCATCCCCGACGCCCTTCTCGCCAAGCTCCAGGCCCTCGCCGCCATCGTCCGCAGCGACACGGATGACCAGCGGGCATGGGATGAGGCGAGCGAGGAGTTTGACCGGCTGATGACTACGGCGGTGAAGGTGGGGTTGGTGGAGGAGGTGGTGGGGTTGCGGGAGAGGGTGGAAAGTATTGAGCAGGAACAGTTGGAACATCGATTGAGGGATTGAAAGGACTGGACGCGATGGTGATTGATACGAAGCACAATTTGGGCGACATAGTTTGGGGCGTAGCAAGGCATTATTCTCGACGCGAGAAGTCTTGCGAATCATGCGCGGGTGCGGGCGGCGCGAACATACCAAACACGAAAGTCTTTGTTGAGTGTCAGGATTGTGGCGGGAGCGGAGAGACCGAATACCGCGTTATA
>Ga0207667_10006249_pt1 | contig 14456 bp, 14 predicted proteins | sample KBSCornC52_FD_184301 | JGI IMG/M metagenome (GOLD analysis project Ga0207667, IMG submission 184301) | Corn rhizosphere microbial communities from Kellogg Biological Station, Michigan, USA - KBS Corn C5-2 (SPAdes) (version 2) | ecosystem: Host-associated > Plants > Roots > Rhizosphere > Soil ... | reverse complement strand
GGAGTCCGGACATACCTTATGTGCCTCGAGCACGAATAGAAGCCTGTCCGCATCGCCGCAACAAATACCTATGGACAGGTACGCCCTTTTTCATAGAAGGATGACACGGTTAAGTTCACCGCAAGGCCGCAAACAAAGCTTCCTTCCAGCGCCAGGTGTCGATGGTCCAGCAGACTCTGGTCTTCCTTCCTTGCCGCATCGCGTCGGCCCAGACCGTCCGGTTCCGCTCGTCGGACGCTACGTTGAGGCGATCTACAACCGTCATCCCTCGCGTCAACTCGCTTTGTGTCTCGACCTCAACGTAGTGTTCGCTCCAGTGGGTTCCGATGGTGGGATCGAGCGCGATGCTCATCGCCACTGGATCCGGCAATGAGATGCCGTCTTCTCCCGTCTGTTCCTTGTAGGCTTCGCGGGCACGGCTGTTGCACTCGATGGCAAAGCGGGCAAGCTGGTTGTTGAATCCCAGAATGTTTGCGATGTCGGCTTCATCGAGGACGGCGTCACCGCGGCAAGTCTGCCAACCGACGAGTTCCACCGGAAGACCACTGAGCATGACAATCCGGGCGGCCTCGGGATCGACCCAGATGTTGTACTCGGCCGCCGGGGTTACGTTGCCCTCACAGCAAGGCGCGCCGCCCATGATCACGCAGCGTCCCATTTGCGCCGCCAGAGTGGGATTCCGGGTCACGGCAAGGGCAAGATTGGTGAGCGGGCCCAGAGTGACCACGACGATTCCGGGATTGGCCGCGATGGCTTCGATGATGGCATCCACGGCGTGCAACTTTCCCGCCGACCGGCGCGGCGCCGGATAACCCTGATCGCCCAGTCCATCGAGGCCATGAAACCAGGTCGCACTCTCATGCGCGCGCCGCAACGGCTTCTCCGCGCCAGTAAAAACAGGAACGCTTGCCCCACAGAGTTCCACGGTGTAGAGCGCATTGCGCGTGGCCTGTTGTACTTCCACATTTCCGGCCACGGTCGTAAGCGCTACCACCCGCACTTCGGGAGCGCGCAGCGCCATGATGAGGGCGACGGCATCGTCGGAGGCTACGTCGGTATCGATAAGAAAGGTTCGCGGCATCCGCGTAGGATAACAGGCGGTTCTCTGCCCGTTCCTTCCGTTGAAGGGGGCCACTTAGATTGACTAGTTATCTCACTAGTCACCATGATCGCCGTCACTGCCCGCATTGACCCCCTGACCATCGCACCGACCATGAAAGAGACTTCAGGCAGCTGGGCGTGCAGGTCCTCGACCCGTTCAGGACCCAGCGCTAGCCGGCTGCCCCGCACCACTCCCGGTCGCGGTACACTGTTGCCCTCGCCATGCCGACATTAGCCGCGGTCGATATCGGATCGAACTCCGTCCGTCTGAAGATTTCCCGCCTTTCCGGCGGGCGTCTGGTCGAGATTCACGAGGATCGCCAGGTCACGCGCCTGGGCGACAGTGTTTTCCGGAACGGTTTTCTTTCACCCGAGGCCATCGACGATACCGTCAAAGCGCTGCGGCGCTTCCATCGCGCGGTGCAGCACGAAGGCACGGACACGGTACGCGTGGTGGCCACCAGCGCGGTGCGCGACGCGCGCAATTCGCGCGCCTTCCTGGAGTGGGTACGTTCGGCAACCGGGTGGAAAGTTGAAATCATTTCCGGACTGGAAGAGGCGCGGCTGATTCACCTCGGCCTGGTCTCAAGCCTGCGGGTCAGTGCCGCAGCCACGCTGATGGTCGATCTGGGCGGTGGAAGCTGTGAGCTGACCATTTCCAGCCAGGGTCATATCCGCGACACGGTCAGCCTGCCCCTGGGCGCGGTGCGCCTAACCAATGAGTTTCTGGCCCACGATCCGCCCCGCAAATCGGAACTGCGCCGGTTGCGGGGATTTGTGGAAAGAGAAATTGGGCGCATCGCCGACCGGATTGCCCGTTCCCGGCCCAAGACCGTGATCGCGACTTCGGGCACGGCCGCTTCCCTGGCTGCGGTCTGTCACGGTTTGTACAAGACCAAGGGTTCGCGCGCCGCCGCGGTTTCGCGCACCCAGATGCGGCGGATCGCCAAGATGCTGGCACGCCTTCCCATGGCGGAACGCAAGAAACTTTCCGGGGTCGGGCCCCGGCGGGCTGAGATCGTGGTCGCCGGCGCAGTCGTCTATGCTGAACTTCTTGAACGCTGCCAGTTGGCGGGCTTCCGCTACTCTCCACTGGGACTGCGCGACGGACAGCTGGCACAAATGGCTGCGGACTACGATCGCAGCACCCGTTCCGGAAAGCACATCGAATCGGAGCGCTGGGATTCCATCCGCGCCGCCGTCGCCCATTACCGCGTGGACATGGACCATGCGCTGCAAGTCCGCGACAGCGCCATGCACTTATTCAAAACTTTGAAATCGCTGCACCGGCTTCCCGCCGAGTACGCGGAATGGTTGTCGGCGGCGGCGATGCTGTATGAAGTTGGCGACTATGTCAATCGCAACGGGCGCCACCGCCACGCCTACTACATCATCGCCCACTCGGAAATCCTGGGATACACGCCGGAGCAGAGACGGATCATCGCAGCCACGGCGCGCTATCTGGGCAAATCGCGCCCCTCGGCCGGGGATTCAGCCATAAAAGTCCTGCCGCCGGCTGACCGGGAATTTGTGCGCAAAGCGTCGCTGCTGCTTCGGCTGGCGCGCGCCCTCAATCTGGGACGCAGCGGCGCGGTGCGCGCCACCGATGTGCGGATAAGCCCGGGCGCAGTCAAGCTGACCCTTCGCGCCAAGCCGCGCGCCAGCGTGGACCTGGAGCTGTGGGCCGTAGAAAAGGAAAAAGCCTATTTTCGCGAAGTTTTCGGGCGCGAGGTTTCCGCCGCCGCGGCATAGAGGGTGCGTAGAATCTTGGGCGTGAGGCACCAGGTCAGCGAGGCCGAGTTACGGCTCATCTCCGCCCGCGCCACCGCGCCTTTCTTGAGGTCGATGGCCGCTTCACAGCCGCTTTCGCTGATCGCCCGCCCCAGAAATTCGCTGAGGGTCGGGTTGTGGCCCACCACCATGATGGCGTCGTGCCGGATGTACTTGTCGAGCATCTTGCGGAAGTCCGCGAACGAGGCGGTGGGGCGCAATGCGTCCTCCAACTGCAGCTTGCCTTCGTAACCCATTTCATTGCCCACCAGTGAAGCGGTCTGCGCGGCCCGCTTCAGGGGACTCGAAATAATGACATCCACCTGCACGTCCAACGCCGCCAGGGCGCGGCCCACGTAACCGCATTGCTCGACGCCGGTTTCATCCAGGGCGCGTTTTTCATCCTTCTTGGGATTGCTTACCGGTTCACCAGCGCTGGCGTGGCGCAGAAAATAGAGAATCATCGTGATTTACCGTCCCTTCACCGTGGCCAAGCGGCGTCCCTTTGGCAGCGCCGGCGCCGGCATGGCCTCCACCGCCTGTTTGCCTTCCGCCAGTCCCAGCAGGAAGTCCTGAGCGCTGAAGGCGACTGCTTCTAACGGTGGCTTACGTTTGCCCTCGGCCTGCCAGGTGCGCACATAGGCGCCGTCCTTCCGCAGCACACGCGACTTTACATTGTCCACCAGGTAGGCATCCAGGATTTCATGGCGCACGCGCTCGCGTCCCAGCGCGTCTTTCAGCGGGAACATGACCTCCACGCGCTCGTAGAGATTGCGCGGCATCCAGTCGGCGCTGCTGAGATAGACCTCTTCCTGGCCCCCGTTGGCGAAGTGGTAAATACGGCTGTGCTCCAGAAATCGTCCCACGATACTTCGCACCCGGATGCGGTCGCTCACCCCGCGAACCCCGGGCCGCAGAGCGCACATGCCGCGCACGATCAGATCAATTTCCACACCCGCCTGCGAAGCCCGGTACAACGCCATGATGATGTTCTTGTCCAGCAGGGCGTTCATCTTGGCGATGATGCGGGCGGGACGTCCGTGACGCGCATGCTCAGCCTCGCGCTCGATCAAACCCAGGCAGCGTTCCGCCAGGTCCAGCGGAGCCACCAGCAAGGGCCCGTAGTTGGCGTGCTCGGCGTAGGCGGTGAGAAAACTGAAAACATCGTGTACCGCCCCCGTGATTTCCGGATCGGCGGTCAGCAGGCTCAGATCGGTGTACACCCGCGCGGTACTGGCGTTGTAGTTACCCGTACCCAGGTGGGCGTAGCGCCGCGTCACCCCATCGGAGTCGCGCCGTACCAGTAATGACAGCTTGCAGTGCGTCTTCAGTCCCACCAGGCCATGGAAGACCTGCACTCCGGCATCTTCGAGATCGCGGGCCCAGCGGATGTTGGTGTCTTCGTCGAAGCGTGCTTTGAGCTCCACCACGGCGGTGACTTCCTTTTTTTCCGCCGCAGAAATCAAGGCCGGCACGATCAGCGAATGCTCGTTCGTCCGGTAGAGCGTTTGCTTGATCGAAAGCACCCTGGGGTCCTGCGCCGCGGCCTCAATGAACGAGACCACCGCATCATAGGAATCGAAGGGATGGTGCAGCAGAACGTCGTGGCGTCGCAGTTCCTCGAACAGGTCCTTTGATTTGGAGGTCAACCGCAATTCGCGCGGAGAAAAGGGCTTGTACTTGAGGTCAGGATGCGCCGTCTGTTCGTAAATGTTAAACAACCGCGACAGATTCACCGGGCCGTGGACGGAGAAGACCTGCCAGGGCTCCAGCTCAAAGTTGATGCGCAGGCGTTCGATGATTTCCGGATCGGCGTCCGCCTCGATTTCCAGCCGCACCGCATCGCCCTTGCGCCGGTTATGCAGCTCGGTGCGTACCGATTCCAGCAGGTTGCGCGATTCCTCTTCCGCCAGATAGAGGTTGCTGTTGCGGGTGACCCGGAACGCGGCCGAGGAAACAATATCGTAGCCGTGGTACATGCGCGAGGCATGGAACGCCACCAGGTCGGCGAGAAAAATAAAGTCGTCGGTCCCGTCCGAGGGCAGCCGCACCAGGCGCGGCAAAGCTCGCGGCACCGTGACTACGCCGGTATAGGTCAGGGCAGAGCGGCGGCGGCGGCGCAGCAGAAAAGCCACGCACAGCGCCTTGTTGATCACTCGCGGAAAGGGGTGCGCCGGGTCCACCGTGACCGGTGTGAGCAGCAGGTCGAGCTCCTTCTCGCAGTATTCTTCGATGAAGGCGCGAGCGCGTGATTCCAGTTCGTGCAGGCCAAGAACGCGGATGCCATGGTCAGCCAGCGCCGGGCGCAGCTTCTCGTTCCAACAGTGGTACTGATCGTCCACGAACTCGTGGGTGTCGCGCGAAACCACGTCGCGCTCTTCCAGAAGAGTGAGGCCGTCAGGTCCGGCCTCGGTGTATCCGTCTTCAATCTGCTGCACCAGCCCGGCCACGCGTACTTCGAAGAACTCATCCAGGTTGCTGGCTGAGATGGAAAGAAATTTCAGACGCTCCAGCAGGGGATTCTTGTGGTCCTGCGCTTCTTCGAGGACGCGGCGGTTGAATGCCAGCCAGGAAGCTTCCCGGTTGATGTAGTTGGCCGGATTGTCCAGCGCGAGGCGAGCCATGATTCCGCAGAAACAACAATCCTTCAGGAGACCGCCTGGTCCCGGACGATTCCGGCTCAGGTCTGGACCGAAGATTCTATACTTATTTCGATGTCGCCGCCCCCAGCTTGCGCTTGATCGAAATAAGTATAGAACAGCCGCGGGCTGCCCGGGCTTCAGTGCCCGCTTCAGACCCGTGAGATTCGATCCTTAAGAATATGGGGACGAGCTTCCCAGCCCGTCCCCCGGTGGTGGCGTTCTATTCTCAGACTCCGGACAATTGCTACTGCACCATCTTGATGGCGCCTTTCACCTTTTGCGCTACGTTCTCCGGCAGGGGCGCGTAGGTAAGATCAGCTGTCATTTTCTGGCCATCATCCACCATCCAGGTCAGGAAATTAGCCAGGATTTTTCCCTTGGCCGCGTCCTTGGACTTTTCCGGAATCAGCAGCCAGGTGAAACTGGAGATGGGATACGCGTCCTTGCCGGGCGCGTTGGTGATGGATACACGGAAGTCGGCCGGCATGCTCTTGGCCGAAGCGGCAGCTGCCGTGACGCTTTCGAGCGAAGCCTTAATGAACGTCCCCGCGGCGTTTCTCACCAGTCCGTAGTCAATCTTGTTCTGCACCGCATAGATCAGTTCGATGTAGCCAATCCCACCCTGCATCTGGCGGATCATTCCGGCCACACCCTCGTTGCCTTTTCCTCCCAGTCCTACCGGCCACTTTACCGAAGTTCCCTTTCCCGGCCCGTTGGCCCAGTCGGAGCTTACTTTGGAGAGGTAGTCGGTAAAAATATAGGTGGTTCCGCTGCCGTCGGAGCGATGAACCACGATGATGGTCTGATTGGGAAGGTTGACGCCCGGGTTCGCTTTGGCAATGGCGGGATCATTCCAACTGGTAATCTTACCCAGGAAAATTCCGGCCAGCGCTTCCGGAGTGAACTTCAATTCCGTGTTCACGCCGGGAATGTTGTAAGCGGGAACCACCGCGCCCAGCACGGTGGGAATGTGCAGGATCTTGGTCTTGGCCTCGGCCAGTTGCTGGTCGGTCATAGGGCCGTCGCTCGCGCCAAAGTCCACAGTCTGGGCCAGCACTTGACGAATGCCGCCGCCGCTTCCGATCGACTGATAGTTGAATTGGATGTCCGGATGGGCCTTGTGGTATTCGCTGAACCACTTCTGGTACATCGGATTCGGGAAGGTAGCGCCGGCCCCATTCAAAGTCGTCTGACCGAAAGCGGGCACAGCCAGAACAACACAGAGAAGCGCAATGCGGCGTATCACTCGATGTTCCTCCTTATTAGTTAATGGGGCAGTTTTACGCCGTGAATGTTACAGGACTGTTACAAGGCAATGAATTTCCGATGAACCCGGTCTGTGGGTGGTGCCCCGTCCTCGCCGTTCCGCACTTTGGAACGACAGGGCGGGGAGTTCGGACGACAGCAGCTCCCACCCTGTCTCTCCCAAAACCGGAGAGACGAGGGTGGGGCACCCGCGGTAATCCTGCCGAACCGGGATTGAGCCTTTAATGCTTAATTAATGACCCGCATCCAGGCGGGCGATTTCGCGCGCGAACAACGGGTTTTTGGGAAACTCGTCCCGCAGGGCAGCCAGCACTTCCCGGGCGCGGCCATTGTCCTTGTCGCGGACATAAGCGATGGCCAGCAGGATGCGCGCGAACGGACCCAGGTAACGCCCATGGTCGGCCGTCATCTGCAGCTCCACGATTCCCTGTTTCTTGTCTCCCGAAACTCCGCCCAGCCGCAACACCCAGCGCAACGGCGCCGCCATGCTCCCGATGATGTATTTGCTGAAACCAGTGGCCACGCGGGCATCGTAGCAATCGGGATCCACGGCCAGGAGTTTATCCGCCCACTCATTGGCATCCCGGGTGTACTTCAATGACGCCATGTTCCGCTTTTCGATCAGGGCCGCATAGTCGGCTTGCAGGCCGGACGAAAGGGTCATGGCAAATAACGCATCCCGGTCCTTGGGGTTGGTGGCAAGACGGGCGCTCGCCGCGGCCTGGGCGCGGGCCAGCACCGCGTTCAGACGGTCCCGCACCGCGCTATTTGGATCGGGCTTGTCACGGTTGAGAAAGCTCTTGTCGTTCTCGTAAAACTGCGCTTCCAGCACTCCCAGCCGGTGAAATTCCGAGAACAGAATTCCCGCCGCTTCGGCCGTAGGCCCCACCGGATCCTGGGGGTGGTCGTGCTGCCAGTTAAGAAACACCTGATGTGCCTGGTCGAAATCGAGGTCGTAGAGCAGGCGAAACCCCTGATCGAGAGAAGTGCGAATCGCAGGTGCATCGGCCGCAACTGCGGGCACCAGCAAGGTCGCCAGACACAATGCCCCTGAGAGAACCGCCCGCGCCACTGATCGCTTGCTTACCTTCATATCGTTTCCGGCAAACCGCAGTATTGTGCCTGTCTTCCTTCCGCTCTGCAACTTACTTAGAGTTTAGATGCCTATCCGGCAAACGCGTGTTTGAAACTTGCAAAAAGTTTGTCAAAACGGTTCCCACCTGCGTCCCGGTTCCGGTTATGCACTCAGGCCCAAGTTGGTCCGAATCGAATGCGGGGTCAGCTTGACACGGGACTATATTTCTGCAATTATCGAAATATGCCCGCCGCCGCCTCACGTAAAGAAAGCACCGAGAACGTCGCCAGATATGCCGACATGCTGTCTGCCATGGGCACCGAACCACGACTTCGCATCATCCGATTGCTATTATCCGCGCATCCCGATGGCATGGTCGTGGGCGACATCCAGTCCGAACTCGACATTCCCAACTCCACCCTTTCCCACCACCTGGAAAAGCTGAAGAATGAAGACCTGGTAAACGTGCGTCGTGAGAGCACTTTCTTGCGCTACACGGCTAACACGGAAGCACTCCAGGAGCTGCTGCAATTCCTCTACGCCGAATGCTGCACCCGGAACAAGGCAGTCAAACCACAAACTATCGTCCAGCTTTGTAAATAGGAGCCACTATGAGCACTACCGACCTCAAGAGCGTCATCAAGGAAAGATATGGCCAGGCAGCCTTGCGAGTGAACTGCGGCGGAAGTGCCTGCTGCGGCGCCACTGCGGCCAGCGTCTCGGGATGCGACCCCATCACTTCTGATCTCTACAACTCTGCCCAGGCGGGACAAGTTCCCGAGGAGGCCATTCTCGCCTCCCTGGGGTGCGGAAATCCGACTGCCCTGGCGAAGTTGAATCCCGGAGAAGTGGTTCTCGATCTTGGCTCGGGCGGCGGCGTGGATGTTCTGCTGTCGGCGAAGCGAGTCGGTCCCACCGGCAAAGCCTACGGTCTCGATATGACGGATGAGATGCTGGCGCTGGCCAATGAAAACAAGCGCAAAGCGGGCGCGGAGAACGTCGAGTTCCTGCGGGGCGAGATCGAGCACATCCCTTTGCCCGACAACTCGGTGGACGTCATCATCTCGAATTGCGTGATCAACCTTTCGGGGGACAAAGATCGCGTGCTGCGAGAGGCCTTTCGCGTACTGAAGCCTGGCGGCCGCTTCGCGGTTTCCGACGTTGTTACCCGGGGCGAAATCGCTCCAGAGATTCGCCAGAGCGTGCTTCTGTGGGTGGGCTGTGTGGCGGGGGCGCTCGGTGATGACGAATTTCGCGACAAACTCTCTGCCGCCGGTTTCGAGCAAATAGATATTGAGCCGACGCGGGTCTATCGCGCCGAAGACGCGAGGGAACTTCTTTCCGCGGAAGGCGTGGATGTGGACGCGATTGCGCCACAGGTTGACGGCAAGTTCATGAGTGCTTTCGTGCGCGCCGTCAAGCCAGCAAAAGAGGCAGCGAAGACATGCTGCGGTCCGAGCTGCTGCAATTAGGAGAACCGACCATGCAAGGACATTACAACGTCCTGTTCCTGTGCACGGGCAATTCCGCGCGCTCCATCATGGCCGAGGCGATTTTGAACTTGAAAGGACGGCCGAATTTCACCGCCTACAGCGCCGGGAGCCATCCCTCAGGCGCGGTTCGACCGGAGGCTTTGAAGCAACTCGAAATCGCGCGCCTGCCCACCCAGGGCCTGCGCAGCAAGGCCTGGGATGAATTCTCCCGGCCCGGTTCTCCCCATCTCGATTTTGTCTTTACGGTTTGCGATAACGCCGCGAACGAGGTCTGTCCCCTATGGCCAGGACAGCCCATGACTGCGCATTGGGGTGTTCCAGACCCGGCGGCGGTTCGCGGCAGCCAGGCGGAAATAGAACGGGCCTTTCGCGAAGCGTTTTTTATCCTGGACCGCAGGATCAGTCTATTTCTCTGCCTTCCGCTAAAGAGCCTCGACCGCCTGGCCCTCAAGCGGGAGCTGGATAACATCGGCCAGACGATGACGCCGGTCCCAAACAAATAGCGACACCTTTCCCGCGGCCGTCTGCGTTTCGGTAAGTTCGCCGCAGCACGAGGATCAGAATGACTGCAACCCGTCGTCTCGGTTTCTTGGACCGGTATCTGACCGCGTGGATCTTTGCCGCCATGGTCACGGGCGTCGTATTGGGTTGGCTGATGCCCGGAGTCGTACCGTTTCTGAATCGCTTTAACATCGGAACCACGTCGGTTCCGATTGCGGCGGGATTGATTCTGATGATGTATCCACCCTTCACCCGGGTGCGATACGAAGAGCTGCACGAGGTCTTTCGCAATAAGCGGGTGCTCGGCCTCTCGCTGATACAGAACTGGGTGGTGGGGCCGATTCTGATGTTCGTTCTCGCCATCGTATTTCTGCGCGGATATCCGGAATACATGGCCGGACTGATCATGATCGGCCTGGCGCGCTGCATCGCCATGGTCATCGTCTGGAATGAACTGGCCCGGGGCGATACCGAATACGCGGCCGGCCTGGTGGCCTTCAATTCCCTCTTCCAGGTTTTTTTCTACTCTCTCTACGCCTGGGTATTCATTACGGTCCTTCCCGCCAAGCTTGGCCTTCGCAGCGCGGTGGTCCATGTGTCCATGGCGGAGATTGCAAAGAGCGTCTTCATTTATCTGGGAATCCCATTTCTTGCCGGATTCCTGACTCGTGTTGCCCTGGTTCGCGCCAAGGGGACCGATTGGTATAACCGGAATTTTGTTCCCCGCATTAGCCCGCTGACCCTGATCGCCCTGCTGTTCACGATTGTGGTGATGTTCTCGCTGAAGGGTGAGTACATTGTTCGCCTGCCCCTGGACGTCCTGCGCATCGCCGTGCCGCTCCTAATCTACTTCGTGCTGATGTTTCTGGTGTCCTTTTACATGGGCAAGAAGCTGGGAGCGGACTACTCCAAAACCACAACCCTGGCCTTTACCGCGGCTTCGAACAACTTTGAACTGGCAATCGCGGTGGCCGTGTCAGTATTTGGCATCAACTCCGGAGCCGCCTTCGCGGCGGTGATCGGGCCCCTGGTGGAAGTGCCGGTGATGGTTGCGCTGGTCAATGTGGCGCTCTACTTTCAACGTCACTATTTTCCCAACCCGCAAGCAGTAGCCATCGAGCCGGTTTGCTCGCCCACTGCCTAGTGGGTGGCGCAGTTTTGGTACGTCTCTAAATGGCCGCATCCAAGGGCGGAAAGGCGAGAGCCGCCAAGCTCTCGCCAGCCAAGCGAGAACAGATTGTCAAGAAAGCCGCCGCTAAACTCAGTGCCATCATCGTCTCCAAGCTGTCGAGGTATTCGGTCGGTTACTTCAGCATCCGCCACGAAGCGCATTGACAGGGGGCTTATCCTGAAAGCACTGGGAGAACGGGCCAGCTAGCATGTTTGGTGTCTTCTTCTCAATTTTGGTACTCGTGGCGCTCTTGAGTATTTTCGGTGAGATCGCGATGAGAGTTCGTCTCACAAAAAGAGCTTCGCGTGACAAAATAGCGTGGTGGAGACGCGGCGGCGATGAGGTTGCCGCAACCTATGAAGAGGTATTTCCGGACAGCCGACTCCCGTTTTTCAGGCGCTTTGTTTTCTGGGTATTCGTGACTTTCGCCGGCGTTCTCGTTTTCTCAATGCTCCTGTGGAAATCAAACTGACCCACCACCGCCCGCTAGGCTTGTTTGACTGCCCTCCCACCCTTTGTTACCTTCAAGAGTTTCCACTCCCTGAGTGCCTGCGCCGGTTCACGGCGATGAAACAGAAACGAGAAGCTGATGGCCATCAAGTTCCGGGGAGTTGATTTCCTCGAATTCGACTCCCTGCTCACGGACGACGAACGCCTGGTCCGCGATACCACGCGGAAATTCATCGAAGACAATCTCATTCCCATCATCGAGGAGTGCAACCGCGCCGGCCGCTTTCCCAAGGAACTGGTCAATCCCATGGCGGACCTGGGCCTCTATGGCGCAAGCCTCAAAGGCTATGGCTGCGCCGGGATGTCGAACGTTGAATACGGCCTGGTCATGCAGGAACTGGAGCGGGGTGACAGCGGTGTTCGTTCTTTCGTCAGCGTGCATTCCTCGCTGGCTATGTATCCCATTTACGCCTTTGGCAGCGATGAGCAGAAACAGGCGTGGCTCCCCGCCATGCAGAAGGGTGAGAAGATCGGCTGCTTCGGCCTGACCGAGCCCGACTTCGGATCCAATCCCGGCGGGATGCGGACGCGTGCCAAAAAGTCGGGCAAGGAATACGTTCTCAACGGCGAAAAGATGTGGATCACGTCGGGCTCCATCGCCGACGTCGCGATCATCTGGGCCAAGGCGGAAGACGAAGACAACAAAATCCGCGGCTTTCTGGTCGAAACCGATCGCCCCGGCTTCCGCGCCGAGGACATTCACGGCAAGTGGTCGCTGCGCGCTTCGGTTACATCCAGCCTTTCCCTGCAGGACGTGCACATCCCGGAATCCAACCTGCTGCCAAAGACCGGAGGCCTGAAGTCTCCTCTGATGTGTTTGAGCCAGGCCCGTTACGGCATCGGATGGGGCGCGATCGGCGCCGCCATGGCCTGTTATGACTGTGCTCTGCAATATTCGCTCTTCCGCAAGCAGTTTCACGATCAGCCCATCGCCTCGCACCAACTGGTGCAGGAAAAACTTGCCTGGATGATTTCTGAAATCACCAAGGCCCAACTACTGGCGCTGCAAGTCGGACGCCTTAAAGACAAAGACAAGGCCCGGCCGCAACATATTTCCATGTCCAAGCGAAACAATGTATGGATGGCGCTGGAGTGCGCCCGCATGGCGCGTGACATCCTGGGCGCCAACGGGATTGCCGACGAATATCCCATCTTCCGCCACATGGCGAACCTGGAGTCAGTAAAGACCTACGAAGGAACTCACGACATTCACGCGCTGATCATCGGGCAAAGCATAACCGGCATTGATGCGTTCTAGCACGTGTGGGCGGGCGCCCTCGCCCGCCGCCCTTGGTTTTGACTTGCTGGAGTTCTTCCCGTTTGTACACTTTGGAAACCAAGATCAAAGGCGGCGGGCGAGGGCGCCCGCCCCACCCCAAACCGCCCATAACTTTCCCTTCACAGCCCATCGGCGGTATAGTCGTTGACCGCGCTCGGATGCAACATTTATTGATCAGGGGGCACTCATGACAGCTGTCGTCAAAACCGAAGCCAAGGCCCGGACCTTTGGCCGGAACATTGAAAGTGACCTGGCTTCCAGGTTCCTGCGGGTAGTGGAAACTGCAGCCATTGCCTCGGCCCACACCATGGGCCAGGGCGAACGCAAACTCTCCGACCAGGTCGCCACCGAAGCCATGCGTAAGACCATGGATTCGATTCCCATGCGCGGCACCATCGTGATTGGCGAGGGCGAACGCGATGAGGCGCCCATGCTTTACATCGGCGAAAAAGTTGGCGCCGAATTTCCCGACGGCACCGAAGTCCCGGAGGTGGACATCGCCGTCGATCCCCTCGAGGGCACGAACCTGTGCGCCACCGGCGCGCCCGGCGCCATCACCGTGCTGGCCGCTTCTGAAAGCGGCGGACTGCTGAATGCGCCGGACTGCTACATGGAAAAGATCGTGGTCGGCCCGTCCTGCAAGGGCGCAGTGGACATTGATGCGCCGGTGATCGACAACCTTAAGAACATTGCCAAACGCATGCACCGCGACGTCGAAGACCTGGTCATCATCGTGCTCGACCGGCCGCGGCACGAGAAGCTGATAGCCGAAATCCGCAAGGCCGGGGCAAGGATCCGGCTGATCGGCGACGGCGATTTATCGGCGGGCATCGCAGCCGCCGTTATCGGGACCGGCGTCCACGCGGTCATGGGCTCGGGCGGCGCTCCGGAAGGGGTGATCACAGCCGCCGCCATCCGCTGCCTGAACGGATACATGCTGGGACGCCTGGTGATCGACAAGCCTGAACTCGAAGAGCGCATCGCGCGCATGGGCATCAAGGACAAAAACAAGATCTACGAGGCCGAGGACCTGGCGCCCGGCAAACAACTGATCTTCGCCGCCACCGGAGTCACCGAAGGGTCGCTGCTGAAGGGAGTGCGCTTTTTCGGCGAAGGCACGCGAACCTCGTCGGTAGTCCTGACGCTACGCACCGCAAAAGTGCGCTTCATCGACAGCATTCATCTGGAAAAGGGGCCGGATGTGAAGGTGAGGTTCGTGTAAGTGCGAGATTGAGTTTGACCGTAATGGGCAGTTGGTCCGAAATCAGATTTCGCCAGCGGTTGGGACAACGCTTTCAAAAGGAGCCAATGCCACCGCAGATTAGTATTGGATTCAGGAACGGAGTCGAAATGCGCACCGTTGGGCTGTCTGAAGCCAGGCAAAAGCTTTCCCAGCTTGTCGTCCGTGCCGAGCGGGGCGAGCGTATCGGAATCGCGCGTAGAGGAAAGTTGGTAGCCTTCATCGTCTCAGCGCGTCCTGCCCGCAGCCTAGCCCAGATATTCAACGGGATTGAACGGATTAGGAAGAGCGCCAAGGGGCACTCCGCCAGTACAAAGGATTTCATCGAACACGGCCGAAGCTAGCCCACCACTCGACTGGCGAGTACAAAGGCTCAACAGCCTATTGCGGCACCGGCGGCCACTCCTG
>Ga0207667_10006245_pt1 | contig 14462 bp, 13 predicted proteins | sample KBSCornC52_FD_184301 | JGI IMG/M metagenome (GOLD analysis project Ga0207667, IMG submission 184301) | Corn rhizosphere microbial communities from Kellogg Biological Station, Michigan, USA - KBS Corn C5-2 (SPAdes) (version 2) | ecosystem: Host-associated > Plants > Roots > Rhizosphere > Soil ... | reverse complement strand
AGTCGAAGGCGACGCGATGGAGAGTATCGTCCGCGAAGCTGATAGTCTTAAGCAGGTTTTTCATAACTAGGGTTTCTTGGTTGGTGTTTTGTCGGGATGGTGAATCGTGAAGCTGATGGCTTTGCCGTCGGAGGCGGTGGCGGTGGAAACGACCCATGGCGTGCCGTCCGATTCGATGGGAATGCTGGCTTGCGGGCGTTGCGGAACCTGGCGGGCCGCCTTCGTGGAGGAGGGCCACACCCGAGTCTGGACGAGCCCGCTCGTCTCGACGCTGGCGAGTTTGAGATCCATCGCCACACGCTGGCGGCGTTTAAATATCCCGCGGCGGCGAAAGACGATCTCACCTTCCGGCAGGCGCTTGTGCAGTTCGTGCAGGCGTTTGCGATTGCGGCCCGGCAGCCAGATCCACCGCCTCCACCAGGGATGCCGGATGTTCTTCACATCGAGCTTGGGTTCGCCAAGCCGATCCGAGGAAAGGATTTCCGTTATCAGCAGCCGCCCGCGTGGCGACGGCCGCCGCCAGACTAACAGCGAATACCAACTCGCGGTGAAGAGTAGAAATGCGATCCCGCCGACTTTGTAGAGCCGGAAAGGGTCGGCGACGATGAACGACACGGGGAGAACTGCGATGTCGCGCTGCTGCGCGTCGCGGATGATGAGTCGTCCGCTCCAGGTCCCCGGTTCGATGCCGCGCGGGATGACGAGCTCCAGTTTCTTCGCCGCCGGTTGCAATGATTGCGCAAAGGACGCATGGGCCGGCAGCCCCGCGAGAATGAGAAAAGGCAGGCGCCGCTCGGCGGCGGGAAGCGCGCGCGTGCCGGGAGGCACGCCATTTGGATCGGAAAATTCGAGGGCGTAGGTCACCTCGCGATCCCGCACCGTTGCGTATTGAAGACTGAAGGGAAAGGTCGGTGGTCGAGACAGCATCCAGGCGGTCTTGATCCCGGCCACGACGAGAACGAGCAATGAACCAGCGATGAGCACGACGTAGGAGACAGCCTCCGCGCTGTGCTGGCGGAGGCGTCGCTTCCGATCGGAACGCAGGCTATCCTGAGCGGCCTGCTCCTTCTCGCCGGCGGACAGAATGTGAGGTGTGGGTGGCGGCTGCGGAGTACTCATTGTTTTGGCAGCAGCCGCACGCCGCGGATTTCGCGTCCGGTTTTTTGGTTCGTCGTGTCGAGAAAGCGAATATCGAAATCGGTGCTGATGCGAAACGGATAGCGCAGGGCATCGCCGCCGGGTTCCTGCCAGCGGGCGAAGTATTCGTCGCGTCCGAGCAGCTTCTTGATTTCCGGCAGAGGGCCGCTGAAGGCGCTCTGCGAAGCGTCCCAGGTGAGGGGGACTGTAGCGACCGGATGCCCGCCGATGTCTTGGAGGGTGGCTACCTGCCCGGTTGGCAACTGGGGTACGGTCTGCCCGGTGAACTCAAGGCGGACCACTGGAGGCTGCTGCCGATCGAGCAGCCCATAGACCGGTGGCGTGACCGAAAGCTGCCACTGTGCACGCCGGTAGAGCATCACCTCCGCGCGATCCGCTCCTTCCAGGCGAATGCGCTGCGCATTGGCGAGTTTCGGGTCGTTCGGATCGAGGGCGATGTAGAACGTGTCCCCACTGCCACGGAGGGCAATTTCCACGCCGTTGTCGGTGATTAGCTTGGGACGCCCGAACATTTTGCCGGACGTCAGGCGGATCACGAGCGGCATCAATTGATTGAGCTTCGCGCGCGGCAGGCCGCCTTTGAAATCGGCCGTCGCGTCATGCGGCTCGAGTTTCAGGCCCGCGAGGAAATGATCGATCATGACGTGAGGCTCCTCATTTTCCCACAGGTGATGGATCAGCTCGACGCCGGGCGATTTCGAAGCCAGCAGGAAGGCATTTTCCCCTGTCGACTGCATGACGCCGACCTGCTTGAAGTCAAAATGCTGGATGCCCCGACACATCCGCCGCTGCCGATCCGTCATGGCCTCGTCGGTGAAATAGACTGCAAACACCGCGGCATCCGCCCCGAATTCGCGGCGATATTCGGTGATCAGGCTATCACACGCCATCGTTGCCGCTTCATGGGGTGTCGTCGTGCCGCGCCGGTGATCCTTGCCGCCGGGGTGGCCGATGTGTTTGTCCAGCGACGCTGCGATTTTAGCGAGCGAAGCCTGGACTTCGGCATCGTAGTTCGCGTCGCTGGCCGCCAGCGTAAGCCACGGCTTTCCGTTCCACAATTCGCGGTCGGTGCCGCTACCCACGCCGGGAAAGAACATCATCGCCACGCTCACTTTTCCGCGCTCCGCGGGGGGCACGTCTTTCTTCGCCAGTTCGGCGAAAAAGTAACTGAAGATTTCCGCGGCGAAGGTTTCCTTGAATCCACTGTCCGACTGCATGCTGCCAGAGACATCGAGGACCAGCAGGGCGAGTGGAGTGTGGATGGTGCGCCCATGCAGCTCAGCGGTCGCAGGGGCGAGGGTCGGTCCTTGCTCGCTCATTTCTGTTTTGCGTATGCCACGCAACTGCTGCGCTTCCGGGATCGGAGTGAACAAATCGAGCACGGCCCACATGAGCGCGAGGAAGAGCGAAACGGCTGCGGTGGAGACACGAATCATAGAATAGGATTGGGGATTTTAGTTGGTGCCCTCCACGGGGAAGCAGAGTGGCAATTTGGGCGGCCGGGCGAAAAGGCGAGCGGCGGCGCGCGTGGAACGCGAACACATCGTAGTAAGCACGCGCGCACCTTTAGCATCCACGGTGCCAGGCGGCTGCGCGCCGCAATCCTTCTGGATTGCTACTTCCCAATCAGGCCGAGCCGTCGAGCGAGCGGCACTGCGAGTATCTGAATGGATACATTACGTTGCCGCTAGCGGTCACGGTGCTCCGCAATTCCCGTTTGGCGAGGTCGCGCGCGCCACCATCTGGCTTCTCCACGAGGGCGACCTGTGCTGTGCGAAACACGCGGCTTTCGCGCCAAATGCCCGATCAATCGCGCTGCCTGCAACTCGTTGCCGGCGCGGATGAAGACGCGCAATCACGGAAAGTCGCGCAATTGTCCATCGTTCTTGTCAAGGGTTCCTTGGTGGCTCGTGTTCCTTGTGGAACGTCTATGGAACATATCGGCGCAAAACGGCATAAAGCGGTGCAAATCGCAACCATGGGGGATCCGCACAATGTCCCCGGGGTCATTTGTCGCTCGCGAAGCTCATTGGGCATAGATGCCCAATGAAAACCCATGCACGAGGCTTGTTTATCGGGACTCTCACTGTGAGAGTGAATCCAAGGTGTAACTGGCCGTGATAAAGCAAAACACTTTAACCACGCCCGCCGATGAGACGAAAAAAGCCAAAGCCCTCACATCCCTTTCCGATGGAAGCCATCTTCCCCGGTATTCACAAACTGCGGCCGGACATCGCGCAAGCCGACGCCGAAGCCTTCCTCGCCTACGGCCACAAGCAAGACGGTTTCGATCTCGATGACCCGGCGATCAGAGCGGAGTTTCTGGACGGTCCCGACTTCATTCGGTTCAAGGTAAAGCCGCCTGAGTCCATCCAGGCGCAACTGGAAGCTCTGCCGGAAAATTGGGAGGACCGCGAGGAATGCCACGCCCGGGCACTCGCCATCACCGATTCAGTGGACAAGCTCTACGATCTGCGCAAGCGCGGGCTGGCGTCCTTGATCGTGCAAAATCGGGAGCTTTGGATAGGGCGCGAATAGCCGGAACCAAATCGACGGACGGAAGGCGGTCCGCTCTCACCGTGAGAGCTGCGAGCGCGAATCCTGCCACTTGCGCACGCTGTCTTATACGTAGTTATACATATGTAAACATAAGGGCGCATAGTGGCGAAAAAGGGCAAGGTGTAACGCTATATGCTGGACGTAAGATGCTCATGGAGTAGGCTTTGCGAATGGTTACGACACCTAAAATAACACCAACCGTCAACAATGACGGAAGCGCACCGCTTGCACTGTGCAACGAAGCGCGCGCCTACTCTGTAGGGCCGCGCTTCTCTCCGCTCCCCGCGCTCACTCCCTACGCTGAGAAGCTGCTCGCACGCGCGGAGAGCGTAGTCTCTGCGATGCTCCCCGCTCCCGCTCCCACTCCCAAGCGCAACGCGCGGCGCGTGAGTGCGGCGCGCAATCGTGAGATTGACAACGCGCTCGCTACTGTGCGCGCTCGCCCATCTCGCGCGTTCATTCCCCGCGCTCCCATGCCAGAGGGCGCGGAGTTGAAAGCGCGGCGCGTGCGCGGAGAGACAGACAAGGGACACGCGGGAATGACGATTGCGGGACGCGCGGCGCGCGTTGCGCAAATTGCGGCGCGCGCTCACACGGAAATGTTGCGGGACACTTCGCACCCATTCCCGCTCTCCGCGCAAACTGTGCTCGCCAAAGGGCGCGCGCTTCATTGGCGCGAGGGCGAAAGCGTGGCACTACTCCGCGCTCGCATCGCACAGCCAAGCGGGGACACCGAGGCGCAAGCGATGCGCGCACGCGCTCACAGTCTCGCACCGCACTTGTCGCCAATCGAACGCGCTGCACTGGACGCGCACATGCTGGCAGCTATGCAAGCCCGGCGCGCACTTGCGCACGCATTGGCGAGCATCCAAGCGGAGAGCAAAGCGGACACACGCGAACTATGGACGCTGCAAACTCTCACGCCGCACTTGTCCCCGCGTGAGTGCGAACGGTTGCACAAGCTAAACGTGGCGCGCCGCAAGCGTGCGGCGCGTGCGGATTGGAACGCGCGAGACATGGCAACACGCCACAAAGCGCGCGCCTACGTTGTCAATCGGTTGCGCCTCGCGCGCGCTCTGCAAATTGAGCGCGCTTGCGATGCAATGGCGGGAGCCTGCGCGGGACAACGCGCGCGCTTCCATGCTTTCGGTGCGGTCGTATTAAAGGAGAAAGAAAGCGGCGCGCGGATTGGTCGCAAAGCGGCGCGCGTCATTGCTCCCGCAAGCGGACAAACGAAACTGGACGCCACACAAGGCGGAGAGTTTGAAATAGACGCGAGGGACGGGACGGGACGCACCTTAGATGCGCAATGCGTGGAAGAAATGAGACTAGCGGCGCGCGCCGTGTTTCTCAGCGGTGGGACGTGGAAAGAAGCGAACAACGCCGCGTATCTCACACTCTCGCGCGCTCTGCGGGACGATAACGGCCCCGATACTCACGCGAAAGCGGCGCGTACAATGGATAGAAACTGGAAACGCGCACAAGCGGAGTTTGCACGCGAGGCGGGACAGTACGACGAAAGCGCGGAGAGCGCAGAGAGTGTAGAAATGCAATGGGCGCGCGAATGCTACATAAGCGCGTTGCGTGGAATGCGTTGCGTAGTCGCCTACTGGATGTCCAGTAAATCGCCCTATCGTTTCCGCGGAGTGAGAGACGATATTGCGAGCATTCGCGCACACGCTGGAAACGTGTTTAATCGCGTGGATATGGCGGGAATGAGGGCGATTGACCGAAAAGCCAAAAAGCGCAACGCGGAGTATATGGACGCGCACAGGCTAGGGGAGCGTGTAGAGGCGGGAGCGGAGATACTGAAGGAGCGGGCACGCTGGCAAGCGCGCGGGGAGTATCTACTCGCACGCTCACGCGCCGAGCGCCTCGCGCCATTGATTGCGCGCGGAGAGCATAAGCACTCCCGCGAAATGCAAGCGCAATGGGACGCACTCACGCGCGCGTTTCCAAGGTGCGCGGACTCCACACTTGCAGCAGCGCAACGCGCGCAACGCGCGCTTATCGTGTTGCCAGTGGGACGCGCGGAAAATGAGGGCGCGCAATGGCGGGAGAGATTGCGCAAGCGCACTCTCCCCGCTCTGGCGTTGCGCCTCTGTGGTGCTCTCACGCACGGAAGCGCACGCGGGACAGACAAGCGCGCGGGACGCGAGAGCGCACGCAAGGCGCACACGCGCAAGGCGCAATCTGTGATGCGCGCGCCATTGCCAGAGGGCGCGCGCGCCGCACTGGACGCTCTCACAGCCTAAGCTGAGAGGGACACACGCAAGGGGCGCGCCTTGCAAGGGGCGCGCCCCTTTGCTTTCCCTACGTGGCAAGGTGTAACGCGCTCTGATAGTGAGTGAGGGATAAGGGACGCGCGGAGAGCGCGAGGGAATGAGAGCGCGGGACGCAAGGTGTAACGCGCTCTGATAGTGAGTGAGGGACAAGGGAGCGCGGGAACGCGGGATGCAAGAGGAACACGAGGGAACGGCGTCACCCGGCCACGCCCTGCGATACGCGATGCGCTCTCACGGTGAGACTCGCGAGAGAGATTTTATGCAACCCGCAAACGTCATTCCGTTCGCCGTGTTCGCCAAGGCGCGGCGCGCGTTCGCCAAGACTTATGCCAAAAGCAAAACCGGCGGTGAACCCGCCCAAGCCGGCCAGTTCGCCGGCCCCGACCAAAGCGGCTGCCAAGCCGCGCACCGCTAACGCGGTTATCGTGCCTGCCGTCCTCATCACCGGCGCGCAGGCTGCCAAGCTCGATCTCGACGGCCTCGCTGCCGGGATTCGGCATACCGAGAGCGTCTATCGTGGCGCCTACGCCGCCTACGGCATCTATCGGCACTTCGCCGAAAAACTGCTCCCGGCTGGCAAAATCACGCCCTTCCTCAAACAGAAGTGCGGGCTGTCCGACAGCACGATCTCCCACACAGCCTACGCCGCCAAGACGTACGCCTGGGTGCAGACCAAGCACATCACCGAGGATGAATACAACGGCATGACCTGCCGGGACATGACCGCCTTCATTCAAGTGATGGGCACCAACGCCAAGGCCAAGCTCGACCCGAAGGATGCCATCGCCAAGCTCAAGCAACACCTGGCCGATGGCGCGGATGTGGCCGCCGAGTTCAATGCCTACTACGAATTCGGTTGCTCCCGCGCCGAAATGGAAAAGCAGGCCAAGGAACAGGCACGGCAGGACAAGCTCAACGGACTCGTCCGCGACGGCCGCGCCGCCTTGGGTGACAGCAAATTCAAGGATGCCCACAAGGCTGCGAACGCGGTCCTGGCAGAGGACAAAGACCACGCCGAGGCCAAGCGCCTGCTCGACGACATCGCCACAGCTGAACAGGCCAAGAAGCAGCCCGCCGCGAGCAATCCACCTGCGAGCACCACCAGCACGCCGAGCTCCAGCGGTGTTACCGGCCCGACCGAACCGGAAGACGATGGCCGGGAGGACGGCAAGCCGCAGAACCAGCAGCCGTCGAACATCACCCAGATGCCGCCCCCACCCAAGGCCAAGCCGACCGCAACCGAGTTGGGCGACATGCTCGACAAGCTGCTCGAAAAGGTGATCGAAGCCGATGCCGACCAACAGCGCGCGTTCATCACGTCGTCTTGGGCTGCGGCGAATGCCCTGCTCACCGCCAAAGTGAAGACCAGCGCCAAGAAAAAGGCTGCCTAAGCAATCTCGACAGCCTTCACTCTGACAAGGGCCGCTCCCGCTCGCGCGGGGGCGGCCTTTTGTCGCTTCGGGTGAAGACTTATGAGGCGGATCTCCGACGATACTCTTTGGCGTCTGGTGGCCTTGGGCTGGATTGCCCAAGCGACTGCCGAGGCGCTCTGGTTTGCGCAACGCACACCGGGCCGCAGTGTGTCCCTCGCCAATGACTCTCGCGGCGAGGGCGGCGGGGAGCGCGTCACACGGTCGCAACCGCAACATCCACAAAAAGCTTCAAAACCATGACCGCTACCATCGACACCAAAACCAACGAAATCGTCATTCGCGTCCCGCAGATCAACCCACCCCGCCTCTCCAGTTCCGGCAAGACCTTGCAGGTCGCCAGCGAGAGCGGCAAGACCCAGCTCCAAGTGGCCGGAAAAGTCGTGACCGTCTCGCTCAACGCGCACATTCCGGCCCACTAGCAATGCGCAGGCAGCCACCGCTCCGCCAGCCGGAGTTGCCGCTTTTTGCCCGTGACACCAGCGCGGAATCGCCAATGCTGCTGCCAGTCCCGCAAAACCCTCGTCGTCGATCTCCGGCGGCGAGGGCTTTTTTCGGGCTGGCGGAACTCCTTCGGCGGACAACCAAACCCTCTCGACCCTGAAACCATGAGCCTCCATGACAAGGCCATGCTTGTGAGTCTTTCGCTCTCCAAGTTTGGCCTCAACCGCAAAGATGCCGAAGAAGCGAAACAAGTTGCCGCCCGGCATGGCGGGGATGAAGCCTCCTTCGCTGTGACCAAGCGCCTGCTCGCGGGCAATGCTGCCTACGACCTCATTCGCAAATTCGATTCAGCTCTGGGCGCCTACAATCGCAAGCACACATTGCCGTGGGACGACGCCGGCACACGCCTCCTGCCCACGCTCCAATACGACGAGTATATGACCTACCTGCGCACCGCCCGCGCGGAGCGCGATACTCTCGTCCGCTCTTTCCTCTCCGGCTACGATGCCTTCGTGCAGGCCGACCGCACCGCCCTGGGCACCGCTTTCAATCCTGACGATTACCCCGATCGTTACCTCGTCCGTGACAAATTTGAGATGAAGCTCGACGTGTCGCCCGTCCCCGATGGCAAGGATTTCCGCATCACGGTGAGCAAGGAAGACATGATCGAGTTGCAACAGAACGTCGCTGCGCGCATCACCAACGCGGAGGAAATTGCGCGCCGCGATCTCATGGGCCGTCTCGCCGAGCCGTTGCAAAAGATGGCATCGAGCCTCAGCGACCCGGACAAGAAACTCACGCTCAACATCACCGTCCCGCTGGTGGAGAACCTGCGCGAAATCCTCGACATGCTGCCCAAGCTGAACGTGCTCGACGACCCGCGCATCGAGAAATTCCGGCTGGCCGCGCAAAAGAGCGTCGCTCACTACGAACCTGAGTCTCTGAAGAATAGTCAAGTCGTCCGTACGGTGGTTGCCAGCACGGCACAGGAGATCGTGGACGCGATGGCCGACTTCATGGGGGCACCGCTCGTGCCCGCCGAAGCAGCCTAACCGGACTTCCCTCCGGTAGCAGCACGACGCATCGAGGCGCACGGTCGCGCGCCGTGCACGACGCCATGCGCCGGAGGGACGCTTTTACCTAACCCCGCCGCACGCGCGTCGCGGGACTCTCACAGTGAGAGTCTCACGCGAGGCGCGCGGCACAACACGACCCCGCAAGTCAACACAATGGTAGTATCCCGAATCACGCCAGCGCGACTCCATGCGCTCCTCGTCAAAATCCTGCCGCACGGCTACATCGTCGCCATCCAAGGCGCACCCGGCGGCGGCAAGACGCAAATCATCATCGGTGCCGCCCAGGAGTGTGGAATGGACGTCATTCTCGAACATCTATCAATCGCCGACCCGACCGATTACAAAGGCTTCCCCGTGATGCGCAAGGATGGCACTTGCGTCTTCGCGCCCATCGGCCTCATCGCCAAGCTGCTCGCCATCAAGAAGCGCACCGTCGTCTTCATCGACGACTTGGGCCAGGCGCCGCACGCTGTCCAAGCCGCGCTCATGCAACTGCTCCACGGCGGCCGTCTGAACGATGTGCAGTTGCCGATGGATTTGATTACGTGGGTAATCGCTACCAACGGCATGGGCGACCGCGCCGCCGTTCAAGCGGTATTGGAGCCGGTCAAATCCCGCTGCTGGTCGCTGCTCGAATTGCAAGTCGATGTGAACGATTGGTGCCGTTGGGCCTACAAGAGCGGTAAGATCGCCGAGGAAATAATCGCCTTCATCCGCTTCAAGCCCGAGCACTTGGACAAATTCGAGCCGACGCGGGAATGGAAGAATTCGCCGTGCCCGCGCACCGTGGAACACGCCAGCGATTTGTTCCGGCTGGGCATCACCGACAAGGACGTGCTGGCCGGCGCGTGCGGCGAAGCGTGGGCGCTCGACTTCCTCAGCTTCCTCCGCGTTTACAAGGATTTGCCGAGCATCGACGGCATCCTGATCGAACCTACCAACGCTGTCATTCCGCAGACTATAGGTGCGCGGTGGGCTGTATCGAGCGGCCTCGTGAAGCGCGCAAGTTCGCAGAACATCGGGCGCATCCTCACCTATCTCAAGCGCCTGAGCACGAGCGCGGGGAGCCGCGATTTCGAGGTGATGACCGTCAAGGACATCATCAAGAGCAAGCCGGAAGCAACGCAGTCCAGCGACTTCAATCGGTGGGCTTCCGACAATGACGACGTGATGGCATGAAGACACCCCCGCCTGACCCACGCATCGAGCGCGCCCGTTACGCGCTCATTCTCGACGCACCGTTTTGGGGCGCACTCATGGTGCGCCTGCCGGTCGTCCGCGGCCTTGAAGAACCGATGTTCTGCACCAACGGCAAGCGCATCCAATACAACCAAACTTTTGCGGACTCACTCGAAGACGGGCAAATCCGCTACGCGCTCTGCCATGAGATTGCCCACTGCGCGATGGGCCACCTGTGGCGCGCCGAGGGCCGCGACATGAAGCTGTGGAATGTCGCTTGCGATTATGTCGTCAATCAGATGCTTGACGACTACGAAGCCGACGGCAAGGCCGCAGGTCAGAGCGTGCCGTGGACGCGCCCGCCCGATTGGCTGGACATTGCCGGGCACCCTGAGTTTCGCGGAAAGAGCGCGGAAGAAATTTACCGGATGATGGTGGGGAACCCGCCGCCGCCCAAACAGTCGCAGGATGGGAGCGGCGGCGGGCAATCGGTGCAAGGCCAGCCGCAGCCCGGCCAAGGACAACCCGAGGATCAGGGCGGCCAGCCCGACCCGAACAGCCCTGTCGAAAAAGCCAAGCAGAAGTTCTGCAAACAGCAGGGGCCGGGCGACTTCGAGGAACCACCGCCCGACGAAATGCCCGAGGAAGGCGCGGGTGGCGAACCTGGCGCGGAAGCCGGCTTGGAACGGGATTGGCAGATTGCTACTGCGCAAGCCGAGCAGATCGCCAAGATGAAAGGCAACTGTCCAGGCGCGGCCTCGAATCTGGCGAACGCCCTCAAGAATCCCAAAGTGGATTGGCGCGACGTGCTCCGCGAGTTTGTGCAGGCCAAGGCGCGCACCGATTGGAGCTTCGCCCGTCCGAACAAGCGGCATTTGTCACGTGGATTCATCCTGCCCACGCTGCACAATCAAAAGACGGGCCGCCTGGTCTTCGCTTTCGATTCCAGTGGCTCGACTGTGCATCTAGCCGACGCTTATGCCACCGAGATCCAGGCTGCGCTGGACATGGTGCAGCCTGAGCGCGTCGATGTGATCGTGTGCGATGCGGACGTGCAGCACGTCCAGAGCTTCGAGCCGGGGGACGCAGTAAAGGTGGACGCCAAGGGCGGCGGCGGCACCGATTTCCGTCCGGTGTTCGACGTGATCGACGACCCGAAGCAGGCCGAGAAACATGGCCTCGAAATGGAAGACCCGCCGATCTGCGTCGTCTATCTACCGATCTCGACGGCACCTTCCCGCGCAAGGAACCGGACTATCCGGTGCTGTGGATTGCCGTGGACACGAAACGCAAGGCGCCGTGGGGCGAAACCATTCATGTCTGAACCAACCAACCCTAACTATGCCAAAAGCAAAGACCGCCACGCCGCAGGCTATCGCGGCACCCACTCCCGCGCCGACCGCAAAACCGGCGACCGGCATCAAGAAAGTCAATCTCGGCGGCATCGCCACCAAGACTGACACCAAGGCCAAGACGGCTTACCCCGTCCTGCCTGACGAAACCGGCGATGTCGCCAAACTCGTGGCCGACATCCTCGACGAAACCGACCAACTGGAGGCGCTGGAAGCCTCGTTGGAATTGAAGAAAGCCGAGCTGAAAGGCTTGGCCGCATCTTTCTACTTCCAGCGGCACCGTGGCAGCCACGAAGTCGTCAGCAGCATCGAAGCCCGCAATGGCAAACGGCAAGTGCTCGTCACTTTCCAGAATCGCTACAAGGCTGTGCCCGATGAAGCGCCCATCATGGACTTGCTAGGCGAGGAACGTACCGGGCGCTACTTTAAGCAGGCATTCGAGCTGAAGATCAACGGGGACAAGCTCGCCGCCGACAAAGCCGATGCGCTCATCGAGGGCGTCATCGAGTTGTTCCGCGAGCACGGCGCCAGCGAGGCCCTTACCGCGATCAGCGGCATTAAACCCGTGAAAGACTTCCACGCCGCGCGTCACACCGCGCTCACCGAGGAAGAAAACATGGCGCTCCAACTCATCTGCCCCATCGTGGCGATGGTGAAGACCAAGGGAAGGGGGGAGAAAGAATGATTGTCGGCGTCGCTCTTCCCCGCATCGCGGCGCCGGCGCTCTACACGTATCCGGCCCGGCCGATCAATGGCGGCCCATTCGACAAAGCCCGGCCCAAGCGCGGCACATGGGCCGCAGAGCCGAAATGGAACGGCTGGCGCGGTCTTGTCCACGTTCCAAGCGGTGCGATGTGGAACCGGCACGGCAAACCGCTGAGCATCGCCACAGAGTTTCGCGAGAGCCTGGAGATCCTCCGTGCCACCCTCGACGCCGAGGCGTTCAAATGGGTGGACGTGGAAGCCTTGGAACGTCGGCACGGCATCGGACGCGGCACGCTCGTCGTGCTCGACGTGATTCCCGCACCGCAAGCCTATCGCGACCACACGGCCCCGACCTACGCGGAGCGCCGGTCGTGGCTTTCGCCGCTTCCCGTCGCCATGCTCACCGAGATCAAACCGAACAGCGTCTATCTCACCCCAAGCACCATCGAGACGCTGATGGACCTGCCGCAAGCCGCGCAAGCGATGTGGGTCGCCGCCCGCGCCGCGAACAAGCATTACAAAACGGTCGTCTTCGAGGGCATCGTGATGAAGCGCACCGATTCGCTCTATCCCATCCAACTCCGCAATCCCGAGGAAACCACGCCAGCCTGGGTAAAACACCGCTGGCACTTTTGAACAATACTCATTCTTTTCCTTTGGGGAGCGTGTGCGAGAATCATTACTTTTCTAGCACACTCACAGCGATGTACTATTGCCGAAAGGGAAGAGGTTGAAATTATGGAATTCAAGCAACGAACCCTTATGCAGAGACATGATCTGCGGCAACGGTAAGGCCGAAGAGAGCTTCTTCCGTTATCGGAGCAGCAGCTTTCTCACGGAATTTTTTCAGGATTGTGACACCGATTACGAGCACGACGGATCGACGCGGAACTACTGGGTCGCGGAAACACTTCGTAAAATCCTCGCGGAACCGCAATCCAACGCGAATACACCATCGGAATCATTTTCGCGTGTGATTTACACGCTGATGGATCAGGGAGACGCCGTTAACGAGACGGCGGAGAGAAAAGGGGCGCTTGCGCTTCTAAACACTGCTCTTGTGCGCGAAGGCTTCGAGGCTTTTTACGCGCCTGATAAGCGCTGCTACCTGCGCCACCTCGCGACCAACATCGTTGCGACAGCTTCGCCAAACCCGCACCGTCGATTTTCCGCGTTGGAGCTTAAAAAGCGCGAGCAACTGATTAGCTATCTCGACAACGCATCAGAAGATGCGCTTATCGCGGAGGTGTTATTGCCGCTCTTTCGTCAGCTTGGATTCCATCGTGTGACGGCCCCTGGGCACAAAGACAAGGCTTTGGAATACGGCAAGGACGTGTGGATGAAGTTTACCCTGCCGACACAGCATGTGCTTTATTTTGGCATTCAGGCGAAGAAGGGAAAGTTGGATGCTTCCGGCGTCAGTACCGCCGCAAATGCGAACGTCGCTGAAATTCACAATCAAGTCACGATGATGCTGGGTTATGAGATTTTTGACCCCGAGATTGGCAAGCGTGTTCTCGTCGATCACGCGTTCATCGTTGCTGGTGGGGAGATCACCAAACCTGCAAGAAATTGGCTCGGCAATAAACTGGACGCGACGAAACGGAGCCAGGTCATGTTCATGGATCGAGATGATATTCTGAACCTCTTTGTGGTCACCAATTTGCCGCTGCCCACCGGAGCCCTAGCGAAGGCACCACCCCTTAAAGACGACGATATGCCATTTTGAAGAAGATGAAACGCGAAACGATCCTATCTCCCTGCCGCGAATATCGTTATTGCCTCTGGCGCGAGTGGGACCCGACGAATCAGAGCTACGCCCTGTTCATCGGGTTGAACCCTTCGACCGCCGACGAGATAGAGGATGATCCGACGATAGGGCGCTGCGTGGATTTTGCGAAAAGCTGGGGCTACGGGGCGCTTTGCATGGTAAATCTCTTCGCATATCGAGCGACCGAACCGGCAGTGATGAAAGCGCACACTGCGCCTGTCGGGATTGACAACGACCGATGGCTCACGGAATTCGCAAACGATGCCGGAGTGATTGTCGCGGCGTGGGGCGTGGACGGAGCGCATCTCCAACGCGATAAGGAAGTGATGCGCCTGCTCGCCGGAAAGCTGTCGTGCCTCGTGAAGACCAAGCACGGACATCCTGGTCATCCTCTCTATAAGAAAAAGTCTTTGAAGCCGTCCCCGTTTGCATGACGGACGCGAATCGGATGAATCAGATCCAGAGGGCAATCCTTCTCGGTATTCCGCAATAACGACCTGCGC
>Ga0207667_10006240_pt1 | contig 14465 bp, 12 predicted proteins | sample KBSCornC52_FD_184301 | JGI IMG/M metagenome (GOLD analysis project Ga0207667, IMG submission 184301) | Corn rhizosphere microbial communities from Kellogg Biological Station, Michigan, USA - KBS Corn C5-2 (SPAdes) (version 2) | ecosystem: Host-associated > Plants > Roots > Rhizosphere > Soil ... | reverse complement strand
CGGAATCCTTCCCGCTGCACGGCGGCACGTTGCGTTTCACGTTGAACGCCACGCCCGACAAGAACTGGGGCAGCGATGCCACCGACGCGCCGCCATCGTTTCCTCCGCCCACGCATGCGCACCGCAACGGCTCGTGACGCGCGCCGAATAAAAAGCCCTTCGAAACGAAGGGCTTTTTCAGGTCCGGCGTGGGCAGATCTCAGAACGGAATATCGTCGTCCTCGAACCCGCCGTTGTCCTGCTGCGGCGGTGCGGAAGGACGACCGCCACCTGGCGGCGCCCCTGCGGGCCGGCCCTGCGGCGGGCGCGATGAATAACCACCGCCTTCGCCACGGCCGCCGCCACCGCCTTCACCCTGGCCGCCCAGCATCTGCATCTCGTTCGCGATGATGTCGGTCGAGTAACGTTCGACGCCTTCCTTGTCGGTGTACTTGTCGGTGCGCAGCGAGCCTTCGATGTAAACCTGCCGGCCCTTCTTCAGGTACTCGCCCGCGATCTCGGCAAGCCGGCCGAAAAACTTCACGCGATGCCATTCCGTTTTTTCCTGGCGCTCGCCGGTCTGCTTGTCCTTCCAGCTGTCGGTGGTCGCGACGCTGATCGAGCAGAACGCGGTACCCGACGCGCTGTAGCGCGTTTCCGGATCCGCCCCCAGGTTGCCGATCAGGATGACCTTGTTGACGCCACGTGCCATGTGCGAATCCTCGAATGGGAACAACCGAAACGGATGATCGTAGCAGCATACCGGCGTGTATGCCGGCGCAACGCGCGCCCCTGTGTAGGGCAATGCCGGTGCGTTGCTGCAAGGCACTATAATCAACGGCTTGCCGCACGACGGACGCCCATGAACCGCCCCAACCCCGCCCCGCCGGCCGAGGCCGCCAACGCCTTCATCGTGGCGCGCGACCTGGCCGCGCCCGACATGCGCCGGGTCGACGGCATGATCCGTCAGCGCCTGCATTCCGACGTGGTGCTGATCAACGCGATCGCCGAACACATCGTCGGCGGCGGCGGCAAGCGGCTGCGTCCCGCACTGCACGTGCTGGCTGCGCACGCGGCCGGTTACGAAGGCGATGCGCACATCGAACTCGCGGCCGTGATCGAGTTCATCCATACCGCAACGCTGCTGCACGACGACGTGGTGGACGGCTCCGACCTGCGGCGCGGACGCAAGACCGCGAACGCCGCGTGGGGCAACGCCGCCAGTGTGCTGGTCGGCGATTTCCTCTACTCGCGCGCGTTCCAGATGATGGTGGAACTGGATCGCATGGAAGTGATGCGCATCCTGGCCGACACCACCAACTCCATCGCCGAGGGCGAGGTGCTGCAGCTGCTCAACATCGGCAAGGCCGAGACCAGCGAAGCCGCCTACATGCAAGTGATCGAGCGCAAGACCGCGGTGCTGTTCGCGGCGGCCACGCAACTGGGCGGCGTGCTGGCCGGCCTGCCGCACGCGCAATGCCTCGCGCTGCGCCGCTACGGCATGGAACTCGGCTCGGCGTTCCAGATCGCCGACGACCTGCTCGACTACGTTTCCGATTCCGCGACGCTCGGCAAGAACATCGGCGACGACCTCGCCGAGGGCAAGCCCACGCTGCCGCTTATCTACGCGATCGAACGTTCCACGCCGATGCAGGCGGAACTTCTGCGCAACGCGATCACCAGTCAAAGGCTCGCGGCGCTGGACGTAATCATTACGGCCATCCGCGGTACCGGCGCGCTGGAACGCACCCGTGCCAAGGCCGAATCCCACGCCGACGCCGCGCATGCCGCGCTGCAAGGCTTGCCTCCGTCCGAGTATCGCGATGCGCTGGCGGGGCTGGCGGATTACGCAGTGAATCGCACGAGTTGATCACACCCTTCCGCAGGAAGGGGGTCGCGCCAAAGGCGCGGGGGGATGCCGCGCCGCGATGAAGCGTCATCCCGTGGGCGGCGAAAAACCATCCCCTCTCGCGCTGCGCGCGCGTTCACTACGCTCCGCCCTTCCTGCGAAAGGGGGATGGTTCTGCAAAAGTCTCGCCCAGCCACGCGTGCATCAGCGCGAAGGCACGCTTGGCCACCGGCGGGTCATACACGCAACCCGGCGGTGAATGCGCCTGCGGTTCCGCGAAGCAGTGCACCGCGCCGCCGAACGCGACGAACTGCCAAGGCGCGGGGCTCTGCTGCATTTCCTTCATGAAGGCGGGCGCATCCGGCATGGTGCCGCGGTCGTCGGCGCCGTTCATCGCCAGCACGCGTGCCTTGATGTGTTTTGCGAGCGAGGGATCATCGGTGCCGAGGCCGCCATGGAAACTGACCACCGCGGCGACATCGCTGCCGCTGCGCGCGAGGTCGAGCACCGACGTGCCGCCGAAACAGAACCCGATCGCGGCGAGTTTCGACGCATCGATCGGGGCCGCGTGTTTCGCCGCCAGCGCCTTCAACTCGGCGAACGCGGCGTCCACGCGCTTGCGCAGCATCGGCCGCTCGGCATACAGCGGCTTGGTCGCGGCCTGCGCTTCCTTGCTGTCCTTCGGGCGCAAATCCTTGCCATACATGTCGCCCATGAAGATCACGTAGTCCTTGCCCGCGATCGTCTTGGCGAAATCGATGTTCACCGGATTGATGCCCACCCAGTCCGGGATCATCAGCAGTCCGGGACGCGGCGTCTTGATGGCATCGTCCCAAACCAGCATGCCCTGCATCGCTTTGCCATCGACACGGTAGTCGACAGTTTGCGTGCGCATCGCGGCATGCGCGAGCGATGCAAAACCGAACAGCAGCAACAACGCGAGGAATGTCTTGCGCATGATCGTCTCCTGTCAGGTCAACCCCGCCGCATGCGCCGACAGGCGCCGCTTCAGCGGTTCGATGATATCCACGGCGCGCATGCCGACGCCGCGCAACGTCGCCCACGCGGACGATTGCCACGCGAACATCCGTTCGATCGCGTCGAACGTGCGCGCGTCCAGCGCGCCGTCGGAACGCCGCCTGCGCGCGTAGCGTTGCAACACGTGCGGCGCGGTGAAATCGCGGCCTGCATCGCGTGCCGCACCAAGCACCGACGCAAGTTCCGCAACGTCGCGCAAACCCAGGTTCGCGCCCTGCCCCGCCAATGGATGTACCGCATGCGCGGCATCGCCGATCAACACGCAACGCCCGGCCGCGAACCGTTCGGCAATCTGCAGGCGCAACGGGAACGAAGCGCGCGGGGTAGTCGAGGTGAGCGTGCCCAGCCGGAAATCCGACGCGACACCCGCGGCTTCGCAAAATGCTGCGTCGTCCAGCGCCAGCACTTCGCGCGCGCGCGCTTCCGGCAACGACCATACGATCGAACTGCGGCCGTCGGCGAGCGGCAACAACGCGATCGGACCTTCGTTTGTGAAGCGCTGCCACGCAGTCGATTCGTGCACACGCTCGGTCGCCACGTGCGCCACCACCGCGCGCTGGTGGTAGTCGCGTCCGCGCACGGCGACGCCGGCCTGTTCGCGCAGCGCCGAGCCCGCGCCGTCCGCGATCACCAGCAAGGCGGCCGAAAGCGTTTCGCCGTCGCCCAGTTCCAGGGTAACGCGATCATCGCGCTGCGCGAAGGACGCAACGTGCGCCGGACACATGCACCGCACGCCGGCACCTTCCAACGCATCCCACAGGGTTCGAGCGACCAGCTTGTTCTCGACGATCCAGCCGAGTTGCGCGCGCCCTTCGCGCGCGGCATCAAACGTCAGCTCGGCACCCGATGCGCCGTCCCACACCCGCATGTGCCGATACGGCGATACGCGCGCGGCTTCGATGCCACGCCAGAGACCCAATTCGTCCAGCAGCCGCGCCGACGATGGCGCCAGCGCGATCACGCGCAGGTCTTCGGGATCGGCCGCGTTCCATGGCGCAGGCTCGCGCGCTTCCAGCAACGCGGCCGTGAAACCGCGACGCGCCAAAGCCAACGCGCACGCGGCGCCCACCATGCCGCCGCCCGCGATGGCGATGTCGAGCGAAGGACGACGCGCGTTCACGGGCCGACATCCAGCACCGCGGCGGGCGGCCTGCCACGGAAACCCATGCCGCGACGGGCGACCGCGTGGCGCAACGGCGAAATGCCACCCAGCGCCAGCATTGTCAGCGAACGCAACGGCGCAAGCACCGGTTGCGGCAGACAACCCAGTGCGATCAGGCCGTGGCTGAAAGCCAGCACGCCCTCGCGATCGGGCTGCCGTCGCACGGCGTACTCGTTCAACAATGCCGATGCGCCCGGATCGTCGGCATCGGCAGCCAATTCCGCGAAGGTCAACGCGTCGCGCAGTCCGAGGTTGAAACCCTGCGCGCCGATCGGATGCACGGTCTGCGCGGCGTTGCCGACCAGCACCGCGCGCGGTGCAGTGACGGCGCCCGCCAGCACGCGGTGGATGCGGTGCACGAAACGCTTGCCGGGACGCGACAATTTTCCGAGCTTCCAGCCCAAACGCTGCTGCGCCAGCGCGATGAATGCCGCATCGTCCATCACGGCGACTTCATCGTGACGGTCGGCGGATACCGTCAGCACCAGCCCGCGCCGCTGGTTCGGCAGCGGCAACAGCGCGACGGGACCTTCGTCGGAAAATCGTTCGAACGCGCAATCCGGCACGTCGCGCTCGCAGGCGACCGTGCAGACGAACAGGCTCTGGCCATAATCGTGTTCCTGCGCGCCGATGCCCGCCTGCGCGCGCACCAGCGAGTCGCTGCCGTCGGCACCGACCACGAGCCGCGCTTCGATGTCGCGTTCTTCGCCACCCACCGCAACGCGTGCATGCCACCCCGATTCCGCGGGCGCCAGCGCGAGCAGTTTCGCGGGCGCCAGGCGCTCGATGTGTCGGCATGCAGCGAGTTGCCGTTCCAGCGCCGCCCCCAACACGCGTCCCGGCACCACCCGGCCCAGCGCATCCACGCCGGCATCCTCCGCCGTCATTCGCAACTTGCCGAACTCGCCCGCGCGGCTGACTTCGACACGACGGATCGTGCCCGCCGCGGCTTCAAGATGGGGCCACACGCGCAACGCCTTCAGCGCATTGACCGACGCGCGTGCCAGCACCAGGTTGCGATCGTTGTCGTCGCCGCCCGCGGCGGACGCGATGCGCACGGGCGCGGCTTCCAGCAAGGTGGCGCGGCGTCCGGCGGCATCCAGCGCCAGCGCGAGACTGGCCCCCACCAAGCCACCGCCGACGATCAGGATGTCCGTGCGTTGCGTCATTCAGGAATGATAGCCGGTTGACGCGGGTCAGCCGGACGCGGATGCCCTGCGCTAGACTAGCGGCAATCGCAACGAGGATGGATTCCATGTCGCAAGCCGCCCGCTCCACGCAATCGTCATTCGTTTCTCCCGGCACGCTGGTGCTGTGCGGCATGGTCGCGTTCACCGTGATCTACCGGTTGCTGGTGCATTACGCAGCGGGTTCGATGCCATGGAACTTCACACCGGTCGAGGCGATGGCCCTGTTCGGCGGCGCGTATTTCGCCAATCGCAAGCTGGCGATCGCGGTGCCACTGGCCGCGCTGTTCCTGGCCGACATCTTCATCGGCTTCTATGGCTGGATGATGCTTGTCGTTTACGGCTGCGTGGCGCTGACTGCCGTCGCGGGCTTCGCCCTGCGCGGCCGCGTGCGCGTGGGGAATACGCTGGTCGCGGCAGTCGCCAGCGCGACGGGCTTCTACCTGATCACCAACTTCTTCACGTGGGCGACTACCACGATGTATCCGCACACGCTGGGCGGCCTGGTGACTTGCTACATCGCCGGCTGGCCGTTCTACGAGCACGGCAGCCTGCCTGGCACCGTGTTGTGGACCGCGCTGCTGTTCGGCGGTTTCGCGCTGCTGGGCCGCCGCTGGAACGTGCTGCGCCTGACCGCCGCGCGTTGATGCCGGGCCGTGGGTAACCGGCTCTCGAAGATTTACACCCGCACCGGCGACGATGGTTCTACCGGCCTTGGCGACGGCTCCCGCACGCCCAAGGATTCCGCACGTGTCGAGGCCTACGGCACCGTCGATGAACTGAACTCGACGCTGGGTGTGCTGCTCGCCTGCGATGGCGTGCCCACGGATATCCGTGACTTGCTGGTGCGCATCCAGCATGCACTGTTCGACCTGGGCGGCGAGTTGTGCGTGCCGGGCATGGAACTGGTCCACGACGCCGACGTCACCGGTCTCGAGCAAACGCTGGACCACTACAACGAAGACCTGCCGCGCCTCAAGGAATTCATCCTGCCGGGCGGCGGCATGGCCGCCGCGCAATGCCATGTAGCGCGTACCGTCTGCCGCCGCGCCGAGCGCCGCGTGGTAACGCTGGCGCGCGGCGAAAGCGTGCGGCCGCAAGTCGTGCACTACCTGAATCGGCTATCGGACCTGCTGTTCGTGCTATGCCGGGTGCTGGCCCGCGCCAGTGGCCACGGCGAGGTGTTGTGGCAGCATGAAAAGCGCCCGCGCGGAAAGTAGGTAATCCGCCAAGGCAGCTGTGTCGTGCCGTTCCTCCTCCCGGCGCAATCCATCCTGCTTTTCCATGAGCCGCGGGCTGCGCTAGCATCCGGGCCAGCATGCGCCTCTACACCCATTCCGCCTGCCTCGAACACGACTCAGGCAAGGATCACCCAGAATCGCCCGCGCGGCTGCGTGCGGTGTTGCAGGCGCTGGAGGCGCCGCAGTTCGCGGCGATCGAACGCGTGGAGGCGCCGCGCGCGACACGCGAACAACTCGAGCGCGTGCACGGCAGCGAATACGTCGAATACATCTTCGCGAGCCAGCCTTCGAACGGCCTGACGCGACTGGATCCTGACACCATGATGTCGTCCGGTTCGCTGGAAGCCGCGCTGCGCGCCGCCGGCGCCGCATGTGCCGCGACCGACGCCGTGCTTGCCCGCACAATCCGCCGCGCGTTCTGCGCCGTGCGCCCGCCCGGCCACCACGCGACCCGCAACGAAGCGATGGGTTTCTGCCTGTTCAACAGCGTCGCGGCCGCCGCCGCGCACGCGCTCGGTGCGCACCGGCTCGACCGTGTCGCTATCGTCGATTTCGACGTCCACCACGGCAACGGCACGCAAGCCATCTTCCGGCACGACCCGCGCGTGCTGTACGCCTCCAGCCACCAGATGCCGCTGTACCCCGGCACCGGCGAGGCCGACGAACACGGCGCCGGCAACATCTTCAACGCGCCGCTGCCGCCGGGTGCAGGCTCCATCGAATTTCGCGCCATCTGGGAAAAACGGCTGCTGCCCGAGCTCGACCTGTTCCGCCCGCAACTGCTGCTGATCTCCGCCGGCTTCGACGCCGACGCCCGCGACCCGCTGGCGCAACTGCAACTCGTCCCCGCCGACTATGCGTGGATCACGGGGCGCCTCGTCGAACTCGCCGACCGTCACGCAGACGGCCGCATCGTCTCCGCGCTCGAAGGCGGGTACGACCTTGGCGCGCTGCGTGAGGGTGTTGCCGCGCATGTCGCGGCGTTGATGGCTTGACTCCGAGCGCCGTCACCCCGGCGCAGGCCGGGATGACGAGAAGGATGGTTGCGAGCTTTGCGCGAGTGCGAACCCTCACCCGCCCTTCGGGCACCCTCTCCCGGAGGAAGAGGGAAAAGCAGAGGCGCCGGGTTCTGGATCGCCGCCAAGCGGCGTCCGGAATGACGAAGAACAATTGCGCGCCATACGCGAGGACGAGCACTCGCCCACGCTGCGCGCCACCCTCTCCCGAGGAGAGCGAAAATTACGAGAGCGCGCCGTGGCAGTGCTTGTACTTTTTGCCTGAGCCGCACGGGCAGGGATCGTTGCGGCCGACCTTGGGGCCGTTGCGCACCATCGGCGCCGCCGCTGCCGCCACCGCCGCGCCGGCCTGCTGGCCTTCGCCGTCGGCGCCGGGCTGCGGCATCGGGTCGTAACCGGTGGACTGCGCGTGCTGGAAGTCCATCGCACGGGCCGCTGCCTGGCGGCGTTGCTCGGCTTCCATCGCGGCGACTTCTTCCTCGCTGCGGATGCGCACGCGCGCAAGCGTCTGCACCAGTTCCTTCTTGATGCGGCCCAGCATGTCCTCGAACAGGCGGTAGGCTTCGCGCTTGTATTCCTGCTTGGGATCGATCTGCGCGTAGCTGCGCAGGTAAATGCCCTGGCGCAGGTAGTCCATGTTGGCCAGGTGGTCTTTCCACGCGCTGTCCACCGCGGTGAGCATCACGTGCTTTTCCAGCGCGCGCATCACTTCCGGGCCGACCTGCTGTTCCTTGGCGGCGAACATTTCGTCGGCGGCTTCGGTGACGTGCTGGTGGATGGCCGCGGAATCGGCTTCGGTGGACGTTTCCAGCCAGCGCTTCAGGTCCAGCTTCATGCCGAACTCGGATTCCAGCGTGGCCGACAGCCCGGCGAGGTCCCATTGCTCGTCTACGGTGTCGTGCGGCACATACTGCGTGGCCAGCGATTCGAACACGTCGTGGCGGATGTCGCGCACGGTTTCGGACACGTCTTCCGACTCCAGCAGTTCGCGGCGCTGCGCGTAGATCACCTTGCGCTGGTCGTTGGCGGTGTCGTCGAACTCCAGCAACTGCTTGCGGATGTCGAAGTTGTGCTGCTCGACCTTGCGCTGCGCCTTCTCGATCTGGCGACTGACCAGTTTGTCTTCCAGCGCGTCGTCTTCCTTCATGCCGAAGCGCTGCATCCAGCGCACCAGGCCTTCGCCGCCGAAGATGCGCATCAGGTTGTCTTGCAGCGACAGGTAGAAGCGCGAGGAACCCGGATCACCCTGGCGACCGGAGCGGCCGCGCAACTGGTTGTCGACGCGCCGCGATTCGTGGCGTTCGGTGCCGACGATGTGCAGACCGCCCGCTTCCAGCACCTGTTGGTGGCGCTGCTTCCATTCGGCCTTGACGCGTTCCCTGTCGGCATCGCTGGCGTCAGCGGGCAGTTCCGCCAGCGCGGCATCGAGGCTGCCGCCCAGCACGATGTCGGTGCCGCGGCCGGCCATGTTGGTGGCGATGGTGACGGCGCCCGGCATGCCGGCGTTCTCGACGATCTTGGCTTCGCGTTCGTGCTGCTTGGCGTTCAGCACTTCGTGCGGCACGCCGGCCTTCTGCAACAGGCCGTGCACCAGCTCCGAGACTTCGATGGACGCGGTGCCGACCAGCACCGGCTGGCCGCGCTCGTGGCAATCCTTGACGTCTTCCATCACCGCATTGAACTTGGCCTCGGGCTTCAGGAACACGAGGTCGGCGTTGTCCTTGCGGATCATCGGTTTGTGCGTGGGGATCACCACCACCTCCAATCCGTAGATCGACTGGAATTCGTACGCTTCCGTATCCGCCGTGCCGGTCATGCCCGACAACTTGTCGTACATGCGGAACAGGTTCTGGAAGGTGATGGTGGCCATCGTCTGGTTTTCACGCTGGATCGGCACGCCCTCCTTGGCCTCGACGGCCTGGTGCAAGCCTTCCGACCAGCGGCGACCCGGCAGGGTGCGGCCGGTGAATTCGTCGACGATGATGATTTCGCCATCACGCACGATGTAATCGACGTCGCGCTGGTACAGCGCGTGTGCGCGCAAAGCCTGGTTCAGGTGATGGACGACCGCGAGGTTGCGCGCGTCGTAGAGGCTCGACTCCTCGGCGAGGATGCCGGCCTGGCGCAGCAGTTGCTCGGCGTGTTCCATGCCCTCTTCCGACAGATGCACCTGCTTCTGCTTTTCGTCGACGTAGTAGTCGCCCGGCTCGGGCTCCTCGCCAGGCAGTGGTTCCTTGGCCTGCCGCGTCATGTGCGGCACGACGCGGTTGACGCGGATATAGAGTTCCGGCGAATCCTCGGCCGGACCGGAAATGATCAGCGGCGTGCGCGCCTCGTCGATGAGGATCGAATCCACCTCGTCCACGATCGCGTAGTGCAGCCCGCGCTGGTAGCGCTGCTCCTTCGACACCGCCATGTTGTCGCGCAGGTAATCGAAGCCGAATTCGTTGTTGGTGCCGTAGGTGATGTCGGCGGCGTAGGCGGCGCTCTTGTCGGACATTTCCATGCCCGGCCAAACCACGCCCACGGTCAGGTCGAGGAAGCTGTAGATCTTGCCCATCCACGCGGCGTCGCGCTTGGCCAGGTAATCGTTGACGGTGACCACGTGCACGCCCTTGCCGGCCAGCGCGTTCAGGTACACCGGCAGCGTCGCCACCAGGGTCTTGCCCTCGCCGGTGCGCATCTCGGCGATCTTGCCCTGGTGCAGCACCATGCCGCCGATCATCTGTACGTCGTAATGGCGCATGCCGATCACGCGCTGGCTGGCCTCGCGCACCACCGCGAAGGCTTCGGGCAGGATCTTGTCGAGGCTCTCGCCGCTGGCGACGCGCTGCTTGAACTCGGCGGTCTTGCCGCGCAGCGCGGCATCGTCGAGTTTCTGCATTTCGGGTTCGAGCGCGTTGATGCGCGCCACGGATTTCGAAAGCTGCTTCACCACCCGCTCATTGCGGCTGCCGAAGACATTCGTCAGGAAATTGGGCATCGGACTTGGGTTCGCGGTTCCGGACTGCGGTTGAAACTCAATCGGACATCATAAAGGGGGACGCCATTCACGCCTAGAGATGGCAGTGAAATGCCCGATTTTCAACCACTCAGCGTCTGACGTAAGCGATCGGATTCACCAGCTTTCCGTCGTGCCAGACCTCGAAATGCACATGCGGGCCGGTCGAACGGCCGGTCGAGCCCGCGTCGGAAATCACCTCGCCCGCGCGGACGTGTTCACCGATGTGCGCCAGCAGCTTGCTGTTGTGCGCATAGCGGGTCATGTAGCCGTCGCCGTGGTCGATCTCCACGACTTTGCCGTAGCCGTCGCGCACGCCTGCATAGGTGACGACACCCGCTGCGACTGCATGCACCTGCGATCCGAACGGCACGCCGATATCCAGGCCCGGATGGAAGCTGAAGTGGCCGGTGAACGGGTCGATACGGCGGCCGTACGGCGAAGTGATGTAGCCATCCGTCACCGGCATGCCCGACGGAATCAGGCTGGCGGTGACCTGGCGGTCGGTCAGCAATGACTGCAACACGCCGAGCTGGTTCTGCTGGCTGTCGAAGCGCTGCGAAAGCTGCTCCATGGTCACCGAGAGATCGAACGGAAGCGAACGCTCGGGGGGAACGGCTTTCTCGGGGCCGCCGATGCCGGGCGCCTCGTTGAAGTTGAATTCGGCGGGATCAAGCTTGCCCGCCACCACCAGGCGCTGCCCCAGTGCATCCAGGCGCGCCGAGTCGGCCTGCAGTTCGCCCAGCTTGATGGCCATGCGGCTGATGTCGCGCTGGGCGTTGTCGCGCACTTGCTGCAACTCGGCTTTCTGCGCCGCGATCTGCTGGCGCATCGAATCGACCTTTGCCAGCGCGCGGCCGCCTGGGCTTGCGATCCAGACCGCCAGGGCGGCGCTGGCGACAACGCAGAGAGAGAATCCGAGCATCAGGCGCTGCTGCAGGCGGCGGTTGGCCCGGCAGCGGTCATGGAGCCACGCGTCCGAAAGCGCGCATCGCGTGGAGCGGGCAACCAGTATCATGCCCATGTCAAAAAACCTCGAATCATCTGCCTTGTCTCCTGCCCGACCGTTACCGCCTCGCGATACCCACGGCCCGACGCCTGTTTCACAATGCGCGCCGGTTGCCGATCTGGCTGCCCGGGCACGTGAACTTGACCACTTGAGCCAGCGGATTGTTCCGCTGCTGCCCGCGCCACTGCGTGAGCATGTCCGTCACGTCGGCGTGCGCAACGACCGCGTCCTGCTGCTGGTCGAGTCGCCCGCCTGGGCCACCCGGGCACGCATGGATCAGTCCGGCATCCTTGCCGCGGTGCGCAGCCTTGGCCTGGCCGCGACCTCCGTCACAGCCAAGGTGATGCCGATCCCGGCATCCAACGGGGACTCCGCCTCCGTACGACCGCCTTCGCCGCGTGTCGCGCAACGTATCCGCGCGTCGGCAATGGCCGTCTCCGATCCGGACCTGCGGGCTTTGTTCCTCGAACTGGCCGCGCTTGCGGACAATCCGACGACCAAGTGACGCCCGCTGACCGGCCCGCCCCCTCGTTCCACCGGCGGAAGCGAACGTTATAACACGGGGCAGGCGGGGTGCGCTGACCAGAATCAGAAAAAAGTCACAATTCGGGAAAGTCGCCGAAGAGCGTGCGCACTCGGCCGCCCGCGTGCCAGAAGGACTCGCGGGGCGTTCAGCGAAGTCGAGAGTCCGCCGGCAGTGGGCGGCGAAAGATCAGGGCGTCAAACCGCTTGTGCCGGGTGTGCGTACGAAATCGGCGCCAGCGCGGGGTCATCGAACGTGACCTCTTCCCAAGCGGATTTGTCAGCCAGCAGGGCGCGCAGCAATTGGTTGTTGAGCTGGTGGCCCGACTTGTGGCCGAAGAATGCGCCGATCAGACTGTGGCCCAGCAAGTACAGGTCGCCGATCGCGTCGAGGATCTTGTGCTTGACGAACTCGTCCTCGTAACGCAGGCCGTCTTCGTTCAACACGCGGTAATCGTCCAGCACGATGGCGTTGTCCATCGAGCCGCCGAGCGCCAGGTTCTTTTCGCGCAACATTTCGATGTCGCGCATGAAGCCGAACGTGCGCGCGCGGCTGACTTCCTTCACGAACGAAGTCGTGGAGAAATCGATCTCGGCCTTGGACGCGCGACGCGAAAAGATCGGGTGCTGGAACTCGATGGAGAAGCCGACCTTGAAGCCATCGAACGGCTTGAACTCGGCCCACTTGTCGCCTTCTTCGACCTTCACCGGCTTCTTGATGCGGATGAAGCGCTTGGGCGCGGACTGCTCTTCGATGCCGGCCGACTGCAGCAGGAACACGAACGGACCCGCACTGCCGTCCATGATCGGCACTTCCGGCGCGGACAGATCGACATAGGCGTTGTCGATGCCGAGACCGGCCATCGCCGACAACAGATGCTCGACCGTACCCACGCGCACGTCGTCCTTGATCAGCGTGCTGGACAGGCGCGTGTCGCCGACATACTCGCAACGCGAAGGGATGGTGACGGGTTCCGGCAGGTCGGTGCGGCGGAACACGATACCGGTGTTGACCGCAGCGGGACGCAAAGTCATGTAGACCTTTTCACCCGTGTGCAAGCCCACGCCCGTCGCGCGGATCACGTTCTTGAGCGTGCGCTGCTTGATCATTTTTCGTTGGAATCCCGTTAGAACAACGCTAAAACGTGGGCGATGCTACCACGGTTCACAGTCCGAATAAAGTGGACTCGTGCGTTTAGTTACTCGGCGTACCGCGAGTACCTGCACCCGCAGGGTGGAAATGCCTGAACGCGGCCCCCGGGGGAGAGTGACCGCGCCAGGGCGGCCAGGTTCCCGCGGAGGGGAAAATCCACCCGCACTGCCGGGACGGGTGTTCGGCAGTGCGGGCGCCATGGCGACGCCACGGCAGGCGCCGCCTCACGAGGCGGGCATCCCCTGCCCGTCTCCACAGCCCTCGCTGCGCGGCCCGAAAGCCGCGCAGCCGCTCAGTCCGCCTGGCGCCGCAGGAACGCCGGGATATCCAGGTAGTCGGGCACGCCGGCCGTTTCGGTCGCCGGCTTGGTGGCCACGGCAGGCGCGGGATTGCGACTCATCGCCGGCATCGGTTCCGGCTGGGCGTAACCCACCACGCCGTTGTCGGTACCGGTGCGCAGCACCCGCCGCGGCTGCGGCATCTCGACCATTTCCGGCTTTGCCACGGGCCGCAACTGCGGCTTGGCGGCGCGGTTGAGTCCCGTGGCGACCACCGTGACGCGCACGTCGTCGGACAGGTCGGGATCGAGCGCGGTGCCCAGCACCACGGTCGCGTCCTCGCTGGCGAAGTCGTGCACCACCCGGCCGATCTCGTCGAACTCGCGCATCGTGAGGTTCGGGCCGGCGGTGACGTTGACCAGGATGCCGCAGGCGCCCGACAGGTCCACGTTCTCCAGCAGCGGGTTGTTGATCGCCGCCTCGGCCGCGGCCTGCGCGCGGTCGTCGCCGCGGGCGGTGCCGGTGCCCATCATGGCCATGCCCATCTCGCTCATTACGGTGCGCACGTCGGCGAAGTCGACGTTGATCAGGCCCGGGCGGGTAATGAGGTCCGCGATCCCCTGCACCGCGCCCTGCAGCACGTCGTTGGCCGCCTTGAACGCGTTGAGCAACGTAACCTCACGGCCAAGCACGGTCAGCAGCTTCTCGTTCGGCACCGTGATCAGCGAATCGACGTATTGCTGCAGATCCTCGATACCCTTCAGCGCCACCTGCATGCGGCGACGGCCCTCGAACGGGAACGGCTTGGTCACGACAGCGACCGTCAGGATGCCCTTTTCCTTGGCGAGTTGCGCCACCACCGGCGCCGCGCCGGTGCCGGTACCGCCGCCCATGCCGCAAGTGATGAACACCATGTCGGCGCCGTCCAGCACCTCGACGATGCGGTCGCGATCCTCGAGCGCGGCCTGCCGGCCGATCTCGGGATTGGCACCGGCACCGAGGCCCTTGGTCACCGTTTCGCCGAGTTGCA
>Ga0207667_10006235_pt1 | contig 14473 bp, 20 predicted proteins | sample KBSCornC52_FD_184301 | JGI IMG/M metagenome (GOLD analysis project Ga0207667, IMG submission 184301) | Corn rhizosphere microbial communities from Kellogg Biological Station, Michigan, USA - KBS Corn C5-2 (SPAdes) (version 2) | ecosystem: Host-associated > Plants > Roots > Rhizosphere > Soil ... | reverse complement strand
CTCGACGATCGGCGTGGTGAAGCGCGAGACCAATTCCTGGCTCTGGCCGGCGGTGATGCTGGCCTATATGACGGCGCTGGCCTATCTCGCGGCGCTGGTCGTCTACCAGGTCGCGAAGGCCTTCGGGCTGGGCTGAAACCGGCCCTCGGCAAGACCCATCCCAGGTTGCGAATTAACCTAGAATTCAACCTGCCTTTTAACGCGGCGCTAAATCAGATGGGCGCAGGCTCAAGCCGTGATGCAGAAAACGCACGAAACCCCCTCCGACAACGGCACAGGCAAAAAGCCCATGCGTGGAACCCAGACCCTCGCAAAGCGCGTTCGTGAGGCCCTCCTTTCGCTCGGCGGCGAAGCGCACCGCGCGATGGTGATCGAGTCCGTGGCCAAGCAGCTTGGCCACGACACCCGTCAAATCCCCGAGGAGCTTCAGGCCGCCCTGATCTGCTCCTTCGAGGAAAACTGGCGCGACGAGCGCAGGCGAGCCGCCTACGGCTTCCACCTGCCGTTCGGCGAAGGGTCGCACCGCTGGGGCGTGCTGCGCGAGCAGAGCCTGGTCCACTAGTCGGGCCGGGCGTCGCCCGCGAGCTGTCCCGCCGCCGATTGCAGGCGCGCGAGCAGCCGCTTGAGCAAGGCGACCTCGTCCGGCGCCAGGCCGGCGATCAGCGCGGCCTCATAGGCCAGCGCCAGCGGCGCGATCTCGGCATAGAGGCTGGCCCCTTCCTGCGTCAGCGTCAGCACATGGCTGCGGCCGTCCGCCTGGTGCTCGGAGCGGTCCACCAGATGCCGCCTGAGCAGCCCCTGGGCCGCGCGACTCACGGTCACCTTGTCCATCACGGTGCGGGCCACGAGCTGGCCCTGGGTCAGGCCGCCGTCCTCGGCCAGCACGCAGATCAGCCGCCACTGCGGCACCGCCAGGCCGAAACGGTCTTGGTAGGCCCGCGCGATCAGGTCCGACACCGCGTTCGAGGCGACCGACAGCCGGTAGGGCAGATAGGCGTCGAGGACGAGTTCGTCCCCGCCGCTGCGCGCGCCCTGTCCGCGCGCATTCATACCGCGACCACCGCCTGCTCGATGGCGCCGAAGATCGAGTGGCGCCTGGCGTCGCGCATTTCGATGCGCACCGTGTCGCCCGCGGCCAGGAACGGCGTCTTCGGGGCGCCCGAGGCGATGGTCTCGATGGTGCGGATCTCGGCCAGGCAGGAATAGCCCACGCCGCCCTCGGCCACCGGCTTTCCAGGCCCGCCGTCCGGGCCGCGGTTGGACACCGTGCCCGAGCCCACGATGGACCCGGCCGACAGCGACCGCGTCTTGGCCGCGTGCGCGATCAGGGTCCCGAAGTCGAAGGTCATGTCGGCCGCGGCGTCGGCTTCGCCCAGCGGCTTGCCGTTCAGCTCGACCAGCAGCGCGCCGGAAAGCTTGCCGTCCTTCCAGTTGGGCAGGGAGTCCGGCGTCACCGCGACAGGGGAGAAGGCCGACGCCGGCTTGGACTGGAAGAAGCCGAAGCCCTTGGCGAGCTCGCCGGGGATCAGGTTGCGCAGCGAGACGTCGTTGCAGAGCATCACCAGCCGCACGGCCGCCAGCGCCTGCTCACGGCTCGCGCCCTGCGGCACGTCGCCGGTCACCACCGCCACCTCGCCTTCCAGATCGAGGCCCCACGCCGGGTCGGCCAGCGGGATCGCGTCGCGCGGGCCGAGGAAGCCGTCCGAGCCGCCCTGGTACATCAGCGGATCGGTCCAGAAGCTCTCCGGCATCTCCGCCCCGCGGGCCTGCCGCACCAGCGCCACGTGGTTCACATAGGCCGAGCCGTCCGCCCATTGGTAGGCGCGCGGCAAGGGGCTCGCCGCCTGGTGCTCGTGGAAGCGCTCTTTCGGCACGGCGCCATGCTCCAGGCTTTCGGCCAGGCCGCGCAAGGCCGGCGAACAGCCCTCCCAATGATCCAGCGCCGCCTGCAGGGTTGGGGCGATGTGGTGGGCCTCGGTGAACCAGGCGAGGTCGTTGGACACCACCACCAGCCGGCCGTCGCGGCCGCCCTTCAGGGACGCAAGCTTCATCGGTTCTCCATTTTCAGGCCGCGGGAACGCGGGCGATCGTGCGGTTGAGCGTAACGCCTTCTTCGTAGGCGCGCGGCTCGTAAACGGTGACCTCGACACGAATATCGCCGCCGGGCTCGCCCGCCCACAGGTAGCCGCGTTCGAAGCAGACCTCGCGGCCACCCGGCGTGAAGCCCTCGAAGGTGTCGCCCCAGGGCGTATGGCCGGAGAGTTCCTTCCAGCCGAGCGTGCAGGCGCGCTCCAGCTCTTCGCGGGCCGCCGCCTCCAGGTCCTCGGCCGGGCTCATCCCTTCCAGCTGTCCACGTAGGCCGGATTCTCGACCGAGGCGGCGGCCTCGCCGACCTCCAGCGGGTCGCGCGCGTCGACCATCACGGCGTATTCGTCGGTCGCAGGCTTGGGCTGGCTCAGCATGTTCTTCAGCGCCTTGGGATGCGGGCCGTGGGTGAAGCCGGAGGGATGAAAGGTCATCATCCCGGCCTCGATGTGGTCGCGGCTGAAGAAGTCGCCGGCGTGGTAGAACAGCACCTCGTCGAAGTCGTCGTTGTTGTGGAAGAACGGCACCTTCAGCGCGCCGGGGTCGGTCTCGAACGGGCGCGGCGCGAAGGTGCAGACGACGAACCGGTCGCTCAGGAACGTCGTGTGGACGGATGGCGGCAGATGGTAGCGGTGGCTGGAAACCGGCCGCAGGTCCTTCACGTTCAGCCGCACCGGGGCGAGGTCGCCGTGCCAGCCCACGGCGTCCAGCGGATTGTACGGATAGGTGACGGTGGAGACCTCGCCGCGCTTCTTGATCTCGACGCGGAACTCGCCCGCCTCCGCCTGGTGGTCCTTGAACGCCTCGTTGATCGCGGGGGTCTCCAGCATGGCCGGATCGAAGAGGGCGTGGCCGCCGAGCAGGCCCTTGTCCGGCAGGCCGTAGTGGGTGTTGGTCGCCTGGATCATCAGCACCGCGGTCGCCGCCCGGGGCGCAAGCCGCCACATCGTTCCGCGCGGCAGGTAGAGGTAGTCCCCGGCCCGATAAGCCAGGTGGCCGTAGTCGCAGAAGAGGTCGCCCTCGCCCTGGTGGATGAACAGCAGTTGGTCGCCGTCGGCGTTGCGCGCCAGCGCCGGCATGGCCTGCGCCAGCTTCCAGAAGCGGATCTCGACGGCGGGGTTGAAGAGCACCTTGCCGGCCGCCCAGGGGCTCGGCTCAGCGGCGTTCAGGGCGTTCAGGTCGAAGGCGCGCGGCCTTAAGGGGCCTTCGAACTTCACCCACCCGGTCGGCGGCCGTTTGTGATGGATGAAGGCTGCAGGCCCGAAGAAGCCCTCCTTGGAGATCTCGCGCTCATAGGTGCCGGCCGGCAGGTCGGCGTGGGCCTGGCGCGAGTGGTCGCCCTGCGCGCCTCGAACGGGGATCCAGTTTCGCGTGGCCATCAGGATTCGTCCTTGTAGATCGCCACCGCCAGCGGCTGACCGTCGGCGATGCGGGCACGGTACATGCCCGAGGTGTTGAAGCTCCAGGCCATTTGTCCATCCGCCGTGACGGCGATGACCCCGCCTTGCCCGCCCAGTCCCGTCAGCTCGTTCTGGATCACCTCGTCCACGGCGGCCTGCAGCGGCAGGCCCTTGAGCTCGACGAGGGCGGCGATCTCCCGCGCGACGGAAAGGCGGATGAAGTATTCGCCCTCGCCGGTGCCGGAGACCGCGGCCGAACGGTTGGAGGCATAGGTGCCGGCGCCGATCAGCGGGCTGTCGCCCACCCGGCCCCAACGCTTGCCCGTCGTGCCGCCGGTGGACGTGCCGGCCGCGACATTGGCGCGGGCGTCGCGGGCGACCACGCCGACGGTGCCTCGCTTGCCTTCGTCGTGGGCGAGCGCGGCGTGGCTCTCGTCGCGAAATGCCCCTTGCGGCCTTGGCGGGATCGGCAGCCCCTCGCGCGCGAGCTGCCTTTCCAGCGCGCGCCAGCGGCGCTCCACGAAGAAATAGCTCGGCTCGACGCGGGCCAGGCCCTCGGCGGCGGCGAAGGCGTCGGCGCCGTCGCCGATCAGGAGCACGTGGGGCGAGCGCTCCATCACCGCGCGGGCGGCCAAGATCGGGTTCCTGACCCGCGTGACGCCGGCCACCGCGCCCGCCTGCAGCGTGGCGCCGTCCATGATCGCCGCGTCCAGCTCCACCCGGCCCTCGGCGGTGAAGACCGCGCCGCGGCCGGCGTTGAACAGCGGGTCGTCCTCCAGCACGTGGATCGCCGCCTCGACCGCGTCCAGCGCGGCTCCGCCGATCCGCAGCACCGCTGCGCCAGCCTCCGCGGCCCGGGCCAGCGCCGCGCGGTAGGCGCGGTCCTGCTCAGGCGTCAGGTCGGCGCGGTCGATGACGCCCGACCCGCCGTGCAGCGCCAGCGACCAGGCTGGCGACACGCTCACGCCTCCTTCGGCGGCAGCACCCCGCGGCGCATCTGGTCGAGCTCGATGGACTCGAAGAGCGCCTTGAAGTTGCCCTCCCCGAACCCTTCGTTGCCCTTGCGCTGGATCAGCTCGAAGAAGATCGGGCCGATCATGTTCTCGGTGAATATCTGCAGCAGCAGGCCCTGGCCCTCGGTGGGCGCCCCATCGAGCAGGATCTTGTCGGCCTTCAGCCGCTGCAGGTTCTCGCCGTGGCCAGGCACGCGCGCATCCAGCAGCTCGTAGTAGCTGTCGATGGTGTCCTGGAATTTCACGCCGCCTTCGCGCATGGCTTCAACCGAGGCGAAGATGTCGTCGGTCCCCAGCGCCACGTGCTGGATGCCCTCGCCGTGGTAGTCGCGCAGGAACTCCTCGATCTGCGAGTGCTCGTCCTGGCTCTCGTTCAGCGGGATGCGGATCTTGCCGTCTGGGCTGGTCATGGCCTTGGAGAAGAGCCCGGTCTGGGCGCCCTCGATGTCGAAGTAGCGGATCTCCCGGAAGTTGAAGATGCGCTCGTAGAAATCCGCCCATTTGGCCATGTTGCCGCGCTGGACGTTATGGGTCAGATGGTCGAGGTAGGTCAGGCCCTTGGCGTTCTTCGCGGCGGCCTCCTGCGCGCCCGGGATCGGCACGAAGTCGACATCGTAGATCTCCTGCGCCCCGTAGCGGTCGACGAGGTAGAGGTTGGAGCCGCCGATGCCCTCGATGGCCGGGATGTTCAGCTCCATCGGCCCGACCGGCCCCGCGACTGCGGTCGCGCCGCGCTCGACGGCGAGCTTCAGCGCCTTGGCCGCGTCCTTCACGCGAAACGCCATGGCGTTCGCCGAGGGGCCGTGGACCTGACGGAAGTCGGCCGGCTGGCCCGACGCCTCCATGTTCAGGATGAAGTTGATGTCGCCCTGCCGGAACCGCAGCACGTTCTTCGAGCGGTGCTTCGAGACCGCCGTGAAGCCCATCAGCTCGAACAGGCCCTTCAGCCGTTCCGGCTCCGGCGAGGTGAACTCGACGAACTCGAATCCGTCGGTGCCCAGCGGGTTTTCGAAGAGGTCGCGCCCCTTGGGTTTGGCCTGGGTTTCCATGGCGGTCGTCTCCTGTCCGGCGCGATTAGTATCATCTGAAACTAGTTCACGGTAGCGCCGTTGCAAGCCGCGGCGGCCCAGAAATGCAATGGCCGCCCACACCAACGCGTGAGCGGCCAAATGCGCCGTCTATGGCAGGGCGTATCAGGCGGCCTGCAGCAGTTGGCGGCGACGCCGGAACATGGCGCCGGCCATGCCGAAGCCCAGGATCATCATGCCCCAGGTCGCCGGCTCCGGCACGACGCCGGCGGCGGCCGTCACGTCGGCCGAGATCGAGCCCGAATTGTCGAAGTTGTTGGAGTCCCAATAGAACAGGTTGAGCGTGCCGGTGTCCCAGGCCGCGCCGCTGAAGCTTGTCCCCAGCACGTGGAAGACGCCGTTGATTTCGCCGACCAGGGTCCCGAAGGGCGCTGTCAGGCCGTTCTGCGTCCAGGTCCCGAAATCCTGGCCGATCAGCGTGCCGGCGGCCTCGCCGGACTCGTCCGTGCCGGTCGCGACGCGGTTTCCGGTCAGGCCGTCGGCGTTGGACCAGCGCGGCAGCGGACCGGCGCTCCAAAGGTCATTCGGATCGACCGAGACCTGGAAGATTTCGCCGGACGTGAGCGAGATGGTGGACAGCGCCGACCCGTCGGTCGAGGAGTTCCCCATCGCTGAAACCAGGAAGGTGGCGGCGTGCGCGCCGCCGGCGACAACGACCGCCCCAGCGGCGAGGGCGGCAAAAGACAGGCGTTTCATAGACGGACCTCCAACCAAGTCCCCCCAACCTGCGCCTCAGATGCCGATGAAACGTGAACGGCTCAAGACATATCTTCAACTTCTAGATGAATTAAGAATCGTTATGCTCGCTTAAAGGGCGCCGCTGTACTGCGTCCAGGCGCCTGCGAGACAATTGAAGCGGGTGCTGATAGCCAAGGCGCGCTCGCAAACTGGATAACCGATGCTTCGCAAGTCCTACGACTGGGTCATGGGCCTGGCCGGCTCCCGTCACGCGCCCTGGGCGCTCGCCGTGGTTTCGTTCGCCGAAAGTTCGTTCTTTCCGGTGCCGCCCGACGTGATGCTGGCGCCCATGGTGGCGCGGCGGCCGGAGCGGGCCTTCGTCTACGCCGCGATCTGCACGGCCGCCTCGGTGCTGGGCGGTTTCCTGGGCTATGGCATCGGCGTGTTCCTCGCCCCCCTGGGCCAGCACATCCTGGCGATTTTCGGCCACCCGGACGGCCAGCAGGAGTTCCAGGCGTGGTTCGCCCGCTACGGCCTGGGCGTCATCCTGCTCAAGGGGCTGACCCCGATCCCGTACAAGCTGGTGACCATCTCGGCAGGCCTGGCGCGGTTCGACCTGCTGACCTTCGCCTGGGCCTCGGTGGCCACCCGCGGCGCGCGCTTCTTCCTGGAGGCCGCGATCCTCAAGCGCTTCGGCCCGGCCATCCTGGCCGAGGTCGAGCGGCGGCTGACCATCTATGTGGTGATCGGCGCGATCGTGCTGATCGGCGGGTTCGTGGCGCTGAAGGTCTTTGGCTAAGCCGTGATTTGGTCCCATATCGGCATCCGATGAGCGAACTTTTGCGCCCCTTCCTCGACCGCTGGCGGCTGTGCGCGCTGGTGATTTCGGCCGCGATGCTCGCCATCGCCCACGCCTTCCAGACCTTCGGCGGGCTCGCGCCCTGCGAGCTCTGCCTGAAGCAGCGGACGGTCTACTGGGTCGCCGGCGCGTTCGCCGCCCTGGCCATGGCGCTGGTCCGGCTGCCCGGCGGTCCGCGCTGGCGGGAAGCCACCTGCTGGGCGCTGGGGCTGATCTTCCTCGTGGGCGCGGGCGTCGCCGGATATCACGCCGGCGTCGAGTGGAAGTTCTGGCCTGGGCCGCAGAGCTGCTCCGGCGGCGGGGCGGTCACGGCCGCGGCGCTGAAGGATCTCTTGAACGGCGGCGGGGTGAAGATGCCGGCCTGCGATCAGGCGGCCTGGCGGCTGCTCGGGGTCTCCATGGCCGGCTGGAACACAGTGGCGTCCCTGATCCTGGCGGGCCTGAGCTGCGCCGCCGCGGTCCGCGAACGGAGCAAGGCATGACCGAAAAGCCTGTCCCGCCGCGTCCCGGCAGAGGCGCCGCCGGCGCGCGCATGGCGGAGATCCTGCGGGTCGACCAGGCCGGCGAAATGGCGGCTGTCGCGATCTACCGCGGCCAGCGCACGGTGCTGGGCCGGGCCGCCGGCCATGAGCGGATCGCTGGCCAGCTCGCCGAGATGGAAGGCCAGGAGGCCGAGCACCTGGCGCGCTTCGACCGGCTGCTCACCGAACGGCGCGTGCGGCCGACCGCGCTCGCCCCGGTGTGGCGGGCCGCCGCCTTCGCGCTCGGCGCCGGGACGGCCCTGCTGGGCGACAAGGCCGCGCATGCCTGCACCGACGCCGTCGAGACGGTGATCGAGGAGCACTATTCGAGCCAGGTCTCCGAGCTGGCCGATCGTGATCCCGCCCTCGCCGCCGAGCTCGCGCAGTTTCGCGAGGAGGAGCTCGCCCACCGCGACCTCGCCATCGAGGAGGGCGCGCGCGAAGCCCGCGGCTACGCCCTGCTGTCGGCCGTGATCCGCACCGGCTGCCGCGCCGCCATCAAGATCAGCGAGAAGCTTTAGGCGTCGTCTCGCCGCGCGGTTGCGGCGTTTGGAAATCACAGCCGCAGGGGACTCGCCCGACTCCGAAAGTTCTGCTTTTGTTCACTGCGGAGCTAAGGGAGACGGACATGGCGGACGGCGCATCCTATCGCAGGGCGGAGAGCTGGCCGGCGTGGCCGCGACTGAACCAGGCGCTGCTCGCGCGCTCCAGCCTGTGGGCCGTCTGCCGCTGCGGGCGCGAGGCGGTGATCGACCCCAAGCCCTGGGTGGGCCAAGGCCTGGCGCGGCAGGCGACCGCGCACCTGGAGGCCCGGCTGCGCTGCCTCTGCGGCGCGCGCCGCGCCCGGCTGGAGATCCGCGGCCTCGCCGAGGCCCCGCAAGGCGCGACCGGCGGAATCTACGTCTTCCGTTAGGCCGGCGTGGGCTCGGCGAACATCGGGCTGGAGCGATAGATCGCCACCTCTTCCTCGGTCATCTCCACCGGCGTGTCGGCGAAGAGCGGGGTCGACAGGTAGCGCTCGCCGGTGTCGGGCAGCATGGCCAGGATGGTCGAGCCCCTGGGCGCCTCGGCGGCGATCTTCAACGCGCCGGCGAAGGTCGCGCCGGAGGTGATGCCGACGAGGATACCTTCCTTCTCGGCGAGGTCGTGGCTGCACTTCAGCGCCTCAGGCCCGGCGATCAGCAGGAGGCGGTCGATCAGGTGCTGGTCGACCGCATCGCCCGTCAGCTTGGGGATGAAGTCCGCCGTCCAGCCCTGCATCGGGTGCGGCTTCCAGGCGGGGTGGCCCGCCGACGGTGAGCCGTCCGCGTTACGCGCCTGGGGCTCGCCACTTTCCAGCAGCGGCGCGTCGGCCGGCTCGCAGACCACGATCCGGGTGTCCGGCCGCTCCTTGCGCAGCACCCGGGCGACGCCTTTCAGCGTCCCGCCGGTGCCATAGCCGGTGACCCAATAGTCGAGTTTGTCGAAGTCTTTCACGATCTCCAGGGCGGTGGTCCGCGAGTGGATGTCCGGGTTGGCCTCGTTCTCGAACTGGCGCGTCATGAACCAGCCGTGCGTCTTCGCCAACTCCCGGGTCTTCTCGACCATGCCGGTGCCGCGATGGGCCGCCGGCGTGGTGATCACCTTCGCGCCCAGGAACCGCATCAGTCGGCGACGCTCGATGGAGAAGCTCTCCGCCATGATCAGCACCAGCGGATAACCCTTGGCGGCGCAGACCATGGCCAGGCCGATGCCGGTGTTGCCGCTGGTGGCCTCGATCACGGTCTGCCCGGGCTTCAGCTCGCCGGACTTCTCGGCGGCCTCGATCACCCCCAGCGCCAGACGGTCCTTGACGGAGCCCAGCGGGTTGAAGGCCTCGACCTTCACGTAGAGTTCCACGCCCGGCGGGCCCAGGCGGTTGATGCGCACGGCTGGAGTGTTTCCGACCGTGTCCAGGATGCTGTCGAACTTGGCCATTGAAGTCTCCGCTATCGGGGGCGACTGACTGAAAGCCCGCCTCAGAACCGAGTCAATCCGAACACTGTTCTTGAGGGAACGGGGCGAGCAGGCGCAAGGTGCAGACAGGTCAATCGACGGGGGCGGTAATGACACTATCGGTGATTGGAGCCGGTTTCGGCCGGACGGGGACGATGTCGCTCAAGCTGGCGCTGGAGGCGATCGGGCTCGGCCCCTGCTATCACATGGTCGAGGTGTTCAAGAATCCAGACGCGCCCAACTGGTGGTACGAGGCCGCGCTGGATCCCGCGAACGCCGACTGGGCGCGGATATTCCAGGGCTACAACTCGACCGTCGATTGGCCCAACGCCACCTTCTACAAGGAACTGGCCGCCGCCTACCCGGACGCCAAGGTGATCCTGACCGAGCGCGATCCCGACGACTGGTTCGAGTCCACCCAGGCGACGATCTTCGCCGAACGCGAGGGCATGGACCCCAGCGCGCCCTTCCCGCGGATGATCGGCAAGGTGATCTTCGAACTGTTCGACGGGCGGATGCACGACAAGGACCATCTGATCGCGGTCTACAGGGCGCACAACGCCGAGGTCCGCGCCGTCATCCCGCCGGATCGCCTGCTGGTCTATCACGTCGCTGACGGCTGGCGGCCGCTGTGCGACTTCCTGGGCGTGCAGGTTCCGGACGGGGAGACGCCGAAGGTCAACTCGCGCGAGGAGTTCGGCGCCCACATCGCCGTGGAAGTCGCCAAGGCGATGGTCTAGCTAGCGCGGCGATTGCGAAATTCGCCGGCGCCTGATGGCTCTCAGCGAATTTCGGGACCACACACCTAGCGCCCGCCGCCGGTGATCTCCTTGATCAGCCCCTGGACCGGGGCCTTGCCGCCGGCGCCCCAGACGACCTTCAGGAACGCCAGGGTGCGGCCCGCGGCGTCCTCGAACTTCCACTCGCAATCGTCGATGCGGCAGTTGTCGAAGGCCGGGGGCTCGCCGCCCGAATAGACGAGCCGGCAATCGCGGAACTCGCAGGAGGTGAAGGTCTCTCCGTCAAGGCTGACGGTCTCGTGGTTGTAGATCGCGGCGTCCGGCATGATCAGGATTCGCTGTCGTCGGACGGCTCTGCGGGCGTCTCGCCATTGGCCTCGGCCCGCGCGCGCTCGCGCTGCTCGGCCTTGAGGCGAGCCTTTTCCGCCACCTTGGCGGCCTTGGCGCGTTCGCGCTCCATGCGCTCGAAAGGATAGTTGGGCTTGCGCGCCATAGGTCTGGTCTCCGTTCAGGATAAGGCGTGGCGCGAGCCGAGCCGGCGAAGCGGCCTCATAGCTGAAATAGCGCGGTGGCGCATCCCGCGCGTGATCGGCCCGCCACGCGTCCTAATCGTCGAGCGCCGCGCTGTCCCCGCTGGCCCCGGGCTGGATCGCGCCGGTGTCGACGCCTGTGTCGAGCCCGCGGCCGGGTTGCTCACGGCCGATTTTCGGGGCCGTATCCTTGCCCTGCTGCGGAGGCCGCGGGGCTTCGGGCGACGGCCGGGGCGGCGTTTGCTGCTGTCGTTGGTCGGTCATTTGCAGGTGCTCCGTTCGCGAGTGGCAGAACGGGATCCGCAAGCCGCTTGTTCCGGCCAGGCGTGTCGAGGGGAACTGGCGCGCCCATAGAAAGACGGCTCCCCTGATTGAGCAGGGGAGCCGTTGGCGGCGCCGCCAGGCCTGGGGGGGCTTGACCGAGCGGAGCCGTTCTTGTGTGCGAGAGGCAGGCGGGGGGAGGAAGACCACCTCGCGCACAAATGCACACTGGCGGCCGTCCGCGGCGCCAGTTGGGCCGCTTCGTGTCTGCCGCGTCTCGAAACCGGGGTGAAGTCGAGGCGCGCGGAAATGTGCGCCGGCCCTCCGACCCTACTTCAGGCCAAGCTTTGCGATGAGCACCGGCAGCAGGATCACGTACTGGATCAGGGCGATGCCGTAGAGCCCGGCCAGCACCGGCCGCCCGCCCCGAAAGTTAATGACCACCCCAGCAAGCAACGGACCGCTGACCGGTCCGATGAGGAAGTAGGGTGCGAGGCGTTTGAAACGGGACACTGTGCGCCTTCTCGATAAGCCTTGAGCAGGAAAACGCAATTTCCGGGCCGGGTCTAACTATTTACGAATCGTTATGGTTAATAACCCAGTTATTTTTGCTTAGTAATCGTTAACGCCCTCACAAATACAGTTAACGCGGCGCCCTCTAGCACAACTGGCTTATCGCGGGGGTTGTTTCATTCTGGATGGCCCTCGCGCGTGACCGCGCTATGAGGGGATATGGCCGAGAGCCCGCGAAACCGCCGGATGAAGATCGTCGCCACGCTGGGGCCCGCGAGCGCCAGCGGCGAACGCATCGAGGAACTGTTCCGCGCCGGCGCGGACGTGTTCCGGCTGAACTTCAGCCACGGCACGCACGACGATCACGCCACGGCCGTCGAATTGATCCGCAAGGCCGAGCGGCGGGTGAAGCGCCCCATCGCCATCGTCGCCGACATGCAGGGGCCGAAGCTGCGCGTGGGCCGGTTCGCCGGCGGCCACGTGGTGCTGCAATGGGGCCGCGCCTTCCGACTGGACCTGCTGCCCCAGCCTGGCGACGGCGCGCGGGTGCAACTGCCCCATCCGGAGCTGATGGCGGCCGCAGTCGCAGGGTCGTCCCTGCTGCTGGACGACGGGCGCATCCGCCTGGAAGTGGTGCGCCGCACCGACGCGGCTCTCGAGACCCGCGTGACGGTGGGCGGCCGACTCTCCGACCACAAGGGCGTCAACCTCCCTGGCCTGGCCCTGCCGATCCCGGCGCTGACCGCCAAGGACCGCGCGGACCTCGCCTTCGCCCTGGACTGCGGGGTGGAATACATCGGGCTCTCCTTCGTGCAGCGGCCGGAGGACGTGGCCGAGGCGCGCGAGCTGGTCGGCGGCCGCGCGCTCCTCCTGACCAAGATCGAGAAGCCGCAGGCGCTGGAGCACATCGACGAGGTGCTGCGCCTGTCCGACGCGGTGATGGTGGCGCGTGGCGACCTGGGCGTGGAGCTGCCGCCGGAGGACGTGCCGCTGGTCCAGAAGCGGCTGATCCGCGCGGCCCACCGCTGGGGCCGGCCGGTGATCGTCGCCACTCAGATGATGGAGAGCATGACCGAGGCCGCCTCGCCCACCCGCGCCGAGGCCTCCGACGTGGCGACGGCGGTGTTCGACGGGGCGGACGCTGTGATGCTGTCGGCCGAGACCGCCACCGGGCGCTATCCCATCGAGACGGTGAAGATGATGGACCGCATCCTGACCCGCACCGAGCGCGACGAGGACCTGCGCGCCACGCGGCCGGCCATGCGCCCGACGCCGGAGAAGTCCTCGGCCGACGCCATGTCGGTGGCCGCGCGCCAGGTCGCCGAGACCATCGAGGCCAGCATCATCGTGGCCTTCACCACCACCGGCGCCACGGCCCTGCGCATCGCGCGGCAGCGCCCGGAGTGCGGCATCCTGGGCCTCACGCCCTCGGAGGAGACCGCGCGCCGCCTGGCGCTGGCCTGGGGAGTCCATCCGCTGGTCTGCGAGCCCACCTTCACGATGACCGAGACGGTGGCGCGGGCCACCTCGCTGGCCTCGCGCGCGGGCCTCGCGCGGCGCGGCGAGGAGATCGTGGTGGTGGCCGGCGTGCCCTTTGGCCGCTCGGGCGGCACCAACTCCCTGCGGGTCGCCAAGGTGGGGGCCGCCGCGCGGGAATAGCGGCAGGCTTTCTGTCTCCTTGCTGTCCGTACGGGACATTGCGTCGGGACATCGGACAGGCGAAACTCGCCGCCAGGGGCCGCCGAATGCGGCCGCGAGAAACGGTCGGACATGCGCGCCACGATCAAGGACGTCTCGGCGATCGCCAAGGTCTCGACGAAGACGGTCTCGCGGGTGCTGAACAAGGAGCGCTATGTCTCCGAGGAGACCCGCCTTCGTGTCGAGGCGGCGGTGGCCGAACTCAACTTCCGGCCCAGCGCCGCGGCGCGGACCCTGGCCGGCAAACGCAGTTTCCAGATCGCGCTGATCTACGACAACCACAGCCCGCACTACATCCACCAGATCCAGACCGGCGTCTGGGCGCGCTGCATCGAGGAGGGCGTGCGCCTGCTGGCCCAGCCCAGCGACGCGGCTTCGCCCCAACTGGCCGAGGAAGTCGGCGGCCTGATCGACCAGACCCAGGTCGACGGCGTGATCCTGTCGTCGCCCGTCACCGACGCGAGCGCGGCGCTCGACGAGCTTGAGCGGCGCAAGATCCCCTACGTGCGCATCTCGCCCGGCACCGAGCACGGCCGCAGTTCCTCCGTGTCGATGGACGACGTGCAGGCGGCCGACGAGATGACCAGCCATCTGATCGCGCTGGGCCACCGGCGGATCGGGTTCATCATCGGCCACACCAACCACACAGCCAGCGACCTGCGGCTGTTCGGCTATCGCCGCGCGCTCGACCGCGCGGGCATCGAGTTCGAGCCGAAATACGTGCGCCAGGGGGCGTTCGACTTCGCCTCGGGCGAGGCGGCGGCCGACATCATGCTCGACCTGCCGCAGCCGCCCACCGCGATCTTCGCCAGCAACGACGACATGGCCGCCGGCGTGCTCACCGTCGCCCACCGCCGCGGCCTCTCGCTGCCCCGCGACCTTTCGGTGGCGGGTTTCGACGACACCGCCCTCGCGAGCCAGCTCTGGCCTCCGCTGACCACGGTGCGCCAGCCGACCCGCGACCTGGCCTACGCCGCTGCGACCCTGCTGTTCGAGCGTGGGGAGGACCCGGTGCACCGCCGCCTCGCCCACGAACTGGTGCTTCGCGCCTCGACCGCGGCGCCGCCGCCCGAATAGCGAACCGCCGGGCCTTCGCCGCCATTGTCAGGCTCT
>Ga0207667_10006233_pt1 | contig 14474 bp, 15 predicted proteins | sample KBSCornC52_FD_184301 | JGI IMG/M metagenome (GOLD analysis project Ga0207667, IMG submission 184301) | Corn rhizosphere microbial communities from Kellogg Biological Station, Michigan, USA - KBS Corn C5-2 (SPAdes) (version 2) | ecosystem: Host-associated > Plants > Roots > Rhizosphere > Soil ... | reverse complement strand
GTATACCCGTTTGCCTCTTATAATGGAACAACCGTTTCTTATTCCGCTCCTATAACCATAGAAAAAACGGGAAATACTTATCCTATTGCGCAAACACAAGTTCATCAAATTACTGAAGGGAGGCCTGTTGTAAGAGAAACAACTCTTGCAAATTTTATTGCAAGGCCAGGCGAAATGCAGGAAGAAAGAGAAGAGGAATTAAAGAAGTTCGGTGAAAACTTTGAACGGGATGGCACATTATATCCAACTTATGATAAGCCTGGAATTAAATGGGGAATGAGCATTGATCTAAATACATGCATCGGATGTTCTGCATGTACAGTTGCATGTGTGGCTGAAAACAATATCTCTACAGTAGGTAAATATGAAGTATCCAGATTCCATGACATGCAATGGATTCGCATTGACAGATATTTTACCGGCGATCCTCAAAATCCTGATATTGTTTTTCAACCAATGACGTGCCAACAGTGTGATAATGCACCCTGTGAGAACGTATGCCCTGTAGCAGCAACTAACCATAGTAGTGAAGGGCTTAATCAAATGGTATATAACCGTTGTATAGGAACCAAATACTGTGCTAATAACTGTCCTTACAAAGTACGGCGCTTCAATTGGGCCGATTATAATGGAGCAGATAGTTTTCCTGATAACCAAAGAGGAATTATATCTGACGCAACCACCGAATTAAACGCGGATCTGGAAAGAATGGTACTGAATCCTGATGTAACAGTACGCTCAAGAGGCGTAATGGAAAAATGTAGCTTTTGTGTACAGCGTTGCCAGGAAGGTAAACTAAATGCCAAAAAGGAAGATAGACCGCTAAGAGACCAGGAAGTGAAAACTGCTTGTATGCAGGCTTGTCCTACCCATGCTATTATGTTTGGAAATGTAAATGATAAGGATAGTAAAATTGCCAAATTAAGAGCCAGGGAACAAAAGGAAAGAAAATTCTATGTGTTGGAAGAGTTGCATACGTTGCCTAATGTAAACTATCTGGAAAAGATAAGAAATACAGATAGGATGGTAGGAAACCTAAGCACAAAGGAGAGCTGATAATTTAATGGAATCTATAAATTAATTAGAATACAGCATTTAAACTGTAGCAAAAGCTAAAATAGAATATGTCATTATTAAAATACGAATCCCAATTGAGGGAGCCTTTAATAGATGGGGATAAAGATTATCACCAGGTAACGGAGGATATCATTAAACCTATTGAAGTAAAACCGGGCCGGCTTTGGTATATAGGGTTTTCCTTTGCTTTATGTCTTTTACTTTTTGGGGTATATTCTGTTTACAGAGAGGTGGATTACGGTATTGGGCAATGGAACATCAATCATACAATAGGATGGGGATGGGATATTACTAACTTCGTGTGGTGGATTGGTATCGGCCATGCCGGAACATTGATTTCTGCAATTCTTTTACTCTTCAGGCAGGGATGGAGAACTGGTGTGAACAGGGCAGCAGAGGCTATGACAATTTTTGCCGTTATGTGCGCCGGGCAATTTCCAATATTTCACATGGGCCGTGTATGGGTAGGGTTTTACGTATTACCATATCCTAATACCCGTGGACCTGTTTGGCCTAATTTTAATTCAGCGTTACTGTGGGATGTATTTGCAGTATCTACTTATTTTACGGTTTCATTATTATTCTGGTATACGGGGTTATTACCAGACTTGGCAACAGTAAGGGACAGGGCTAAAACCAAATTCAGAAAAATGTTTTATGGCCTTGCTTCTTTTGGATGGACAGGAAGTACAAAACATTGGCAACGTCAGGAAAGCTTAGCTCTCGTTTTAGCAGGATTGGCAACCCCCCTAGTGTTATCAGTACACACAATTGTATCCATGGACTTTGCTACTTCCGTAATTCCGGGTTGGCACACCACTATATTTCCTCCTTATTTTGTTGCCGGGGCAATTTTTTCGGGGTTTGCTATGGTACAATCTCTTTTAATTATTACCCGTAAAGTTTTGCATCTTGAAGATTACATAACAGTAGGTCATATAGAAGCAATGAATAAAGTAATCGTTCTTACAGGATCTATTGTTGGTATAGCATATTTAAGCGAATTGTTTATTGCCTGGTACAGTGGAAATCAATACGAATGGTGGGCTTTTCGTCAAAACCGGGTAAATATTTTTAGTCCGTATGGCTGGGCATATTATGGAATGATGTTTTGTAATGTTGTTTCACCTCAGTTGTTTTGGTCAAGAAAATTACGGAGAAATATAACATTTACTTTCTTCATGGCCGTATTGGTAAATGTAGGTATGTGGTTTGAAAGATTTGTAATTATAGTGACCTCGATTTACAGGGATTTTCTTCCCTCATCCTGGAGTACCTATTATAGCCCAAGCATTTGGGAAGTTGGATTTTATTTGGGAACCTTCGGACTGTTCTTTACTTGTTATTTTCTGTTTGCAAAATATTTTCCGGTAATTGCAGTGGCTGAAATTAAAGCGATTTTGAAAACCAGCGGAGAAGATTATAAAAAGAAAATGACGGCAACTGAAAAATTGGATTCAGAAAAATTCTATATAGAAGAAGTAGCGCATACACATTAAAAATACTTTCTAATAAATGAAAAATATTCTAATAAAAAGTACTTTAAATAATTCCTGTTCCGGGAAAAATTGGGAGGTAATTATATGAGAAAAAAATTTGTAGTAGGATGCTTTGATGATGAAAAAGTTTTATTTCCGGCAGTTAAGAATGTAAGAAGGGCCGGCTATAAGATTCATGATGTTTATACACCTTTTCCGGTTCATGGTTTGGACCATGCAATGGGTTTAAGAGAAACAAGCTTACACACGGTTGGATTTATTTTCGGAACCCTCGGTACAACTATTGCACTAGGAGGCATGGGTTGGATTCTGGCATCAGACTGGCCTTTGAACATTGGGAGTAAGCCGCATTTCCCGTTACCTGCATACATACCCATTACTTTTGAACTTACCGTTTTATTATCATCGTTGGGAATGGTTTATACTTTTTGCTGGTTATGTAAAATGATGCCCGGCGTAAAAAAGCATCACTTTCATCCAAGAGCTACTGATGATCTTTTTGTAATGGTAATTGAATGTACGGCAAAGACAAATGAAACAGAAGTTCAAAGTTTTTTGCAAAATAATGGCGCTATAGAAATAAATGTTCAGGAAGCTGAAGATGGATGGTGGTTTGGCCGTTATGACAAAGAACAGAAATTATATAAGACCGAAGAGGTTGGGTATTAGATATATGGCCCGTTCTTAAAAGGTTTAGCATTTTAATAAAATTGATTGGAGATTATTTTTGAAGTATGAAAAAAATAAAAATTCTTATTGCTTTTTCCTTCGTAATAACGATAGTAACGGCGTTTGAAGGCTGCGACAGTAAACGGGAACCTGGTAAAATCTATATGCCAGACATGACCTATAGCCGTGCTTATGAAGCGTATGCTCCCAATAATTTAAAAGACGAAAACATAAATTATATCCCATATCCTGTTGAAGGTACCATAAGAAGAGGTGACTTATTACCTTTTACCCTTACAAAAGATTCTGCAGGCTACGCAATGAGTAAAGATCTTAAAGATCCTTTGCCGCCCCTCGATTCAGTACAAATGTCAGAAGCCCATAGATTGTTTAATGTTAACTGTGCTATTTGCCATGGGCCTAAATTAGATGCGCAAGGTCCTTTGTCCACCGGTGGAAAAATACCTGCTGTGGCAAACTTAACATTGAAACAATATGTGGATATGCCTATTGGCACTATGTTTTATTCTATAACTTATGGCAAGAACAACATGGGGAGTTATGCATCTCAATTAACGAGAAGACAAAGATGGATGGTATTACAATTTGTAAAATCACAGCAATTACAGGGAAGCGAAACTACCGACTCTACCAAAAAGGCAACTAGCCCGGCTAAAGATTCGGCGACTGTAAAAAAATAAAGCTTAATTCTAAAAATAATTTTTTAATGAACAATCAGTATGTAACACCTGCAATATATAAGAAGTTTTATGTAGGATTTATGGTTGCCGGATTGCTTACTTTAATATTGGGGGTAATCTTCTTAAATCCCGCAGCCGGATCGCATGGAGGTAATCTAAATAGTACCCGTTTTTGGGCGGTGTTACTTCAGAATGGATTATTTTGGCTCTTTCTCCTTAATATAGCAACTTTTTTCATGGTCATTTGTATATTGGCAATGTCAGGTTGGCAAACCGCCTTCCGCAGAGTTTCCGAAGCCCTTTCATCGGTAGTGCCACTGATGGCCATTCTCACATTAATAATTTTATTTAGTATAGTTTTTGGGCATCGCGGAGATATTTATCCTTGGCTCGATAAGGAACTCGTAAGCCATGATAAAGTGCTTAAAGGCAAATCGGGTTTTCTAAACCCTGTATTTTATTCTATTGCATCACTTTTATTTATGGGTATTTGGATATTGGTAAGTAAAAAATTGAGAGACTTTAGCAGAGAAAGTGATGAGATGGGTACTATGGATTATGAAACTGGTAAAAAATGGATGAACAAAAATTTCTTTTGGGCCGCAATATATATTGTGTCTTTTGGTTTATCTGTCGGCTCAATCATTCCATGGCTATGGATAATGAGTATTGATGCTCATTGGTTCAGTACCATGTTTAGCTGGTATACGTTTGGAAGCGTGTTTGTTTCCGGAATGGCACTTATCACCATATTTGTCATTTACTTTAAGAACCAGGGCCAGCTTGAATTTGTAACACAAGAACACTTGCAGGATCTGGGTAAATTTATGTTTGCATTTTCCATTTTGTGGACTTACCTGTGGTTCGATCAGTTCATGTTAATATGGTATGGAAACATTCCGGAAGAAACTATATACTTTAAATCGCGACTGCAGGGCATCTATGAAGGACTATTTTATTTAAACCTGGTCCTAAATTTTTTGTGTCCTTTCCTTATATTTATGAAGAGGGTGACCAAAAGAAATTATACCATCGTAACTTTTATGTGTGTGCTCCTTATTTTTGGCCACTGGATAGATTTTTACCTGATGGTAATGCCGGGCACGGTAAAAAACAATCCTCATTTAAGTTGGTTTGAATTTGGAATTCCATTAGGGTTTGTTGGTTTTATTATGTGGGGCGTAAGTAGGTTTGCATCAAAAGTACCTATGACACCTATGAATCATCCCTTTCTTAAAGAAAGTATTGTTCATCATACATAATTTAATTGTATTAATGAATTCCAATAAATTCAAATGGCAGATCAGGGACAAATAAAAAGAAATGCAAACAAAATAATTTAGTAAAATTATAAATACATCAAAAGTACCTTTGCACCTTCTCGATAAGGCAACATTGGGGAAAATTAAGAATCATGACTGACTTTTTTTTGATAGCGATCATTGTGCTGATTTTTCTGGTTATTTTCCAGATATCAAAGGCCAGTGAATATGTAAGTGTTTTAAAAGGTGAAGAAAAATCCAGGAAGCAAAACAATAAGATTAATGGATTTTTTATGATTGCCTTTTTAATTGCAGGTCTTATAGGTGTATGGTATTGTAATAAATTCTATTATCCTAAAACACTGTTCCCGATGGGGGCTGCTTCCGCTGAAGGAAAGAATATAGATACAATGCTTTGGATTACAATTTTAGTAACTGGCGTCGTATTTTTTGCAACCCAAATATTACTGTTCTGGTTTTCTTTTCGATACCAGGAAAGCGACAAAAGAAAACCTTTATATTTTACCCATAGTAATAAGCTTGAATTACTTTGGACGGGCATTCCCGCAATTGTATTAACCGTATTAGTAGTCTTTGGCTTGAAATACTGGTTTAAATTTACTTCTGATGCGCCGAAAGGCTCGCAATTAGTTGAAATAACCGGCCATCAGTTTGGGTGGGAAATAAGATATCCGGGCAGAGATGGTGTTTTAGGCAGAAAAAATTATAAACTAACAGATGCAGGTAAAGGAAATCCCTTAGGTGTTGACTGGTCAGATGTAGCAAGTCACGATGATATTCACGTGCCAACAACCATGCATGTAGTAGTAAACAAGCCCGTGAAGCTGGTGATAAACTCACAAGATGTGATACATGATGTTGGGCTACCTTACTTTCGCATGAAGATGGACGCTGTTCCCGGAACACCCACCACTTTATGGTTTACGCCTATCTACACAACAGAGCAAATGAAGGCGAAAACAGGAAATCCTGATTTTACCTACGAGATAGCTTGTGATCAATTGTGTGGAAGAGGCCATTACACTATGCGTGGAGTAGTTATAGTGGAAACTCAAGAAGAATTTGATGCCTATATGGCCTCACAAAAACCGGAGTATTATAAGGCTTTCCCGGACTTGGATCCTGATAAAATTGCAGTCAAAGACACAACCTCGAAAAGTGTTGCGCAGAATATAAAGAAATAAATTCTCAACCCAAAAGGGTTATAAAAATATCAACATGAATAACGACGAGACTATACACGAAACACCGCTGGTAGTACACGATCTGGGTCACGAGGCTCATACCCATCATCATAAAGAAACCTTCATCACTAAATATGTATTTAGCCAGGATCATAAAATGATCTCAAAACAATTCCTTATTACGGGCATAATCTGGGCTGTAATTGGAGGATTGTTTTCAGTTATATTTCGCCTGCAATTGGGATATCCTGATTCTACTTTTCCGTTCCTGGAAGATATTATAGGGCATTGGGGAAAAGGCGGAAAAATTGATCCGGAATTTTATTATGCGCTTGTTACTATGCATGGAACTATATTGGTTTTCTTTGTACTTACTGCCGGTTTAAGTGGAACGTTTTCAAACTTTTTGATTCCTCTGCAGGTTGGTGCAAGAGATATGGCTTCTCCTTTTTTGAATATGCTCTCCTACTGGTTTTTCTTTATATCATCCGTTATAATGTTTTCTTCCTTATTTGTTCAAACCGGTCCAGCCAGTGGCGGCTGGACTATATATCCACCATTAAGCGCTTTAGGCGAGGCTTCGGACGGTGCAAAAATCGGAATGGATTTATGGCTCGCCAGTATTGCTATGTTTATAATTTCGGTGCTTCTCGGAGGGCTGAATTATATTTCTACCATATTAAACATGCGCACAAAAGGAATGAGCATGACCCGGCTACCTCTTACCATTTGGGCATTTTTCTTTACCGCGGTTTTAGGAGTTTTATCATTTCCGGTATTATTATCTGCGGTTGTATTATTATTATTCGACCGCCATTTGGGAACCAGTTTTTACCTTAGCGATATTTTTATAAATGGCAAGATTTTACCTAATGAAGGAGGAAGCCCTATTTTATTTCAACATCTATTTTGGTTTTTAGGCCATCCGGAGGTTTATATTATTGCGTTGCCTGCAATGGGTATTACTTCTGAGGTAATTTCAGTAAACTCAAGAAAGCCCATCTTTGGTTACATGGCAATGGTAGGTTCATTTTTTGCGATCGCCACTTTATCATTTATGGTATGGGCGCATCACATGTTTGTTACCGGCATGAATCCTTTCCTGGGCTCATTCTTTGTTTTGCTGACTTTGCTCATAGCAGTACCCTCTGCTATAAAAGTGTTTAACTGGCTTACAACTTTGTGGAAGGGCAGTATACGCTTTACGCCCGGTATGCTGTTTGCCATTGGTTTTGTAAGCTTATTTATCTCCGGCGGTTTAACGGGTATATGGCTTGGAAATTCATCTTTGGATATTCACCTTCATGATACCTATTTTGTAATAGCGCATTTCCACCTGGTAATGGGCGTGGCCTCTATGTTTGGAATGTTTGCTGGTATTTATCATTGGTTTCCTAAAATGTATGGCAGGTATATGAATAACACACTTGCATATATTCATTTCTGGATAACAATTGCAGGTGCTTACTGTATATTCTGGCCAATGCATTACGAAGGATTAGCGGGTATGCCAAGACGTTATTATGATTTCAGTAACTGGGAATCTTTTAAAATGTTTGGAGGCCTGAACGAATTTATCAGTATTGTGGCAATGATTGTTTTTGCAACGCAAATATTGTTTATTATTAATTTCTTTCATTCAATTTTTAAGGGAAGAAAAGTTACTACCCAAAACCCATGGGGTGCAAATACCCTGGAATGGACGGCGCCAATAAGGCCAGGGCATGGAAACTGGACGGCCGAAATTCCTGAAGTTTATCGCTGGGCTTATGATTATGGTAAAGACGGAAGAGATTTTATTCCACAGACAGAACCTGTAGGTGCGGATGAACATCGACATTAATTTGCCAGGGCGATATTAATAAAGATGTATTTACAACTAATAATAATGCCCTGAACATTCAGGGCTTTTTTAAAATAGATTTTATAGATGAATAATGTGGCAACCGGTATATCAAATTCAATTTCGTTTGCACTGGCAAGTAAAGTGAAGGACTACTTTCAGCTAACAAAATTTACGTTAAGCTTTACAGTTGTCTTTAGTTGTGTCGTTTGTTATTTATTAGCGCCAAACATTCAATTTGATTCTCTTTCAGTTCTTTTACTTTTTGTTGCCGGGATGTTGATTACGGGCTCGGCTAATGCAATCAACCAAGCAGTGGAAAAAGATACGGATGCGTTGATGAAACGTACTGCAAGCCGGCCAGTGGCTTCGGGAAGAATGCAGCCAGGCGAAGCTTGGTTGTTTGCTATTGTTACAGGAATTACCGGAGTAATGTTAATGTGGTATTATTTCAATTTGCTAAGTGCGTTGCTTGGATTATTCAGTTTAATTATTTATGCATTTGTTTATACACCACTAAAAAAAATAAACTCAATTTCGGTTTTGGTAGGTGCGTTTCCGGGAGCATTGCCATGTTTAGTCGGCTGGGTTGCAGCTACGGGAAAATTCGGTGCAGGAGGCTGGGTTTTATTTGGTATCCAATTCCTATGGCAATTTCCGCATTTTTGGGCAATAGCGTGGGTTGCACATAAAGATTATGAAAAGGCGGGGTTCAGGTTATTACCTGGTAGGGAAGGACCAACAAAATTTACGGCATTACAATCAATTATTTATTCAATGCTAATGATACCAGTAGGGATGTTGCCATTTTATTTTCAAATAAGTGGGGTTATTTCATTGTGGGTTTTATTGGCTTGCAATCTTGCAATGGTATATTTAAGCGTAGTGCTGTTTATACAAATGAACGCAAAAGCTGCAAGAAAAGTGATGTTTGGATCTTATTTTTACCTGTTGGTTGTTTACTTGTCTCTTTTATTTGACAAAGTATAAACCCGGGATATATATTGAAAACAGTTGATAAATGAATTACAATAAATTACTTAGAAGAACAGATAATGTATGATAGCAGTGATGAAGAAACAAAAAAAAACAATACATCCCCACAAGTTTACTTTGTGGATTGCATTGGCGAGTATTGTAATGATGTTCACCGGTTTCACGAGTGCTTATATTGTAAAGCGCAATATGGCCAATTGGATCAGCTTTGAGTTACCCCGCATTTTCTGGTACTCAACGGCTGTAATAATTTTCAGCAGCCTAACGATTATGCTTAGCCGCAATTATTTCAGGCAAAGAAACATGAAGCAATACCGACTTTGGCTTACGGTTACTTTAATAGCAGGGCTTGCATTTGTGTGTTTGCAATATATAGGGTTCAGAGAATTATGGAATAACGGAGTAACTCTTACCCGTAATGTATCCTTTTCCTTCTTATATATAATAATTGGCCTTCATGCTTTACATGTTTTCGGGGGAGTAATTGCATTGATTATTATATTGATAAGGGCTTACAGTATAAAAAGAAAAACTTATGATTTAATTCCGGTTGATATAATGAATACTTATTGGCATTTTGTTGATCTGCTATGGATATATTTATTGATTTTTTTATCAATGATCAGATGATTGAAAGCGTAACCGAATATGCGTTGCTCAACGAACTAAACACTAAAATAATTGAACAATTAATTTAAATTTGTAACAACCTTTAACCAGAAATAAATGCAAACAACGCTGGCAAGAAACAAATCACAACTATGGAGTGGTGGTAAAAGCCCCTTCAATGTTAGTTATGGAAAGCTTATGATGTGGTATTTTTTAATGAGCGATTCCTTCACCTTTGGGGCATTTTTAATTTCCTACGGGTCGATTCGGTTTAGCCTTAATCATTGGGTGGATCATAATTATGTGTTCAACGAATTTCCTTTTACTGAAGCAAATCTTCCGCTGGCCTTTGTAAGTTTAATGACTTTCATTCTTATCTTCAGCTCAGTTACAATGGTGCTGGCTGTTCACGAAGGCCATAAAATGAATCAGAAAGGAGTAGAAAAATGGGTAGCATTAACTATATTGGGCGGCCTTGCTTTTTTAAGTTGCCAGGCCTGGGAATGGACGCATCTTATTACAGGAGAACATAAAGTGCTCGTTGACGGTACCATAAAATATTGGGGAACCACCATGAGCCATAATCCCTGGGGACCGAAAGTTATGTTTAACGGCGAACTGGTAGCAACTCCCGGTCCCGTAGCATTTGGCGGATATTTTTTCGGTATCACAGGTTTTCATGGTTTCCATGTTTTTACAGGAGTTATTATAAATACAGTAATGCTTATAAAAACAAAACTTGGCCATTTTCAGCAACGCGGCCATTATGAAATGATTGAAAAAGCCGGGCTTTACTGGCATTTTGTTGATCTCGTTTGGGTATTTGTATTCCTTTGCTTTTATTTAATTTAATCAGAAAATATTATAAAGAATTTAAAGAAACTATAATGTCTGCAGTTACTACTACACACGCAATTGATAGCGACCATAACAAGGCCCATGTAAAAAGGATCTGGAAAGCTTTTTGGGTATTACTTATTCTTACAATCCTGGAGCTTGGATTGGGATTAACGATTTATAATATCGATTTAAATCCAAATCCAAGTGAAAGCCTGGTGCTGGGTTTAAAAGGTATAATATGCATACTTACGCTGGCAAAAGCGTTTTATATTATTTCAATATTTATGCATTTAGGAGATGAGATAAGAAATCTTGTTATGTCATTGGCTATTCCTGCACTATCCTTTATATGGTTTATTTTTGCATTCATTTATGATGGCAACAGTTTTAAGAATTTACGAAACACCGACGCAGGCAGTCGCAAGTATATAGAAAAAGTACAACAGCATCCTGTTCCTGCCATAAAAGAAGGCGAAAAGAATTAAAATAAGAAAGCATTTTATTCACTTAAAAATAATAGAGATTAGCCATCCCATTATGAGATGGCTATTTTTTTTATAAACATACTCTCATGAAAAAAAAAGCATTTTTAGCCTTAATGCTTGCAATTATGTTTCCATTACTTGGTTATCTTCTCGTTAATTATTATAGCAAAAGAGATACTCAAATGCCCGGCCGTTATTTTTATGACAGCGTAAGCGTATCGCAAAAAAACGGGAAAAATATTTACGACACCGCATGGCATCATGTAAGTAATGTAGCGTTTACAAACCAGTTTGGTAAAAAGGTTTCTTTTGCAGATTTGAAAGGAAAAATTATCGTCCTTGATTTCTTTTTTACCCGGTGTCCTTCTATTTGCCCGAGACTGGCGCGTGCTATGAAAAAATTGCAAAACTCGTTTGTTAATAATGACTCAATTGTACAATTTGTTTCTGTTTCAGTAGATCCTGTTCATGATTCAGTTCCTGAATTAAGAAAATGGGCGGAGAGATTTAATGTTGATCCCGATAGCTGGTGGGTTGTTACAGGTAACCGCGATAGTATTTATCACTTTGCCATAAATGAAATGAAAGCCGATATAGCAGACGTAAATGTAGATACTGCTTTTATACATACTGAAAATTTTTTCCTGCTCGATAAACAAAGAGTTATAAGAGGCTGGTATAATGGTTTTGATTCAAACGCTCAAAAAAAATTGGTTCGCGACATTCCCCTGTTGATGCTCGAGAAAGACCAGAAGAGAACTTTCGGCCAATTTCTAAAGAGCCTTTTTCAAAATAGTTAGGTATAGATTTTTTAAACAAGAATGAAAGATGAGTGCAATTATTAAGAATATATTACCAGAACCAATTTTGCAGCGCAATGACAAAACAGCAAAAATAATTATCTGGATTGTTTCAATAATTGTATTTGCAGCGGTAGCTTTTTTGGCAGAAGTAAAATTGAATATTCATTTAAGTTTTAACCCACACATTTTTGCAACAATAAATGCGATAATTAATTCAGTTGTTGCATTTTTATTAATAGCAGCTCTTATCGCAGTAAAGACTAAAAAATTTCATTTGCATAAAAAGATAATGCTAACGGCAATTGTTCTTTCATCGTTTTTTTTGCTTTCTTATATCTGTCATCATTTGTTAGCTGGGGATACCAAATATGGCGACATCAATCACGATGGCATTTTAAGTGCAGATGAAAAATCACTTGCCGGAACGATGCGTTATGTTTATTATTTCATTCTTGCAACACACATTCCACTGGCTGGTATTATACTCCCATTTATTTTATTTACTGCTTACCGGGCTTTAACTGCAGATTATGGGAAGCATATGAAACTGGCAAGAATTACATGGCCGATTTGGTTTTATGTAGCTATAACCGGCGTTGCCGTCTATTTAATGATAAGTCCTTATTATAGTAAATGATGTTACAACATTTATTATAATCCCAACTCTTTGTACGGATCCCAAAATAATTTTTCAAAATCAACAACCGTATCCTTTTCTACTTTAATTTTTTCTTTTAGTAATAATTCTTCCATTTGCGTCGGTGTGCTAAAATGTGCTTTACCAGTCAACATGCCGTTTCTGTTTACAACACGGTGGGCCGGAACTTTTGGTTTAGAGTTGTGTGCTCCATTCATTGCCCAGCCAACCATTCGTGCGGAAAGTTTCGTGCCTAAATAATTTGCAATAGCCCCAAAAGATGTAACTCTTCCTTTGGGAATTTGTCTTACCACTGCATATACATCTTCAAAAAAGCTGTATTGCTTTGTCGCAGATCTTGGTGATTCCTTCCGAATATTTTTAGTTATTTTTTTTGACATTTTTTTGTTCTGCAATCAATTTATTTTTTAATGGTTGTGGTACGTTTTCATAATTGTATGGACAATGCCTGCATCCGTTACCGCAGCAATAACCTCGCTGTAAATGATACTTTTCAGTGAACACGAGAAAATTATTTTCATTATAATAAAAATGTATTCCTTCTATAAAATTATCATCGCTGCTGGTCATTTTGTTATATTCTTTAAAATATTATCAAGCTCATTGTCTTTATCAATTATTTTTTCGGGTAAAGAAAAACATAGATAAAAAACTCTTTTGCTTTCAGCAATATCAAGGCTTTCGTAATAAGTTTTAATATTTAATTCAGGTGAATTTTTTTCTTGTTTATAAACATCATCAATGTCCAAATTTAATGTAAGGTTATACAATCCAATAACAGTTTTTGTAAAATTATACAAGTCAGGAGAATCTGTTTTTAAATGAATTTTACTACCTGTTTTTAAAATATTTTTATATAACCTCAGATATCGTGGATGAGTTAATCTTTTATTTGCTTTCGATATTCTCAAGTGAGGATCAGGAAAAGTAATCCATATTTCTTCTACTTCATTGGTGGTAAAATACGTATCTATTTTATGAATTTGTGTTCGCAGGAAAGCAACATTGGTTAGTTTATTATCCAGGGCATATTTAGCGCCTACCCAAATGCGGTTTCCCTTTATATCAACACCAATAAAATTTTTTTGCGGATACACCTGCCCAAGACCAACAGCATATTCACCTTTGCCACAAGCCAGTTCTAATGAAATAGGAAATTCATTCTTAAAATATATATCCCATTTACCCGCCATGTTTTCGGGATATTCCAAAACATTTGAAAAAGTTTTTATTTCGCTAAATCTTTGTAATTTTTTTTGAGCCATCATGGCAAAAATAAGGTATCGGTTGTGTGATATGTTTTATAAAAGATGACTTTTAATTTTGATTTACCGGGATTTTTTTTGAAAGACACCCAATCGTCTTTTCAATTTTTTAATCAAAACATTCGCCGCTATTATCATATCATTTACCGATTTTTTCCCAATGCAGGCCTATATACTATTTTAGAGACCACGACTTGTATATACATTTGTTTCATAAAAAATAAGGAGAGTTTATGGAACAAAATAAAAATGATATAAATCAGTTTGGCGGAACAAGGGGTTCCCGCATGTGGAGTGGCGTCATACTTTTATTAGCTGGCGTTTTATTATTGGGTTACAAGATGGGGGCGCCCATTCCCGGCTGGGTTTTTACGTGGCCCGTCTTATTAATTGCTATTGGAGTTTTAACAGGTGTTAAAAGCAGGTTTCATAACCCGGGAGCTTTTATTATGATAGTAGTTGGAGGTATTTTTTTACTCGATCAAACAAGCCCCGAACTTAATTTTCATAACTATATTCTTCCGGCGATACTAATAGGTGTAGGGCTTATTTATATTCTGAG
>Ga0207667_10006232_pt1 | contig 14474 bp, 15 predicted proteins | sample KBSCornC52_FD_184301 | JGI IMG/M metagenome (GOLD analysis project Ga0207667, IMG submission 184301) | Corn rhizosphere microbial communities from Kellogg Biological Station, Michigan, USA - KBS Corn C5-2 (SPAdes) (version 2) | ecosystem: Host-associated > Plants > Roots > Rhizosphere > Soil ... | reverse complement strand
TATAGGGAGACCATGCTCGAAAAGCTCGCTCCCGCTATAGCCGCGAATCGATTTGGGCTCGGTGCACGGCCCGGCGAGCTCGCTACCATCGGCGGTGACGGACGTGATTGGCTGCGCATGCAGCTGACAGGGCCGCCGCCGCGAGTGGATGATGGCGCACTGCAAGCCTCGTCGGAGATTCTGGAGGAGGCTTTGGGCCTACGGCGGGAGATTCGTGCGGCTCGCCTGAGTGCCGCCGATTCGGAAACGGGCGACGCGTTGCTCAAAGTGCCACAGTTGCTGCGTCCCGTTTACATAAAAGAAGTCACGGCGCGGTTCCGGCAGGCAGTGACGACCGATAGGCCGTTCCTCGAGCGCCTGACTCAATTCTGGACGAATCACTTCGCCGTGTCGGTCGACAAGAGTCTGCTGCTCGGTTTGGCGGGATCGCTGGAGCGCGAGGCCATTCGCCCGAACATGCTGGGCAACTTCGGCGACCTGCTCCTGGCCGTCGAGAGTCACCCCGCGATGTTGCTCTATCTCGACAATCACCTCTCCGTCGGTCCGAGCTCGAAGGCGGCGCGGAATATCGAACGGCGCCACGCCGAGCGCAAGATTGGTATCAACGAGAATCTCGCGCGTGAGATTCTGGAGCTCCACACTCTGGGCGTCGGTGGCGGTTATAGCCAGACGGACGTGACCACCTTTGCCGAGGTCCTCACCGGGTGGTCGATCGGCGGGGAGCGGGGGCGCCGTCCACAGGGTGAGCCTGGAAAATTCATGTTCCGCGCCGAGATCCACGAGCCGGGCGCGAAGACTGTTGTTGGTAAGCGCTACCCCGACACAGGTTATGACCAGGGTGTCTCGGTGCTCCACGATCTTGCGACCCATCCTTCCACCGCGCGCTTCATAGCCACCAAGCTCGCTCGCCATTTCATCGCAGACGATCCACCGGGGAAGGCGATCGACCGGATTGCACAAGCCTACCTGGCTAGCCGGGGTCATCTGCCGACCGTCTATGGCGCGTTGGTCGAGTGCCCCGAAGCCTGGATCGAGCCGCTCACCAAGTACAAAACACCCACGGACTACATTGTCTCGAGTTTCCGCGGCCTCCAGATCCCGGTCGACACGGGGCATGCGGCGGTTGCCCCATTCGAGCTGTTAGGTCAACGAATCTACGGTCCCGGCTCGCCCGCTGGCTGGCCCGACCGCAGTGCCGACTGGGATGGCGCTTCCGCACTCATGAAGCGGATCGAGTGGGCGGACGCGGTCGGACAAAGGACCGGCAATTGGCGTAATGCCACGGAGCTTGCACCCCAACTTCTGGGGGCGACGCTCACTGACGGAACGCGTACCGCGATCAACCGTGCGGCAAGTGGAGCGCAGGCGCTCACGCTCCTGCTGGCTTCACCGGAATTCATGCGGCGATGAGTGAAAACACCAGGAAGGCAAGTCATGAAGCGGCGTGAGTTTCTGGCCTGCGGCGCATCTGCCGCCACCATTGGGGCGCTGTTGACCTCGCGACTGTCGTTCGCGAACACGGCCGCGACGGGCCGGTCCCGATTCGTGTTTGTAATCCTCCGTGGAGCGCTCGACGGTCTGGCAGCTGTGCCGCCGTACGGCGACCGCGACTACGTGTCGTTGCGCCGCGATCTGGCATTGCCGGCCAACAACCTGCTGCCACTCGACGGTCTATTTGGTTTGCATCCCTCGTTGGCTTTTCTAAAGGATTCCTTCGCCGCTCGCGAGCTCATCGTGTTTCACGCCATCGCGAGCCCGTACCGGGAGCGCTCGCATTTCGATGGGCAGGATGTGCTGGAGAACGGTTATCTGCGCGCGCATGCGACGCAAAGTGGCTGGCTCAACAGGGCTTTGGCTGCACTTCCGGTCGGCCGTGGCGCCGACAAGGAATTGGGTGTTGCGTTAGGCCAGAATATTCCGCTGGTGCTGAGGGGCCCCGCTGCCGTGACGTCCTGGTCCCCATCGACACTGGCCGCGCTCGATGATGATACGTTGCAACGGATCACGGACCTGTATGCCGGCGACCCCTTGCTCGCAAAGCGTTTGGCCGACGCCCTGGCAGCCGATGCGATCGCGGCGTCGCCAATGAGTGGCGGCGAAGCGGACGACGCAGCTGGGCAAGAGAAAATGGCGGTCCAGAACAAGCTCGGAAAGCTCAAAGGCGCTCGCTACACAGAAGTCATTCATGCAGCGGCGGAGTTCCTTCGGCGTGAGGACGGACCCAATATCGCCGTGTTCGATACCACGGGTTGGGACACACATGCCAACGAAGGTGGCGCGCAAGGCCAACTGGCGGGTCGCCTGTCCGCCCTGGACTCGGGCCTACGCTCCCTGAAGGAGCAACTCGGCCCGGTGTGGAGCGACACCGCCGTACTGCTGGTGACGGAGTTTGGTAGAACAGCAGCGATCAATGGCACGCACGGTACCGATCACGGTACCGCGGCGGCGGCCTTTCTAGTTGGAGGAGCGGTACGCGGCGGGAAAGTCATCGCGGACTGGCCCGGACTTGCCAACCGGGCGCTCTACCAGGGTCGCGACCTGATGCCCACTTCGGATTTGAGGTCGGTGTTCAAGGGGGTGTTGCAGGAACACCTGCTGGTACCCGCCCGGGCGCTCGATAAAACCGTCTTCCCGGACAGTGGTACGGCGAAAGCCCTCAGCGGCCTCGTCCGCACCTGAGCGCAGCGGTGCCCCGCGACCAACAGCGAGACAACACATCACTGACTTCGCGGCGGTGATTGCGACTCGTCCTTTTTTTCCTTGTTTTGCTTCGGCTTGGGCATCGTGCCTTGTGTCGTAGGCGCAGGCGGCGGCTCGGGCGCACCATTCTGCGGGCTTTGCTGTGACGAGCCCTGATCAGGTGCCGGCAATGGCGGTGGCGTTGTGGCCGGCGCCGACTGCTCAGGCGTGGTGGAGCTCGATCCGCCCGGGCGCGTAACCACCGCGGCGTTCTTATCCGGCAGGTACAGCGCGCCTTTCTGGCCACAGCCTGCGACAATCATTCCGCCGCAGATCATGAGTGCGAGGATAGCCGCCTTCATACATACATCGGGCGACGGTCGCGCAATGCCAGCCAACCGCGCGCCACCCGGTAGATGATCCAGATCGCAAGCGCTGCAAAACCTGCGAAGAAGAGCGGAATGCCAACCAATACCACCATCAGCGGTAACGTCACCGACCAGATGATGAGCGCCCACAGGACCGCGAACCAGAACGTGCGGATCTGCCAGCTGAAGTGGGTGTCCAGGAACGTGCCACGGACGGCCGCCCGACGCGCGTAGTTCATGATCACGGCGACAATCGACGGAATGCCGCAAACGAAACTGCCCACAATGGTCGCGGCCGTCGTGATGCCAATGAGGACCGAAAGCGCATGCAGCGCGTAAATCGCATGCGTGTAGGTAATCAGACTTTCATCGACCGGCACGATGCCGGTCGCGCCCGAGCCAAGGTTGTCTGGCATGGCGACCTCCGTTTATTTGCGTTCTACCACAGCCATGGTGAGACGTGAGATACAAACGAGCTTGCCGTCCTCATTGTGAATCTCGATACCCCATACCTGACTGCGAGCTCCGATATGAAACGGACGCGCAGTTCCAGTCACCAGACCGGAGGACACCGGCCGCAGATGGTTGGCATTGATCTCCTGTCCCACGCAGACGAACTTCTCCAGATCGACGCATAAGTTGGCGGCCAGGCTGCCGACGGTCTCGGCCAACGCTACAGATGCGCCACCGTGGAGAATGCCTTGCGGTTGGTGCGTGTGTGAGCTGACAGGCATGGTCGCGCGCAAGTAGCTGTCACCAACTTCCGTCACGCGGATTCCAAGGTGCTCGGCTAGCGTTGCGCGCGAGCGCTCCTGCAGCTGCTCCGGGGTGACGTGAAGGCGCCAGATGGGACGGCCATTGCTCATGGGTGGTAGTTTAGCCGATAGATCTTTCGGCGACCCGCTTTAGCTGGCAATCTGCGTGTCCTACCGCACGGAGCACTCGGATGACCGATTTCGCGTTTCCCCCGCCCCCACCGCCCAGCGCGGAGGTCGCCGGTACGAGCCAGCGTTTCCCCGTCCATCGTATTTACTGCGTTGGGCGCAATTACGCGGAGCACATACGCGAGATGGGTGGCGATATTGCGCGCGAGCCCCCCGTATTCTTCACTAAGCCCGCCGATGCGGTGGTGGCCAACGGCACCGACGTTCCGTATCCGTCGCGGACCTCCAACCTTCATCACGAGATCGAGCTGGTCATAGCCATCGGCCGTGGCGGGCGCAATATCGGCAAGGAGAAAGTCCTGGAGCATATCTTCGGCTATGCTGCGGGAAACGACCTGACCCGACGCGACTTGCAACACGCGGCGAAACAAAAGGGACTGCCCTGGGATACGAGCAAGGCGTTTGATCGCTCGGCGCCGCTCGCGCCCATGCGGCTCGCTTCCCGCGGGCACCTGACGCAGGGTAGGATCTGGCTGACGGTCAACGACCAACTTCGCCAGGAGTCGGACATCGCCGAGATGATCTGGACTGTGCCGGAGATCGTCGCCGAGCTGTCCACTCTATTCGAGCTCGAGGCTGGAGACCTGATTTTCACGGGCACGCCTGCGGGAGTGGGCCCACTCGAGCCGGGCGATCGCATCGCAGGCGGTATCGAAGGGCTCGAGGTCTTGCGTCATACCATTGCGTCGATATAACTCATGAGACTCTATAGCTATTTTCGCAGCTCGGCGGCCTTCAGGGCGCGGATCGCGCTCAACCTGAAAGGTATTGCCTACGAGACGGTTTGTGTTGACCTGCGCGCCCCGGCGAGCAAGCAGCATGCGCCCGAATATCTGGCGGTGAACCCGCAGGGACTCGTTCCGGCTCTCGAGCACGATGGAACGACCATCGGGCAATCGCTCGCGATCATCGAGTACCTCGAGGAGTTGTACCCGGAGCCGCCGCTGTTGCCGCGGGCGCCGCGCGATCGCGCCCGCGTCCGGGCGATGGCGCTCGCCGTGGCGTGTGATATGCACCCGCTCAACAATACGCGCGTGTTGGGTTATCTGCGCTCGCCATTGGGTCACGACGAGGCTACGGTGAGCGCGTGGTATGGCCATTGGATCGCCGCGGGTTTTCGCGGCCTCGAGACCGAAGCGGCCCGAGCCAGTGGCGACGGCCGTCATATGTTTGGTACGACAGTGACGCTGGCGGACGTCTACATCGTTCCGCAAATGTACAACGCCCGCCGCTTCAAGTGCGACCTCGCGCCTTATCCAACATTGCGAGCCATTTGCGCCCACCTCGAGTCCCTGCCCGCGTTCGCTCGAGCCGCCCCCGAACTGCAACCGGACGCGCAATAGCCTTGGCGTGCACGGTACCCACCGGGCAGTGCGGCTCCCCACCCGAACCGCTATACTGCGCGGCCAATTGAGTGCACCCCCGACGCGGACGACATCGTGAGAAAGCAGGATACCCACTTCATCAACGTATTCAGCATGGTTATTGGCCTCCTGGTGGTAATCGCCATCGGCCTGTTCGCGCTAGCGCGCATCGTGGCGAGCCAGACCCAGGACAAAGAGGTCCTCGAGGACGCCAGCTACGTGAGGAATGTGGAACAGCGGGTCGCGCCGTTCGCGAAGGAAGCCATTGCCGGGCAGGACAATACAGCCCTGGCGATCAAGCCCGTTGCGGGTGGCGCCCAGGCAGCAGCCGGTGCGGGCAGCGCGGAAATGCCCAAAACGGGCGAAGCACTCTTTCAGCAGACCTGCAGTGCCTGCCACGGGGCTGGCATAGCCGGGGCGCCGAAGGCCGGTGACAAGGCCGCCTGGGGCCCGCGTATTGCCAAAGGCATGCCGACGCTTTATGACCATGCGATGAAGGGGTTCCAGGGCGGCTCCGGCGTCATGCCGGCGAAGGGCGGCCGCACCGATGCACCCGATGACCTGGTGAAGCAGGCCGTCGATTACATGGTCGGCATGTCCAAATAGTTGTTGGGCACCTGTACCTGATCGGTGCTGGTGCCCATCCCTACTGGTCCAGGTCTCTAGGTCGTCGCAGCTCGGTCCGGCGGGGTCCGGTCGAGGCACCGCAGCATGATCGCCTGACTTACGTGAGAGGCATTGACCGCCTCCTGCCCGTCGAGATCGGCGATCGTACGGGAGAGCTTCAGCACTCTGCCGCGCGCGCGCGCGGACAGCCCTAGCCGTTGCATCGACAACTCCAGCACTTTGCGCCCCGCTCTGTCGGGTCGGCACCAGCGCTCGACCTGTGAATCCGGGAGCCGCGCGTTGCACACTCCTTGACGCTCGAGTTGCCTTTGCCGCGCCCGGCCGACCCGTGCCGCAGCCGATGAGGTGCTTTCCCCTGTGTCCACCATGTCGTCGAAGTCACTCACATCAACTCGTGGGACCTCGACGTGTATGTCGATACGATCCAGTAGCGGACCCGAAATCTTCGCTCGATAGCGTTGAATTTCCGATGGCGTGCAGGAGCAATTGGCGGAAGGGTTGCCTTGATGTCCGCACGGGCATGGATTCATGGCTGCGATGAGTTGAAACGAAGCAGGGTATTGCGCGTGAACGGCAGCGCGCGCAATAGATACCACGCCCGACTCGATGGGCTCGCGCAGCGCCTCCAACGTCGCGCGTTGAAACTCGGGCAGCTCATCGAGGAACAGAACACCGTGGTGGGCGAGACTGGCTTCTCCTGGGCGTGCGCGTGAGCCTCCGCCTACCAGGGCAGCCGCGGATGCCGTGTGATGGGGAGCGCGGAAGGGGCGCCGCCCATAGCTGCTCTGGTCGAAACCCAACGTACTCACAGAGGCGATGGACGCGACTTCCAGAGCTTCGGCAGTGGTGAGCGCCGGAAGCAATCCCGGCAACCGTTGCGCCAGCATGCTCTTTCCCGATCCCGGGGGGCCGATCATGAGCAAGCTATGCTCGCCAGCGGCAGCGATGACCACCGCTCTCTTCGCCTGCAGCTGTCCTCGTACATCGCACAGCTCCGGCAGCATTTTCTGCGACTCGGATCCGAGGCGCCGACAGCGGGCCGAGTTGAAGACGGGCAGGGGGTTCGTGCCCGCGATGTGGCCACACACCTGCAGCAGGTGATCGGCGGCTCGAATCGGCTCACGGCAAACGAGCAGTGCTTCGTCGGCGTTTGCGCGCGGTACTACGAGCTCGTGCCCACGCTCGGCCGCGTGAGCGGCGGCAAGGAGGAGTCCCCTGACCGGCTTGAGCTCTCCACCGAGCCCTAACTCTCCATAGAACTCCGCAGGTGTGCTCTCGGGGGAGCTGGTGATCTGGCCAGACGCCAGCAGAATGCCCAGTGCGATGGGCAAATCGAATCGACCACCTTCCTTCGGGAGATCCGCCGGCGCGAGATTCACCGTGATATGGCCCGCCGGAAATTCGAAATTGGAGTTGGTCAGCGCCGCCCGGACGCGCTCCTTGCTCTCCTTCACGACAGTGGCTGGCAAGCCGACGATCGAGAAGGCCGGCAAGCCACAGCCGAGACTGACTTCGACTTGCACGAGCGGCGCGTGCAGGCCGATCTGCGCGCGGCAAGCGACCGTGGCGAGTGTCGGGGTCTTCATGCCACACAGTCTCGCCCTCGGCCGCCGGCAAAGCAGCCCTCAATATCGGGTGCGTTTATTCATAAATTCGCTGTTGGCCCGGCTACAGCGCCACCCTCGAGCTCTTTGACTCGCGCCTCCAACGCCTCGAGCCGGGCACGGGTTCGCTCCAGCACGCGGCTCTGGACGTCGAACTCGTCACGAGTCACGAGATCGAGCTTGCTGAGGCTCGAGCGCAACACTGCGCGGAAGTTACTTTCCAGGTCGCGCTGGGTGGCGCGGAAGGCCGGCGGCAGGTTGTCCAGGAGCCGGCGAGCGATCTCGTCTATCCGAAAGGGTTCCATCGGGATTCCTCAAATAACATCGCCCTACTTTGGGGCGGACGCCGCAAAAGCCGCTCCAAAAGGGGGCGCCAACGGGCTGTCGACGCGCGCAAGCTCCGGAAACTGCACTGAAATCTGCTGTGGCACGGAATCTGCACCCACAAGGCGCGCCCCACTAGCTTACGCGTGTCAGGGCCACGCGTGCACTGGGCCTTTGTGGCGCGAACCGCTGGAACTGCCTATCCAAGAGACTAGAAACGTCCGGGAGACAAAATGCGCACCGCTCTAAGAACCTCTCCAACTTTCCGCCGGCTGATGGCCTTCGGGCTGGCAGCTCTCGGACCCACGCTCGCCTGGGCGGCCGACGCGCCGGTTCCCAACAAAGGCGACACTGCTTGGATGCTGACTTCGACAGCAATGGTGCTGCTGATGTCGGTCCCGGCGCTGGCACTGTTCTACGGCGGCCTGGTCCGCACGAAGAACATGCTGTCGGTGCTGATGCAGGTCTTCGTGGGTTTCTCGCTGATCACCGTGTTGTGGTGTATCTACGGATACTCGCTTGCCTTCACCGAAGGGAACGCGTTCATCGGTGGATTCAGCCGCCTGTTCCTGTCGGGTACTTTCGACCCGAAGACCGGCGCGTACTCGATGGCGGCAACGTTCAGCAAGAACACTCCGCTGTACGAGTTGGTCTACGTCGGGTTCCAGGCGACGTTTGCCGCGATCACCTGCTGCCTGATCCTGGGTTCCATCGTCGAGCGCATCAAGTTCTCGGCCGCGTTGGTATTCCTGGTGATCTGGTTCACCTTCAGCTATCTCCCGATCGCGCACATGGTCTGGTTCTGGGCGGGCCCGGATGCTTACACCTCAGCGGATGCCGCCGCGAAAGCCGCTTCCACTGCTGGTCTGATCTTTCAATGGGGCGCTCTGGACTTCGCAGGCGGCACCGTCGTGCACATCAATGCGGGTGTGGCGGGTCTCGTCGGCGCGATCGTGCTCGGCAAGCGCACTGGCTTCGGCAAGGAGCCCATGCCGCCGCACAGCCTGACAATGACCATGATCGGCGCTTCCTTGCTGTGGTTCGGCTGGTTCGGCTTCAACGCGGGTTCGGCACTGGAAGCGAATGGCACCGCCGGCCTGGCGTTCATGAACACCTATCTCGCGACCGCCTGTGCGGTGCTGTCGTGGATGTTCTGCGAGTGGCTCATCAAGGGTAAGCCCTCGATGCTGGGCGCCGCCTCCGGTGCAGTAGCGGGTCTGGTAGCGATCACCCCTGCCGCAGGTAACGTTGGAATTCCGGGCGCGTTCATCATCGGCCTCGGCGTCGGCGTGGTCTGCCTCTGGGGCGTCACGGGCCTGAAGAAGATGATCAAGGCTGATGACTCACTCGATGTGTTCGGCGTCCACGCCTTGGGCGGAATCTTCGGCGCGCTCACCACGGGTATCTTCAACGCCCCCTCGCTCGGCGGGCCCGGGCAGACGGACTATGTGACGGGTGCAATCGGATATCCGGGCATCTGGGCGCAGCTGGTCATCCAAGCGAAGGCGGTGGCGCTGGTGTTCGTCTGGACCGCGGTGGTCGCTTTCGTGGCCTTCTACGTCGTCAAGCTGGTCATGGGCCTGCGTGTGACGGAGGAGGAAGAGCGCGAGGGTCTGGATATCTCCTCGCATGGCGAGCGCGCTTACGACATGTAAGGACCGCGCCTCGTTCGTACCTCAAAACCCCCGGTCCGCCGCTTGGCGGGCCGGGGTTTTTTATTTGCACCGCAGCTTCCCGCCAGGGCTGTGACGGAGTTCAACGGTCGTACCGTGCAGGTGCGGCCATACTTGAGCCTCTTATGTTGCGACGCCTAGCCATCTCGACACTCGTTATTGCCGGTATCTGCGGTGTTGCCCACGCGGACGTGTATCGCTGGGTGGACGCCAAGGGTGAGGCCCACTACAGCGACCGATGGGTGCCGGGATCGGAGCTCATCAAGTCCAATAAGCCGCGGCCCATTGGGAACGACTCGAGCCCGGCTCCCGCGGGGGTGAAAAGCGGGCCTGCCAATCCCAATCAGAGTGCAGCGTCCAAGCTGCAACAGCAGGCCGCGGAACAGGCCGTGAAGCAGGATGTGGCCAAGACCAAAGAAGCGCAATGCAAGCAGGCCAAGGAGCGCTACCAGCAGTCTATCGAGGCCCGCCGGCTCTACAAGCCAGCCAAAGAGGGCGACACAGACCGCGTGTTCATGAGCGACCAGGAAACGGACGCGTACCGTATACAAGCACGCAATGATGTGACGTTGGCTTGTGGAAGTCCCCCGCCTCCGGTCCAGCCCTGAAAGCCGACTGAGTAGTCACCCAGCCCCGGGCTCTCTATAGTCGCGTTGCGGCCGCTGAAGGCCGCTCGGACGCGAGCACTCGAATCATGCGCGTAGGCTTTGTTGGACTGGGAGCCATGGGCATGCACATGGCGCGGAATCTTCATCGTGCCGGTTTGCTCACGGCGGTATGGAATCGCACCGCCGAAAAGGCGCGGACGTTCGCCGCTGAGCTCAACGTGCAGGCCACACCCGATCTGGAGACTCTCGCCTCGAGCGTCGACGCACTCGTCACCTGTGTGTCCGCCGATGCGGATGTGCTCGCCGTGGTTGAGGCGTTGGCGAAGGGCGTGCGGTCGGATGCGGTCGTCATCGATTGCTCGACCGTAGGCGCGGAGACGGCACGCAAAGCGGCCGAAATGCTCCACCCGCGCGGCGTGGAGTTTCTCGATTGTCCAGTGAGCGGCGGCGTCGAGGGCGCGCGCGACGGCACGCTGGCCATCATGGTGGGTGGCAATGAGGAAGCAGTCGAGCGCGCAAAGCCGATTCTGTCGGCCATGGGCAAGACGATCGCGCATTTCGGACCGACCGGCAGTGGCCAGGCGGCGAAAGCAACCAACCAGATCATGTGCGCGGGGATCATCGAGGCCGTTGCGGAGGCGATGGCGTTTGCGCGCGCGCAAGGACTGCCATTGCAAAAGATCGTTGATACCCTCGGCAAAGGCGCCGGCTCGAGTTGGTACTTCGTGCATCGCGCACCCAACATGGTGCGGGGCACGTTTCCCGCCGGCTTCCGGGTACGTCTCCATGAGAAGGACCTGAAGATATGCCGCGACATGGCGGCTCACTTCGGTGTGACACTGCCGGTCGTCGAGCGCATGCTGGGTGAGTATGCTGACCTGGTCGCCCGTGGATACGGCGATGAGGACATCTCGGCAACCTTCCGGCTCAAAGCCGAGTTGTTCGCAACGCCTGCGCAAGCCAACAATCACACACCCAAGTAACGATATGGCCGCCGCGAGCGCCGCAAGTCACGCAGCCGATACCGCCCCCGCATGAAAATCGAGGCCGCTCCCGGCGCTGAGCGTTCTCTATTCTTACCGGACTTCTGCACCTCGCGCGCGGCGCTCGTTCTGATCCTCATCGTCGAGCTCACCGCTTTCGTGCTGACACTGGCGCGGCAGAACCCGGCGGTTGATTTCTGGACGGACCTGGCGCGCACGTCCCTGTTTCTGTTGTGGATCGGACTGGCCAGCGCGGCACTCCTGTGTCTGGTGAACAGGCGGCTTGCCCGGCTCAGCGTCCCGCAAGCCTCGATAGTCGTGTTGCTGCTGATTGCCACAGTCATCGCTGCGGTCTCCACCTGCGCGTTTCTCCTTGGACGCGCGGACGCGGCGGTCGAGTTGGATGTCGTGAGCCTCTTTCCGCGCAATGTCGGATCGTTCCTGTTGCGCAATCTCTCGATCGGCCTGGTGATCACCGCGCTGGTGCTGCGCTATTTCTTCGTGACTCACGAATGGCGCCGCAATGTCGAGATGCAGGCGGCCGCTCGCGTGCACGCGCTGCAAGCCCGCATTCGGCCCCATTTCCTTTTCAACAGCATGAACACCATTGCCTCCCTCACGCGCTCCAACCCGGCGCTTGCCGAGCAGGCCGTGCAGGACCTGGCGGACCTGTTTCGCGCCAACTTGAACGAGCAACGCAATGTCCTCCTGCTCGAGGAAGAGCTCGAGATCGCGCGTATCTATCAGCGTATCGAGGAGTTGCGGCTTGGCGAGCGGCTGCGCGTGATTTGGAAGATCGAGGCCTTGCCGCGTGATGCGCTGGTTCCCGGGCTGACCCTACAGCCGTTGCTCGAGAACGCGATCTATCATGGCATCGAGCCAAGGCCCGAGGGCGGCACGGTGACGGTATCAGGTGAGATCAGCGCCCGCTCCATTACCATCGTCGTGCGCAATCCCGTCGGTGAGCCGCAAAAAGGCCGGGGAGGCAACAACTTGGCGCTCGCCAACATTCGCGAGCGTTTGCAACTCATGTATGGCGAAAAGGCCTTGATCAAAGCGGGGCGTTTCGATGCAGAATACATTGTGACGCTGCGCTTTCCATACGTCGACCGACGTGAGATGTTGGTCCTGTGACTCAACTCAAGGTGCTCGTTGTCGATGACGAGCCGCCGGCGCGCGAGCGCTTGCGGAGCCTGCTCGCCGAGCTTCCCGATGTCACCGTGATCGGCGAGGCGATCAACGGACAACAGGCTCTCGTGCGGGCTCACGAGCTTTCCCCGGACGTCATTCTTCTCGATGTGAGAATGCCCGGCCTGGATGGTATCCAGGTGGCACAGCACCTCAACGCGCTGACCGAGCCGCCGGCGGTCATCTTCACGACCGCATTCGACGAATACGCTGTCAACGCTTTCGAGGCGAATGCCGCAGGGTATCTGCTCAAGCCCATCCGCAAGGAGAAGCTAGCCGCTGCGCTCGAGCGCGCGGGCCGCCTCACCCGGCCACAACTGCAGAAGATTGCCGCCGCTGGCAACGAGAAGCGCCGCACTCACATCGCCGCTCGCCGTCGCGAGGGGCTATGCCTCATCCCCATCGATGAGATTCAGTACTTCTTCGCCGACCAGAAGTACACCACGGTGCGTCATAGCAACGGCGAAGATCTGATAGACGATCCGCTGCGTGCTTTGGAGGAGGAGCTCGAAGCGGATTTCGTGCGCATCCATCGCAATGCGTTGGTTAACGTGCGCTACCTGGAGCGCATCGAGCGCAACACCGAGGGACAATACTTCGTGCGTCTGCGCGGCTGCGAAGCGCCGTTGCAGGTCAGCCGCCGTATGGCGGGTGAGTTGAAGGAGCGCTTCAGGATCTGATCTTGCAGAGGCCGACTTCACAGCATCGCCAGAGGCTCCGGGCCTCTCGGCGGCGGAAACAGCCGATCGAGCTCGTCCAGTTGCGCCGGAGTCAGCCGATGATCGAGGGCGCCGAAATTTTCCCGCAATCTCTCCCGGCGTCCTGTTTTAGGTATGACCATGACATCGCCGTTGGCGAGAAGCCACGCGAGGGCGGTCTGCGCCGGCGTAATTCCATGGCGCTTGGCGAAGTCGACGAGTCTACGGTCGCGCAATAGCCTGCCCTGCTCGATCGGCGAATACGCCATGACGGGGATGTGCCGTCGGCGCAAGGAGGGCAACAGATCCCACTCGACGCCACGGCGGCCCAGGTTATAGAGGACCTGGTTGGTTTGGATCTGGCCGCCGCCCGCAACCGCCGTCAACTCCTCGATGTCGGCGCGGTCGAAATTGCTGACTCCGTAGTAACGGATTTTGCCCTCGGCTTGCAGTTGCGCGAAAGCGTCCACAGTCTCCGTCAAGGGCACGGTCCCGGGCCAGTGCAGGAGGTACAGGTCGATGCGATCGGTGTGCAGCCGCCGCAGGCTACGCTCGCAGGCGGCTGGAAGCCCTTTGCGCGTCGCGTTGTGCGGATAGACCTTGGTGACGAGAAAAACCTCGTCGCGTCGACCGGCGATGGCTTTGCCGACCAACTCTTCGGCACGCCCGTCACCATACATCTCCGCCGTATCGATGAGTCTGGCACCCAGGTCGAGTCCGAGCTGTAATGTGGCCAGTTCTTCGGCATGCGCCGCGGGGGACTCCGCCAGTTGCCAGGTGCCCAATCCGAGGGCGGGTACGCGCTCGCCGGAGGGTAGCGTCAGGGTCTCATTCATTGAGATCGTGGCTCGGTTGCTCGTCAGAGGTTGGAACAGGCTCTTTGCCTCGTGCCTGACTCTTCACGTGGTCGATGAAAGCGCGCAGTTTTGGCAGCACCTGGCGCCGACTCGGATAGTAGAGAAAAACGCCGGGCGTCATGGGTGCGAATGATTCCAACACATGGGCGAGTCGGCCGGAGGACACCGACTCGGCGGCGATCGGCTCGGGTACTTGCGCAAGGCCCATACCCTCCAGTGCTGCGCGCAGGAGCGTCGGGAAGTCACTGGCAATGAGGGGTCCGGACACGGCGACCTCGACAGTCCGGCCATTGTCCTTGAACGACCATGGCGCGAGCATCCCGTTGGATCGCCGCATGCGCAGACATGCGTGGTGTACCAGGTCTTCCGGCCGTCCGGGCCGGCCGTTGCGGTCGAGGTAAGCGGAGGTACCTACAACGATGAAGCGGAGCGGTGGTGTCAACCGCACCGCGACCATGTCGTCCGCGACGTACTGTCCTAGTCGAATTCCTGCGTCGAACTCTTCGGCGGCAAGGTCGACCAGCCTTTCACTCGCCGCGATCTCCACGTCAACCTCC
>Ga0207667_10006231_pt1 | contig 14475 bp, 9 predicted proteins | sample KBSCornC52_FD_184301 | JGI IMG/M metagenome (GOLD analysis project Ga0207667, IMG submission 184301) | Corn rhizosphere microbial communities from Kellogg Biological Station, Michigan, USA - KBS Corn C5-2 (SPAdes) (version 2) | ecosystem: Host-associated > Plants > Roots > Rhizosphere > Soil ... | reverse complement strand
CTTCGAGACCGGCTGGATCTTGAACCAGATGGCATACAGCGCGGGGAGGAACACGAGCGTGAGAACCGTGCCGGCGAAGGTTCCGCCGATCAAGGTGTAGGCCAGCGTGCCCCAGAAAACTGAATGCGTGAGCGGAATGAATGCCAGCATCGCGGCCAGCGCCGTCAGGATGACTGGGCGGGAGCGCTGCACGGTGGCCTCGACGACGGCGTCGAACGGGGCCAATCCCTCCTTCTCGTTGCTGCGGATCTGGCCGATCAGGATGAGCGTGTTGCGCATCAGGATTCCGGAAAGCGCGACCAGCCCGACCAGAGCGTTGATGCCGAACGGCTGCTGGAAGAGGAGCAAGGTCGGAATGACGCCGATGAGGCCCAAAGGCGCGGTGGCGAACACCATGGTCATCGCGGGAATCGAGCGCACCTGCAGGATGATGGTGATAAGCGTGAGGACGACCATGATGGGGAACAGCGGGGCCAGGGCGCGATTTGCCTTGCCGGACTCCTCTATGGAACCCCCCTCCTCGATCCGATAGCCCGCCGGCAGCTTCGCAATGATGGGCTGTAGCTCCTTCAGCACCGCAGTGGACACATCCGGCGGCTGCAAGCCCTCGGCAATGTCGCCGCGCACGGTGATCGTCGGCGTGCGATCGCGCCGACGCAGGATCGGGTCTTCCATGCGGATTTCCGTCGTTCCGATCTGCGAGAGCGGAATACGCTGGCCGCCCGCTCCCACTAGCGTGAAGTCGGCGATCCTGCCCGGATCGAGCCTGGCGTTTCCGGCCGAGCGCGCCGTGACCTGCACCGAGCGGATGTCTTCGCGGACCTCGGTGATCGGGACGCCGCTCAGGAGGAATTGCATCTGCTGCGCCGCGTCGCTGGACGTCAAACCGATGCTCTGCAGCCTGTCCTGATCGAGCGCAAAACGAAGCGTGGGCACGCGCTCACCCCAATCGGTATTGGTCGTTCTCATCAGGGGGCTGGCTAGCATCACATTGCGTACCTGCGTCGCGATGTCGCGAAGCTTCTCGGGATCGGGCCCCATCACGCGGAAAGCCACCGGGAAGGGAGAGGGCGGGCCGAACACGATCTGCGTAACCCGCACGCTAGCCTCCGGCGCCAGGCCGTCGGCCACCGCCTCTCGTAGCCTCCACTTGAGCGCCTCGCGCGCCTTTTCGGCCGGCGTCAGTACGACGATCTTCGCGAACGAAGGATCCGGCAACTCCGGTGACATAGCAAGGAAGAAGCGCGGTGCCCCCTGTCCTATGTACGAAGTAATGATCTTGGCTTCCGGTTGCTTGGCCAACCAGGCCTCGACCTTGGCGGTGGCGGCACTCGTCTGCTCGATGGACGTGCCATACGGCATTTGCACTTCGACCAGCACTTCCGGTCGATCGGAAGTCGGAAAGAACTGCTTCTTCACTACACCCATGCCCAGCACCGCGAGCGAGAATGCGCCGACCACGCTCCCCGCAACCAGCCATTTGCGGCGAATCACAACACCAAGGAGCTGGCGAAAGCGGTTGTAGCGCGGCGTGTCGTAGATCGCCTCGTGGCCGCCCTCGCGCTTCTTGATATTCGGGAGCAGCTTCACGCCGAGATAAGGCGTGAACACTACGGCGACGACCCAGGATGCGATCAGAGCGATGCCGACGATCCAGAACATGTTGCTGGTGTACTCGCCGGCGGTGGATTTGGCGAAGCCGTTCGGCATGAAGCCAATCGCGGTCACGAGGGTCCCGGCGAGCATGGGCGCGGCGGTATGACTCCACGCATACGCCGCGGCGCCGATGCGGTCGTAACCCTCCTCCATCTTCACGACCATCATCTCGATGGCGATGATCGCGTCGTCGACCAGCAGTCCCAGGGCCAGTATCAGCGAGCCGAGCGTGATGCGGTCGAAGTCCTTGCCGGTTGCCGCCATGACGATGAATACCGCGGCCAGGGTCAGAGGAACCGCTGCGGCGACCACGATCCCGACGCGCCATCCCATGCTGAGAAAGCTCACCAGCATGACCACGCCGAGGGCAACGAGAAACTTGACCATGAACTCGTCGACGGCGGTGCGAATATTGTCGGACTGGTCCGTGACCTTGGAGAGGGTCATGCCGAGCGGCATTTGCGCATTGATCGCCGCCGCCTCCGCTTCCAGCGCGTGGCCGAGGTCGAGGCCGTTCCATCCCTCGCGCATGACCACGCCGAGCAGCAACGTGGGCTCGCCGTTGTTGCGGATCAGGAAGGTGGCCGGGTCTTCGTAGCCTCGCTTGACTTCGGCAATGTCGGCGAGCTTCAGCGTGCGGCCTTGCGCAGAGACAGGCGTATTGCGGATCTTCTGCAGATCGTCGATGGCGCGGTCGACGCGGATGAAGACTTGCGGGCCCTTCGCCTCGATCGAGCCAGCAGGCGTCACAACGTTACGGCTGTTGAGCGCGGCGAAGATGTCCTGAGGGGACACGCCCAACGTCGCGAGGCGGTCGTAGGAGAACTCGACGAAAATCCTTTCCGCTTGCTCGCCGATGATGTTCACCTTCTTGATGCCGGGCACGTGAAGCAGTCGCTGGCGCAGCACTTCGGCTTCGCGGACGAGGTGCCGATGCGGCTCCCCCTTCGCCTTCAGCGCGTACAGCGCAAAGGTCACGTCGGCGTATTCGTCGTTCACCATCGGACCGATGACGCCAGGCGGCAAGTGAGGCGCCTCGTCGCCTAGCTTCTTTCGCGCCTGGTAGAACTGCTCAGGGACATCGGCGGGGGGCGTGCTGTCGCGCAGGAAGACCGTGGTGAACGCCAGGCCTGGCCGCGTAAACGTCTCGGCCCGGTCATACCAGCGCAGTTCCTGCATCCGCTTCTCGAGCCTCTCGGCGACGAGCTCTTCCATCTCCTTCGCCGTCGCTCCCGGCCAGGCCGTGACGACGGTCATCTGCTTAATCGTGAAGGAAGGGTCTTCCGCCCGCCCCAACGTCAGAAAGGCCACGACGCCGGCGATAAAGATCGCAACGAGCAGGAACAAGGTGACGGACCGCTCGCGTACGGCGAGGGCGGAAAGATTGAACCGGCTCATCGCGGCCCGGCGGCTTGGATGACCGCGCTCTGCGCCAGTCGCACATCCTCGCCTTCGTGCAGCAGATGCGCACCGAGTGCCACGACGCGATCGCCGGCCTTGAGATTGCCGATCACGGAAGCCGCTTCGCCGCTGAGGCCGGCGATTCGCACGGCGCGCCAGGTGACCCGAGGCGTTTCGCCTTCGACCAGCCATACGCCGGGACCCTTGCCCGGATCGAAGATTGCGCCGATCGGTACTTGTAGGGCCGGCGCGGACTGGCCGTTCGATATCTGGATGGAGATAGTCGAGCCGAGCGGCGCGTCTGCCAGAGCACCGTCCAGCACGTAGCGAGCCTCGAAGGTCCGCGTCTGCCGGTTCGCCGCGTCCGACAACTGGCGAAGCTTCGCGGAGCCCGTCTGCCCGCTTCCGTACAAGGTTGCGCGACCGGTGGATCCGATAGCCGGACGCAACGTTTCGGGGAGCTCGATGACCGCCTCCCGCCGCCCGGCCTGCGCCAGACGCACGACGACCTGACCGGCACTGACGACTTGCCCCGGCTCCGCCAGGGTCTCGACTACCACGCCGTCCGCGTCCGCGAGCAGAACAGCGTAACCAGTTTCATTGCGAGCAACGCCGGCCTGGGCCTCGGCCACATTGAGCTGCGCTCTTGCGGCCTCGGCGTCAGCCTTGACTTTGTCATAGGCCGATGCCGAAACCGCACCCGCGGCGACGAGGTCGCGGTACCGCAACTCGTCGTCCGCAGTCTGGCGCGCTCGCGCCCTGGCAGCGACAACGGACTCGTCGTGCGCGCGCACGGCGAGCGCGAGGTCCGTGGGATCGATCCGCATGAGCGTTTGGCCGCGCTTGACGGTTTGTCCGGCATTAATCAGGCGTTCCAAGACTTTCCCGGGAACTCGGAACCCCAGGTCGCCCTGCACGCGGGCCGCGACGATGCCGGTGAACGAACGCTCCGACTGGATCGAGCGCTCGACAGCCTCTACCCGCACCAACGGAGGCTGCGTCCGCGGGTCACTTAGGGAAGAAGCGGCGTCACTGCATGCCGCCAAAACGAGGGGCAGCAGACCGATGACAGCAACAACTACGGCGGGATGGCGCTTAAGCATTGGAATCTCCGCAAATAATCACTGAAGGGCGCTATAGGTGTTGCTGCTTGCATCCCACCCGCCACCCAGAGCCCGGAAGGAGAAGATGGCGGCGCGCGCAACTTCGGTTTGCGCCTGGGCCTTCTCGTCGCGTATTTGCAGCAGGTTGCCGTCGGCATTCAGCACCTCGATCAAGCTGACGACACCGCCTTTGTAGGCGGCAAGCGAGTTCTCGCGCGCACGTGCGAGCGACGATTCACCCCGCGTGAGGACGTTGACTTGGGCCTCGCGTCTGACGAGGGCCGAAAACGCGCTCTCCACTTCCTCGGTCGCTCGCAGCACCGCGAGCCGGTATGCCGCGAGTGCTTCAGCCTCCCGGCCACGCGCAGCAGCGATCTGCGCATCGACGCGGCCGAAGTCGAACAAACGCCAGCGAAGTCCGAGGACGCCCTGGGCCTGGTTCGCACCGCTGGTAAAGAGGTTGCCGCTTGATATTGCGGTGGCGCTGCCCAGCAGCGCGCCCAGCGAGAACTTGGGGTAGTACTCCGAAATCGCCACGCCAATGCGCGCGTTGGCTGCCGCCAGGCGCCGCTCGGCCACGATGAGGTCCGGTCGGCGTCGAATCATCTCGGCCGGGGTGCCGGTCTCGGCAAGATCCGGAGCAACCGGGACAGGTGCCGCCGGGCTGAGCTCGCCGCGGTAGGTTCCTGGCTGTACTCCGAGAAGCACGTCGAGCGCATTCATCGCCGCGTCGAGCGCGGCTTCCAGGACGGGGATTTGCGCCTCGACCTGCGCGAGCGAGCCCTCGGCTTGGCGCACCTGCAGCTCGGCGGCGATCCCCTTCTCGTACTGCAGCGTGACCGTCGAGAGAAGCTGACGGCGCGTCTCCGCTTGTTGTCGGGCGATCGCGATGCGCGCTTGCAATCCCCGGACCGTGACGTACACATCCGCCGTTTGCGCGGCCACGGCCAGCCGCGTCGCAACCGCGCCGGCTTCGGATGCCTGATACTCCGCGCGCGCCGCTTCCTGCCCTCTTCGCAGGCCGCCGAACACGTCGATTTCCCAGCTCGCACCGAGGTTGGCTTCGTAGTAACTGCCATGGCGGTCGAAGCCGGGCGTGGAATTGAGCACCCGCCCCAGTGGAGTCTCGACCGACTGGTAGGTTCTTGCACCCTGCGCGCTCACATTGGCTGATGGAAGCAGCGCTGCATCTGCGAGGCGCAAGGACGCGCGCGCCTGGGCGACACGCGCTGCCGCCAGCGCCATGTCGAGATTCTGGTCGAGGGCCAGGGCGACGAAGCGCGTCAGCATTGGATCATCGAAGGCGGCCCACCAGATGCGGAGGTCCGCTTTGCTCTGAATCTCGCGGCGTCCAATGCCGTCCTGACCGAGAAAACGGGGGGTCACGGAAACGTTGGGCGACTGGTATTCCGGGCGGACCGCGCAACCGGCCAGGAGGCTGGCGCTCAGTAGCAGGAGGCGGGTACGGTGCATATGATGATCGTCATATGGAAAGTCAAAAAAAACTAGCCCGCCGCGGCGCGAACCAGCTCGCGTGCCGCCTTGCGGATGCTGCGCGAAAGCTGCGCATCGTCCACCGCGCGAGCCAGGACTACGGACCCGACCAGCGTCGCAGCGATAGCCATCGCCTTGTCGTGAGCTGCGCGCTTGCCCCACTCGGGGAATTGGCGCTCGATCAGGCCGATAATGTCCTTGATGCGCCGGCTTGCCACGCGGCGCACATCCGCGTGCTGGCGCGGCACTTCGCTTCCTGCCGCAGCGATGGCGCAGCCCTGCTCCGGAGCCGCCACGTGCCCGTCGGAAAGATAGGCGTCGACGAGCGCCATGAGCTCTTGGCCCGGCTTCGCCGCCGCGATCGCTCGACTGAGGTGCTCGCTCGATTCCACACCTTCCTGCTCGGCGGCCGCCGCCAGCAGTGCGTCGCGCGACTTGAAATGCGCATAGAACCCGCCGTGCGTGAGCCCGACCTCCTTCATCACATCGGCGACCCCGACCCCTTCGTAGCCGTGCTTGCGGATGGCGCGCGCCGCCGCACGCAGAATCCGCTCGCGGGTTTCCTCTTTCTTGGAACGGGCCTTGACGATCGACATATGATGTTCATCATATTTCTCGACAGGGACTGTGTCAAGCGCTTTAAGCGTCCCCGCCCAAACGTGGGAGAGGGCTGGCCAACCTCCGACGTAGACTAGATTTGCGCCTGGAATCTGCTAGATGCTTGAGATTGTTGGCGGAGCGGACGGGACTCGAACCCGCGACCCCCGGCGTGACAGGCCGGTATTCTAACCAACTGAACTACCGCTCCTTCTCGACTTCGAGACTGCGAACAGCGTTGTTTTTTGGTGGGCGCTGTAGGGGTCGAACCTACGACATCCGCCTTGTAAGGGCGGCGCTCTACCGCTGAGCTAAGCGCCCCGACCGCGCTTGAAAAAGGGGCGCTAGTTTATCGCGTCCTTGAGGGCCTTGCCAGCGCGAAACTTTGGAAGCCGCGCGGCCTTGATGTCCAGCGCCTCGCCGGTGCGCGGGTTGCGTCCGGTCCTCGCCTGGCGCTGGCCGGCGTAGAAGGTGCCGAAGCCGACCAGGGTCACCATCTCGTCCTTGCGCAGGCTCGTCTTCACCGCGCCGACGAGCGCGTCGACCGCGCGCTCGGCGGCCGACTTGGAGATCTCAGCCGCCTGCGCAATCTGCTCGATCAGGTCCGCTTTGTTCACGCCCTCCTCCCCAGGAGAGAACTCAATGCGTGGTGACTGCTCCGGTCTGGTCGTCGGGCTTCTGCGGGAGCGACGCGGACTCGTCGTGCTCGGGCATCGGGTCGGGCTGGCGCTCGAGCGCGATCTCGAGCACCTTGTCGATCCACTTCACCGGCACGATCTCGAGCTTGTTCTTGATGTTGTCCGGGATCTCGACCAGGTCCTTCACGTTCTCTTCCGGGATCATCACGGTCTTGATGCCGCCGCGGTGAGCCGCGAGCAGCTTCTCCTTCAGGCCGCCGATCTGCAGCACCTCGCCGCGCAGCGTGATCTCGCCGGTCATGGCGACGTCCGCGCGCACCGGAATGCCCGACAGCATCGACACCATGGCGGTCGCGATGCCGATCCCGGCGCTCGGGCCGTCCTTGGGCGTCGCGCCCTCGGGCAGGTGAATGTGGATGTCGTTCTTCTGGTAGAAGTCTTCCTTCACGCCGAGCTTGCGCGAGCGCGCCCGCACCACCGAGAGCGCCGCCTGGATCGACTCCTGCATCACGTCGCCGAGCTTGCCGGTGGCGATCGTCTTGCCCTTGCCCGGCATGGCGACCGCTTCGATCGTGAGCAGTTCGCCGCCGACCTCGGTCCAGGCGAGACCGGTGACCTGGCCGACCTGGTTCTCCTTCTCCGCCATGCCGAAGGTGTAGCGCCGCACCCCGAGGTATTTGTCGAGGTTCTTCGGCGTGACGGTGATGCGGTGCGGCTTCCCGGCGGCCTCGCCTTCGGTCTTCTCCTTCTTGTCGGTGAGGAGCTGCTTCACCGCCTTGCGGCAGATCTTGGAGACTTCTCTTTCCAAAGCTCTGACACCAGCTTCTCGCGTGTAGTACCGGACGATGTCGCGCAGCGCCGCCTCGGACACCGAGATCTCGCCCTCCTTGAGCCCGGTCGCCTTGACCTGCTTGGGCAGCAGGTAGCGCAGCGCGATGTTCATCTTCTCGTCCTCGGTGTAGCCGGAGAGGCGGATCACCTCCATCCGGTCGAGGAGCGGCGGCGGAATGTTGAGCGTGTTCGCCGTGGCGACGAACATCACCTCGGAAAGGTCGTACTCGACCTCGATGTAGTGGTCGACGAAGGTGTTGTTCTGCTCCGGATCGAGCACTTCGAGCAGGGCCGACGAGGGATCGCCGCGCCAGTCGGAGCCCATCTTGTCGACCTCGTCGAGCAGGAACAGCGGGTTCTTGACCTGCACCTTGCTCATGTTCTGCAGGATTTTGCCCGGCATCGACCCGATGTAGGTGCGCCGGTGGCCGCGGACCTCGGCCTCGTCGCGCACGCCGCCGAGCGACATGCGCACGAACTTGCGGTTGGTCGCCCGCGCGATCGACTGGCCGAGCGAGGTCTTGCCCACGCCGGGGGCGCCGACCAGACACAGGATCGGCGCCTTCATCTTGTCGACCCGCGTCTGCACCGCGAGGTACTCGACGATGCGCTCCTTCACCTTCTCCAGGCCGTAGTGGTCCTTGTCCAGGATCTCCTGCGCCGCGCGGATGTCGCGCGAGATCTTCGACTTCTTCTTCCAGGGCAGGTTGACGAGGGTCTCGATGTAGTTGCGCACCACCGTCGCCTCGGCCGACATCGGCGACATCAGCTTCAGCTTCTTCAGCTCGGCCTCGGCCTTCTTGCGCGCGTCCTTGTGCATGTGGGCCTTGCGGATCTTCTTCTCCATCTCCTCGAGGTCCGCGCCCTCTTCGCCCTCGCCGAGCTCCTTCTGGATCGCCTTCACCTGCTCGTTCAGGTAGTACTCGCGCTGGCTCTTCTCCATCTGGCGCTTGACCCGGCCGCGGATGCGTTTCTCGACCTGGAGGATGTCGATCTCGGTCTCGAGCTGGGACAGCAGGTGCTCGAGGCGGGCCTTGACGTCGAACATCTCGAGCACCTGCTGCTTCTGCTCGAGCTTGAGCGGCAGGTGCGCCGCGACCGTGTCCGCGAGCCTGCCTGCTTCGTCGATTCCGGACAGGGACGTGAGAATTTCGGGCGGGATCTTCTTGTTCAGCTTCACGTACTGGTCGAACGCGGAGAGCAGCGCGCGGCGCATCGCCTCGACCTCGGGCGCCGGCGTGCCGTCGAGCGGCACCGCGACCGCCTCTGCGATCCAGTGGCTGCGCACGTCGACTACCTCGCGGATGTTTGCCCGTGCGCCGCCTTCGACCAGCACCTTCACCGTGCCGTCGGGCAGCTTCAGCATCTGCAGGATGTTGGAGACGCAGCCGATCGAGTACATGTCGCCCGGGCCCGGGTCGTCCTTGGCCGCCGACTTCTGCGCCACGAGCAGGATCGATTTCCCTGCTTCCATCGCGGTCTCCATCGCCTTGATGGACTTCGGCCGGCCGACGAAAAGCGGGATCACCATATGGGGGAACACCACCACGTCCCGCAACGGCAGCAGCGGGTACTGGACGATTTCCGGGGACGGGAGGGGTTCGGACATTTTAGGTTAGCCTCGTCAAAGGGTTGGGAGCGCCCTGCACTGACCGATAGTTGCGGGTTCTTCCCGAAAAATCAATGCATAAAAGCCTACACGGATGCGGCGGCTGCCGCAATGCAGTATCCGTAGGGAAGTCGTGACGAAATGTGTCAGGCCTAGCCTGACCCGCCAGCGACCTTGTGTTGCTCGGAGTAGATGAGCAGCGGCTTGCCGTCGGCGCTGACCATCGACTCGTCGACCACGACCTTGCTGACATTCTCGAGCGTGGGAAGCTCGTACATGGTGTCGAGCAGGATCTGCTCCAGGATGGAGCGCAGGCCGCGCGCGCCGGTCTTGCGCGCGAGCGCCTTCTTCGCCACGGCGCCCAGGGCGCCGGTGCGCACCTCGAGCTCCACGCCCTCCATGTGGAACAGGCGCTGGTACTGCTTGATGAGCGCGTTCTTCGGCTCGGTGAGGATCTGGATGAGCGCGTGCTCGTCGAGCTCCTCCAGGGTGGCGAGCACCGGCAGGCGGCCGACGAACTCCGGAATCAGCCCGTACTTGATCAGGTCCTCGGGCTCGACGCTCTTCAGGAGGTCGTAGGTAGCCTTGGAGTTGGCCGGGCTCTTCACCTCGGCGCCGAAGCCGATGCCGGTGCGCTCGGTGCGGTTGCGCACGATTTTCTCCAGCCCGTCGAACGCGCCGCCGCAGATGAACAGGATATTGGTGGTGTCGACCTGGACGAAATCCTGGTTCGGGTGCTTCCTGCCGCCCTGCGGCGGGACCGAGGCAATCGTCCCCTCGACCAGCTTCAGGAGGGCTTGTTGCACGCCCTCGCCCGAAACGTCACGCGTGATCGAGGGGTTGTCGGACTTGCGCGAGATCTTGTCGATCTCGTCGATGTACACGATGCCGCGCTTCGCCTTGTCGACGTCGTAGTCGCAGTTCTGCAAGAGCTTCTGGATGATGTTCTCGACGTCCTCGCCGACGTAGCCCGCCTCGGTGAGCGTGGTCGCATCCGCGATCACGAAGGGGACATTCAGCAATCGCGCCAGGGTCTGGGCGAGCAGCGTCTTGCCGGAGCCGGTCGGGCCGATCAGCAGGATGTTCGACTTGGCGAGCTCGACCTCGTCGTTCTTCGACAGGTGCTTCAGCCGCTTGTAGTGGTTGTACACCGCGACCGAGAGGATCTTCTTGGCCTGGTCCTGGCCGATCACGTACTGGTCGAGGATGTTGCGGATCTCGCGCGGGGTCGGCAGGTCGGACTTCTGGCCCTTCGCGCCCTTATCGGAGGCGGTTTCCTCGCGGATGATGTCGTTGCACAGCTCGATGCACTCGTCGCAGATAAACACCGAGGGCCCGGCGATGAGCTTCCGCACCTCGTGCTGGCTCTTGCCGCAGAAGGAGCAGTAAAGCAGCTTTTCGCCCGATGACGACTTTTCCGACATGTCGTTAGCGCTCTCGCCCTTTTAGCCGGCTTCCCGGCTGACCAGCGTCTTGTCCACGATGCCGTACTTTACCGCTTCTTCGGCACCCATGAAAAAGTCGCGCTCCGTGTCCCGGCCGATGGTGTCGATCGGCTTGCCGGTGTGCTTGGCGAGGATCTCGTTCAGGCGGCCGCGCAGGTAGAGGATCTCCTTCGCGTGGATCTCGATGTCGGTGGCCTGGCCCTGGAAGCCGCCCATCGGCTGGTGGATCATGACGCGCGAGTTGGGCAGCGCATAGCGCTTGCCGTGGTCCCCGGCCGCGAGCAGGAGCGCGCCCATGCTCGCCGCCTGTCCGACACACAGCGTCGACACGTCGGGCTTGATGAACTGCATGGTGTCGTAGATGGCGAGCCCCGCCGACACCGACCCGCCGGGCGAGTTGATGTAGAAAAAGATGTCCTTGTCGGGGTTTTCGGACTCCAGGAACAGGAGCTGCGCCACGATCAGGTTGGCGGTCACCTCGGTGACCGGACCGACCAGGAACACGACTCTTTCCTTCAACAGCCTCGAATAGATGTCGTATGCGCGTTCCCCCCGCCCCGACTGCTCGATGACCATGGGGATCAGCCCCAGGTCGGAAACCTCGTTGTTGCTTTTCTTCCAGTTCACGAGCTGGCTCCCATCAGCTCGTCGAATGCCATGTCCTTCTCTGTCACTTTCGCTTTCGACAAAACCCATTTAACAACATTGGCTTCCAGCGCCATCGCTTCCATCTCGGAGAGCCGCTGGGGCTGCATGTAAAACCATTTTACTACCTCGGCGGGGCTCTCGTAGGACTGCGCTTCCTGCTCGACGAGGGCGCGCACTTCGGCGGGCTTCGGCTGCAAATTTTCCGCGCGCGCGAGCTCGGCGATGATCAGCCCGAGCGCGACGCGGCGCTTCGCGGCTTCCTCGAACTGCTGCGGATTCAGGTTGAGCTGCTCGGGTTTCAGCCCGCGCCCCTGCAGGTCCTGCGCCGCGCGCTGCACGAGCTGCTGCGCTTCCATGTCGACCAGCGCCTTCGGCACCTCGAGCGGCGTCGAGGCGAGCAGCGCTTCCATAGCCTGGTTCTTGACCCGCGAGTCGATGCGCTTTTTCACCTCGCGCTCGACGTTGGCGCGGATCTCGCCGCGCATCTTCTCGACGTCGCCGTCGACCACGCCGAGCGACTTGGCGAACTCGGCGTCGATCTCGGGCAGCCTGGGCTCGTCGACGGTCTTGACGACGATCTCGAATTGCGCGTCCTTCCCCGCGACGTCCTTGCCGTGATAGTCGGCGGGGAACTTCAGGCCGAAGCGCTTCGACTCGCCGGCCGACATGCCGCGCGCCGCCGCGTCGAACTCCGGCAGCATGCTGCCCCCGCCGAGCGCGAAGACGAAGCCCTGCGCGGCCCCGCCGTCGAAGGGCACGCCGTCGATCGTGCCGTTGAAGTCCACCGTCAGCCGGTCGCCGTCCTTCGCCGGCCTGTCGGCAGCGACGAATTTCGTGCGCTGCTTGCGTAGCACCTCGATGGTGCGCGCGACCGCGGCGTCGTCGACCGCCACCTTCGGCTGCTCGAAGGCGGTCCCCGAGAGGTCGCCCGGCTTCACCTCGGGGTAGATCTCGAAGGTGGCGCTGAATTCCAGCGCGTCAGTGCCGGCGTCGTCCTTCTTCTCGATCTTCGGATAGCCGGCGACGCGCAGGTTCGCCTCCTTCACCACGTCGCTGAACGATTTCTGCACCGCGTCGCCGAGCACCTCGTTGCGCACCTGCGGACCGTAGGTCTGCGCCACGATCTTCATCGGCACTTTCCCCGGCCGGAAGCCGGGCATCTTCACGTTGCGCGCGAGCTGCTTCAGCCGCTCGTCGACCTGCTTCTCGATGTCGCGTACCGGCACCCTCATCGAGACGCGCCGCTCCAGCGTTCCCAGGTTTTCCACGTTTGCCGCCATGTCCCCGAACTCTAGTTGGTGCGAAGGGAGGGACTCGAACCCTCATGCCTCGCGGCGTCAGATCCTAAGTCTGGTGCGTCTACCAATTCCGCCACCTTCGCGCTTGCGCTCAAGCCGCCACCTTCGCGTTCCGCTCCACCCGCAACCCTCGCGCCACCTTCGCCTAAGAATCAACGTATTATAACCGCCGATGGCGATCGGCCATTACGAGAACTTCCCCGTCGCCTCGCTCCTTCTGCCGGCCGAATTGCGAGCGCCGGTCGAAGTGATCTACCGCTTCGCGCGCAGCGCCGACGACTTCGCCGACGAAGGCCCCGATTCACCCGATATACGGCTGGAAAAGTTAAACCGCTACCGGGCCGAGCTCGAGCGCGTCGCGCGCGGCCAACCGACCGGGGACGCGTTGTTCGGCGACGTCGCAAGAATCGTTCGCGCGCATGGCCTGCCCCTGCCCCTGTTCAGCGACCTGCTCGACGCCTTCAGCCAGGACGTAATCAAAAAGCGCTATGCCAGCTTCATCGAGGTGTCCGACTATTGCCGGCGCTCCGCCAACCCCGTGGGGCGGCTGTTGCTGCATCTCTTCAAGCGTACCGCCGAGCCGGATCTGCGCGCCTCGGACGCCGTCTGCTCCGCCCTGCAGCTCGTCAATTTCTGGCAGGACGTGGAGATCGATTACCGGCGCGACAACCGCATCTACCTGCCGCAGGACGAGATGGCGCGCCACGGCGTGAGCGAGCGGCACCTCGCGGAACAGCGCTGCGACGCGGCGTGGCAGAGTCTCATGAAGTTCCAGGTCGACAGAACGAGGGAAATGATGCTCTCGGGCGCAGCGCTCGGCCGCACCTTGCCCGGGCGCATCGGACTCGAGATCCGTGCCACGATCCAGGGCGGCCTTCGCATCCTCGACAAGATCGAGGCCGCGGGCTACGACGTGTTCCGCCGCCGGCCGGTATTGAAAGCGCTGGACTGGCCTCTTCTGCTGTTGAAAGCAGTATGACGCCGGACGAGTATTGCCAGAAGAAAGCCGCGGCGAGCGGATCGAGCTTCTACTACTCGTTCCTGTTCCTGCCCGCGCCGCGCCGGCGCGCGATCACCGCGCTGTACGCCTTCTGCCGCGAGGTCGACGACGTGGTCGACGAGGCCGCCGAGATGCAGATCGCTGCGGCAAAGCTCGCCTGGTGGCGCGCGGAGGTGGCGAACCTGTATCGCGGCAACCCGCAGCACCCCGTCACGCGGGCGCTCGCGCCCTTCATCGGGGAATACTCGCTCCCGCAGGAGCAACTGAACGAGATCATCGACGGCATGGAGATGGATCTCACCCAGACGCGCTACCTCGACTGGCCCGCGCTCGAGCGCTACTGCCATCGCGTCGCCGGGGTCGTCGGCCTGCTCGCCGCCCGCATCTTCGGCTACCGCGACGCGCGCACCCTGGAATATGCGCGCAACCTCGGCATCGCGTTCCAGCTCACCAACATCATCCGCGACGTGGGCGAGGACGCGCGCAAGAACCGCATCTACCTGCCGATGGACGAGCTCAAACGCTTCGACGTGCCGGCAGCCGACATCCTCATCGCGCGGGAGACGCCGCAGTTCAACGCGCTGATGCGGTTTCAGGACGAGCGCGCGCGCGGCTGGTACGGCACGGCGTTCGCGGCGCTTCCTGCGGTGGATCGCCGCGCACAGCGCCCCGGGCTCATCATGGCGGCGATCTACAAGGCGCTGCTGGATGAAATCGTGCGCGACGACTTCCGCGTCCTCTCCCGCCGCACCTCA
>Ga0207667_10006229_pt1 | contig 14478 bp, 15 predicted proteins | sample KBSCornC52_FD_184301 | JGI IMG/M metagenome (GOLD analysis project Ga0207667, IMG submission 184301) | Corn rhizosphere microbial communities from Kellogg Biological Station, Michigan, USA - KBS Corn C5-2 (SPAdes) (version 2) | ecosystem: Host-associated > Plants > Roots > Rhizosphere > Soil ... | reverse complement strand
GTCTTGGTGCGGTGCGGCTGCTGCGCGTACGAAACCGCCTCGACTTGTATGGCTGAAGCGCCGTCCGCCACCACCCGTTCCGGACGCATCGTCGACATCGTCGACACGCTGCGCCGGCGCATCGATCCAGCGCTCGCGTGGGCGTTCGGCTGCATCGTGCTCGTGCTGCTCGTCGGCAGCCTCTATTCGAGCAGCTTCCTGTCGCCGCAATACCTGCTGCAGCAACTGAAGGTCGCGTCGTTCCTCGGCGTCATTGCCACCGGAACGATGATCGTCGTCCTGCTCGGGCAGATCGACCTGTCGGTGCCGTGGGTCGTTGCCGTCGGGGGAATGATGGCGACGGCGGCCACCGGCTGGGGACCGCTCGGCGAGGCGATGGCGATTCCCGTGGGCATCGGCTGCGGCGTGGCGCTGGGTCTCGTGAGCGGCATCGGCGTCGCGTTTCTCCGCATCCCGTCGATGGTCGTGACACTCGCGATGAACGCCGTTGCGCAGGGGCTCATGGTCGTGCACACCGGCGGCTTCTCGCCGCAGGATTCTTCGTCGCGCGCGATGCGCTTCCTCGCCACGGGAAACAGCGTGTTCGGCATACCGAACGCGGTGCTCGTCTGGGTCGCGGTCGGTGCGGCCGCGGTGTTCCTGCTGACGCGCACGACGTTCGGCCGCACCGTCTACGCGATCGGCAATCGGGAGCGGGCGGCGTATCTTTCCGGTGCGCGCACGCGCACCGTCGTGATGACGGCATTCGCTCTCGCGGGCGGCCTGTCGGCCTTTGGCGGCGTGCTGCTCGCCGGCTATGCGAGCAAGGCGGCGCAAGCCATGGGCGATCCCTACCTGCTGCCTGCCATCGCGGCGGTCGTGCTCGGCGGCACGTCGATTCTCGGCGGACGCGGCAGCTACATCGGGACCGTGGCCGGCGTGATCCTGATCACGCTGCTGCAGTCGATCCTGTCTGTGATGCAGATGCCGGAATACGGCCGCCACGTCACGTACGGCGTCGTGATCGTTGCGATGCTGCTCATCTATGGGCGCGGCCGGCGAACGGCCGAATAGCGCAACGCACCGGAGCACATCATGCCGCTCGAGCTCACGTCCAGCTTCACCGTGGTCGACCCGCGCTTTCGAAAGCTGGTGCTGCCGTACGTGCATGCCGAGAAGCTCTACACCGGTTGCCGCTGGGCCGAAGGACCGGCGTGGTTCGCAGCGGGCCGCTACCTGGTCTGGTCCGATATTCCCAACGATCGCATGCTGCGCTGGGACGAAACCGACGGCTCGGTCTCCGTATTCCGGCAACCGTCGATGCACAGCAACGGCCACACGGTCGACCTGCAGGGCCGCCTGGTCTCGTGCGAGCACGGCAGCCGCTGCGTGTCGCGCACGGGGTTCGACGGGAGGCGCCGCGTGCTGGCCGACCGCCACGACGGCAAGCGCTTCAATTCGCCGAACGACGTGATCGTCAAGAGCGACGGCAGCATCTGGTTCACCGACCCGAGCTATGGCATCGACTCGGACTACGAGGGTGACGCGTCGCCGAGCGAGATCGGCGCCAACAACGTGTATCGCCTCGACCCATGCAGCGGCCGCGTCACCGTTGCCGCTTCCGACTTCGCGCAGCCCAACGGGCTCGCGTTCTCGCCCGATGAATCGTTGCTGTACATTGCGGACACCGGCCTCACGCATCACATCGAGGGTCCGGCGCACGTGCGGCGTTTCACGGTGTCGGCGGACGGCCGCTCGATCAGCGGCGGCGACGTGTTCGCTACGTGCTCGGTGGGTCTGTTCGACGGTTTCCGCGTAGACGTGCACGGCAACCTGTGGCTGTCGGCAGGCGACGGCGTGCATTGCTACGCAAGCGATGGTTCGCTCCTCGGCAAGATCCTCGTTCCCGAGAGCGTGTCCAACGTATGCTTCGGCGGGCCGAAGCTGAATCGACTCTTCATTTGCGCGACGACGTCGTTGTATTCGGTGTTCCTGAATACGCGCGCGGCGCCGCGCGGCTCACCCGCAGCTTCGTGATCGCGGCCGCATCTTTGCGTCGTGGATGCGGACACTACGGTAAAATCAGCCGCTCGGAGGGATGGATGAGCGGTTTAAGTCGCACGCCTGGAAAGCGTGTTTAGGGTAATCCCCTAACGCGGGTTCGAATCCCGCTCCCTCCGCCAGCTGTCTTCAAGCCGCGGCACTCCCCGCTGCGACCAATAAAATTGACGTACGCCAAGACGTCCCAGATCGGCTGGTCTGCAAGCGTGCCGCGGAGCGCCGGCATGTCGCTCGCGTAGTGGATGGTACGTAGGGCGGCCGCATCCCGAAGCAGCAACGGTGCAGCAAGCAGGAGGCGAACGGCGCGCCTCGCCGCTACGGGCACGACTCCTTAACGAAGGAACTGATCTCGCTCGGCTTTGCAAATACGACCGACGCACGATCACCCTGCATTCCGGCTCCGACGATTACCGGCTTGCCGGTTTCCGGCCCGAGGTTGCTGGAATCCGTTTTGAACCGGAGGTTGAACTCCCACACCTTGTTTACTTTCCCATCCGCCGTCTTGACGCTGTAGGTGTCACGACAATGCGCGATCGACACCACGTGCCCCTCCGGCGGCGCTTGCTTGAGGTTGAGTTTCGATGGCTGGCCCATCATCATCCCCGCGCGCGATCGTGAGGCGGACGGCGCATTACCTTCCGACGCCGACTTCAAGTAGGCGATCACATCCTGACGTACGGCTGCGTCCGGGATGCCTGGAAAAGTCATACTGGTTCCGGGGATAACCGCACTCGGATTTGCGAGCCATCGATCGAGGGTGTTTTCATCCCACACGATGCTGGCTTTTTTCATCGCCTCCGAATATCGAGCGAATCCGGGCACGGTGCCGGCCTTTTGATGCCACACATTAGCCAGGCTCGGTCCGGTCAACTGCTCTCCGGGATTGACCGAGTGGCATGAGGCGCATGCTTGAAATGCAGTCGCGCCGCGGGAGGCGTCGCCGGCTGCGTGGGCCGGCGCGCTTGCCGCGAGAAGGCACAACACGATAGCGGATGCGTTTGCGAGAACGTCGGTTACAGTCATGTCGTATTCCTGAAAAACAACGCGTGCGAATGGCATTCGGGAAGCAATTCTCAGAACTGGCAAGATGGATTGAAAGCGCATTGATACGGGCCATCCGCGGTCGATCCGGTCTCGCCATGTCGATCGTCGAGAAGGCCTGCGCCTGCAGGAGAACTCATGTTTGACCACGTCAAGTTCGGTGTCAGCGATTATGCAGCGAGCAAAGCGTTCTTCCTCACGGCGCTCGAACCGCTCGGCGTAACCGTTGTCTCCGAGGGGCCGCCGACGTACGGTGTCGAACTCAGCGCAAAGGGTACGGCTTCATTGTGCCTGTACCAAACCAACGAGAAGCCGGCGCATCTTCACCTGGCGTTCACGGCCGAAAATCGCCGGCAAGTCGACGCTTTCCATCGCGCGGCGATGGAGGCGGGTGGCAAGGACAATGGTGCGCCCGGTCTGCGCCCGCACTACCACGCGAACTACTATGCAGCTTTCGTCATTGGTCCCGACGGGCACAACATCGAAGTGGTTTGCCAGGAACCCGACGCGTAGAACCACACCTTCAATGGGTCGGCCGGTACGCGTCTTCCTCTTCGCGCACTACGACGGCGACCGGCCCGATACCTCTACCGATACGTCGCGGGTCCGCCGAAGCTGTCCGAATGGCATCCGAGCTGGAAATCGCGCAAGTCGGGCAAGTACCAAGTATAGTCAGCGCGCTGGGCTTCCCCACCCCACGGAGGAGTGCGATGTCGACCATGCTGCCGGTAGCCGTATGCGACGTGCCTTTGCCCCAGTTGCCTTCCGCGCCGCGCGGCGGACGCGGATGGCGAGTGGCTCCGCTGCGCCTTGCAGCGGTCCTGTTCGCTTCGATCGTCATGTCCGGTTGCAGCACGTTCGCTCCGGGTGCATCGACAACACCGCCGCCGGTCAGCTTCACCTGCCATAGTGCCCAGCAATGTACGGTGAAGGTCGTCGTCGACTGTGCGCATTCACCGTGCACGATCACGGTGCCCGGCGCCGATAACGTCGCCGCGAACGGGTTCGATGTCGTGTGGGAGATCGTGCCGGCAGCGGGGCAGTCGTACGTATTCAAGAATCCGGGCGGTATCTCCTTCAAGACACAGGAAGGGGCCGCGTCGTTCAGTTGTCATGCGGAAATGAACGACACCAGATATCGCTGCCACGGCAACAGGAATGGCAACGCTTACGAGTACGGAATCGAGTTGGTCGGCACCCCGCAAGTCGCCATTCTCGATCCCTGGATCGTCAACCGGTGAGCTCGCCGCAACTCGAAACGGGACGAAATCGCGCCCGGTGCGCGTTTCACTGACCCTTCGCGGCGACGTCGGTCGCATTCGCGGTTAGCGGGCATAGGTCGCGACCGGTCGAACCGACCGGTTCGACGCGCTTGCACGCGAAACACAAGTAATCTAACATGAAATTTATGTTTCCTGAGCCGACACGCTCGACCGGTGTCGGCGAAACGTTCCTGCTCGGGGTGCGGCACGTCGCGCCATACCGGGATTTCCGCTAACGACCGATTGGAGAGCTTGCGCATGTCGAACCAGCCTTCCCGACTTTTCGAAGAACGATTGCAAGGTCATCTCGAGCCGACGAAGAACGGCTCCGTGTACGTGAAGCCGCAGGACATGGAATGGCGGCCGTCGCAATTCGAAGGGATACAGATCAAGGTGCTCTATGAAAACAAGGCGGCCGGCGAGTTGACCTGCCTGCTCAAATGGGCGCCCGGCACGACGCTGCCGTTCCACAAGCATCCGGAAATCGAGCAGAGCTGGGTGCTCGAAGGGTCGTTTTCCGACCACGACGGCATCTGCCGTGCCGGCGAATATGTCTACCGGACCCCCGGCTCGATGCACGAGACGCACAGCGCCGAGGGTTGCGTCATTCTCGCCGTTTACCGCAAGCCGAACATCTTTCGCAACAGTGCCGGATTCGATGCCGAGCGCAAGCAGGTCAAGACACAGCGCGCGCCGAGCACGTTCGCAACGTCCGATAAGTAGTCGAATCGACAAATCGAAAAAGGAGGCAACGAATGGCTGCGAAACCCACGCTGCAAACCCACGGCAAGCCGGCGTCCATGCGCTCGGTGGCCGCGGCGAGCGCCATCGGCACGACGATCGAGTGGTACGACTTTCTCATTTACGCGACCGCAGCCTCGCTGGTGCTGAACAAGCTGTATTTCCCGACGCACGATCCACTCGTCGGGAAGTTGCTGGCCATCGGCACCATCGGCGTTGGCTTCTTCGCGCGGCCTCTCGGCGCCATCATTCTCAGTCACTTCGGCGATCGGCTCGGCCGCAAGTCGATGCTCATCCTGACGCTCGTCAGCATGGGCGTTGCCACGATGCTGATCGGCCTGCTGCCGACCTACGAGAGTATCGGCATCGCCGCGCCGATCCTGCTGGTCGTGTTCCGCCTGATCCAGGGGATTGCCGTCGGCGGTGAATGGGGCGGCGCGGTGCTGATGGCCATCGAGCATTCGCCTCCGCATCGGCGTGGCTTCTACGGCAGTATCGTCCAGGTGGGCTTTCCGCTCGGCCTCGCACTCGGCACGGCTTCCTTCTTCGCACTCGGCTCGTTGAGTGAAGCGCAGTTCATGTCGTGGGGATGGCGAGTGCCCTTCGTCGCGAGCGCGTTGCTGGTCGTGATCGGCGTATTCATCCGGCTGCGCATCGAGGAAACGCCCGTCTTCAAGCGCGACCTTCGTGAAGGCAACCTTGTCCGCTATCCGGTCATCGACGCGATACGGCGCCATCCGAAGGACCTGCTGCTGGGCCTCGGTGCGCGGATCACCGAAATTTCGTGGATCTACGTGCTCACCATCTTCGGGTTGAGCTATGCAGTCACGAATCTCGGCCTTCCGCGCAGCCTCGTGCTCGGCGCCATCGCGCTTGGTGCGGCCGGAGAATTGATCACGATTCCGGCGTTCGGTGCGCTGTCCGACAAGGTGGGGCGGCGGCCGATCTACATGCTGGGCTGTCTCGCCGCGATCGCTTTGTCGTTTCCGCTGTTCTGGGCCATTCAGACACGCGAGCCGTTCATGGTCGTCCTCGCGTTCGTGATCGGAATGTCGGTCGGCCACGGCATCATGTATGGCGTCCAGGCGAGCTTCCTGAGCGAGATGTTTCCGTCGAATCTGCGCTACAGCGGTGCCTCGCTCGGCTATCAGCTCGCGGCGCCCATCGGCGGCGGGCTCGTTCCGCTCGCCGCGGCGGCAATGGTCGGCAGCGACAAGGCCGCGACCTGGCCCGTGTCGGTCCTGATGATCGCGATCGCCCTGATCACGATGGTCGCGGTGATGTTCGCCAAGGAAACGGCGCCGGCGGTGGCGGGGCGCCTCGGGCGTGCCGATCCCAACCTGATGCCCGGTGCAGCACCCGTGTCGCCCGATGCGGCGGCGGTGAAGATCGTTTGAATCGGCGACGTTGCGACGCACGCATTGCGTGCCGCAACGTCGATGCATCAGCGCTTCGGCTGGTAGATGACGACGAGCGCCTGGGCGGCACCGCCCAGGCTTCGTCCGCGGTGCGGTATCTGCGAGTCGATGTAGAGGCTGTCGCCCTTGTCCAGAATCCACTTCTCGACGGTGCCGTTGCGCTGCGTCTCGAACTGTGCGCGTCCGCGAAGAATGAGAATGAATTCCTCGCCGGCGTGACGGAAGAACGTGTCGACGTCGATGTCTGCGGGGAACGTGAAGATGAACGGCTCCATCTGCTTGTTGCGCTTCTTGTGCGCGAGGCTCGAATAGTCGTAGCCGAATGCCGTTCCGCCGCGCACGGCCGGCTGCCGCTCGTGCACGTGCACGACCGAAACCGCGTCCTCGGTGAAGCTGCGCTCGTCGCGCAGGAAATGCCCGATGTCGCAGGCGAGCGCCTGCGCGATCGACGACAGCGTGCCGATGGGTGGCACGCTCAGGTTGTTTTCGATCTTCGACAGGTAGCTCTTGCTGAAGCCGGTGCGCTCGGCGAGCTGATCGAGCGTCATCCGCCGGTCCTTGCGCATGGCGAGCATCGTGTTGCCGATGCGCTGGCCGATGTCGGAGGCCGATCGCTTTCTCGCCGCCCCCGGGGAATTCTTTTTCGCCGTCCCCTTTGCGGCGGTTGCCGACCCACGACGGGTTGGCGCCAACTTACGCATACGCGGAATCGACGATCGCCGGGAACTGCTCGCGGTTGGCGTCCCATGCGCGAGAGTATTCGAGGATTCGCGCCGTTTCATTTGCAACGGGGACGCCCAGCTCGCGCGCAATGACGTGCAGCATCGTATCGATGCACAGGCTGACGCCGCCCCCGGTGGTCAACGTGCCGCAATCGACGACACTTGCCGCCTGGGCCTCGATGGCCGGATAGCGTTGCCGCATCAGCTCGAGTGGCGACGATTCGGGGGGCCGCACTTCGCGCTTCGTCGTGGCCTTGTGCCCGTCGAGCATCCCGGCTGCCGCGAGGATCATCGCGCCCGTGCAAACCGACACGATGCGCGTGGCGGCGGGTTGCGCACGCAGGAAGGCGACGGTTGCGGCAGACCGCGACTGCTCCTCCCATCCCGGTCCCCCGGTGATGACGAGCACGTCGCAGCGTGGCGCGTCGTCGATGCCGTGATCGGCGATGACGCGCAAGCCGTTGGACAGGTTCACGACGCCGGCTGCCGGCGCGATCGTCACGATTTCGATGGCGGGAGCGACGCGGCGCGCCATCGACAGCACACCGTAGGTCGCGAGGTCGATCGGCTCGACTCCGTCGTAGATGAATATGCCGAATTTCACGCGTTCGCTCCTGTCGTCTGGCGCAAGGGATCTCGCATTATATTTCATGGCATGCAACAGAAGTTGCCTGGATATTTGTCGGCAGCGCATTTCGGGCATAGGATGGCAGCCGCCTCGGCGATCGAAATCAAGGGGACGCGCGTCGCATCCGATGCGCCGTCCCATGGCACCCGCCAACAACGATACGAAAAAATCATTCCAGGGAGATGCATCATGTCTACGAAATGCAAAACGTGTGAAGCTCCGGGCACGCTCGATCGTCGCGGTTTCCTGAGCGCTTCATCGGCGCTCGGTGCACTGGCCTTCGTCGGCGGCTGGGGGCTCACCGGAGTGGCGCATGCCGTTGCGCTCACGAAGGCGCAGCGCGACAAGCTGACGCCCGACGATATCCTTGCGCTGATGAAGAAGGGCAACAAGCGCTTCACGAGCGGGCGGCGTGAAGACCACAATTACCTCGCACAGCAACGCGCCACGGCGTCAGGACAATATCCGCTGGCCGTGCTGCTGAGCTGCATCGACTCGCGCGCGCCCGCCGAAACGATCATGGATCTGCGCATCGGCGACACCTTCAACAGCCGCGTGGCCGGCAACATCGAAAATGCGGACATCCTCGGCAGCATGGAGTTCGCGTGCAAGATCGAGGGCGCCAAGGTGGTCCTCGTCATGGGCCATACGAATTGCGGCGCGATCAAGGGTGCGATCGACAATGCCGAGCTCGGCAACCTCACGGGCCTGCTGGCGAAAATCAAGCCCGCCGTCGACGCCACCCAGACCACCGGGGAAAGAACGTCGAAGAACTATGCGTTCGTCGATGCCGTAGGGCGCAAGAACGTGGAAATGACCGTGGCCAACATCCGGAAGAACAGTCCGGTGCTCGCCGGCATGGAATCGAGCGGCACGATCAAGATCGCCGGCTCGATGTACAACCTGAAAACCGGCGCGGTCGATTTCCTGTAGAGCCTACGCGTCCCACCCGAGATGGCTCAGGAAGTCGCGGGTGCGCGGCGTCGCGGGCCGGTCGAAGATTTGCTCGGGCGGTCCTTCCTCCACGATGCGTCCCGCGTCGAACACGGCCACCCAGTCGCCGACGCGGCGCGCGAACGACATTTCGTGCGTCACGACGAGCATCGTCATGCCCTCGTCGGCGAGCACCTTCATGACGTTCAGCACTTCACCGATCGTTTCGGGATCGAGCGCCGATGTCGGCTCGTCGAACAGCATGACGTCGGGCTCCATCGCGAGCGCGCGGGCGATCGCAACCCGCTGCTGCTGGCCGCCGGACAGCGCCGACGGATAGCTCGCGGCCTTGTCGGCGAGGCCCACCTTCGTGAGCATGGCCGCCGCGCGGCGCTTCGCCTCGGCGAGCCCGGTGCGCAACACGGTGCGCGGGCCCTCGGCCACGTTCTGCTCGGCCGTCAGATGCGGGAAGAGCTCGAAATTCTGGAACACCATGCCCATGCGCTGCCGCATCGCCCGCAGCGTGCGCTCGTCGCGGCCGAGCCTGGCGCCTTCGAACTCGATCTCGCCGCCGTCGATCGTCTCCAGCCCGTTGGTGCAGCGCAGGAGCGTGGACTTGCCGGACCCGGACGGCCCGATCAGGCACACCACTTCTCCGGCGTGCACGTCGAGCGAGACGCCGGCGAGTGCCGTGAAGCTGCCGTAGCGCTTCACGACGTCGAGATAGCGCACGACGCTTGGTCCGCTCGCCTTCGCCCGCAAATCAACGTTTGCGCTCATTCGCTCACCGCGTAGCGGCGCTGGATCCAGTCGACGAGCTTCGCCTGCGGGTAACCGAGCAGCCAGTAAATGACGGCCATCGCCGTCAGCATCTCGAGCACGCGGAACGTCTGTGCACGCACCTGCATCGAGACGTACGCAAGCTCCGTGACGGCGATCACCGACACGAGCGACGTATCCTTGAACAGCGACACCCACGTGCTCGCAAGCACCGGCAGCACGCGTCGCAGCGCCTGCGGCAGCACGATGCGGCGCAGCGCCTGCGTGCGCGTCATCCCGAGGGCGAGGGCGGCTTCCACCTGGCCACGCCGGATCGAATTGATGCCGGCCCGGAACGTCTCCGCGTTGTACGCGGTCACGTTGAGGGACAGCGCGGCGAGTCCCGTCGCGAGCGCCGACAAGCCGAGGCCGGTCAGGATGGGCAGCACGTAGAACGCCCAGTACACGACGAGAATCAGCGGCAGATTGCGAAACAGCTCGACGTAGCCTGTTGCAAGCGCACGCAGCGGTGCTGCGCCATAGAGACGCAGCCCGGCGACGACGATGCCGCACGGAAGGGCGATGGCCATCGTCGCAATGGTCAGCAGGAACGTCGTGGCGGTGCCCTCGGCCAGCGCCGCGCGGTACTGCCAGACGACCGACCAGTCGAGCGTCATTCGTCGCGACGTGCAGCGCGCCGTGATAGGACGCATGCGCTTGCCGAGCCCATCCTCAGGAGCGCCCGAGATGCGCGACGCGCCGGTAGAAACGATCGACGCCGCGCGTCACCGGATAAAGCAGCACGAAGTAAACGAGCATCGCGAACGTGTACACCTCGATCGGCTGGAAGCTTTGTCCGGCGACCGTCTCGGCGCGGCGCATCAGCTCCGGCACCGCGATGACCGAGGCGATCGCGGTGTCCTTGATGGTGACCGACAGCAACGACCCGAACGCGGGAAGCATGCGCACGAGCGCTTGCGGCAGCACGACGCGGCGCAGGATCTGCGGATGCGACATGCCGAGGGCGAGCGCTGCGCGCGTCTGGCCGGGACGCACCGATTCGATGCCGGCGCGCACGATTTCGGCCGCATACGCGGCAAGATGCACCGTCAGCCCGATCAGGCCGGCGGTGAACGGCGACATCGTCACGCCGGCAACGATCGGCAGCGCAAAAAACGTCCACACGAGCACGACGAGCACCGGAATCGAGCGCATCGAGTCGATGTAGAACACGATCGCCGGACGCAACCAGCGCGGACCGCGCAAGCGCAGCAGCGCGAGGACGAAGCCCGCGATGAGGCTTGCCGCGCCCGACGCGAGTGCGAGCAGCACGGTGATTCCCACGCCGTCGGCCAGGAAGCGCCAGTTGGCGGTGATGACGCTGTAGTCGAGGTGCACGCGGTCGAAGGCGCGAGTGCGGGTCGTGGAAGCAACGCCTTTCGCGGCGCGCCGCCGCCTACTTCATCGTTTCGACGACGCGCATTTCGTCCTTGCGCAGCTGCGGCTCGATCTCCTTCTCCACCGCGCGCGCCCACTGCAGGAACGCGTCCTGGTTCTTGTCGATTGCCATGCCGACCGGCGCCGCTTTTTCCTTGCTGTCCTGGCAGTTGTTCTCTTTCGGCAGCACGGCGAGCTGCGTGAGCTTGCGACCCATCGCGACCCACGGCACGCGATTGATCGGCACCGCATCGGCGCGCTTCGCCATCACTTCCTCGACCGGCGAGATCCCCGACCCGGCGACGCCGCGCAGTGTTGCCTTCGGGAAGCGTTCCTTCACCCACCCCTCTTCGCCGCCCCCGGTGTAATAGGCGATCGTGATGCCGGGCCGGTTGAGCTCGTCGACCGATTTCGCGTTCGCGAATTTCGGATTCGATGCGAGGCCGTACATGCAGACACTCGTGGTCGAGTAGATGACGAAGTCGACGACCTTGAGCCGCTCGGGTGTCTCGGCGAGCGGCGTCACCGAGATGTCGACCTGGTTGGACGCGAGGACGGGAACCTTCGTCTCGTGGCTTACCGGTATCGCCTGCAGCTTCACGCCCAGGCGCTTCGCGTACTCGTTGGCGAGGAGCCACGCGGGCCCGCTCCACGCCTCACCCTGTCCGCTCGTGTTCTCGACGAGCCACGGTGCATTCGCGAGCACGCCGACGCGCAGCACACCGGCCTTCCTGATCGAATCGATGCGCGGGCTTGTTCCGGGTGCTGGAACGGCAACCGCGGCTGCCGCGACGGCGGTGCATGAACCGAGCAGCAGCGCGAGGAGGGCGCGGCCGAAGACGTTCGACATGAATGATTCTCCGTTGGGAAGCGGTGCCTGGCTGGCCGGGATGGCAGCCGGCGACCGGCAATGATTCGCGAGCAGCGTGCGGCTGTCAAACCGCGCCGCGCCCGGTTCGGCCGGCGCGCGTTGCGGCTGGAGCAGAATGGCGTGTCCGCTACTCGCGACCGAACCCTCGCCACGGGCCATGTCATTTCCGATCGCACCGCCGATAGAGCCGATGCTGGCCCAGGTGGCCGAGCAGCTGCCTGCAGACGGCGAATTCCTGTTCGAGCCCAAATGGGACGGATTTCGCGCCATCGTCTTCAGAAGCGACGACGACGTGTTCATCCAGAGCCGCGACTTGAAGCCGCTGGATCGCTACTTCCCCGAGTTGCACGACGCACTGCTCAGGCTCCTGCCGGGCGGCTGCGTCGTCGACGGCGAAATCGTGATCGCCACGCCGCATGGTCTTGATTTCGATGCATTGCAGCTGCGCCTTCATCCGGCCGCATCGAGAATTGCGAAGCTCGCGAAATCCTCCCCCGCGTCGTTCGTCGCTTTCGATGTGCTGGCGGTCGACGGGCGCAGCGTGATGACGGCCACGCAGCGCGATCGGCGCGCGATGCTCGAAGCGCTGCTTGCGCATGCGGAACCTCCGCTGCATCTGACGCCGACGACGCGGGAGCCGAAGCTCGCCCACGACTGGCTGCAGCAGTTCGAAGGCGCCGGCCTCGACGGCGTCATCGTGAAACCGCTCGACACCCCGTATCTGCCCGGCAAGCGTGCGATGTTCAAGGTGAAGCACGCCCGCACCGCCGATTGTGTCGTGGCTGGTTTCCGGTGGTACAAGGACACGCACGACGCCGTCGGTTCGCTGCTGCTCGGACTGTACGACGAGCGCGGTGTGCTGCATCACGTCGGCGTCACGTCGGCGTTCACGATGGCGGTGCGGCGCAGTCTGCTGGATATCCTCGAGCCGCTGCGCAGCGACGCACTCGTCGCGCATCCGTGGCGCGACTGGGCGAACGAGCAGGCGCATGCGACCACCCGCATGCCGGGCGGGCAAAGCCGCTGGTCTGCCGGCAAGGACCTGTCGTGGGAGCCGGTGCGCATCGAGCGCGTGTGCGAGGTGAAATACGATCATTTGCAGGGCGACCGGTTTCGCCATGCGACGCACTTCGTTCGCTGGCGCCCCGACAAGCCGCCGCAGGCATGCCGCTACGACCAGCTCGAGACGACGACGCCTTACGAGCTCAGGAAGGTTTTCGGCGCGGCCGCTTCGTAGTGCCACGCGCGTTGCCGGCATTCGTCGCGTTCGTGGCGCTGCCCGCCCGCGCGCGCGACGGCTGAACACGTGGAGGTTCACCGGGCGCCTTCGCATATTGCGGCGGCCACGGCGCGTCGCCGTGCCCGTCGCGCTCGTGCTGCGCGGAAAGCTCGAGCAGGCTGTCGAGCGAGTAGGCGTGTGCGTCGATCGCTTCGTGACGATCGCCGATGCTCGCGAAACGGATCGGCATCGTGCGAAGCGTGAACTCCGCGGGGTCCACCGTGTCGAGCTCGCTCCAGTCGAGCGGCGCCGACACGCGCGCATCGGGCGTCGGCCGGACCGAGTACGCGCCGGCCACGGTGCGATCCTTCGCGTTCTGGTTGTAATCGATGAACACGCCGTGCCGCTCCTCCTTCCACCATTTGGTCGTCGCGAGCGCCGGCACGCGCTGCTCGACGTCGCGCGCGAGCGCCAGTGCGGCGCGACGCACCTGGCTGTAGTTCCAGCGCTGTTCGATGCGCAGGAGCACATGCAGCCCGCGCTTCCCGGACGTCTTCAGAAAGCCGTGCAGCGCGTGGCGTTCGAGGACGCTTTGCACGGTCCGCGCCACCTCGCGTACCTGCGACCACGGCACGTCGGCGACGGGGTCGAGATCGATGCGGAGCTCATCGGGGTGTTCGAGATCACTGGCCCGGACGGGATGCGGGTGCAGCTCGAGGCAGCCGAGGTTCGCCATCCATGCGAGATCCGCGGCGTGACGCGGCACGATTTCCTCGGCGGTGCGCCCCGACGGAAAGCTGATGGTCACGGTGTCGACCCACGGCGGCCGATCCTTCGGCGCTCGCTTCTGGAAGAAGAACTCGCCGTCGATCCCGTCGGGATAGCGAACCAGCACGTTGGGCCGGTCACCGGAACCGCGCAGCGCGCCGTCGGCGACACTGAGATAGTAGCGAACGACGTCGAGCTTCGTATGCCCGGCTTGCGCAAAAAGAATCTTGCCGGGGTTGGTGACGATGACCTCACGTCCATCGACGTGAATGGTTTCGGCGTTGCTCGCGGACATGGATGGACGCCGGCTAACTCACAGGGCTACCGCGAGCGCGATGCCGCCGGCGGCGACGAGCAACGCGGCCCACAGCAGGTCGACATTCACCCAGGCACTGCGCAGCAGGCGCAGACCGACATACCGGTAAACGACCCACGCGACCGTCCCGCCGGTCAACAGCATCGCGATCGTGTGCACGCTCACGGCGGCGAGCGTCATGCCGAGGCTGCCGCTGGCAAGCTCGAGCAGCGCCTGGTGTCCGCGCTGCACATGGGATGCATCGGTGCAAAGACCAAGGACCACCGGAACGAGCATCAGTCCCGCACCATGCGCGGTCGCGATGAAGAACGACCACAGGACCA
>Ga0207667_10006228_pt1 | contig 14479 bp, 13 predicted proteins | sample KBSCornC52_FD_184301 | JGI IMG/M metagenome (GOLD analysis project Ga0207667, IMG submission 184301) | Corn rhizosphere microbial communities from Kellogg Biological Station, Michigan, USA - KBS Corn C5-2 (SPAdes) (version 2) | ecosystem: Host-associated > Plants > Roots > Rhizosphere > Soil ... | reverse complement strand
TTTCATCCGGAGTGGAACTACACAATCCATCCACGGACGTGCGAAACAGCACCAGATGAAGCGTTAATTGTTATGTAAGGCCTTAGCGTTGATAACCAACCGACCAACCGAGATGGCCCAGGCGCAATTCGTCCAGCGTATGTCCGCTGCCGATTGCCATCCCTGCCCCTCTGTCGGAAATCGAACCTGTCCTGCATCCCCGCGGGCCGGAATGAAGTTACTCGATATCGAAGAAGGGAGATTACCATGCCTGTCAAGCTCCGCTCACTCGTGGCATCCGCACTGGCGGCTGCCGGCCTCACCCTGGCAACCGCCGGAAACGCCCAATCGTCGTACAAGCTCACGGACCTCGGTATCGGCGAGGCGCTCGGCGTCAACTCGGCGGGAGCGGTCGTGGGATTCCTCTGGAATCCGAGCACCAACGTCTACACCGGTTTCAAGTGGCAGAGCAACACCCTGACCACATTGACGCCGCCCGCCGGCTACAGCGGCTTCATTGCGACCAAAATCAACAGCAATAATCAGATCGTCGGCTACTGGAACAGTGCCGCGGGTTTCCCGTACAGCCGCACCGCCTACTACAGCGCCGCCACGGGCGCCGTGGATCTCAACTCGCTGCTTTCGCCGCAGGACCAGGCAGCCTGGTACCTGACCGGTCCGGGGCAACTGTCCGACTCCGGTGTCGTTATGGGCGAGGGACTGTATAACGGCACGGATACCAGCTACCGTCTCGACCTCACAACCACGCCCTATCCGACCATCACGCAGTTTGCTCCAGTCCAGCCCGGCTGGGAGCAGTCCGCCATTACCGGCGTCAACAGCGCCGGGCTCATGTGCGGCTACAGCATCAGCAACGCGACGCACACGCGGACAGGGTTCCTGCTCTCCGGAGGAACGTTCACAACTCTTCCGTTGTACGATGCCAACGCAATCAACGACGCGGGAGATGTCGCGGGACGAGCCTATGTGAGCGGCATCGGCTACCAGGCGGCGTTCCTGCCGTACGGCGCGTCCTCCCCCACCATCTGCGGAGCGCTCGGTTACTCCAGCCTCCCCCATAACGTCAACCTGCCGACGAACGGCATGCCAAAGACGGTGATTGGCGACAGCGCATTGAAATCCGGGGCGGCCCGTGGATTCCGCTGGCAGGTCGGCGGAAAGATCGTCGACGTCACCACGCTCGTCTCCAACCTTCCGAACAAGAAGTGGGCAGTCACGACCGCGCAGGCGATCAACGGCGCTGGCGTGATTGTCGGGCAGGCCACCGACGGAACGAACGGACACGCCATCGTCCTAACGCCATAGCGCGCGCTCGGCCCAGGAGCAAATGACCCCGGTTACACCCTGCGCGAGCGCGAAGGAGGCTGTCATGAGGTACGCAATTCCATTCCTCTGGGCGGGAGCGGGAGCAATGCTCACCCTTGCCGCTGACGTTGTATTGGCGGACGCTGGCGACGGTGCCGTGCTGAAGCCTGGCGCGCGCATGGTGCGTTCCATCGCTGCCCGCACCATTCATCCGTACACGATTCAGGTCCGCAGCGGACAGGCCGTGCGTGCCGTCGTGGACCAGCGCGGCGTCGACGTCGTCATCAAGGTGGCCGATCCGGCCGGGCATGTCGTCGGCACATTCGACAGCCCGAACGGCGACACCGGCCCGGAGCCCGTCTTCTTCATCGCGGAGAAGACGGGTCCCTACCGGCTGGACGTCGCTACTCTCGAACCCTCGGCGAACGAGGGGAAGTATGAAATTCGCCTCCTCGAGGTTCGATCCGCCACAACCCGCGAGATCGCCACTGCATTGGCCAAACGCCGGATCGCGAGCGCCGAGAAGGAGTGGGATGACGCTAACGTGCATGCCGATGTGAAGGCGCTCGACCGTCTTATGTCGCCGGATTATGTCAACCTTTCCCGCGTCGATTCCTCTCGAAACTATGGCCGAGAGGCGCACCTTCGCAATGCGGCCGCGCGGCACGACCGCGCAATGACGAGCTCGCCCAAAGACACTATCGACGACGTGACTACGGAGATACTCGGCGACACCGCTGTCGTGACGGCGCGCGTCACTGCGACCGCCCTGGTCGATAACAAGCCTGCCCGGAACACTTTTCGATTCATGCACCTCTGGCAGCACCGGCCCGGCGGCTGGAAGATAGTCGCGGATCAGGTGATCCCGGCCGCCGCTCCTCCCGCGGCACGACCTGTCGTAACGGTGTCGGAAGCAGCGCTCACAGCCCTCGAAGGGATTTACCTCCATTCCAGCGGACAGAAGTTTACCGTGAAGGTCAGCCATGACCATTTGGTTATGCGTGGCCCTGCCGGCGAAGAAGCGCTCTTCTACCCGGAGAGTGATTCCGAGTTTGTACAGAAAGGTGGCGGATTCCATATTGCGTTTGTCCGCGATGCCCGCGGTCGCGGTATCTCGGCAATCGGCATCGACCAGGGATGGGCCGAGATATTGTCACGAATTGAATGAGGTACAGAGGCGACGTCGCGATCCATTGCCGGCCATCCGGTCCAAACAGATGTCCGCATAGTGCATCCACGGGAAGGGAGTGAACGCCAGTGACGACACGAGACATTGCCGCCGTCTGCATCCTTGCAACGCTTTCGACGGGCCAGGCGGCTCGCGCCCAGATTCCCGCCGACATCACGACTGCGGGCAACCAGTATATAGCGGCCTGGAAGTCCCGCGATATTGGGAGACAGATCGATTGGGCAAGGGCGCATCTGGCGCCCGATTGGACGCAGAAGGAGCTTGACGGAAGCATTGTCACGCGAGACCAGTTCATCAGGCAGGCTGACGAGATGCGGGTGCGCGGAGTGCCGCCGTACACGGTCAACGGCGCCGAGCTGCGTATCGACCGGTTTCGGGCGCGGGGCGCAACGATTGTTATGTGGATCACCGAGACACACGACCAGAAAGCTGCGGATTTGGACGGCCGTTTCGGCAGGAAAGGTGAATCGCATCACCTCCGGACCATCGAATCCGGGAAGCGCACCTGGGTGCGCGCACGGGGCAGGTGGTATGACATGTCCGACGAGATTCTCTCGTCCAGACTTTGGGTCGACGGCGCGCAGCGCGACAGCGCGCTGCTTTTCGGAATTCCGCCTGACCCGATTGTCAAGGCTGAAATCGAGGCTGCTTACGACGGGATGGCGGACGCGCTTGCACACAAGGATCGGGACGGGACGCTGCACTACTTTCTTCCCGGCACAGCCGAGTACCGAGACGCGGCCGCAAATTGGACGAAGCTAACCGCTTCCCTGGTTTCCGTTCTTGACATGGGCGCTCACGTAGAGAGTACTCAGGAGCAAGCGGGCACGGTCGTCGCGGTGGTGATTACACACTTTCGCACCCGGTCCATCGATAGCACCGGAACGTACGGCAAGCGGGGACAGGAGCACGAGTATCTTGGGCGATTTCGGGAACGGGCAACCTGGGTGAAAACGGAAGGCGGCTGGAAGTTGAAAGGCGGGAAGACGCTTTCCGGCAGCCTGCTTGTGGATGGAAAGCCTCGCAAGGCGACGTAAACGTATCCCGTCAAAGTTGTCGGTAGTTATTTCGCCGGGAGTACGATGGTCGCGGCCCGGCGGAGATTCGCGAATCTCCGCCGGGCCCCTATTCTTACTTTCTTCGGACTACGGGGTGACCTTGACGGTTTCGCCTTCGTTTACCCCGGACTTTATCTGGGTGAACTGGCCGTCCGTGACGCCCACCTCGACCGAGACTGTCTCCCATTTCCCGTTCCGCTGCACCTGAACCGTCCACTTGCCGTCGCTGGAGCGGTCCACGGCGGCGGCCGGCACTGCCAGCGCGTTCTCCGCCTTCTGGCCCGTGAGGATTCCCGCGTGCGGGTGCATGCCCGGCTTCACCTGCGCGTCTCGATTCTTGAACTGGATGACGGCGACGTACTGCTTCGTCGTCGGGTTCGTCGTGATCTGCGCGATACGGCCGGTATATGTCTTGCCGGGCAGTTCATCGAACGTGAGGTTCACGTCCATGTCCTTCTTCACGAAGCTCGCCTGATTCGCGTCCATCGGCGCCTGCACCTGGATCGCGCTCAGGTCAACCACCGTCGCAATAGGCTGCTTTGCGTCCTGCCCCACCTCTTTTCCCGCCTGCGCGTTCAGGGTGATTATCGTTCCCGTGATGGGTGAGCGGACGTACCCCTGCTTCTCGCTGGCGCGCGCCTGCGCGTTGTTCGCCCGCGCCTCGTCCAGCCGCTGCTTGTAGGGGAGCATGTTGGCGGCATAATCGGTCTGCGCCTGCTGGAGTGCAGACTGCGCAGACGACAGGTCGGCGGACGCGCCGGTCGGCGTGGCCGGCGCGTTCGGGTTGGTTGTGGTCGTCACGCTTCCATTCGGCGAGAAGGTCGTCGTCGAGTTCTGTTGAGCGGCATTCGCGGTGGCGCGGGCTGCGTCGAGCTGCTTCTGCGCTGCCGTCACGGCCGCCTGATACTGGTTCTTCGCATTGGCGTAATCGGTCTCCGCCTGCTGCAGCGCCGCCTTCGTCTGCGCGTGATACTGCTCCGCCGAGGGCAGCGAGAGCTGTACGAGAACGTCCCCCCTGCTCACGTTGTCCCCAACTGCCTTGTCCACCTTCTCGACGGTGGTCCGGAAGGGCGGGAGCACGTCGGCCTTCGCGGACGGAGGGACGACAATCTCGCCGCCCAAAGGAATCTGCCCGACGATGTCGCGCCGCGTGACGGTGGCCGGCTGAGGCTGCGGCGAGTTATTCGCCGCATTGACCTGGCCATTCTGGTTGCATCCGGCAGCCGCGGCAAGAACAATCAGAAGGGCGGCGGCCGCTGAGAGACGTAGATCTTTCTTCATAATTTCACCTCAAGCGTTGAATATGATTGGCGGATAATCTGAAAAGGGTCGGCATGGGACTCCCCGAATCTGTCGTCGCGGGGTATACCGAATCCCGTCGAAGTCACATGATCAAGACGCCCGCGGAACGGTACTGTTCCGCCGCCGCGGTCGCGCGGAAGCTCGCCGTCACGCAGACGGCGAGGCCGTATTGCGTCATGCCGGGAACCGCGAATCGTAGTGATCTGTATATAGGCGTACGGCTCACTTCGCGACTCCGCATTCCGCGACCGGATAGCGGGCGAACGCCGAGCCCGCACCCCACGGACACGCATTCGAAATTGGCAGCGGCCGGTAAGAGACAGAAGGATGGGATTATCCACTTTGAACGTGAACCAAACCGGCGCGACTCTGGAGACCCTCGCGGTTGCCGGCGAGCATGGAATGACACGCCAGGCCCTCTCTCTCGACGGCGCCTGGCAGTTCCACACAGACACCACCTCCCCCTGGCGCGAGATTCAGGTTCCGAGCTGCTGGGAGAGCCAGTTCCCGGACCTTCGCGGATGGGCCGGCACGGCCGTCTACGAGCGCGCGTTCAAGGCGCCGGAATCGTTCCGCGGCATGCGGGCGCTCCTCCACTTCGGCGCGGTGGACTACTTCACGGAGGTGTGGCTGAACGACAAGTTCGTCGGGAAGCATGAGGGCGGCTATACTCCCTTCTCGTTCGATGTAACCGAGCACCTGGCCTGGGAGGGCGAGAACCGCCTCACCGTTCGCGTGACCGACGCGACGCCCGACTGCGACGTTCCACTTCCCGACGGCTCCGGCAATCTCTCATTCGCCGAGATACCGCACGGCAAGCAGAGCTGGTACACGCCGGTCTCGGGAATCTGGCAGTCCGTATGGCTGGAGGCGCGGTCATTCGTCTCCGTCGAGCGGGTCTGCGTCGACGCAAATCTTGATGCCGGGACCGCGCGGATCTGCGTCACTCTCTCGCCCGGGGCCGCTTCCAGCGAGAACTGGTCCGTCCACCTGCACGTACATGAACCCTCGGGCGCGGGAGAGGTCGAGGATGTCGTGCTGGCTGTTGAATCCGGCAGGAGCGAGGCGGAGACCGCCATCTCACTGCCGGACCTGAAGGCGTGGTCGCCCGATCATCCGAATCTCTACACCCTCATCGTGACACTGAAGCAGGGAGACGAGACGAATGACCTCTTCCACACCCGCTTCGGCGTCCGCAAGATCGAGACGCGCGAGGGGCACATCTGGCTGAACAACGAGCCCTGCTTCATCATGGGGGCGCTCGACCAGGACTTCTACCCGCGCACCATCTACACGGCGCCTTCGGACGACTACCTCCGCGACCAGTTCCGCAAGGCGAAGGAGATGGGGCTCAACCTGATGCGCTGTCACATCAAGGTGCCCTCCACGCGCTATCTGGACCTCTGCGACGAGATGGGCCTGCTGGTCTGGTACGAAATTCCGAACGGGATGATTCTCAGCCAGGACATGCGCAAGCGCGCCCGGACGACCTTCGAGGAGATGCTGGTCCGCGACGGCAACCATCCCTGCATCGTCATCAAGACGATTATGAACGAGAGCTGGGGAATCGACCTCGGGGAGCCGGAGCAGCGGGAGTGGCTCGTCGATACGTACCACTGGGCGAAGGCGCTCGCGCCGGACAAGCTCATCGTCGACAACTCGGCCTGCATCCCGAACTTCCACCTGGTGAGCGACCTGGACGACTACCACGTCTACTTCAACATTCCGGACCAGGCAGACGAGTTCTCGGAATGGGTCCGAATCTTCGCGGAACGGGAGATGTCGGGGACGTATTCGGGATTCGGCGACGCGACGCGCAGGAACACCGAGCCCCTGCTCATCTCGGAGTTCGGCAACTGGGGCCTTCCGAAGTACGATTCGATCATCGAGTTCGAGGGGAAAACACCCTACTGGTTCAAGACCGGCGCTGGAATCACGAATCCGGAAGGCTTCCTGCTGCGATTCGAGAAGCAGAAGCTGGGCCGCGCGTTCCGGGACTTTAACCACCTGGCGGAGGCGTCCCAGGAGCAGGAGTGGATCGCGCTCAAGTACCAGATCGAGGAGATGCGGCGGCGGCGGGAGGTCGCGGGATACGTCATAACCGAGTTCACGGACATCGACTGGGAGGTGAACGGCCTTCTCGACATGGGCCGCAACCCCAAGGTCTTCTACGACCGGCTGCCGGACATCCAGTCGCAGGACCTCGTGATTCCGCGGCCGGAGCGCTACTCCTACTGGTCCGGCGAAACCGTGCGAGTCTCCGTGCAGCTCTCGAAGTTTTCGGCGCGGGATACCGAGGGCGCGCGCCTTCTTTGGCGCATTCTCGACCTCTCCGGCACGCTCGATGTCGGGCAGACGCCGCGCGGCGAGACCTCCGAGCTGGGCGAGATCGTCTTCGACGCGCCGGTTCTCGGCAAGACGACCAAGGCCGTCATGGAGCTGAAGCTCGTGGGCCGGGACGGGGCGACTCTATCCCGCAACACGCAGCCGCTCGTCTTCGCCACCAACTCCATGCAGGCATGGGGCGCGGGCCGCTCGCTCTGGCTGCACGACACGCTCGGTCTCGCGGATGGCTTCGCGGAGCGCGCGCAGGCGGCCGGATTCCGCGTACTTCAGGCGCCGGAGCCCGGCGCGCTCGGCATCATCACCTACTGGGACGCGGCCGCCAACCGGTTCGTGCAGGAGGGCGGGCGGGCCATCCTGACCGCCCTCCACCCGAAGTCGCTCCAGATCGCGAGCGGCCTGGGCCTGCGCCTCCAGGAGCGGGCGATGAACAACTGGTGGGGCGACTGGTGCTCCTCGCAGACGTGGTTCATCCCAGAGAAATTCCCCTACCTGCCGGACACGGAGAAGTTCGACTTCGAGTACGAGAAGGTAATTCCGAAGCGGGCGTTGAGCGGGAGCGCGCCCGTGGGCCTGAATCCGGCCAACGTCTTTTCCGGCCTCTTCGTCGGCTGGCTTCACAACCCCGGCGCCTACGTGGTGCGGCTTCCGGTCGGCAGGGGTCGGCTCGTCGCCACGACGTTCGACGTGGTGAGCGACTTCCACGCCGACCCCATCGCAACCCTGATGCTCGCGTGCCTCGCCGAGCAGCTCGAATAGGCGCACACCCCAGCAGCACAACGGCCCCGCGATTCGAGCGCGAATCGCGGGGCCGCCGTACCAGCTTTTCAGGACCTGGCGCGCTTTACAGGAGTCCAGTTGGATTCGCGAAGTGCGTCTCACAAGATCGCATCATACTGCTATGCGGTCCGCGACTGAAATTCGGGAGCGCCAGGACGCGGCGACGGTGGTGTAATAAGTGCATTCAGGGGTCAGATACGAATATGGATCCTTGAGCAGCCATGCGACCGGCGACTGCTTTGCGAGGTTGCCAACGAACACGGCATAGTAATTACCGGCCCGCAGCTTCGCTTCCCGCCACTCACGATCTGTAAACAACACCTCTCCACGTAATTCTCGGATTCCCTTCACCTCAACCGCGATCTCCGGCCTGGTCCGCACGCCGAAATCGTAGCCCGTACAGTCGTTCCTCGAATCGACGAGCTCGTCATGGGGAATGCCGGCGATTTCCATGCAATTCGCAACGAAGTACTCTTCTGCCTGCCTTCCCGTGAGAAGGCGTCTGGCTACGCTCGAAGCGATGGACTCCTCGATGGATAACGAGTCGATCACCTCGCGGGTTGCATCCGCATCGCCAGAAAGCAGCCTCGAGGCGAGCTCAGCCAATCCGTCATCGCTCACATCACGAAGATCGAGAACCACGCGCTCACGGTCTTGTCGCAACGGCCTCATATTCCAGCCGACTCGCGAGTTGTTGTGGAGGGGGTCGAACTCGTCTCGGAGATTCTTGAACGACGCATCCGGCATTCCGAGGACCCGACCCGCTTCCGCGAATGCACTGCGCCAGCTCGCGAGGCCGCGCCGAGACAAGTAATCCTGGTCGAGCCGGCTCATCGCATAACCGATAATGAGTGCCTGCGTCTCAATTCTCCGACGTTGTCGCGGGTCATGCATTGAGGATAGGGAATCTCATTACGGCTGGCAACGATCAAGCGGCGGATCAAGGCCAGGCGCGATGGTCATGAGGCTGGCGGAGGCAATATTGTGAGGGTTGCCCGGTACCCGCCATGCCCGGAAGCGACAGGGATTATGGGACAAGAAATCAGGCAGGTTCGCGCGTTCCTCTCGGACGAGACTTCAACGTAGCGACCGGGGAGTCCTGCCGAAATCGGAGTGGTTCTACGGCAACAGGAAGTGGATGGCCCCGCGATTCGAGCGCGAATCGCAGGGCCGCGTGTTCATGGATGCGGCGTTCAGCCGACGCGGGCGGCGGGGACAGGCTGATGGACGACGGAGACGCCGTCTACGGTGTCGCACCAGGCGGTGTAGACCTCCATCGCCTGGAGGCGGGTCGCGTGGAGGCGGCCGGCCATCACCTGCGCGATGCGGGAGAGCAGCTCGTAGCCGAGGTCGTGGTCTTCGGCGCACTTCCTCCGCAGGCACGCTCCGTCGAGGGCGAGCGCGCGGACCGGCTCGACCGCCCGGCCGTCGAAGCGCCATCGGTAAGGCGGCACGAGCCACGACCAGCCGAGAATCTCGCCGCCACCGAGCGTCTGGAACGTCACCGGCGAGCGCCCGGGCGCATCCGATTGAACGGCCACTTTACCTTCCCGAATCAGGTAGAACCAATCCGCCGCGTCACCCTCCCGCAGCAGCATCTCCCCGCGCTCGAAGCGGACATTCTTCGTGCAGCCCGCGAGCAGGTCGAGATATTGCGGGGCGAGGCCGGAGAAGAAGGAGTGTTCGCCGATTACGCGTGCAAGGGTCTCCATTGCCGTTCTCCTTTCGAAGGGGCGCGATACGCCCATGGAACAACCGGCAGCCGCGCGGCCATATCCTGTGATTGGATGCGAAGTGCGACAGTATATTCCCGGCGGGGATTCGTGTCAAGGGAAAACTTTGCTGCCGACTCGCGGCAGGGGAGACCTACTTGCGGCGCTGGCGGGCGATGATTCGGTCGAGGAGGGAGGGCCATGCGCCGTCGATCGCGAGGGCAATGCGGGCGAGCGTGCTCGTGTAGACTTCGGGGACGGGACGGCGGTACGCGCGCCAGACGAGCTCGGCGACGCGGTCCGCCGTAACGCTGAAGCTGCTTCCCTCGTATGCGCCTTTCGACCGATTCATGGCGTGCTCGAAGAAGGGCGTCCGGACTGTCATCGGCAGTACCTCGGTTACGTGGACGCCGCAGCCCATGCCTTCGACCCGCAGCGCCTGCGAGAAGACGTGCATCGCGGCCTTGGTCGAAGCGTACGTGGCCATACCGGGAAGGCCGCGGCGCGCCGCGGCGGAGGAGATGTTGATGATGTGGCCGGAGCGGCGCGCCGACATGTGACGGAACGCGTCATTGCAGAGCATCACCATCGCGAAGTAGTTCACCTCGAAGAGATTCCGCATGTCCTGATCGCGGATCTCCAGCGCCGTCGCCTGCAATCCGATTCCCGCGCTATTGATGAGCACGTCGATGGGGCCGAAGCCGGCCTCGAACCGGTCGATTGCCCCTCGCACCTGTTCGGGATTCATCAGGTCCACGTCCACCGGAAAGGCGCAGGCGCCGGTCTTCATCAGCTCCTGAACGGTGTCGCGGATATGCTCCGGCTGCTCCGAGAGAACGCCAATCTCGAACCCTTCGGCAGCGAACCGCCGGGCGCACGCGCGGCCAATACCGGACGAAGCGCCGGTAATCAGCGCCCGACAGGGGATATGTCCGGGTTTTCGGGGAGAAGGATTAGCCATTATGAACATTATGAACGGAATACGACCGTCATCCAGTGAACGACGTTTTCCGCATTATGTTTATGACGTTCATAACGGCTGATCCGGCCCTCACGCCTGCGAATTCGTCGCGCGAGAACGGCGGCGGAAGGCGCTCAGGGGGCCGGTGTCGGGGGTCATCTCTGGCAGGAGCGAGGGCTCGACGCGCAGCGGTTCGAAGCTCTGCGTGCGGAGGATGAAGTCCGCGAGCGGCATGACCACGTTGTAGTTTACGCGGGCGCGGCCGTGGTGGACGCGGTGGTACTCGCAGTAGAAGCGGAACAGACGGGTGCGCTGGAACAGGTAGTTGCGGGGCGCGTGGACGAAGAAGTGGATGAACTCGTAGCCGATGAGGTAGAGCATGCCCCCGACCGCGCAGCCGACGCCGGCCGCGACGCCGCCGAATTTGCCCACGGCCAGATACATGGGAACGTGGAGGAGCCAGAGGAGGGGAATAACCGAAGACTCGCCGAGGTGATAGACGTAGTTCTCTTCAGGCTGGGCATAGAACGACTTCAATGAGCGACGGTCGGTGTGGTGATCGACCGCGTGGCGGTCGAATGCCAGCTGCGAGATGCGGTTGGTGTGCATCACCACCTTGTGGACGAACCACTCGAGAAAACTGCCGTACATGAGCGAGCCCAACAGCCCCAACAGCCCGGAAACGAGCATGCGTGAATCTCCTGCGTGCCTGTGATGATGGAAGGAATCGTGAGTGCGCGCGCGGCAGTCCCGCTGCCCCGCGCGCGAATCACCGCTATTGTACCAGCCGGAGAGCCGATTCGGTTCGGGCGCGCGACAGGACGTTCCATTGGCCGTCAGGCGCCGGACGGCTCCCGAATGTCCTCGATGTCCGGGAGGGAGTCGAGCGTCGCGCCGGTCGCGCTGATGTTCGCCTCGCGAATCTGGTCGAACACCTCTTTCCGATGAATCTGGACGCTGCGGGGCGCGCGAATACCTACGCGCACCTGCTCCCCGCGAACCTCGAGAATCGTGATTTCCACCTCGTCCCCGATCATGATGGACTGATCGGTCTTCCGGGTCAACACCAGCATTTCATGCCCTCCCTGGCATCATAACGTGTAAACGCACCCGTCGTGACCGCGACAGCCTTCCGCCGGCTGCGCGGTGCCGGGCTACGCTACGCCGCAGCCTGGCGGCTGATCTCATCCATGATACTATGCTTCGTCGTGTATTGCTCATCCGTAACGATTACCTGCTTGCCCAGCCGCGTCGCGGGGTTGATTACAATGGGGCCGAGCAGGTTGGCGGTAATCCTCCGGGGCTCTTGCCGTGAAATCGTCACGATGGCGAAGGCGAGCTTCGGCGAATCACGATTGATTCGGAGCTGGACCGCGTCCGCGTCGCTGATTGTCGGAGCATAGTCCGGCTTGAAGTCCCACGGATCGATGATGGGAAACGCCAGCGATCCATCATCCAGCGACTGGAGCCAGCGGAACGGGCTCTTCTCGTGGAGGTGGAGAACCACGTAGCGGCGCGATTCCTCGAAACCGATTATGCCATTCGGCAGCGTGATGACGAGGTCCTCATCCACCTCGATCTCGCCGAATCGTGTCGTCTCGCAGTTTACCTTGCTTACTTTAGCCATTGTTGCCATTGTTGCGGTGCTCATTTACGTGATCCCCTGAGGGTCGTTACCACCATCGGTGGGTTAGTGCAGGAAGTCGAGCAGACTGTTCTGGAACGTCCTCGATACGGCGGTCAGCGATGCCTGATACGACATCTGGGAAGTCTGGAGCTCCAGAATGGTCTTCGGCAGGTCGGCGTCCTCGAGCTGCGTAAGGACGGTTTGGAGGCTCGTTTTCTTCTGGTCCACGCGGTCGGCGGCCTGCTGGATGCGCTGCGCGTTCGAGCCGAACTCCGCGTGAATCGAGGTGACGGTCTTGAGCGCGTCGTCGATGGCGGCCAGGTCCGAGTTGGAGATCGTCGAAAGCTGCCCATTCGCGAGATGGCTCTGGAGGTCCGACAGGGCCTTGAAGGGCTTGTCGAAAATCCGGTCGCCGGACACGTTTATGACGACGGTCTCGGTCTCGCCGATGGTGACGGTGAGATTGTCGTCGGCCGACGGCTGGCTGCCGCCCTGATACTGGTAGCTGCCGTTGCTGTCTGGAGTGTAGGGCGGCTGCGTCGTCCGCTGGCCCCCGAAGATGAATCGCGGGCCGTACGTGGAGTTGGCGATCTGCGCGACCTCGACCGAAATCTGCTTTGCCTGGTCCGCCAGTCCGTCCCGCGTCGACGAGTCGAGCGTCCCGTTGGCGCCCTGGATCGCGAGCTGGCGGGCGTTGCGGAGCATCGTTGTCAGCTGCCCGAGCGCGGTGTCCGTGAGGCCCACGAACCCCTTCGCGTCGTCCAGGTTCCGGGTGTACTGATCGAGGTTGTCGAGCGTGGTCCGGAGAGACAGGTCCTGTGAGAGCGCCGCCGGGTTGTCGGAGGGCTCATTGAGCGACTTGCCCGTGCTGACCGCCTGCTGGGCGTCAAGCAGTCTGCTCTGCGCCCCCTGCAAATTGACCAGACTGCTCTCGATGACCGTATTGGTTGCGATTCGCATGGACGGATTCCTGGCATTCAGGTGCTGGGTGTTCAGGTGTTAGGTGTTCAGGGAACCCCGGCCTGAAGGCGCGCGGCTATTCGGTGGAACGGCGCTTCGCGCCCTGAACACCTGAACACCAAACACCTGCACTACCTCACCATATCAATGACGGACTGTATGAGGCTGTCGAATGTCGTTACCATCTTCGAGGCAGCCTGGTAGGAACGCTGGTACTGGAGCATGCGGGTCAGCTCCTCGTCCAGGTTGACGCCCGAAGTCGAATCCCGCATGTTCTGGAGCTGCTGGACGACCTTCTCCTGATTCGTTGCCAGTTGGTCGGCGCTCTGGGCGTCCGCGCCGAGCTGCGTCATCTTTGCGCTGTGATATGCGACAATGGTTTGGTTTCCGAAGAGCAGCTTGCTTCCGATGTCCGCGATGGCGCGCGCGTTGTCGCCGTTGCTCGGCGCGACCGTCCCGCCCGTCGGGGGAGGGGTGGAAGCCGCGATGGCGTTCAGGTTTCCCTCGATGTTGGCATCCACGCCGATATCGGATGCGTCGGTCCCGCTGAAGAAGTTGCGGCCGGTGAGCCCGTCAAGCCCATAGCCTGCCGCGTGCTGTGTGTTTACCTGCGTGATGAGGGTTGAGGCGACCGTGTTGAGGTCGGCCTTGTAGCCCTGGATCTTGTTCGACGCCTGGATGAGCCCGGCCACCTCGCCGCTCTTGATTGGGATCATGATCGAGCCGTCGGTGAGCTGCGGAACGCCTGCCTGCATCGTGAAGGTCGAGGGCAGCGGGTTGGTCTTGTCGTCCTGAACGATGGTAAATCCGTTCACGCGCACCGTCACATATCCGGTGGGGCTGCCCTGCGCGTCGTGTTCCGGGTCCGCCTCGGCGCCGACCATGCCGGCGAGCTGCTTGACGAGGCTGTCGCGCTTGTCCTCCAGGTCGTTCGGATGCCCTCCGACGATGGTCGCGATGTGGATCTGGCCGTTGAGATCGGCCACCTGCTTCGCGAGGTCGTTCACCTGGCCGACGACGACGGCGCCGCGCGCCTTCAGGTCGGTGTCGATGTTGTTCAGGCCGTTGAAGATGTCGTGGAAGGTCCGCGCCACCGTCTCGCCCTGACTGCGCAGGAGCGATCTGGCCGCGTCGCCCTCCGGCGAGCGCGCAACCTCCTGAAACGCGTTGAACGTGGCCGTGATCTGTTTCCCGAGCCCATCCGTTGAAAGCTCGTTGAAGGTGTCCTCGACCCGCTTCAGC
>Ga0207667_10006227_pt1 | contig 14479 bp, 10 predicted proteins | sample KBSCornC52_FD_184301 | JGI IMG/M metagenome (GOLD analysis project Ga0207667, IMG submission 184301) | Corn rhizosphere microbial communities from Kellogg Biological Station, Michigan, USA - KBS Corn C5-2 (SPAdes) (version 2) | ecosystem: Host-associated > Plants > Roots > Rhizosphere > Soil ... | reverse complement strand
CTAGAGAGCAACCTCACCTCGCTGCCGGTTCCGAATCCGAATCGCATCTTCCGCCTTATAGAGGAAGATCTTGCCATCGCCAATCTCCCCTGTGGCTGCGTTCGTAATAATCGCCTCAACGATCTCCTCGACGCGATTATCCGCGACGACGATCTCGATCCGCAGCTTTGGGATCAGGCTGACTTCATATTCGCGGCCACGGTAGGTCTCGCTGTGACCCTTCTGGCGTCCATGCCCGCGCACTTCGCCTACCGTCATCCCCTGGATGCCAAGCTCCGAGAGCGCTTCTTTGATCTGGTCAAACCGGCTCGGTCGAACAATCGCCTCTACTTTAGTCATGATGTCCTCGCATCGAATGCATCGGGTTGAATACTGAACTGGATCAACGTACAGGAAGGAGAGCAGTGAGGGAAAGTCGAGAATGGAACCCTTCCCCCATCGTGCTCAATGCCTCCCCGAAGTCGGCGCGCCGGCGGGCGAACCAAGCGCTGTAATCACATACTCCGGATAAGCAGAGATGCCGTGCTCGTGCAGGTCGAGCCCATACATCTCGCCCTCCTTCGAGACGCGCAGCGTACCCGTCAGGTTGACCAGCCACATCACCAGCATCGCCACCGCGAACGTAGAGCAGGTAACGATCGCGCTGCCAATGAACTGCGCCTTGAACAAGGTCAGCCCGCCGCCATAGAACAAACCCCTCAACGGAGCGCTGTTGTCGGGAGCCAGCGGCCCTGTCGCGCCGTACTTGCCCACAGCGAACAGCCCCAGCGACAGTGTCCCCCAGATGCCGCACATGCCATGCACCGGCACAGCGCCAATGGGATCGTCAATACGCAGCCACTCCAGCAGCTCCACCCCAGCGACGACCAGCACCCCAGCCACCCCGCCAAGAAGAATAGACCCCGTCGGACTTACCCAGTAGCAGGGGCAGGTAATCGCCACGAGCCCGGCAAGGAACCCATTGACGGTGAAGCTCATGTCCCACTTCTTGCTCATCACATACGCCGCAAACATCGCGGTAAGACCTGCAGCGCAAGCCGCCAGCGTCGTATTCGCCGAGATGCGCCCAATGCCCTCAAAGTCCATCGCCGAGAGCGTGCTCCCCGGGTTGAACCCGTACCATCCAAACCAGAGCAGCAACCCGCCCGAAGCAGCGATCGTGAGGTCATGCGGAAGCATAGGCCCACCTCCATCCCGCTTGAACTTCCTCCCCAACCGCGGCCCAAGAACGATCGACCCGGCCAGCGCGACCATGCCGCCAATCGTATGCACCACGGTCGAGCCGGCGAAGTCATGGAAGCTCTGCCCAAGCGAGGGCAGAAAGAACCCCGTCGCCCCCATCGTAGCCAGGAAGCCATCCGGCCCCCACGCCCAGTGGCCAATGATCGGATAGATAAAGCCGGACACCGCAAGGCTGTACAGCAGATCGCCGACGAACCCGGTGCGCCCGATCATCGCCCCCGATGTAATCGTCGAGCAGGTGTCGGCAAACGCAAATTGAAAGATCCAGAACGCCAGGAAGGCGACTCCGGTCGATTCATACGTTGCAGGAATGTCCTTCAGAAAGAACCAGTGGTAGCCAATAAAACCATTGCCATGGCTGAACATGAACGCAAAGCCGATGGCATAAAACAGAAGGCCGCAGAGACAGGTATCGACAACGCACTCCATCAATACATTCACCGTCTCACGCGACCGGCAGAACCCCGCCTCAAGCATCGTGAAGCCGACCTGCATTCCAAAGACGAGAAAGGCAGCAACCAGCGTCCACATCGTATTCACGGGATTAACAATGTCAGCGGCTTTAACTGCGGGAGCATCCGCCGCGAAGACCGTGGTGAAACACAGTTCCGTGACGAACATGGCGATCAGCATCACAGCGGCGACGCCAAGCACCTTTCCTGCAAGCAGCGTCATGCCGTAACGACGCCACTGTGCATCCTGCAGGCGGCTGCCGAGGCGTCGGATCTTCCGCAAAAGGGGTAGCTGTACTCCTTGGTTCACTGTTGGCGGCATTCAGAGAGCTCCTTCGTTCGAGGATGGTGAAGCGGTTCGGCGCGTGGAATCCGGAGCAGACACGTATGGCGTGGACCTCTGGAAAAGCACATGTGCCGATCCAATGGAGGTGCCTGCGGTGCCAGGTTCCCTTGCGGTAGCTGTAACCTACACAGCCCTTCCCCGCAGCCGCAAGGATTCATTCGCCGCAAAACTTATTTCGATAAGGAGTATTTCGTTTCGCAATAGTGGACATGCAATTCTCGCAAGGCGCGCTATTGTCATGATCGAACTTCCAGCCTTTTATGCACTCTTTACGGCTTTGATATGCACTCTTTATGGCAACGAGCATGGAATCGAAAAGAGCGACGGGAGGGCAGCAGATCGTTCACAAATCCACGCACTATCACTTTCATTGATGCGGACTATCGAATGAATTGATTGCGAATGAATCGTGTAGGTTCGGGCTAAATCGACATGCTATACCCACACTTACAAACACAGCAGCATCACCATTCGATGACCTGGGAGATCCCATGTCTGCGCGACACTTCTTGCCCTTTCTACTACCCAGCTCAACCCAGGAAAGGAACTTTGAAACGATGCCACACTCGAATAAAACCACGACATTTTTGCGGATTGCCATTGCACTTGGCACGGTAATCACGGCGCAGTCTATACAGGCCCAGGATCCGTCGCCACCTGCGGCTCCATCAGCAACAAGCGCTCCCGCAACAACGCCTGCAACCCCTGCGCCGGCACCGTCCGTCTGGAGCGTCGGAGGAATCGACTTCAGCGGCCTGGTCGATGGCTACTATAACTTCAACGCCAATCACCCGCCCAACAGCTCCAACGGCAATCAGCTGCGCAACTTCGATTACGACTCCAATACCTTCAGCCTGAATATGGCCAAGCTGACCCTGTCGCATGATCCAGACCCGGTTGGCTTTCGCGTCGATCTCGGCTTCGGCAAAACCTTTGACACGATCCTTAGCAGCGAACCGCACTTCGCGCACTTGGAACAGGCCTTTGTCAGTTGGAAACCCGCGAAAGCCAAGGGATTCGAAGCGGACTTCGGAGAATTTGTCACATCCGCAGGAGCGGAGGTCATCGAGTCGAAAGACAATTGGAACTATTCGCGCTCCTTCCTCTTCTCCCTCGCCATCCCTTATTACCACGTTGGTCTGCGCACCTCGATGCCGATCACCAAGAGCTTCACCGGCGGCGTCCAGGTCGTCAACGGGTGGAACAACTTCACCGACAACAACAGCGGCAAGACCATTGGCTTGACTGGCGTCTACACCAAACCGAAGTACACCCTGTACACGAACTACTACGTCGGACCAGAGAATAACAACACCAACAAGGGCTACCGCAACCTGTTCGACGTCAACCTGCTTCTGACGCCAACTGCAAAGCTCAACGCGTATATCAACTATGACTACGGACAAAATCGGAATGCTGCTCTCACAAATAGTGAGGTTAGCAGCTCCACCTACACGACAACGGACCTTTCGCATTGGCAAGGCATCGCTCTTGCACTGCACTATCAGGCCACTGGCCGAGTGGCTTTTACACCACGGTATGAGTACTACAAGGATGAGTCTGCATTCTCAACGGGCTTGAAGCAGAACCTGAATGAATTCACCATGACGGGCGAATACAAGATGCCGGAAGGACTGTTGGCACGCCTGGAATATCGTCGCGACGGCTCAGACGAACCCTATTTCATAAAGGGGTCGAGAACTGTCAAGGCTCAGTCGACAGTCGAAGTTGGCGTTGTCGCCTTCTTCGGCCCGAAACGTTAGATAGCTCAGACTATCTCAGTATTTGTAAGTACCTATTTATAACCAAGGAGTTTTACTTCTATGTCGAGTGCATTGCGCAATTTTCTGGAACTCTCGTATGAGGAGCTCGAAGACCTGAACCTTGAAGCCAAGGCTCAACGCAAAAACCGTGTTGCAGCAGATGTACTTCAGGAGCAGCGGTTGAAATATTTGACGGACACGCCTGGCATCAAGGCGGTAACAGTCTTATTCAGCGACCTTGAAGGCCGGTTGCATATGTTGGACTATGACAAGAAGTTTCTGGTGAAGAGCTGGGACAACCTGACCTTCGACGGCTCGTCGATCCGTGGATTTACGGCTCAGCGTGAGAGCGACCTACGCCTGGGCCTGGACTGGAGCGCCTTCTATTGGGCACCGGCGGATGTCTTCGGGCCGGGCAAGGTCCTGGTATTCGGCGAGGTCATCGACAAGCAGGGAGCGCCTTACAGTGCCGACGTTCGCGGCGTCCTGAAGCAGTTCGCCAATCAGTTGCACGCCGAACATGGCTATACGCTCAACGCCGCCAACGAAATCGAAGGCTTCCTCTTCGAGGAAGTCGACGCCGAGCGCACCTTCCACGACACAGGATCCTTCGAATATGTGAACAAGGGCGGCTACTATCACTCCTTGCCGGGCGACCCGCTGCGCGCGTTCATCGACACCACAGCCGAGGTGCAGCGTGCAATGGGCTTCGAGAACGAGAAGGACCATCCAGAGGTTGCCCCATCGCAGTTCGAGATCAACTATAGTTACGGCGAGGTAGTTACCGCCGCCGACCAGATCCAACTCTACAAACTCATCTGCCGACAGGTTGCCACCCAGATGGGAATGACAGCGAGCTTTCTGCCCAAACCCGTGGTGGGTGTAAATGGCAGCGGCATGCACACCAACATCTCAATTACAAAAAATAAGAAGAACCTATTCTGGGATCCGAATGGCGAAGAGAAGATCTCGAAGTTCGCATGGCAGTTTGTCGATCGTATTTTGACGCACGGCAATGACATCTGTCTTCTGTTGAATGCGAGCGTCAACTCGTACCGTAGGCTGGATCCACACTTCGAAGCGCCCAATCAGATCAAGGCTTCTGCCACCGATCGCGGCTCGATGGTACGTATACCGATTGGCAATGAGAAGAGTGCGCGGGTGGAAGTTCGCTCTGTTGGGCCGGACGCAAATCCATATCTGGTGTTGTACTCGATCTTCAAGAGTGGGCTCGACGGCAAGACGGCAAAGATCAAAAACCTGCGTCAGGCAGAACGGTATCTACCCGACAACATCTACTCAGCGTTAGAACTCTTCCGCAATGCCTCGTGGACAACGACACTGTTGGGCGAGGATGTAAAAGCTCGTTACGCCGATCTGAAGCAAGCATCGGCGGATCGCTGCCCGAAACTTCTTGGCTCTGTCGTCAAAGCGTCCGAAGTACAGTTCCACCACGACGTCTACAATCAGCTACTCTGGAACCAGTTCTGATCTCCTCTTGGGGATATCTCGCGGGGTATCCCCGTATTTCTAAACACCCCGACGATGAATCGGCTCCTTGTTTATTTCTCGGCGGATACCGTCCGCAACTCTCTCGTCTCCTCTTCCATGAGCCAGCGACGGAGCTGCAAGATGTCGTTTGCTCGCGCGATTCCGATCGGCTTGCGCGAGTCGTGCGATTGAACCACAACAATATTCTCGTTGTTCTTGAGCAACATGTCGCGGTTCACCTGGTCGACGGACTCTTCTGGATAAGCAAGCACATAGTCCTGTCGAGCTAGTTCACGCATCTTGAAGTGGTGATCCGGTGGCTCAACCTTCAGCAGATCGTGCGCTTCGACGATTCCTACCAGAGCTCCGTCGCTCTCCACGACCGGAATGAGTCCGAGGCTCCCTGGTGTGAGCGTCGCGAGCACGGTCCGGAGTTCATCGTCAGCCTGAATAACATGAAACTCCTTGCGCATAATCTGATCGATGCGCGCCCTCATGAGCACTGGAACAGAGTAGTCCTGCAGGACAATTAATCCACGCTTGACGAGCTTGCCGGTCATAATGGAATCTTTGCTGAACAGACGGACGAATCCATCCGACACCATGACGCAAACGATGAGCGGCAGCAGGGAATTCGGGTTGTGACTCAGCTCAAAGAGAAACACAATACTGGTAAAGGGTGCCCGTGCAATACCGGCAAACGATGCGGCCATGGCGACCAGCGCGTAGAACGCGGGGTCGCTGATGAGATGAGGAAAGATGTGCCGGCATCCCAACGCAAAGACTGCGCCGAAGCCCCCACCGACGATCAACGATGGAGCAAAGACGCCGCCAGTCGTTCCTGATCCCAGAGAGACAACCAGTGCAACGAACTTAGCCACGGAGATCCCTACCAGCTTGCTGGGCGCTAGCCGGTCGTTCAGCATGTCGCGGATCGTGTCATAGCCAGTGCCAAAGATCTGAGGATAGAAGTAACCGATAATTCCCAGTACCAGCGCGCCGATAGCTGGCGACCAGATCAGCGCTCGCTTGATAGGAAGGTTGTCAAAAAAATCTTCCAGCCAGGCCAGCGTGCGAATCATGGCGATGCCAAGCATACCCATAAGAATGCCCATCAAAGCAAACAGCCATAGTTCATTCATACTGGTAAGCCGAAACGCCGGAGTAGGAAAAAGAGGAGCCCACCCGACAAAATGGATACGAACTCCCGTAGCTACCGCGGCGGCCAATGCCACAGGAATGAACGACCGGGCCCGCAGCTCGAATAGTAAAAGTTCGATAGCTACAAGAATTCCAGCGAGCGGCGCAGTAAAAGTAGCTGCCATCCCAGCCGCCGCTCCGGATGCAAGTAGGACCCGCCTGTAGTAAGGAGTAAGACCGACTGCCTGGCCAAAGAGCGATCCAAAGGCAGCGCCAGTCTGGATGATAGGGCCTTCAGCTCCGAACGGGCCGCCTGTGCCGATCGCAAACGCAGTAGCCAGGGGCTTCAGCAGTGCCACGCGAACTCTCATCCGGCTGTGACCGAACAACACTGCTTCCATGGCCTCTGGAATTCCGTGCCCCTTCAGGGTCGGCTCCCAGTAGTGGACCATAATGCCAACAACCAGCCCACCAATTGGGGGAATAAGAATGACCCAAAGACCTAGATGGTTATAGGCCGGATTCGTAATTTGAAACGACAGCCTGTTATAGAAAAAAATGTTAGTGAAGAGATAGATGAGTTCGAGTAGGCCCTGCGCTACCAATCCTCCGATAAACCCAACAAGGACCGAGTAGCCGCATATCTTGATGACTTCAGGCTCCAGCGCAACACCGAACTGGCTTTTTTTTCGAGGCTTCGACTCGACAGTATTGGGGACCTCTGGAGAAAATGGAAAATCAGCCATCAACGACCTCCCGTAATTCGCTTCGTTACTCCTGAATCCGCAAGAACCTATATTTCATGTACTAGAAATCTTCCTGTTTCTACCTATCCCTCCAACCCATAGTGGGTAGAGTTTGCGTCATAGCTGAAGTTCACAGCGGAATTCTTATGGGTTCTCAGCGCTTTCAAAATATCGGTCTTTGTTACGATGCCTTCCAGTTTTCCATTTGGGGAAGTTACGAGGAGCATGTGCTGACGATACTCACTTAGAAGCAAGCGAAGTGCTTCCATCACATCGCAATCCGAAGAGACTCGTGTAATCCGCCGGTCTGTAAGATCGCGAACACGAGTCGATTCCCATTTTTGCGGTGGCACCTTAGCGACCGACCAGACCGCGATCGCTCCAAGAAGCTGCTGACCTTCAAATACCGGGAAAGTAGCATGACGATAATGAGGCGTAAGAATATCTGTAAATTCGCGTAGGCTTAGAGAGCCCTGTACAGAGATCACTCTCTGTTGCATGACCTGTTCCACCGTTACGTTCGTAAGCTCCTGGACGCGGACGCCTTCATGCAGACGCTGGTCGCCGGATGCAGAGGCATCGCCCGAAACAGCATAGGCTACAGCGGCTCCAATGAGAGCAGGAATAATAAAGGCGTGGCCGCCGGTCGCCTCTGCGACAAAGACGACCGCAGCGAGTGGAGTTTTATATCCAGCAGCAATAAAGGAAGCCATGCCGACTGCGGCATATAGTTCCAGCGAAGGACTATGGACAATGGACTGCGCAAAGGCCACGCCCAGGCTGCCGCCAGTGAGAAATAAGGGAACAAACATCGCGCTGACGCCACCAGCCGCAAGGGTGAACGTCGTCGCAGCCAGCTTCAGCAGACTAAACACGAGTAGTTCAAGGGTACTGTGATGCTGGTTGAGAATATCTCCTACGGCTTCATAGTTAGGGCCAAGCGGGACCAGCGAGCCATGAAAAAGCAAGAGGAAGACCAGCCCGCAGAGTCCCGTCAGAAAGCCACCGATTGCAAGCTTGATCCAGTGTGGCCACGACCACTTGACCCAGAAGACCCGTGCGCGGCGGAAAGTAATCACGAATGCCATAGCGACGAGTCCGACAAGGAGTCCAAGTAGTGCACACCAGAAGAGATCGCGTCCGGTAAAGGAGGTGGCCGAGGCAAAGTCGAACAGCGGTGCTCCCCCCAAAAAGGAACTGAGCGTTACATAAGAGATGACCGAAGCGATCAGAGAAGGCACCAGCGCTTCGTGCGCAAGGTCATCCTTGTACGGCATTTCCAGTGCGAAAACAATACCCGTCAACGGCGCGCGGAAAACAGCAGACATACCCGCGGCAGCACCGCAAATGAGCATGATACGGCGATCGCGGGCATCGAGATTCAGGCGGCGCAGCTTGGTCCAAAGCCACGAACCGATGGCGCCGCCACCGTAGATGCTCGGCCCTTCCAGCGCAGCGCTACCGCCAAATCCCACGGTCGTAATAGCCGCAAGCAGTTTCGGCAGGAACGGCCGCACATTGATGTCGCCCTGGTGCTCATGGTAGGAACTGATGATCTCTTCTGTGGAGTGCTTATCCGGATCGGGCGTCAGGTACTGCATGATGAGGCCAGTGATGGCAAAGCCAACGACCAATCCCGGAACAATGGCCCAGTGGTGCTGCAAGTAGTACCCAAGCACTGCGGGCCACATCTTGCCAAGAAGGATCACGGTAATACCGGTAATAGTAAGTCCCGTAATAATTCCAATGATGGGTGCAATAATTAACCACTTATGCAGATCGCGTGAGTAAGTGGCAGTCAGATCTTCATGAACAAGGGGAAAGTACTTGCGGAGCAGGGGGTGCCTCAACACCCAGTTCGTTTTTCGTGGCTTCTCTATTAATGTTTGTTGCATTGATTTACTGTCATTTCCTTTGAGTTACAACATATTTGGAAGATTGCGATTGCCGGAGCGATCAGCCTCAGGTAGCTTTTCTTTTGAATTCAAGCGACTGCGCAGGAATTCTAGGAACTTTCATCAACGTCTCTTGTGCAAGCTGAACCTCTCCCTGGTGAATCTCCGTCAGCTTTGCAAGAATAAGTTCCCCGCGCGGAGTCAGAGACACAAATACAAATCTGCGATCGCTCGTGTCATGCTCTTTCTGCACAAGACCGCACTGCGCGGCACGCTCGACAAGGCCCACCACGGAGTTATGCCGCTCCTGTAAAAACTCGGCAAGCTCCGATACCGTGGCCCAGCCCCGTCCGGTGTACCCGGCAATCCCAAGCATGAGTTGGTGCTGTTGTGGTGTGACCCCGCACTGGCGAGCCGCTTTTTCGCTAAAGCGCAGAAACTTCCGGAGGTTATAGCGAAACCACGCAAGATTCCGAATCGTATCTTCGGCTGGCGGAACCGGGCAGGCGGAATTCTGCTTGGCAGAAGGCTGCGGTTTCATGATTCAAGTATATCGCAATGTGATTCAATATACATCCCATTGTGAGCTATTTTCCCTCGAGAACATCCTGAGCCACCCTGCGCAGGCGCGACGCTTTCAAACCGCGAAGTGCAATTATCACCACGATTTGACAACGCTGAAGTAACCTCAAAGCATGCACGGACGCGCAAGCATGAAGCACTCTCGCAGCCTTCTTTGCAGACTGCGATTCGTCGTGCTGTGGACCTCATGTGCAATGGCCCTGGCCTCATCCTGCGCCTGGCCACAAAATCTCAGCAACCTTGGCCACCAGGATTGGTCCACGGAGAACGGGCTCCCGCAAAACAGCGTTCACCAGATCTTCCAGAGCAGGGACGGCTACATCTGGATCTCGACCGAAGGCGGCATCGCGCGTTTCAACGGCCTCGATTTCAAAGTCTTCAATCAGGAAAACACCGCCGCCTTTACAACCGACGACATCTGCTGCTTCGCGCAGGACGCTCGCGGCGCACTATGGATTGGAACCGCCGATGGACTCCTGAAATATGAAGGAGGAAGTTTCATCCACTACGCCACCGCCGGAGCATCGTCTTCGGACACGATCAAATCGCTGGCTACGACAAGCGACGGCCACCTCTACCTTCTCAGCAGCGATGGCATCACAATCTTTGACGGAAAGGCCTTCACCCCGCTTCCTCTTCCGCCTTCGGTCGTACCCACAGCAATGGCAGTTGCGGAGGATAGCAGTCTCTGGATCGCCTCAACCTCGCAGCTCTTTCAATATCGACAAGGAACTCTGAGTGCCGTCACGCTACCCGCCGGATTGCCCGGAGAAGCCATCGAGGGCATCGGAACTCTCCCCGGCCACACCCTGTGGCTACGAACGCGCAGCAAAGTCACTCTCTTGCAGGACAGCCGCCAGCACACCATGCAGGTAAAGGGCGCGTTCCCTTCCACGCAGATCCAATCGTTCCTGCAGGACTCGCGGGGCGATCTATGGATAGGCACTGGCGACGGCCTCTTCCTCGTCGACAGGGCCACCCATCATACGCAGCGGCAGCCATCCCTTGGCTCCAACAGCATCCTCTCTCTCTTTGAGGACCGGGAGGGCAATCTCTGGGTCGGCACCGAGACCGCTGGCCTCCACATCCTCCGTCAGCAGAACTTTTACACCGTCCCCGCGCTCTCCGATCACGTCGCCACCGCAATCACGCAGTCGTCCGACGGGGCCATGTGGGTCGGCACCAACGGAGACGGCCTCGACCGATGGAAATCGGGCAAGGTGCAGCACTTCTCCACGCGCAATGGGCTACTCAGTGAGATCATTCTCGCTCTGGCCCCTGGCCCCGATGGCAGCGTCTGGGCAGGAACTCCCGATGGCCTGAATCGCATCGCCGGTACAAAGGTCGAAGCCTATACCTCCGCCGACGGCCTCCCCGACGACTTCATCCGTTCGCTCCTCCTCGATAGTGACGGTTCTCTTTGGATCGGCACGCGCCGAGGTCTGGCGCACTGGAAGAACAAGACCTTCAGCACCTACACGCAGGCCGATGGACTCAGGAGCAACCTCATCGGCGCGCTCGTCCAATCGCATCCCTCAAAAATCCCCGAGAACACGTCCCCATCCGATCGAACAAAGCGAGCAGATCTATGGATAGGAACGCTCGATGGCCTCGCCCGACTGCGCGATGGGAAGATCACCACCTACACTACAAAGGACGGCCTCTCCGGCAACATCATCACGTCGCTCCTGGAGGACTCGCACAACACCCTCTGGGTCGGCACAAAGGGCAATGGCCTCAGCCGGTCGTCGGCCAACGGATTCACTTCGGCGCGCCTGCGCGATCTGCCTCGCGCCGTGGACTCGATCCTCGAAGACGATCATGACAATCTCTGGCTCAGCTCCACCCACGGCATTACGCGAGTCGCTCGCTCCGCGCTGATCGCCTGCGGGTCGTCGCCCGATTGCACTCCTCACCCGGAGTCCTACGGCCGTTCCGACGGCATGCCCACCGAAGAGGCCTCCGCCATCGGGCACCCCGCGGCATGGAAGGACACCGAAGGCCGGCTCTGGTTTGCCACGCGCAAAGGCGTCGCCATCACCGATCCGAATCACCAGTCCGAGGCACGTGTTCTCCCGCCCGTCGTCATCGAGCGCTTCACCGTAGACGACGTAGCCGATACCGAACCCGTGCTCTCCGGAACCGAACTCAGCCTCGCTCCCGGCCACACCCGCTTCGCCTTCGAGTATGCCGGCCTCAGCTACGCAGCGCCCTCCCACGTGCGCTATCGCTACATCCTCGAAGGCTTCGACAAGCAGTGGACCGAGGCTGGCTCCCGCCGCATCGCCTACTACACCAATCTGCCCCCGCGCCACTATCGCTTCCGCGTGCAGGCCGCAAACAGTGGCGGCCCATGGAACGAAGCCGATGCAGAGCTTGCCTTCTACGTTCGCCCCCCGTTCTATCGCAAACCGTGGTTCCTCCTGCTGGCCCTCGCTTTGATCGCCACCATAATCGTCCTTCTCTATCGCCTTCGCGTCCGCCGCCTCCGCTCGCAGTTCGACGCCGTGCTCGCCGAACGCAACCGCATGGCTCGCGAGATCCACGACACGCTGGCGCAGAGCTTCGTCGGGGTCTCCGTCCAGCTCGAACTCACCGCGCAACTGCTCGCCCAGTCGCAACTCTCCGCCGCGCATGAGCAGATCGACCGCACACGCACCTATGTGCGTGAGGGCCTCGCCGAGGCCCGGCGCAGCATCTGGGACCTTCGCGCCATCACCGCCACAGACACGCTCCCCACGCGGCTCACCCGCCTGGTCGAGCAGACCCACACCGAGCAGATTCACACGAACCTGACCATCGGAGGCACCTACCGCGCCCTCGCCCCGGCGCTGGAGAGTGAAGTCCTTCGCATCGCGCAGGAAGCCCTGACCAACGTAACGCGCCACTCCCACGCCACCCGCGTCGACGTCGACCTGCGCTATCACTCCAGACGGCTGACCCTGACCATCGCAGACAACGGCCGCGGCTTCCAGGCCTCCGGCGACGCCCTCCCCGCGCAAGGCCACTTCGGGCTCCAGGGCATGCGCGAGCGCGCAGCGCAGATCGGCGCTCAACTAAGCATAGAAAGTTCTCCGGAACAGGGCACACGCATTACACTGGACACGCCCATCGTCGTCGGGAAAGGTACAAAAAAACATGGATAACCCCATCCGTCTCCTCGTCGTCGACGATCACCACGTCGTCCGGCAAGGTCTGGTCGCGCTCCTGCGCATCATGCCCGGAATCGAGGTGGTAGGCGAAGCCAGCGACGGGCTCCAGGCGATCGACCTGCACCGCACCCTCCAGCCCGACATCACCCTCATGGACCTGCAACTCCCCAAGCTGGGAGGAGTCGACGCGATCCTCAAAATCCGCGAGCAGTCCCCCGCCGCGCGCTTCATCGTGCTCACCACCTTCGACGGCGACGAAGACATCTTCCGCGCACTCCAGGCCGGAGCCAAGGCCTACCTCCTCAAAGGCATGACCGTCGAGGAGCTCCTCTCCACCATCCAGGCCGTCCACAGCGGCAAGACCCGCATCGCCCCCGCCATCGCCGAAAAGCTCGCCGAACGCATGAGCGGCCACTCCCTCACCGCGCGCGAACTGGCCGTACTCGAACGCATCGTCGCAGGCCGCGCCAACAAGGAGATCGCCTCCGACCTCAACATCACCGAGGCGACCGTCAAGACCCACATCAACAATCTCCTCGGCAAGCTCGCCGTCACCGACCGAACCCAGGCCGCAACCGTCGCCATCCAGCGCGGCATCGTCCATCTCAAGTGAGAGCGCCCCAATGAAATTACTTCTCCTCTGCCTCCTTCTTCCTCTCACGCTGTCGCCTTCCTACGCCGCCCCGACAAAGTCCCAGTCAAAGTCCCAGTGGCACTCAGCAACCGCAGCCGAGCTGGAAGCCGCTCTCCCCGCTCGTGCCCCCGTCGAAAAGGAACGCATCGAAACCGAGATGCGCACCGCCTCCGGCATCGTCAACGCGCACGGCAAGCTGATCGCCGGAGTCGTTCTCATCACCGCCGGCTACTCCGCCGACGGCAAATACTCCCACTACTTCCTTGTGCAGTCCCCCATCACGATAGGAACCGTCGCCCTTCCACCCGGAGCCTACGTCTTCGGCTGGCAGCGCAGCGAAGACGCGCTCCTCGTCAAATTCTACGAAGCCGCCACCGGCGTCGAGCGCGGGGATGTCACCGCCCATCGTCTCCCCACCGGCTCGCGCGTCGAGTCGTTCCGCCTATGGCCGCCTTCGGACCGCCAGATCATTCAGATTGGCCGCTTCGCCCTTCCCTACACGCTCCAGTGACCTCGGACCACATCCAACATCGCTTTTTTTGCAATTCTGCACCAAGGCTCGAATAAGATTTGTTACCGTGGGTACGATATAGTCTGTCCACCTAGGGAGATTCATGGCGAAAACTGCAACCAAGCGATACTATCCAACTCCCGCTTTGGAAAAGGGCCTGGATATTCTGGAGCTCTTTGCCAGCACCCCAGCTGGCCTCACCGTAAGCGAAGTCGCAAGAAAGCTCAACCGCACCGTCTCCGAGATCTTCCGCATGCTCCTCTGCCTCGAACAGCGCGGCTACCTCGCGCAGTCGGCCAACAAGGAGCGCTACCACCTCACCCTCCGCCTCTTCCGCCTTGGCCAGGAGCACCCTCCCACCAAGCGCCTGGTCACCGAAGCCTTGCCCGTCATGCACTGGCTCGCGCACGAACTCCGGCAGTCCTGCCACCTCGGCGTGCTCGATGGCGGCCACGTCGTCATTCTCGCGCAGGTCGACTCGCCCGAATCCACCGGCTTCTACGTCAAGGTCGGCTCCAAGGTCGA
>Ga0207667_10006221_pt1 | contig 14485 bp, 12 predicted proteins | sample KBSCornC52_FD_184301 | JGI IMG/M metagenome (GOLD analysis project Ga0207667, IMG submission 184301) | Corn rhizosphere microbial communities from Kellogg Biological Station, Michigan, USA - KBS Corn C5-2 (SPAdes) (version 2) | ecosystem: Host-associated > Plants > Roots > Rhizosphere > Soil ... | reverse complement strand
TCAACAATCTTCGCCCACAGCATGCGAAAGGCGCGAAACTTCGCGATTTGAAAAAAGAAGCTTGCACCGACTGAAAGAGAAAAGCCAACCGATGCCGCCGCCCGGTCAATCTCAACCCCGCGGGCATCCATTTCCGAAAGGAAATCGATCCCCTCCGCGAGAGGAAATGCCACCTCGTGAACCGAGTTCGCACCGGCCTCTTCAAGATGCTCGCCATGGATCGTGAACGGTACCATAGAAGGAAGCGCCGTTTGAATCGTCGCCGCCGTAAATTCAGGATTCGCCAGCGGATCTAATCCTGTCGAAATCTGTTTCGAATCGGCCTGCGCCTTCAGTCGATCAATCAGCTGGGTCAACAGCAGTTCGTTGCCATTTTCAAAATGTACCGGAGCCGCCTGCAAGCTCAGCAGCAACATGCCTAAATCAGACGAATTCCGAATCACCACCCGCGAGAATGAGATCTCTTCCGCACCAGCGGCGAGCGCACTCTGCGCAGCACGATTCGCCTCTTCCGGTTCTTCTGCTTCAATTTCTTCGCGGATACGCCAGTCGCCATCCGCGCGCGTGCTCCTCATGTAAGGAAAACTGCCCGGCGCTTGATCGATGTTTAATGTCGCAATATCTTGGCGCCTGTAGTAAGGCGCTACGCCAATCCCTTCGGGCGATTGCCAAATCAGCTTCTTGCCGTAGTCGGCGCCCTTCAGGTCTTTGCGGATGACATCTTCCCACGCTTCTGTAGTGACAGGCGGAAATTCGTCGAGCAGATGTTCAGCTTCCATTCGTCTTCACTGGCTTTCCGTGTATTCAACAATTTCGATCAGGAATCCAAACGGATTCTCACTTCTCGATTTCGGATGAACGAAGAAAACAGTCGTGCCTCGCGATCCCTTACGGGGAGCTTGGTCGATGATCTGAAATCCGTTCGCCTTCATGGCATCAAACGTCTGCTTGGCACTTTCCACGCGGAACGCCACGTGCGCAAGTCCGCCACGCCCACCGTTTCTTTCAATCAGTTTTTGAACGGGCGACTCGGCCGTGAGCGGCTCTAACAACTGGACCAGATTCGGCCCGTCTCCAACCTGCAGCAGCGCCTCGCGAACTTGATCGTTGCCCAGCACTTCTTCACGATGTACCTCGCGGAACCCGAGCATCTCGTACGCTTTTATCTGGCCATCAAGTTCGCCCTGCTTTACCGCAATCGCGATATGATCCACAAACTTGATCCCGGGTACCGCTCCCAACTGTTCGTGAATACTCCTCACACTCGTTACCTTTCCAATCGATATAAATTCGGCGCCTGCTACTCCATTTCAACCAGAAGCTGCTGTAATTTCACAGGGTCGCCCGCCTTCACGTTGACGCACTTCACTTTCCCTGCGTGATGCGCTGTAATGCTTGTTTCCATCTTCATCGCTTCCAGCACCAGGATCAGATCGCCCGCTCTCAGCTGTTGTCCCGGAGCCACATTCACCCGAATCACAAGCCCATTAACCGGACTTTGATAAAACTTCTCATCAGCGGAGTGTTTCTCTGCGGTACGCGATGGAGCGTAAGCTCCCGGCTGCAACCGCTGCGCAGTTGCGGAACTGGGCACATCGACGGCCAGGTTTTCGCTCGCGTCTTCCTCCAGCACTTCAACATCGGCCGTGTACGTTTTGCCATCGATCGTAATCTGCAGTTTCAAAAGTCCGGTTCCTCTCGTACTCACTTCTTGCTTATTTACTCTTCGTCAGCGCTTCACAGGCAGGTTGTGCGAAGAATGCACCAGGACCCGTCCCTGCCGCGACCACCGGCTCACCAACTCGCGTGATGAATGCAACTGTTCAATGCTGCGAATGTGCATTCGCCTGCCTACAAAGACCGCAACTGCGGCCGTAATTACGGCTGCGATCTCAGCAGGTATTAGCTCCTGTTTCAGCGCGGTAGGGTGGTGTGGCGGCGTTGTGTTCGATGTCGACATTCTTTTGTTCCCTTAGAGCGGAATAAGTCCGTGCTTCTTCTGCGGACGCAATTCCCGCTTGGCGTGCAGCGCTTCAAGCGCCGCGGCCAGGTACCTCCTGGTATCCGCTGGTTCAATCACATCGTCCACAAGTCGCCGTCCCGCCGCGACATACGGGTTTGAGAAAGTTTCGCGATACTCGGTGACCAGTTCATCCCGGCGAGACACCTTATCGTCGGCGCTATCGATTTCGCGACGGAATACAATCTCCGCCGCACCTTCGGCGCCCATTACTGCAATCTCAGCCGTTGGCCATGCCACAACGCGGTCCGCGCCCAGGCCCCTGCAGCACATGGCGATGTACGCGCCGCCATACGCCTTGCGCAAAACCACCGTGAGTTTGGGAACAGTCGAAGCCGAGTAAGCAAACAGCAGCTTAGCTCCGTGTCGAATAATGCCGCCGCGCTCCTGCTCCACTCCCGGTAAAAATCCCGGCACATCAACAAACGTCAACAATGGAATATTGAACGCATTGCAAAAGCGCACAAAGCGCGCCGCTTTGTCAGAAGCGTTGATATCCAAAGCCCCGGCAAGAACGCAGGGCTGGTTGGCGACGATCCCAACCGTCCTACCTTGCAGTCGCCCAAAGCCGATAACGATATTCTCAGCAAAGCCAGGCTGGATTTCGAAAAAGTCCTGACCGTCCAGAACACGAACGATCATCGCGCGAACATCATAGGCAATTTTCGGATCTGCCGGGATGACATCGTTCATTGCCGAATCCGATTTGATACGCGAAGTAAAAGGCAGCCGTGGCGGGTCTTCAAGATTGTTCGAAGGCAGAAAGCTCAGCAACCTGCGGCAAAGCTGCATCGCCTCGTCATCGTCCTTGGCAACAAGATGAACCACTCCCGAGTTGTTCATCTGTGATTGTGGGCCGCCCAGTTCCTCGGCACTCACCGCTTCACCCGTCACCTGCTTGATGACCTGCGGCCCAGTGATAAACATTCGGCCCTGCCGGGTCTGGATAATGAAGTCGGTCAGCGCCGGACTGTATGCAGCGCCTCCAGCACATGGTCCGCAAATCAGCGAGATTTGCGGGACAGTTCCCGAAAGCATCACGTTGTTGTAGAAAACGCTTGCGTAGCCGGCCAGACTATCGATACCTTCCTGCACGCGCGCGCCGCCGGAGTCGTTGATAAATACAAACGGACTTCCCGTCTTCAGCGACATACCCATCATTTCGGCGACTTTGTTGCTATGCGTTTCGCCGGCCGCTCCGCCCGCAACTGTAAAATCCTGACTGGCCAGGTGTACCAGGCGCCCGTCGATGGTTGCACAACCAGTGACCACTCCGTCTGCAGGCAAATCCTTTTCTGCCATCCCAAAATACGTCGCGCGATGGCGGGCAAACATCCCGATTTCCTCAAAGGTGTCTTTGTCGACGAGTTTTGCCACTCGTTCGCGCGCTGTAAGTTTGCCGGATTGGTGCTGCTTGGCAATGCGATCCTTGCCACCGCCGAGTTCCAGTTCTGCTCGCTTGGCGCGTAACTCGGCAACCTTTTCAGCCATGGTTGCTTTCCTTGAGTTCATAGCCGGAGTCGTCATCCATTCGTTTCCTAACTCACTGAATTCTGAGGGGTTCTGGATCTGATCGACGGGATAGGGCATTTCGATATACCCCCTCAAAGACCGAATTGTACTGCCCTTAAAACGTCGCCGGATGTGATCAGATGCACGCAAGCAGGGGAGCTATGTCACCACAAAAGAAGGAGTTTTCCTCATCCGCTTGCAATCCCGCGACTCAATTCGCCGGCCGCACCTCGGGGTCAGCACATCTCGTGTCAAGCCATTCGTCGCACGCAAAGACTGGGAAGTCATGCATGCGACTCATTGTTGCGATCACATCCAGACCAGCCGGAATTGCAACTCCTGCAGCGTTCCTTCTGTTCTGCTCAATTGCATTCGGTCAGTTGCTGCCGTTGGGTGGCGGAGAGCCTCGGTCGGATCAGTTCTTTCAAACAGCGAGCAATTTCGACACAAGCTTATTTCGGCTGATGATAGGAACCCAGCCGTCCTGGGAAATGGAGCCGTTCATATTGATAACTGATACGATCAGGAACCAAGATTGCCGGTAGTGAGTTTGACAAGATTCACCTAGCGATTGCTCTCGAGGAAGTGCGCTATGCGGGTTGCGTCCTGATCGGTGACGCCCATCTCCGGCATGGCAGTGCCGGGCTCGTAATGCTGCGGATGCATGATCCAGTTGTGCAGGTTCTGCGGCGTGTTCTGCAGAGAGCCTGCAAGGTACGATCGCTGGTTTACCGACGCGAGTGACGGTCCCACCTTTCCTACGGCCCCGGGCACATGGGGAATGACATGGCAGGTGGGACAGCCGTACTGCCGCATCAGTTCGGGGGCGCTGCGCTCCGAGCCGGACTCTGCACGCTGAGCCCGTTGCGTGCTGCCGCATCCGGAGACACCGATTCCAATGAGTGCAATCGAAACAGCTACGCGTCCGTTCATAGCTGCTCCTTTTCAAGCAGTGCGGCAACGGAGCCCAGGCTCAGCCGGCGATCGGATTCAGAGAGCCAGCGTGCCATAAGAACGAGGGCAACTGCGATGAACACCACTCCTGACGGCACCCACATAATCGCGCCGCCTAGCTGCTGGTCCTGCAGCGGGGTGAGTCCCCATTGCGCTGTGGTCGGGCTATATGCCGGGTACCAAAGGACGGTGGAGAAGGTTAGGAGAGCGCCGAGCGCGCTGCAGTGCACGGCGGTACCGAAGACGTAGAGTGTTGCACTACCGTAGCTCATGGCGGAACGACCGACGCCATAAAGCGCAGACCAGAAGAGGACGGCAGTGCCCAGGAAACTAATGTGTTGTGCGGCGTGAACCCAATCCGAGGTGAGCGTGGCCTGATACAGGGACGGGATATGCCACACCCAGAGAGCAACTGCTTCGAGGATCCAGGCGTTCAAAGGTGCGGTAAACAGACGCGCGCCAGACGAGCTTTCGATCCGATGAACCCACGAGCCAATGTTGGCACGATGGCGAGGCGCGAATGCCCACAGGCAAGTCGCGCCAGGATGCGATGCAGAGATGAGCGGTGCCGAAATCAAAATGAGGATTTCGTGTTGCAGCATGTGCGCGGAAAACAATTGCTCGCCGAGTTCGTGAATGGGAGAGACGAGCGCGAAGGCGAGGGTGATCCAAGCAATGGCAAAACTGGTGTGACGCCAACGGAGCTGGGCTGCATTTCCGCGGCGTAGCGCCCCGAGTGTGTAGACAATCAGGAAGGCAAGAAGTGGAACGACGATTGCCGGTTCGAAGCTCCAGGGAACGTTCCACACACTCGAATGCGCTGTGTTAACCAGAAGTCCGACGTCGAATTGGAATGCGAACGGCATATTTAGTCGATGGGATGAAGTGTGACCAAAGCAAGGGTTTGGGCGATAACGAGCAAAGCAGTGATGATGGAGATGAGGATCGAGAGCTTGGCCATAAATGAGCGGCGTCCATCGATCGGAATGTCGTCTTCGAATTGACTAAACCTGCGGTGAAGTAGAACAGAGATGCCCAGCGCGCAGAGGCACAGAAGGAAGTCGATTGCAGATACCAGGTAAGAGTAGTGCATCTGGCCCGTGTCGGTGGTCCAGTGCGCCACCGTGAAGCCCACGATGGTATTGACACCCATGGCCAGAGGACTAATGAGAAAGGCTGTCCACAGTAATCTGTCGGCACGCCTTTCTTCCGGGCTCGCCTTCGTGTGTTCGAGTGGGTTACGCATGCAGCCACCTCGGGGCCCAATAGATGACCAGGTAAATGGGAATCCAAAATCCGACAACGAAATACCAGTAGGCAGCATTCTCCTCCGCGTCCATGAAGCGCTTGCCCTCAACGAGCGAGGTAAAGAACAAGACCGTGAGCACGATAGTGTCGACCAAGTCTGTAACCAGGTGCAGGATGTGCAGGCCCATAAGCGTCCACACCGCGCTGCCGTAGGCGTCGATGCTCCAGTCAGTATTGAGATGAAGCAGTTCCAGATATCGGACGCCTAGAATCGCCAGTCCGAATAGAGAAACCAGCACGAGCCCAATCTGTACGGCTTTCAAATCTCCCTTGCGCGCGCGGCGACGATACCATTCACTGGGGATCGCGCTGATCAGGAACAGCGCGAGATTCACCGTCCCCCACATCAGGTCAGGAGGATTACGATGCGGTGGCCATTCGACAGAGCGCGAGTGCAGGTAAAAATATGACGCGATCATCAGCACGAATACGGTGCCCTCAATCGCCATCATCCCCATGATGCCCCACCACGTGAGGCTGTGCGTTCCGAAGTGCACGGTCGGCAGACTTGAGACGTCGAGCACTGGGCGATCTAATCGTTCTGCCATATTTCCCTCGCTCGGCGACGGTCTGCAGCCTGCTTCTTTGGCCAGAACCAGCCAATCATAGTAATCGCAACGGGGACCGAACCGATGGTGATTCCCCAGGGTGTGAAAATGCTGCCGATGAACGCCGCCGTCGTGGCCAACGCCGCGAGGAAGGGCCAAATGGATGGCGACGGAAGCTCCTCGCGCCCATCAGGTTCGGCATCCAGGCTGCGCGTGGTCAGGATCTGGCGAGAATCTTCAGACAGACCGACCACGACAGGTTGGTTTGGTGCCGCATCCCACAGGGCTTCCCGGCCGTTTACGGTAGGCAAGTGTAGAAAGTTGTAATGGGGCGGCGGTGATGTGGTGGCCCATTCAAGCGTGCCCGCGTGCCATGGATTTGGTCCGGCGATGCGGCCCCTACGCAACGAACGATAGACGTTCCAGAGGAGGATGCTGACCGAAAGGAATAACAGGATGTAGCCGCTGGATTCAATCTGATTCAGCAGGGTCCAGCCCATTCCTGGTTCATAGGTATAAACGCGGCGAGGCATGCCGCGCAGTCCCACAAGGTGCATGGGGAAGAAGGTGACGTTGAAGCCGATGAAGAATAACCAAAAGCTCAACTGCCCCAGAGGCTCGCTCAACATTCGCCCAGTGACCTTCGGGAACCAATAGAAGATTGCACCGAATAGCGGAAATACCGCGCCGCCGATCAGCACGTAGTGGAAGTGAGCGACCACGAAGTATGTGTCATGGACTTGCAGGTCCGTGGGCACGGATGCGAGGAACATGCCAGTGAGTCCGCCCATGACAAAAACGAAGAAGAATCCGATGGCCCACCACATGGGCGTGCGCAGCACAACCTTCCCTGTAGCCATGGTGGCTATCCAGCAGAAGATCTGCACGCCGGTGGGGATTGCGATCATCATGCTGGCGCCGGTGAAGTAGCTTTCGGCAATCTGCGGAATGCCGGTGGCGAACATGTGGTGCACCCATAGGCCGAATGCGATGAACCCGGTGGAGACCAGCGACAGAACCAGCACCAGGTATCCAAAGATGTGGCGCCGGCTGAATGTAGTCACGATTGTGGAGACAACCGCGGTCCCCGGGATAAAGATGAGGTATACCTCGGGATGGCCGAACCACCAGAAGAGGTGCTGATAGAGCAAGACATCGCCACCTACGGAGGGATTGAAAAACTGAGTGCCGCAAGTGCGGTCAAGCAGCAGCATGGTGCTTGAAAGCACTACTCCGGGGAGCGCAAATATGACCATAAACGCAACGATCACCTGGCCCCACACGAAGATCGGAATGCGATTGAGCGACATGCCTGGCGCACGCAGGCGAAAGACGGTAACTATGATTTCGACGGCGACTGCAAGCGCAGAGACCTCAGTAAACGTGATGAGCTGCGCCCAGAAATCTGCCCGCTTGCCCACCCCATAGTCGGGTCCAGAGAGCGGCACATACGCAAACCAACCGCGGTCTGCTCCGGTGTTGCACAGGAATGCCACATAGAACATGATGCCGCCGAACACATAGAGGTAATAGCTGTAGGCATTCAGGCGCGGGAAGGCGATGTTGCGGGTCCCGACCATGAGCGGCACCAGGTACACGCTCAAAGCCTCGAACATCATAGGCACGGCAAACAGGAACATCATTGTGCTGCCGTGCATGGTAAAGAACTGGTTGTATTTGTCGTTGGAAAGGAAGTGCGCCTCAGGAAAAGCGAGTTGCAGACGCATGGCTCCAGCCAGCAGTCCCGCCAAAAGAAAAAAGATGAAGGCCGTCACTACGTACCGCATGCCAATCGTGGTGTGGTGCACGGCTTTAAACCAGCCGACGAATCCGCGCGGTTCCTGCCAGATGCGCTCTAGCTGCAGAGCTTTGCGGAGTTCCTCTTCCGTCAGTTGTGTTTCCGTTGCCACTTTGGTCGTAATCATTTCAGAGTCTCGAGGTATGCCAGCAGATCTTGCAGTTCACTGCCAGACAGTTGGTTAGGCGGCATACGGCAGCCTGGCTTGATGGACTGTGCATTGAGAATCCATCCACCCAGGTTTCCGACCGTGTTAGGAAGCGTGCCGGCGGCAATTGTCGCGCGGCTCGCAAGATGCGTCAGGTCAGGTCCATTGCGGGAGCCGGCGCTTGTTCCACGGATGCTGTGGCAGAGCACGCATGCATGCGTCATAAACACCTGCTGGCCTCGTGTGGCCTGCGGCGTAGAAGGTTGAACAGAGCTTTTGGCCTGATTCGATAGCCACTCTGCAAACTGCTCCTTTGTCTCCGCCACAATCTCGAAAGACATGTGAGCGTGTTGCAAGCCGCAATATTCAGCGCATTGCCCGCGCCAGCGCCCCGGCTGGTCCACTTGCCACACAAACTCTGCTTTGTAGCCGGGTAGAAGATCGCGCTTTCCGCTCACGTTGGGTGCCCAGAAGCTGTGGATCACATCGCGCGAAGTGCCGGAGAATCGGATCGGTACGCCCACCGGCACGTGAATCTCATTCGCCGTCTCAACGATCTTGTAGGCTTCGTTGTTCGGATATCGGACCTCCCACCACCACTGGTGTCCGTAGATCTCAATAGGCAGGGCGTCTTCCTGATTCATGTCTCCGAGCGCGCGGCCTGTCTGGAAGCTGCCAATGAGCATTATGAAGAGAAGCACCACAGTAACGGCAACCGCGGCAGTGACGCTGCGACGGGTTAGCCGCTCCGTGGGTTCGTTCGTGGCGAGTGGCTCCGGTATGGTTTCGAGCGAGTGCCGCCTGCGCGCAACCGCGATCACCAGACCCAGCAGCACGATGCAGTACACGGCACACGTGATCCAGAAGATAAGGGAGAACTCGAATTCGATGTGCGAGGCGCCCGGACCGACGGGGTTCAGGGACGTCTGATTGCCCGGAAATCCCGGCACAGCGAGAATCATCATGGCTGCCTCTTCTGCTGCGTTTCGTCGCTCGGATGTTCTTTGGGGCGGGCCTGCTCGGCCTTTGTCACGGGCATGTGGTCACTGCGCGCGGGTGCCACATCCGCTCGCAACTGGCCACTCAACGATCGAACGTAGGCCACAAGCTCCCATACCTGGTAATCAGGAATCTTGCCGGAAAAGCTCGGCATCCCATTTGGCCTGCCCTGCACGATATCGGCGTAAATCTCCGCGGGATGGCTACCATAGATCCACTGCGCGTCCATCAGCGCGGGGCCGATACCGCCTCCGCCGTATTGGTGACACCCCACACAGTTGAATGCCTGGAAAAGGCGTTTGCCCTCAGCCACCGCGTAGGCACTCTCGTCGTATCGGGCGCCGCTCGGCGAACTTGGCGGACCCGGTGCCCACTGCACCCCAGCGTGAATTTCATTCTGCGCATTTGCATTCGCAATCTGATCCTGGCTTGAACCTGGGTCGAAGACGCGCTGCTCGCGTTTACACCCGGTGGCGCATAGCAGCGCCGCTGCAAGCATCGCGCATGAGATTCGCGCCTTCATTGGGCGCCCTTTTCACCCGGCAAGCGGGGAACGTTGTAGCGGTCCAGAAGTGCGTTGATTTGAGGTTGAAGATGCACGATTGCGCGATCGATCTTCTCTCGCAGGGCCGTGTCTCCTTTGTGCACAGCCATTGTCATCGAGTAGGCAAACGGCACACCGGAACTGTCCACCACGGGCCACACGGCGGCGATTGTGACCGGCAAGTGATCGCGTCTGACAAAATACCCTGCCAGCGGTCCCCATACCACCGCGCAACTCACTCGGCCATCCACCACAGCACGTACGATGTCTTCACTCCGCGTTCCGAATGCCTCGAAACCCAAGAATTGCGCGGAATGTCCATTGCGGATCAGCGGCAGCGAGGGCGGTGCGTAATCCTCCTCTAGCACCTGCAAGCCGATCCGGCCGCTGTTCAAGTGCGGATCGTCGAACCGCGTGATCTGCACATGACTGCGAGTTGGCGTTACAAACACATAGGTCGAGCGATAGTAGGGCTTGGAAGTAGCCACTCCGTGCATTCCCTGTGGAACACCCGTTAGCACATCGCAAGCTCCCTTATCGAACTCCTCGCGCAGGAAGCCACGTCTGCTGCGAGCCCAAACGAACTGCGGTTCCCGGCCGAGAGCATGCGCGATCATTACGGCGATGCGATTGTCGAACCCCAGTCCACCGCGGCTCGAAAACGGCAGATTGTCCGGGTCGGCGCAGACACGAAGTGGCGGTACCTGCGCGTGCGCGGCACAGGCTGCCGCGAACAGCAGCGCAAGCGCGGCGCTAAGGAAGCGAGAACACATACAGAGTGCCTCCCACCTTCGTCACATTTTTCAGATCGTGCATCGAGCTTCCCCAGCCGTTCCCGGCGGTATCATCTCGCACGTCCAGATTGTTAGAGACGATCGAACCCGGCCATCCCCCAATCCCGGATAGGATCGCAACGTATTGTTTCCCATCCGGACCGCGGTATGTGATCGGCTGCCCGATAATTCCCGAGTCAGTTTTGAATTGCCACAGTATCTTGCCTGTTCGCGCATCGGCAGCGCGGAACCAACCCTCCATCGTGCCGAAAAAGACGAGATCACCACCCGTTGTCACCGTTCCGCTCCACAGCGGATAGTGGTCCGTAATCGTCCACACCTTCTTGCCCGCGAGCGGGTCCCACGCCATCAGTTCGCCCATGTTGCCGCCCGGCCCGGCATAGTAGCGCAGATTGGCACCGACATACGGCGTACCCGCGATGTAGTTGGGGGTGACACCCTCCTCATCCATGCACATATTTTGGTGGGGCACATAGACCAGCCCGGTGCGTGGCGAGAACGAAGACGGCTGCCAGTCCTTGCTGCCTGCTGTTATGGGACAGATGTTGCGAATCTCCTGGCCCGTTTTCGGCTCTTTTTCTGCAACACGCTTCAACTCGCCCGTCTTCAAATCGACCCCCGTCGTGGTGGTCGTGTAAACGTATGAGGTGGCCGACAACACCTGCCCGGTGGTCCGGTCAATGACATATATGTGGCCGTTACGGTCTGGCCGCACCAGCACCTTGCGGGTCTGCCCGTTCCAGGGCAGATCGAGAAGAATGTCCTCGTTGATGCCGTCCCAGTCAAAGAGATCATGCGGGGACATCTGGTAGTACCAAACCGCCTGTCCTGTATCCGCATCTCGGGCAAAGACGCCGGCTGTCCACTTATTCGTGCCTGGCCGCACCTCGTGATTCCACGGTCCCGGATTGCCTGTCCCGTAGTAGATGAGGTTCTGTGCGGGGTCATAGGCAAGGAATCCCCAGCTTGTTCCACCGCCGATTCGCCATGCATCGGGGGGCCAGGTCTTCACGCCCAGATCTTCTCCCTTGTCCCCCGCGTAATATGGCTTGAATCGGTTGCCGATGAGTACGTCCTTGTCTGGTCCGGTGGCATAAGCCTGCCAAACAAGCTTTCCATCTTTCGTGTTCAGGGCCGCCACCCAGCCACGAACACCGAATTCGCCGCCACTGTCGCCAACAATCACCTTGTCTTTGACCACCATTGGCGCCATGGTCATGGTTTCGCCCATGGCGAGATTTCCCAGCCGGGTTCGCCAAAGCTGCTTTCCGGTGTTGGCATCCACCGCCACGGTATATCCGTCGAGAATGTTGTAGAAGACCTTCCCGTCGGCGTATGCAGCCCCGCGATTGACCAAATCGCAGCAGGCCTCACCCTTAGCGGCGGACGATGGATGCGGGTCGTAAGTCCACTTCAACGGAGCGCCCGGTTTGGTCAAATCGAGCGCGAACAGTTTGTTCGGCCATGGCGCGACGACATACATCGTGTTGTTCGCAACGATCGGAGCCGCTTCCTGCCCGTGCCGGACTCCTGTGTCGAATGTCCAGGCCAGCTTCAAGTTCGCTACATTGCCAGTGTTGATCTGGTCGAGCGTGCTGTATCGCGTGTTCGCGTAGTCCTTGGTCGCGCGCACCCACTGATAATCGTCTTGCTCCATCGCGCCGGTGTACGGATGCATACTCCCGCCATTCGGTGCAGGCGCGACTACCTCCTGCGTTGCATTTCTTCTGCATCCGCACAGCATCATGGTGAGGACCAAGGCCCCTCCCGCAACCACAGTGAACTTGAACTGCAGTTTGAGAATCCGGTCAGTCAACGGGATTGGAACCTGCATCAAAACAGATTCTTAGAAGCTTCATAGATTCAATGTGTCGCCTACCAAGTAGCTCCTGGTTTCACTGGTGTCCGGAAACGACGAACTAGAGCCATTTGCCAGCCGGATGCGTAAGCCGTTTTTGCACCTCTCGCTTGAGCTGGAACTACCGCTGGTCCCGCGGCGTGGATGTTCGCCAAAAATCCAACGCTTTCTCTCATTGCGGCGACCCTGGATTAGGCTGAGGACCGCGGGGGCACCCCGGTACAACGGTTCTTGCCTCTTCCGGCCACACCCGAATTTCACGGAGCATGGGGTCAATCAAAGTGACCAGCCCCATTTTCCGCAGGGTGATCTGGTCGCCGCCGTGATCCGGGTGTAAGGCCAAAGTCGAGCTACGCCAATCTGCGCTTGACTACTCCCCCAAAAAGCATGAGACAGATATATTCGACAGCTGCCGGTGATGACGTGGCGGGCCTCGTCTACATGGGAGCAGTTGCCCTGGATGTAGGCGAAACAGCGCACCTTATCCAGGTATCTGCCCATTTTTTGACCGATCGTATGTGACGGACATCACCGAGCCGTTGTATCGAATGGGGGATGCATGAACCGAAGGAGGTATGTTCTGTCATTGCCTGCTGTCGATATATAGGTAGAATATTCCGATTAAATCAGCTCAGCAGGTGAGTAATGTTCCACCCTTCTTCTCGTGGTGGCAGTTTCTTTAAGAAATTGCCCGGATATTCTACGGCCATGCTCTCCAGACCGGACGCGCGGTGGGCCCTTGTGTTGGCCGGTCTTGCGATAATTGCCGCTCTTGCTGTGGCATATGTAGACACACACACCGATTTGAGGTATCAGTGGCGTGGGCGAAACACTATCGCCGAACTGCGAGAACTGCCGGTTGGGCAAGTCAAGCTCCGCGGCGTTGTCACCTACGTGGATGACGCCAACAGGCGTTTTTGGCTGCAGGACGAGACGGGAGCCATTGCCGTCAATCAGGACCCCAGATTAACGGATACGCACTCGGGTGATGCCGTGCAGCTCGAAATGAGGAAGACCCACCCATACGATCCTGCCGCCGGTCTGTCCAGTGTTGGCTTAGTTGATTTCAAAGTGGACAGGAGCCGAAGAAATGCACCACTGCCGCTTCCCGCAAAGCTAGCCATTCCGAACCTTTCCCAAGAAGCGAATACTGGCATTCGAGTCACAGTTGAAGGAGTGGTCCACGGTGCTTCTGACAAAGGAAACGGCTTGGTGCAAGTCGTCCTCGGAGACCAGGGACAAGAAGTGCAAGCTTTTGTGCCTGGGGATCCGCATTATTTCGCCCAGTGGCGAAATATGCACATAAGAATCACAGGTGTGCTCGAAGTATTGCAGGATGTGGGTTGGAGCCGAACAACCGAGTCGATTTGGGCACAGAACGCAACCGATATCGAGCGGGTATCAGACGCGCAACCAGCAACGCAAGTTGTGACAATCCGTAGCCTGTATGCCAATGGCGAGCACATTAGTGCACATTCGGTGCGGCTCCGCGGAAGAGTTTTATACCAGGAAGCTCCGGATCTTTTGATCGTGGAGGACGAGTGGGGTGCAGTCACTTGCAGCCTTGAGCAGCCGAGTAAATTCACCCCTGGAACGCCGATTGAGGTCATCGGGTTCATCAAGAGAAATGGTTTGCGAGTCGACCTAGTACACACTGCTGTAACAACGCTTCCCGCAGATGGACGGCAGGTATTTTCCCCGCGTCGTCCCCTCGCAAACATCGCCAGCGTCAGAGCATTAAGTGAACAAGTAATTCGTACAGCCCCACCCGTCAAGGTGACCGGGGTGATCACGTACCTTGATACCGACCTTCGGCAGTTGTTTCTGCAGGATTCCACTGCAGGAATTTTTCTTAAATACGCGGGCACCCCTGTATCGCTTCATCAAGGGGAGAGGATAACCGTATTGGGCATGGCGAATGATGGCGACTTTGCTCCCGTAATCGTCGCCCCGAAGTTTGTACCCATGGGGCCGGCGCCTTTGCCGAAACCGGCTCCAATGA
>Ga0207667_10006219_pt1 | contig 14490 bp, 12 predicted proteins | sample KBSCornC52_FD_184301 | JGI IMG/M metagenome (GOLD analysis project Ga0207667, IMG submission 184301) | Corn rhizosphere microbial communities from Kellogg Biological Station, Michigan, USA - KBS Corn C5-2 (SPAdes) (version 2) | ecosystem: Host-associated > Plants > Roots > Rhizosphere > Soil ... | reverse complement strand
CCACGGCTTCGGCGTCTTCCAAGAGTGTAACCTGGGCGAGTGAACTGATAGGCAGCGTTACAATATCGCTCCCATCGCATTCCCGTGCATTGACTCGCTCTATATCAACGACATGGACGATCTCATACGGTCGGCCCATGTAGCTGACAATCTCACCTCGCTTGATCTGGATAGCATTTGTGCGATCATTCACAAGCTCGCTCCGTCTCTGCGACTGGCATTACGGAGTGGCTCGGTGCGTAGTTCTTGTTCCAGTAGGAGCTCACCGGAACTTCGTACATCTCGCGGAATCGGCAGTAGTGGTCTGGTTTGACCAGCCATATCGCATCGTCTGATGGCAGACAGGAGTCGAATTGGCTCCGCCAAATTTACGGTTGCACGGCCATCGGCCAGCACTCGCCAAATGATCGGCATGAGCTCGGCACGCTCCGAACCGCGTTCCACAACGTGCTCCACACCGTACTCCGAACTGCTCGCGGAAGCATTCAGGAGATCGCCGAGGGTGACAGGCGCAGGTTCCCGAAGTTCTTCCAACCGTCCTAACGCTTCGAGAAGACGTTGCTCGACTTCGGGGTCGCCCGGCCCTTCGAGATAAGGGATTAAGAACGTGATGTTCTTGATCTCGGGTGGACGGTAGTGTCGTTCATTGAGGACCTGGAATCCCCAGCCTCGCTCCCGTGCGTAGCATCGCGCATAAGGGAAATCCCGTTGGTACTTCGCCCTGTGTTCTTGCTTCCGGAGCTCTCCGAGCGGCTTCACCTCACAGAGGACGGGACCGGTGGCGATCTCGCGTCCATAGGTGATGAGCACATCAGGCGTGTACCGTTGAGCCTTTCCGAGCGTGTCGCGGTATTTCAGCGTGACCGGTTGCGGATCGTACTCTATAACGGTCGGGTCAAACTCGAGAAGCACGAAGAGGTCGTGCTCGTGGAGGGATTCGTACCAAGCATACCCGGTCGTCGTCTTGCGGCTGGGGAGCCGGCCAGTCACGCTCACATAGCTACGGCGGTCCTCCCGGACGGACACGGCAACCCCTCGGTTGGGATACGCACCTATTCTCACCAACTTTGGTCTTTTCCGCAACCATTCGCATCAACTTAGGTCTTTTTTCTCAGCTACTTTGGTCTTTTGGGGGCTGAAACTGCGATGTTTTTCTTATCTTCTTTGATAAGTGACAGTCCGATTACTTGGTAGGGCTGACCGGTGTTGGAAGTGGAGGATGCATCGGCCGGCCGGCGCGACGAAACTCTTCCGCAGCGCGGATGATGCGTATCTGCGATTCCTTTGACAGGGGAACGAACGTAGGCTCTGGATTCGGAATCGCGCGCCCGCTGTTCGGATCTAACGTCTCGTCGTCCCGGGACTGGCCCCAACCAGCATATCTCATCACTGTTGCGTCCTCCGATTCACCTCGTACCTCTCTATCGGGCGGTTCAGCTTCCGGCTAAAGTAGTGCTTCCGTCGGATCCGGCGATAGCCTTCATGCAAAGTTATCGCCGCGCTGTCGATTGGAGGATGAACCATGCAGCGTCTGCATCGTCTGTCGCTCGTAGAACCGGAGCCACAGAAGGAGATCATACTCAGAATTGGGCCTGAATGCCCGCATACATACTCCGCGCAGTTCCGGGCAGAATGCCAGGGCCCGGATACTCACCAGTACGCTTGGTGAAGTAACGCACGTTGGCGAGATTGTTGACTCCGTAGGTGATTGCATACCGCGGCCCAACTGACGCTCTGCCAGATAGATCCAGGATAGTGTACGCAGGTACGAATCCGGCAGTCTCGTCCTCGGTCGGTGTCACGCTATTGTTCGCGTCTCCGAACGAGCCAGCCGCATGGCTCGCCTGCAAAGTCATACTGATCGGACGATAGCTATAGGTCATCCCAGCTCGAGCAAGCACGCGCGGAGCCTGTTCGACCTGGTTGCCGCGAAATTCGCCCGAGACATAACGCGCGTCGATATACGCAAGCGATGTGAAGAGATCAACCGACCCAAAAGCAGATGCATCTACAACACGTGCGAACGGATCGACTTCCACATACGTCTCGACGCCTTTGTGAACGCTGTTTCCTATGTTGGCGGTTTCGGTAAACGTGCCGATTGTATCGGTACCTGTGCGAGTGCCGATACGATCGTGGTATGACAGGTAGAACGCGCTGACATCAAACTTGATCACATCGCTGACGACACCTCGCCATCCCAGATCCGCGTTGTAGCCTCGGGCTGCGTGCAGATCTCGCGCGATGCGCGCGATGCTGCCAAACGGTGTAAGCGAAGCGTACAGTATTGGCCGGTACGCGCCCGAGACATTGGCGTAAATCTGCGTCGAGGGGGTCGTGATGTACTGGGCTCCGATGCCGGCCAGCGGATAACCATAGCTCCGTGGAGCAAAGCTCGAATCAACGTCGGTGTAGCCGCGCGCAGCGGACCTGACGTACTCGTAACGTAGTCCGGGTGTGACAGACAGCCGATCAGTGACGTGCACGAGATCTTCTGCGAACGCGGCCAAGTTGGTCGTTCCGAATTGCAGGGCTCGCTCCCAGGTACCGCCGTACAGGCGCATGTCGAAGCCGGAGCCCGTGGAACCCGGCCCGCCTTCGTAACGGCCGAGAGTGCCGTAGAAGGCGCGTACGCCTGTGGCAATGGTACTCGACCTGCCGAACATCATGTGATCAACGCGCAGCCGAGTCTCAAGCGTTCCATTGTGGAAATATTCGCGCTCAACCTCGCGTGGGACGAATTCGCCCGTCGCCGGATCGAGCGCATCGGGCGCTTGAGCTCCGCCGTCCTCGTTGCGCCACACGAGATAGCGCTGGCTCGCCATATATGAGAGCACTGTCTCGAGATGTGCGTGTGGTGCGATGTCGTAGCTCGCGCGAACCGCGAGGATGTTCCACGGACTCGCGAGCCAGTTGCGTGCACGGAAGGACGACGACGGATCGGCCGCGAACTGTGCGTCCGATAGTCCACCGGGCATGTGAATGCGGTTGCGAAAGCTGGTATACTCTAGCCCGAGTCGCAGGCGGTCGCTCGCGCGGTACTGGACACTTCCGTATGCCGTGCCTTGGCGGAAATCGCTGTTCGGGCGCCAGCCATCCTGGCTCCGAAAGTGGGCGAAGCCGTAGTACGTCCACCGGTCACTGCCACCGCCTACCGAATTGAACGAATTGAACAGGCCGAAACTCCCACCTGTCTGAGCCGACGTCACTTTTGCCGGAGAATTCGGCACGCCCTGGCGGATAACATAGTTGATGCTGCCACCGAACTGAGGTCCAAAAGCCAGTGAGCCAGCCCCGCGCACCACCTCAATACGATCGAGCGCTTCAGCGGGCGGTGTGTAGTAGGTCTCAGGGTAGCCGTAGACGTCGGCCGCGAGTCCGACACCATTCTGCCGTGTGTTCATCTCGACCGACTGGGTGGGATCAAGGCCGCGGAAGCCAACTCCATTGGAGGGAAATCCGGCGCCCTCCGTTTCAGAAAAATTCGCTCCTGGCACACGCCCCAGAATTTGTCGCTCAATGTCCTGCGAAGTGTTGGCGCGGAGGCTATCCATCACGATCACCTCGGTTTTCTTTCCGGCATAGATCACATTCTGTTGCACGTCGTTCAAGCTCCCGATCACATGTAGCGGCTGAGTCGCTGTTACTCTGACAGCGCCCAAACGCGCCACTCCGCCCGGTGCCATTTTGATCTCGATTTCTGCCTGATCACCATCAGCGATAGTGATCTCTCGTACGACTTGCGGCCGGCCAATATCGCCCACGGCGAGTTGATAGTGCCCACTCGGAATGCCGTTCAACCTGAATCGGCCAGTCGTATCGGTGCGCGTCATAAAGCCGGTGCCGATAAGCGAAACCGGCAGGCTACCCAGTGGCTGTTCACCAGACCCTATCACGCGACCAGCGACTGCTCCCGACGACTTATGGGAAGATGCGTGAACGGTTTGTGCAGCGATCTGGCCGGACGGTGCGGCAGCGATAAAAAGAAAGACAGCGCCGACGAGGCGGCATATATAGCGACAGAACATCCGCGGATTGAAAGAGATGGGGAGAATTGGTCGGCAAGCATGGTCACGGGCCGATCCGTAATGCCGATAAGATTACTCCCCTTTCTCGGAACGTCAACTCCGGTGTCGAATTCCAATTCGCGCAGCCAACCTCCTACGAAGACTGGCGAGCGCGAGGTGAAAGCTGGTGCTGAGGAGGCTCGGGCGGAATCACACATTGCCATCACGTCGATTGAGACCGGTGTGGTGCTCGACAATCCCGAGGGATTCAAAAACAGTGATCAAAACAGGGGTCAATGGCTGGCTACCAATATGGTTCTGCCAAGTACCGGCAGATGGACTCCATATCGCCAGCCGAACCCGACATCAGGATATCGACGACGCTCTTCCCCGGAAAGCGCGGATGCTAGCTCTTCTTGCGGGCGGTATGGATGTGCAATCTCTTCTTGTGCAGTTGAGTGTGTAGTTCGCGCAGCTGGCGGCCTCACGGGTGCGCTGCTGCATTCCTTCGCCAACAACCGCGCGCTGTCCATCGCCTTTGGCATCATACTCATCTTCGTCGGCGTGAGCGAGCTGACGGGCCTCGCGCACTGCGCGGGATTCCCGAGCGTGTCTTCCGCAACATCGTCGCTACCGTCCTCCTCGCACTCGGTGCATACATGACGCTCAAAGGCGCATGACGAAGCAACTGCGGAGATGGGGAATGCGTGGTCGCGCAACTTGATCAGACAGGTGGCTTTGGTTGTATCCGGCGAACCTGCAGAACATTCTGCACCTGATCTCGATGAACCGATGCCGCGCTGGATCTCCGCTCACCCTCGACTATCAGATGTCCGACCATCCCCATCTCGGCATGCGGATCGCACTGGATGTAATAGCGCCCAGGCGGCAAGTTGACAGGAATGTCGAGCGTTGCGCCCACCTTCTCCAGCAACGGCGTGGTCTTCGGCAAAACGACATTTCGCGGATTGGAATCAGCCACGAAGTCCACGTCGTGCCGCCCAGCGCCGTTCACGAAATGAAGTGTGTCGCCAGAATGCGCCACGATCGTAGATGGACTGAAGCGCATCCCCGCGCTATCGCGCGTCATGAGGATCGTAATGATCCTGGCATCAATGTTTTGTGCAGCGGATGGCGTCCACGCCGACACCGCGGCAGCGATGGCAACAGTGACGACGAGTGGAATGGCAGATCGAGGCATGTGACTGTTCTCGGCAGATGTGAAAGGAGAAAACCGGAGTTCACCGGCGTGCAGCGCTATCGCCCTATGCGATAGGCGATCTTGAATAGCAGCGCGTTCACCGGACGCGCAGCGAGAAGTGCTCCGCCATCGCGTTGCAGGCTCAGCGTGCTGTCAGCCGCGGCATCCGACCGTGTCTGGGTCCACGCGAGATAGAGCGCCATGCCCGGCCGGTATTCCCAACGCAATACCGCAGTGCCGTGCAGCGATCGCATGGCCCCTGTCGGATCGCGAATGCTGAACGCCGTGCCGGAATTGCGCGTGGGGTAAACGCTGATCCAATCGCCGTCAGCACGATGCGCATGCTGCACCGAGTCGATGTCGCGGCCGTATATCAGACGCGTGCCGGTGCGTGCGCCAGCGAATTCGCCAAAGTCGCTATACGTACCGACAGTCACGAACGGCTGCAGATAGGCATCCAGCGACAACGTGCGTGTGATTGCGGTTGCAGCACGGAACTGGAGTGCCACCGTACGCTGGATCAGTGATGCGGTAACATACCGCTGCTTATCCCGTGCTTCTGGATCCGGCACGCTTGGAATGAACTGTGCTCCTACGTTCTGCCGTTCCGCACGAACGCCGGCGCTCAACGACGTGCCGTCCGTTGGGCGCAACGAGACGACCTGTGCAAGTCCGGCCGATCGGTTTCCGCTGCGATCGGACGACCACCACGCGGTATCGGCTACGGATACCTTGCGACGCGTGTCGCTCTCGACATCGAAGTCCACACTGTCGCCTGCACCCACAGCCACAGTCGGACCTCCGCGCAGCGCGCGATCATCGTAGTGGGCCAGCTGATGGATCGCGACTGCATCTGCCGTCCAGTATGATGGGGTGACAACCGACGCAGACACGTGGTACGCGCGCCCGGTACCGTCGCCGTCGAAATTCCTTCGCTCTTCCGCACCAGCGACCAGCTTTGCCGAATGGTACCACGAGCTCGGCACGGTGAAATTGCGGCCCACATTTGCGACGATCCACTGCGTTCCAGCGATCGGCACGAAACCGAGTTCGTTCACCTCGAAACCGGGACTTACAACCTCGCCGATCGCCTCCCAGGTCCATGCACCACCCTCTCTTGCAATTCGCGCCATTGAAGCGTAGCCATTCAGCTCCGTGCGTCCGGGATCATAGCGCGAATCGAACAACCCTTCCGTCAGGCGTCTGCCCGGTCGCTGCAAGTAGTGAACGCTCGATGTCTGAATGTGCTGGAGCGCAAGTGAATCTCCCGTAACCGATGACAACGCGGACGTGAAACCCGCACGGTACGTGTGGTTCTGCCACCAGCGCTCACCATCGATGCCGATGGTTGCGGCGCGCGACGGAAGCAATGCGCCGAGTGCGCCCAGACTTCGATCGGTCATGTTGCGACCTGTCAACGTGCCGATGACTCCCACAGCTCCAGCGCCCGACGTCGCGCGCTTTTCCGCACGCGCGATCAGGTATGTTGCGGGTGGCTCCACAGCTACGTTTTCGGCCTGACCGGACGAATCAATTACCGTTGCCGATTCGCGGTTGGTGCGCGCGGCAAGCGCACCTGCAGTCCAGCCATCGCGCGATTGAAATGTCATGCGCGCTGCACCAAGTATCTGCGTCGCGCTCGGCGCCTCGGTTACGAGTCCGGCGGGGTGCAGCGAAGGCGGATGCCCTATGCGGCGCGAATAGTAGAGATCGAGCGGACTCGAGTACGCACAGATTGCGCAGTCGATCGCGCCAAAGCCAAAGATTCCGGCGTCCTGCACGAAGAAGGGGCGCTTCTCCGGAAAGAACGTCTCCGATGCGGTGAGGTTGAGCACTGCAGGATCGACCTCCACCTGCCCGAAGTCGGGATTGAACGTCACAGTCCCGCTGGTGCTCGGTGCATGGAACAGAATGTCAGCGCCGGCCGTGTGCGCGGCCCGTGCTCCGTTGGTTGTTGCCTTGCCTCCGCCATTGGGAACTCGGGGCGCGACACCAACTGCGACGTATGGCGACGCCTCCAAGCTCAAGAGGCCTGACTCTGGCACCAGTCCAGTGAGATGCCCGAAGTAGGCCGGGCCGCCGGTCTCACGCTTGCTCCAGAAAGCCCACTGAGATGTCTCCTTGAGCCGGTCTTCGTAACGCCAGATCTGGAGCCCCCATGTCTGCGCGCCGGACCCTGCAAGACGGAGCTGGGAGAATGGGATGCGAATCTCCGCGGTCCAGCCGACGGAGTCGATGCTCGTTGCTGCCTCCCACACCGCGTTCCAGCCCGGATCGGGGTCGGCCCGCCCAAGAGCCAGCGCGTCGTACTGGACGCCCGACGGGTTGATGCGCAGCACGGTCCGACCGGCGTGGTCGTGATAAGTGTCAAGCACGAGCATCAGGTAGTCGCCGCCCGGCTGGTCATCCCGCCGCGCGAGGCGGGTCCGGACACCAGCCGCTCCTCCGCTGTCGAACATCCGCGCTCCGACGTACAGCGCATCGTCGTCATAGACAAAGCGAACCAGAGTGCTCTCCGCGGCGGGCTTGCCTTCATCGGGATCCTGCTGCCTGAAACCGGAGGCCGGCACCCCTCTGGCCCAATCAGGCTCGTCCAGGCGGCCGTCCAGACTGATGGTTCCTGTCCGCCGAACCGCCTTCACCTGCGGCGCGTTCGATCCGGGAGCGGCCTGCGCCATGGCGGAGCAGGGAGCAGCGGCCATCAGGACCAGAAGAATCAGGGATCGAAGCATGATGAAATAAATACATCATACGTATGATGTTTGCAATGGCGATGGAACTGGGTAATATCATCACCTCCTATTGCCCTGAGCGCCCATCATTCGTACTATGAATCCCTATGACCGAATCACTGACGCGCCCTTCCCGCCGGAGCCTGGTCGATCTCGTGATCGCCAGAATCCAGCAACAGATATCTCTGGGGGTGCTCGTGCCCGGTAAGCGCATTCCTACCGAGACCGAGCTGGGAGACGTCCTCGGAGTCAGTCGTACGACCATTCGCGAAGCCGTGGTCGTGCTCGCACACATGGGCCTGCTCGAAGTCCGGCAGGGCGACGGCACCTACGTCATGGCCACTGCACCCGGGCGCGAATCGCTGGACCAACGGTTGCGCCGTGCAGCCGCGCTCGAGGTCTATGAGGTGCGCAGGCCCCTCGAGATCGAGACCGCGCGCCTCGCGGCGGCCAGACGAACAGCAAGCGACGTGCGACGATTGCGCGAACTGCTCGCCGAACGTGACAAGCTTCGCACGGCGGGAAAATCAGAGCAGGCCGTCGACATCGACGTGGAGTTTCATCGGACGATCGCCGTTGCAAGCAGGAACGCCGTGCTTGCGGATGTCTACAACGCTTTCAGCATCGCTCTTCGAGAGACGCTCGTTCACGTCGCGCATGACAGCGTGGTCGGCGTTGACACGACGGATCTGCACTACGCGCTCGTAGATGCCATCGCGCGCGGTGACGAAGAGGGCGCGGGTGCGACAGCTGCGCGGTTGATCGAGATCGACGCCGAGAGCCTCCGGAGCGCACTCACACCGTAAGACCCATATCACCGCCAGCGTCATGCCTCGTAGTTATCGGCATGACGCGTCGCCACTTCCCCTGCTCGGATCCCCGCGCTCTGCGATCGACCAGCAGATTCCTGGCTCAGCGCTCCACTGTCGTCACCGTGACTCTCAATATCCGATCGAGCTTCGGGTATTCCCGATCCATGTACGCGTTCCCGCCCTCCAGGAGCGGACCTTGCTTGCCCTGCCGCAAACCGCCGCCGGATTTCTCACCGTAGCCTGAGTACAGGCTGTCGAGGACGTCCATTCCCTCGATCACCGTCCCCAGCATCGTGAACGGCTCGGCGTCGCTCCGCGGGTTGTCCCGGAGGTTGATGTAGATCTCCGTGTTGCGTGTCTTCGAATCGACCGGTCCAAACTGCGCGAACGCGAATGTGCCACGCACGTTGTGCGATCGGGGCGAATCGTTGGTGATCTGCTGGTCTTTCCACGCCGCGTTCACTGCAGGGTTTCCGTTGATTCCCCACTGCACGATGTAACCGGGCACGACGCGATGGAAGCGCGCGTCGTTGTAGTAGCCGAGCCGAGCGAGGTTGTAGAAACGGTCCGCGCCGATGGGACCCCACGCGCGCACCAGCTCGAGCACGAACACTCCCCTGGTCGTCTCGAAGCGTAGATGCGACCTGGCGGGCGCTGCGCGGCGCCACTCGGGATTGGTGGGATCGAGCAGGACGGCCGCGGAGCTGCGAGGCGTGTCGACACTGTTGACCGTGTTGTCGGCCGTGGTCCCACTGTTGGATGTACTCGTGGCACAGCCCACAGCTACGAACGTCGCGAGAACGAGCGGTGCAATAACGAATGAATGGCGGCTTGGCATCGTCATAATGTACGTGAGTCAATCTGGATTCTGTGAAACGACGAACGCAAAGGCCAGCTCCATCTTATAGCGATATGCGGTTCAACTTCCGACTAGAGGTACACACGTAGCACGACACCGCGCATTCCAGAGCGTCGCCGCGACCAGCGCGGTCGCGCCAACGCCGATCAGAACCTTGGCCGGCATCCCGTGTACACAAACCACACCGGCGACGAGGGACACCGCGCCAACGATAGCAAGCGGGAGCGGTCCGTAGGCCCGATGCGTTCGCGCGTCGGACCAGAATCCCCACATCGCGATCACGAGCGCCAGGCTCATGAAGGGAAGGAGAATCGCGTCGCTCCTCAGGAACCCGAGTCCAAGCGCTGCTAGCACGCTCAGAATAATCGGCGCGCCAGCGCAGCATAGAGCAGCGAGTACCGCACCGATCACTCCCGCGCTGTCGGCGACACGAAGCGTGCGGCTCACGATTGACGGCTGCGGCTGAGAGGAACCCGATCGGCGTTGCAGCAATCATTCATTCCCATCTGAATGGATGGGCACGGCACCGAGCCGTATGAGCAATAGACGCAGCAGTCACCCGACTTGGGGCGAAGCACCGTACCGCAGCTTGCGCATTCGTGGAAGAAGACGCACGCGTCGGTCGGCATCTGGAGTGTCTCCGCGTAAGAGCACTCGGGACAGGTCAATACCGACGTGGTCGAAAAGGCAGTCATCAGATAATGATACCATTGTCATCATACCCGCGCTTCCAGCCACGATCCCTATTCGATTAGTACCACGTGCGGTGACGCCGAGTTGTTGTGTCGGCCATGGAGCCTGTCACGGACGTGACCGGCATGGTGAACTTCACACCCTTTGCGACTAACCGATCGTGCTCAGCCTGCACGTCGCTAACCAGAAACTGGGCCGCCGGCCGGCTCTGGCCGCGCAGCGCTTCCTGATATGCCGTGCCGCCAGGGCTTGCATTGGACTCGAGCACGAGCTCCACACCGTCCGGATCCTCAGGTGAGGAGACCGTGAGCCAGCGGTAGTTCCGCTGCGAGAAATCCGCCTTCTTCTGAAAGCCGAGCTTGTCCGTGTAGAACTGCAACACCCTGTCCTGATCGTCGACGTACAGCGTAGTCCATTTGATGCGCATCGTCTTCTCCTTGTTCTGGGCTTGGGTCGCACAGACTTGTTTCCGAGCATCAGCCGTTCAAGCTCACGGGATCCTTGCGAGCATGTCGACGAGCTTCGTGCCCATCATCTTCCAGCCGAAGTGCGCGATCCAGTCGATGAGCGGCTTCATTCCGCGCGGCACTACACGGTAGTAGACACAACGCCCATCGCGCCGGCCGTTCACCAGACCGGCCTCCTTCAAGGCGGCAAGATGCTGCGAGACCGCCGGCTGCGAGATGTCGAAGCGCGCCGTGAGGCCCTTCACCGCCGCCTCTCCCCGCGTGAGCGATTCGAAGATCGCTCGGCGACTGGGATCCGCGAGCGCCTGGAAGATCATGTTCTCGAGTGCGGCCGCGTTCTGCATGGACAGCGGATAAGCGGATACTTATGGATTGTCAAGCACGAAGATCGGGCTACTGGGGAGTCGACAACGAGTTACGCGCCGTCGCAAAGCAAGCAGCGATCAAATTGCCTGGCAAATGATATGTTGAAGGCGACCCGGACGGCGTCCGAATATTGTGGGCGACATCCATCATCAGGGGAGCAGACGCATGAACGAGAACGGCGATCCCGAGTCACCCACAGCGCGCGGTATCGTCGTCTCCCGGATAATCGACGCGCCACGGGAGAAAGTGTTCCGAGCCTTCAGCGATCCGTCGCACCTTGCGCAGTGGTGGGGTCCGAATGGCTTCACCAATACCTTCAATGAGTTTGATCTGCGTCCCGGGGGAATGTGGCGTTTCGTCATGCATGGGCCGGACGGATCCAGCTACCCGATGGAGCATCTCTTCGTCGATGTAACTGCACCGGAGCGCGTCGTCTTCAAGCATCTGAACACGCAGCCATCTGACCACGAATTCGAGATGACCATCACCTTCGCGGCGCAAGGTTCAAAGACCGTGGTCGGCTGGCGTCAGCTCTTTGATTCGGCGGCAGAATGGCAGCGCATCGCCCGACTCGTTGTCCCGGCGACGGAACAGAATCTCGACCGCCTCGCTTCGGAGGTGCTGCGAGCGACACCAACCAATTCCGCCTGACGGACGCAAAGCCGAAAAAGAGCAACGGGCATCGAGTGCGCCCATATTAGTGCGCACTGGCTACACTATCCAGACGCGCAGCAGGCAGATGTCTCGCTATCCTGCCCATTCGGGCAGCATGATCTATGCTGATATAGTCATCATCGAATCCAACCCCGGAGATTGATCATGACCGCTCACGATTGCGTTGCTTCCAACGCGGACGAGCTAATCGAGGCAAGCAGGACATCGAGCGTCCGTCGCATCACCATACGTGGAAGCCTGGACAACGTCCCATCAGTGCGACTTTCTCCGGGTCAATCTTTGCTCGGAGAAAATGGTGGCGCCGATATCCGGTTCGTAGCCGGCACCGACGGCCTGCAACTCACCTCCGACAATGTCGTCCACGGAGTTCGCGTCGAAGTAACGCCTGGGCAGGAGCGAACGCCCGCAAGGCTACGGCGGCTACGTGATTCAGGGCGCTTTCACTCTCTGGAACATGCACGCCGAAGAAGACGTCGTGATCAGTGCCGACCTTGTCGGCCTCTCGGTCGGCCGGATAGGCGCTCCGGTGTTCGGTAGTGGAATCTTCGTGAGCGGAGGAGGCGATAACGGCGGTCGTCTTCTGGCATCGCGCCTCGAAACCGGCGCAGTGTACAGCGACGCAAGGATCCCGAAGGGAACGCCAGACCAGATCAGCGGTGGAGTCTTTACGGTCTATGGCAGTCGCGTCGATGTCGTGCGCAACCACGGCCCCGTGGTGACGTACGGAGTGAACGACATGGTGCTGGACAACTGGGGCTTCGTAGACCGGTGGACCGCAGAAGATAAAATCGCCTCGTACGGACCAAGCGGCATCGGCTTCGTGAATTTCGGAATAGTGAACGAGTTCAAGGCTCTCGCGCCAATCGAAACTTTCGGTCAGGGTTCACGCGGCTTCAACGTCTATACCGGCACTGTGCATCACGCCGAGTTCGATCGCATCGTCACGCATGCCGACGGTGCCATCGGGATTCAGATCAGCCAGCCAATCGGGCGCCTGGTCGTGCACCGCGGCATCGAGACATTTGGTGGAACTGGAGACTCGCTCGTCAAGGGAGTCATCGTATCTCTCGCGGCAATAGGATTGAGCGTTAAAGCAGGTGGATCAGCAAGAGAGATCGAAATCGACGGTGGCATCACGACGAACGGTAACGGCATCGCTCCACTCGAGCTGCTCGGAACTATCGACACACTAGGCGTGAGTGGCGGATTCAAGGCCGCCGGCGGCGCCAAGGGTTGACAACACACAGGAGACACTTCATGGAACGTAAATTCCGGATGCCGTGGTAGCGGCGGCCCAGGTGCGACTCTCAGCGACGGGACTCGTCGCTGAAGGCGATTCTGGTCCGCTGCTTCTGCTCGGATTCCTGGACTCGGTGCTACGTGGCGTTGGCCAGGTGATGCTGCAGAACAACAGCTATGCGGGCCTCCTGTTCCTGATCGGGATTTTCTACAACTCTGCGCTCTTTGGATTTGCGGTCCTGGTGGGAACAGTCGCGAGCACCGTGACAGCCATGCTCCTCGGTGTCAAACGCTCGAATGTGCGGGAAGGGCTGTTCGGTTTCAACGGCGCGCTCGTCGCCGTTGCGCTTCTCTATTTCCTTCAGCCCGATCTGCTGGCCTGGTGTTACGTGATAATCGCCTCCGCGTGCACGACGGTGGTGATGGCGGCACTGCTCAAGGTCCTCGACACGTGGAAGGTCCCCGCGCTCACGGCGCCGTTTGTATTCACGACACTATGCTTCGTTCTGGCGTGCGCACGCTTCGGCCGGCTGCATTCCACGCATCTGCTGCCAACGGCAGGGCTTCCAAAAGCGGCGACGGTCGAGGGGATCGTGACGATGTCGACGGTTGCGTACGGGCTCTTTAGCGGCGTTGCGCAGGTCTTCTTTCAGGCCAACGTCATTACCGGAGTCCTGTTCACGATCGGGCTTCTGATCAGTTCACGGGCAGCGTGCGTCGCAGCTTTATGTGGCTCTCTTATGGGACTGCTCGCAGCGTGGGGATTGGGCGCCGCCGAGCCCGCGATCCGCGCCGGCGCTTTCGGCTTCAACTCCGTCCTCACTGCGATCGCGCTTGGAAGCGTCTTCTTCGTGCGTGACGTAGCCTCGACCGTGTACACCGCTCTTGCCGTCGTCGTCACAGCGGTGGTGTTCGCGGCGGTGTCGGCCGCGCTGGAACCTATTGGGATACCAGCGTTGACTTCTCCATTCGTGATCGTAGTGTGGCTCTTTCTGCTCGCGAGTCCGTTGTTGCCGCGACTGCAGATCGCGCAGGGCAATGCATAATACTCGTCAGCCATGCCTGGCTTTGTCGACGATGCTGCCGCCCCGAACCAGGTGGTCAACGCGTCCACGAGCCCGCCATCGGATCGTTCCCCCACCCAGGCCACATATCCGTCGGGCCGGATCAACACCGCGGTCGGAGCCGGCACCACGCCGAGTGCTGGAAGTTCCCACGCACCATGGTATTCGGCGTCGATCGACTGTACTCGATCTGCCCATGGAGCAATATCAAGATCGCCACGCTCGCCGAAGTTGAGCAGCACCGGTCGAGCATGGTGCAGCAGCGTAAAGACCCGCAGCGGACCGTTGACGGTGACCAGGTCGAGATCGGGCATCCGGCGGCCCAGCAGCGGATGCCCCACCCCAAGATCGTAATGAATGTCCAGCCCGGACATT
>Ga0207667_10006214_pt1 | contig 14495 bp, 10 predicted proteins | sample KBSCornC52_FD_184301 | JGI IMG/M metagenome (GOLD analysis project Ga0207667, IMG submission 184301) | Corn rhizosphere microbial communities from Kellogg Biological Station, Michigan, USA - KBS Corn C5-2 (SPAdes) (version 2) | ecosystem: Host-associated > Plants > Roots > Rhizosphere > Soil ... | reverse complement strand
ACGCGCGTGGCTTTCGGAGCAACGAGCCAGAACTGCTCTTCGAACAGCCCACGGTAAGCCAAGCTCGGACTCGGCCGCTTCACCGTCGACACGACCGCGTCGAGCGCGCCCTCCTCCAATCGGTCGAGCAGCGCGGGAGAGCTACCGAGTTCGACCTGGAGCACGAGCTCCCGAGCGCGCGCCAGCGGCTCCAGGAGCCGCGCTTCGAAGAATTCGTGCGGGGCGCCGAGCCGCAGTGGGTTTTCGAGGTTCTCGGGCTCGAGCGCGGCACCTTCCAGTCGTTCGACCGCTTCGGCCACCTTCGAATACAGTGCGTGCCCGTGCTCTGTCAGCTCCATGCGCCGCGGCTTGCGTAAAAATAGGCGCTGGCCCAGCGCCGCTTCCAGCCCGGCCAGATGTTGGCTCACGGCTGGCTGCGTCAGCCCCAACGTGCGCGCCGCCGCCGACACCGTGCCGCTGCGGCACACGTGAACGAAGCTTCGGTACCACTCCAGATTTGTCATTAATTTACTTATGGCACATCCATAATCCTTCGCTTGGTCAGCCACGCGCCGTGGTCCCACACTCGCTGGCGGCAGAAAGAAGCTGCCCTTGAACCGAGTGAGGAAAAATGCCAAGAAAAAAGGTACTTATCGCAGTCACTAGCCACGGCCAATTGGGCAGCACCGGAAAGCCCACCGGCTATTACCTCTCGGAGGTGAGCCAGCCCTACTTCGAGCTTTCGGAGCGCGGCTTCTCCGTAGATTTCGTAAGCCCCCGCGGCGGCAAGCCACCGCTCGATCCCGGCAGCCAGACCAACGCCGACCCGGCCAGCGCGCGCATCGCTGCCACGCCGGAAATCATGCAACGCCTGAATGAGTCGCTGCCTCCCGCATCCGTTCACAGCGAAGATTACGCCGGTATGCTATTTTCCGGTGGCCACGGCACGATGTGGGACTTCGCCGAGGACGCGGGGCTGTCACGCCTGGCGCGCGAAATCTACGAGCGAGGCGGCGCGCTCGCAGCGGTGTGCCACGGTCCAGCCGCACTCGTGAACCTCACGCTGAGCGACGGCAGCTATTTGGTCCACGGCAAGCGCGTGGCCGCCTTCACCGAAGCCGAAGAGCGCGCCGTCAAGCTCGAGAGTGTGGTCCCGTTTCCGCTCGCCCAACGGCTCGTGGAACGCGGCGCCCTGCACGAATCGGCCGCTCCCTGGCAACCCAAGGTGGTCGTCGACGGCCGGTTGGTGACCGGGCAAAATCCTGCGTCCGCCCAGGGCGTCGGCCGCGCGTTGGTCGAAACGCTACTCGCGCTCGAGCGCGGTGACTTGGCCGAACTGCGAGCGCTCTTGAGCCGCGACCTCAGCATCGAGGTGCTCGAACCGTTCGATGAATAGAGCCAAGCTCTGGCTCGCTTCAATGCCTGCGAAACGCTCGCCCTCGTGAGTGCGGCTACCAACGCCGCACCCACCGCAGGCCAAAGGCATGCAGTGCGTCGAGCGTGCGCCCAGGTGGAGCGCGTCGATAAGTCACGCGATAAGTGGCGCGACAAGTCGCCCAGGCGTCAAACACGCACACGTCTCTGGCGCGTCGCGAAGGTTGACCTGGAACCTAGTTGACGCCGATGCTGAAGCCGGCCGAAGCCTTGGCTCCGCCGCCGGCTTTCGCGCCGGCGCTGGCAGACTTGTTCGTGGTCACGCTGACCTTGGGCGGTGTGACCTTGATGGCGGCGCTGGCACTTTTGGCAGCGTTGGCGTTCGCGTCGAGCTTGGCCTTCGCGCCCGCTGTAAGCTTAGCGTCGGCGTCGAGCTTCGCATTCGTATCGACATCGGCGTCGACCTTGGCCTTGAAGTTGGCGTTGGCCTTGGTGGCTGCTTTGAGGGACGCCACCGCTCCGACGAATGCCTTACCGGATGCGATGAGCGAGACGCGGATCGGCTCGATCGCCCAATTGACGTTGGCCTTGGCTTTGGCGACGTAGCTGAGGCTCGGGGGATCCCAGTCGAGCTTCAGGCGCGTGCCCGCGCCGGCGCCGACGTCGAGGTTCAATTCGAGGTCGGCGGCTGCGTGCGCCTTGCCAGAAGCGTCGTAGACGAAGGCACTGATTTCCGGCCCTTTCGCCACCAACTCGACCGAAAAATCGCCGACCGCGACGACTTGTCCGCCATGGCTGGCATCCACGCTGAGCGCGATATTCTCGAGTCGGCCGAGGCCGCCTCCCACACTGGCGTCGGCAACGAATTCGAAGGGCCCCGGTGCGAGCTCGACGCCGGCTCTCGCCTTGCCGACGAAGCAAGCGTGCGGGGGATCGAACGCCAAGTTGATTTCTTCACGCGCGCCGCCTTGGGCGCTCACGTTGACTTTGAACTTTGCGGCCACGTCGCCCTTCACCTCCGCGCCTGCGCGGTCGATGAAAGCGCGGACTTCGCCTTTCGGGCTGACGAACAGCTCCGCGCTGTATGCACCGGCTGCCAGCACGTTGCCACCGAATCGCGGCTCGGGCAGCACGACGGCGGCGTTGAGTTTGCAGGTCTGCACTTTGCCGCCCACTTCGAGGGCCACGTCGATCGGTCCCGGCACGAGCTCGACCCCGGCCTTGGCTCGACCTTCGAAGCGAGCTTTCGCCGGCACGAACGTCAACTCCAGCTTCTCGGTTGCGCCCCCTTTGGCTCGTACCAGCGCGCTGAGCTTGACGCCGGCGCTCACGAGCGCGCCGCTCGCATCGCTGATTAGGGCTTCGACCAAACCATTCTGGTGCGTCGCAAGCTCGACTGAAAAGTCGCCGGCGCTGGCCACGCTGCCGCCGATGCGCGGGAGAGCGAGCGCCCCCTTCGCGTGCATAGACGCGGCGACGGAATCTTTCACGCTCGCGCTGCCGCTCACCTGCGCGGAGGCGTCGATGCCGCCCTTGTCTTCGGAACTGCAAACCTTCGCAGAGCCGGCGACGAACAAAAGCAACGGAACAGCCAATAGACGCATCAGGCACCTCCTCAGTGCTCGCGAAGCCTAGAACGCCGCTGAGTTTGCAGCCACCGCGCGCTGACAGATGGCTGAGAAATCGGGTCGTGAGCGCGTGAAGCGCTTCGATTGGGCCCAGTGTTCGTCCTCGCCACCTGCGGCGGCCGACGCGGAGCGCGAAAACTGCAGACTCGGCGCGGCAACAGCGGCTAACAGGGCTGGACATTGCGGCAAGTTCTGCTCGAATGGGCGCCGTGGAAACCGACGCACGCGGGTGGCTCGCGCTGGCAAGCATGGGCTTTGTCGTTACCGGGTGTGTCGCCACTCCGGCGATGAACTACCCGGGAACGCAGGTCGCCTCCTCGCGCCTCGCGGCATTGCCGAGTGAAGGCGTGGTGTGGAACTACGACTTTTACGGGCAACGAACCGTCGATAGTGCGGCGGAACTCAAGGCCAAGCAGAACTTCGACGATTCGATCACCTACCGCGTGCGTCGCCACGGCGGCCGCAGTTTCTGGGCAGCGTCCGTCGTGGGGCTCGGGCACGCGCGAGCGTTTCGCAGTTGGGTCGTTGATACGCTGGCCGAGATCATGGAGGAGCGCCTCGCGGCCTCCAAACAGCAGCACGAGACCGTCGGAGATTTCCGATTCTCCCATAGCTTGGAGAGCTGGCGGTCGCCCCTCGACGCGGACTTCGTCTTGGTCACGCTGTTCCTCGATGGGCACAACACGGCGGGCCGCCTGCTTGCCGTTGGAGTCGGCAGCGGGCATTTAGCGGCTCAGCGCGCCATCGCGTGCGCGGTGCACTTGCGGAGCGCGCGCGTCGTCTGGTGCAACTTCGATCCCGCGGTGAACAGGGACCTCATGCAGCGCCGGGGTGCCCAGGAGGAAGTGGATCTGCTCCTCGGCGAAATGTTGAGCGAAGGCCAAATGGCACCGAACGAACCGCCTCCCGCCCGCTCCGACGCCGCGCGGCTCGCGCAAGCTGACGACGTTCCGCCGCCACCGCCGCCGCCGCCGCCCGTCCCCGCCCCCGACACGCCCGTCCCGGTTCACTTTCAACCCGGCCCAAGGCCGAGCAACGCAGCACCGCCTTAGAGAGGCGCAATGTGCTGGCCTTCGGCGTCGAATGCACCGTAGGCGAAGCCGTATCAGCTGCCAGCCGACGCGCTTTTGTTCTTCCGAGCCCGCGCGTCGAGCACGTCATTCGTGCCCGCGGGCGAACCGGGCGCCGTGACCTTGACCTAGCTGTCGGAGGCGCGCCGCACGGATCGCGCTTACGACGCGAAGGACTGGGCGAGCGTCAATTCGATCACGGAGCCATCCGCCGGCCGTCTCGGCGCTGGTAACGGGAGAAAAGGGGCTATCGCGGCCCAGATCGCAGAGCTGATCGCCGTGCTCAACGGTGGGCTGAACTTGGCGATCGCCAAAGGCGGTCCCGGCACCGGCAACGGGAGTAGTCGGTGTGCACGTACTCTGTGGTTTTGGATGCTTGGTCGCGAGCTGTCGGACTTTGATCGCATTTCGCGCAGGCTTGGCTCAACCGTGAAAACCAGACGTTCTGTTGATGGTCATCCAGTGAATGCGTGTCAGATTTGCACCGCGACACAAATGCTCGCTAAAGCGAGACTCGCATTACCCGCGCACGGATCGCATGCGCTGCTACTCTCGCATGCATGAGGCTCGATCCACACGGAGCGAGTGATCGCTTCACGCGTCACGCGGCGTGCAGGTTGCTACCTCGCGAGCACGAGTCAGTGGGCGCAGCGCGGCGGAGCCGCCGCAGCCGACGGACGAGGGAGTTCGAGCATGAGCCCGCGCAGGAAGAGCGGCGAAAGGAGCAGCCATGAAACCAGAGCCATTTCTGATCAACGTGGACCAAGCAGTGCTGGGCGATCTCGAGCAGAGGCTGCGCCGCACACACTGGACGAACGGCCCGCGCGACGACACGTGGGACTTCGGGACGAGCCCCGAATACCTGAGGGATTTTCTCAGGTATTGGCAGAATCAATTCGACTGGCGCAAAGCAGAGGCGTATCTCAATCAATTTTCGCAGTTCAAGGCCGAGCTCGCTGGTGCCCGGATCCATTTCATTCACGAGAAGGCGCACGGCCAAGCGCGCTTGCCGCTCTTGCTCCTGCATGGCTGGCCCGATTCATTCTATCGCTACTACAAGGTGATCCCGAGGCTCGTGGCGCCCGGCGCCATCGGTGGCGATCCACGGGACGCATTCGACGTCGTCGTACCGTCTCTCCCCGGCTTTGGCTTCACCGGCCCGGTGCGACACGGCTCGCCCAAACAACCGAACCGCCAGAGCGCCCAGCTGCTCTGGCAGCTGATGACCGACGTGCTCGGTTATCGAAAGTTCGCGGTCGCCGGCGGCGATGGTGGCGGCGCGTTGGCGCAGATCCTGGCGATAGAGCACCCGGAATCCGTCGTCGGAATTCACCTGACGGATCTCGGCTGGCACGTGACCAATGTCGATCCCAAAACGTGCTCGAAGGCGGAACAAAAGTATCTGGAGGGCGCCAAGAAGGCGTTCATGGCGGACGGCGCGTACGCCATGGTGCAGGCAACCACGCCGCACAGCCTCGCTCCCGCGTTGACGGATTCGCCCTCCGGCCTAGCCGCGTGGATCTTGGACCGCTTTCATTCTTGGTCCGACAGCGGCGGTGAGATCGAAAAGAGTTTCAGCAAGGACGAGCTGCTCACGAACATCATGATCTACTGGGTCACCGGCACCATCGGCTCTTCAATCGAAACGTATCGCGCCGATACACTGTCGCCCTCGCTCACCCCCAGCGATCATGTCGACGTACCCGTTGGGCTCGCGTTGTTTCCCAGGGACATGAGCGGGATCCCGCCGCGTGAGTTCGCCGAGCGCACCTTGAACGTGCAGCACTGGACCGAGATGCCACGGGGTAGTCACTTTCCCGCACTCGAGGAACCCGAGGCTTATGCCACAGACATAACGGCATTTTTCCGCAAGCTCGCCGCATAGTCGGCCGCAAGATCAAGGAGAGAGAAACATGTCCGTTGAACCCTTCGAAGTGAAGATTTCGGATGCTGTCCTCGCCGACCTCCGAGAGCGCTTGGCGAGCGCGCGCCTGCCCGAGGCAAAAGAAGGAGCGGGCTGGGACTCGGGAACGAGCCCCGAATTCTTACGGCGCTTGGTCCAGCACTGGCAAACCGGCTTCGATTGGCGCGCGCAGGAAGCCGCGATCAACCGCTTCTGCCATTTCCGCACGCCAGTCGGCGGACTCGAGATCCACTTCATTCACGAGCGAGGGCACGGCAGTGCGCCGCTGCCGCTCATCCTCACTCACGGTTACCCGGATTCCTTCCTGCGCTTCTCGAAATTGATCCCGCTTCTCACCGATCCTGGAGCGCACGGTGGCGATCCGTCCGATGCCTTCGACGTAGTGGTGCCAAGCTTGCCGGGCTTCGGTTTTTCGGCGCAGCCCGCTTCCGACGGCACGACGTTCCAAATCGGCGATCTCTGGCACGCTCTGATGACCAAAGCGCTCGGCTACGAGCGCTTTGGCGCACACGGTGGCGATTGGGGAAGTACGGTCACCGAGCACCTAGCCCGCAGTCACGCGGCGTCGGTGATCGGCATTCACCTCACGGACGTACCGTTTTGGCATACCTTCCAGAAACCATCTGATTTGAGTCTGGCAGAAGAAAAGCAGCTAGCCGCCAGCAATGATTTCATGACGAAGCAAGGCGCTTACGCGATGATCCAAGGCACGCGGCCGCTCACCCTCGCGCAAGGCCTGATGGATTCACCGGTGGGCCTCGCAGCGTGGCTCGTCGAAAAGTTCCAATCGCTGAGCGACTGCAACGGCGACGTGGAAACACGCTTTAGCTTGGATGAATTGCTCACGAACATCATGGTCTACTGGACCACTGGCACCATCGGCTCCGCGTTCCTGCCGTACTACGATTTCACGCAGGCCGGAGCCATGCGTTGGATCCTCGAGACGGCCAAAGGTTGGATTGGTCACTCGCACGTGCCGACGGGCATCGCCCTCTTCGCGAAAGACAGCACGCACGCGCCACGCGAGTGGGCAGAGCGCTTCTTCAACGTCCAGCGCTACACGGAGCTCCCGCGCGGCGGTCACTTCGGCGCGTTCGAAGAGCCCGAGCTCCTCGCCGAGGACCTACGCGCGTTCTTCCGGCCTCTGCGTGCGGGCGAAAGTGCAAGGAGCCCGTCCTAGAGCACGGTGACGTCGATGCGCGAGCCGGCATTCTCGAAGAAAGTGGCCAGCGCGGCGTGCAGGCGACGTGAGACGTACTAGCCCAGGAGCGCCGAATCGTGTCGAACCGAGCGTCGGCGAACGGTGCTGGTCGCCTTGTGAATGCTGCGCAGCTCGGCCTCGCTCGGCTGGAGCAGCGCGGTGATCATGCGGTCGAAGTAAGGGCTCGCGATCTGCGCCGCGAGCCGGCCGAACTCGGGCTCGCCGATGCCTCAACCCCGCCGTGCTTTGGATGCGTGGCGCGCCACGCTTCCAGCGCGTGCTAACGTGCCGCATGCGAACTTTGGGTTGGGTGCCGATCGGAACCATTTTATTGGGCTGGGCGTGCAGTAGCTCCGACGTGCACGAGCCAGGGAGTGTGGCTGGCGCAAGCGGGGTCGGGCAAGGCGGCGGGCACGCCGCGGGCGGGGCGGAAGCGGGTGACTCCGGCAGCGCAGCCGGCGGAGTTGCGGGCTGGGGCGAGGCGGGCGAGGCGGAAGCAGGTGACTCCGGCAGCACAACCGGCGGAGTCGCGGGCTCGAGTGAGGCGGGCACGGCGGGCGTGGGCGGTGAAGGTGGCGAGTTGCAGAACGACCCGCTCGGTGACGGCGGAGCCAGCTCCGACGGCATCCCGTTCAAGCTCGTCGGTAGCTGGGGCTATAGTTACAGCGAGTATTCCGATGAGGTGACGGGGCATGGCGTGCTGAAAGCCCAAGCCGATGGCGAGGGCTCCTTCGAGATGTGGACCGACGTGATCGCCGGCTCACCCCCGCACGACAACGTGAGCGGCGGCGCTTGGGTTGGCACCATCGCAGTCGATACCGCGAATAGCACCATCACCTTGCACGCCACCGAGTACACGCCACTAGATGGCTCCGCGCAAACATCGACCGACGTGCTCGTTTTCGACTACCGCTATTTAGCGCAGTCGGACACTCTCATTCTCAGCGCGAATTCGGGAGTCTCCCTGTGTGTTTTCAGCTGTGAAGGCCCTGAAAAATCGGGTGGTCCCGGCCGAGTATGCGAGCACACGCTGTGACCGCGGCAATCGCGGCCCAAAGCGGGTTGTCATGCGGCTCTCGCATCGACCAAGGCCCACGCGGCGTTTTGTGACTTCGCCCGTTATCAGGAAATGGCCGACTGCATCGATCTAGCCATGCCGACGCCATGGGCGTACCAGGGCTCAGCCGCGCTTGCTTCCGAGCTCGATCGCGCCGATGACGAGCTCATGACCATGCCTCCGCGCGCTTGGGTGATCGGCGCGCGAGGCGCTCGGAAGTGAGCGCCGAGCCAGCGAAAGCCTGCCTCGATTGTGGCACCTGTTGTTTCTCGCTGCTCGATAGCTACGCACGCGTGCTCGGTGCCGATCACGCACGGCTCGCCGGTCGCGCCGGGGAGCTCACCGTTTTCATTGGCAATCGTTGTTACATGAAAATGCACGACGGCCATTGCGGCGCTTTGGTGCTCGAGGTGCTGAGCGGTCAATTCGTGTGTGGCGTCTACGAACAGCGCCCGGACGTGTGCCGGGAGCTCGAACGCGGCTCGCCTGCGTGCGACGGTGAGCGACAAGAAAAAAGCGAGCGCCCCGCGCAACTCATGCAGCTGCTGAGACCGCGCACGGAGCGCTGAACACCGCTAGGCGGCCCCGGTGAGGCGCCCTTTCGGCGCTCGACGCGCAGCCTCTCGTCGGTGTGCTCGCGCTCCGAATTGCGCGCGTCGCGTCGCCGCCATGACGCATCGCACCACCTAGCCTCCGGCGGCTTAGGCTCGGTCGATGATCGCGGTCGAGGGCGCCCGGATGGCGAGGCGCAACGAAGGCACCTACCGCTGCGTAACTGAGGCGTAACGAAGCCAGCCGGGTGCACCGGCCGCGAGGCGGCCGACTTAGTCGTTGGCTCACCGAGACGAAGAGTACGTCTTCTGCGGAGCGTACTGCTTGAAGGAGTTTCAGCGCGACCCAGCCAAGTATCTCGCTCCCGACTATCGCCCCTCGATGTTGCGACTGTTCGTGAAGTTCGTCGGCGATCGGGTGCGGTCACTCGTCTCGTGATGTCGAATCCAGCGCTGGCAAAAAGTAGCTGACTCGGGGGCTTTGATCTCGAGCTGTGCCTTTCTTCGGGCTCTCTGCCCGAGACTCGAAGCATGAGTGTCGTTCCGCGGCAAGAAAATAGCCGGAGCGGCACTTCACGCGCCGCTCCGGTGTGTTCGTGGCTCTATCAGCTGGTTCGGTTTACTTTGCGCACTTGCCGTTCGAAGCGCAGTGCAAGGTCTTGTAGAATACGGCATCGCAGCCGCCGAGGTTCGTTTGCGGCAAGTCCGTGCAGCAAGTCTCGTCCGGTTCGTCGCAGTTGGTCGCGCGGTGCGAGGGCGAGTCGTTGGGGTTCGACATGCAAGTCGAGTTCAGCGGGCTGCACGTCAAATCCTTCGCGATCGAGCCGCAGCAACTGCCCTGACCGGTGCAGCCTTGCCCCTCGGCGAAGCAACTAGCACCGCCGCTATTGAAGGGGAGCTCGCAAGTGGCTCGCCACGGATCACAGGTCAGCCCGACCCCGCACGTTGCACCCGAGCAACAATCTTCACCCTTGAAGCCGCAGTGTGGAGGAGGGGCCGGCGCCACGCAGAAATTGCGCTTGTTGCAAATGCCATTGCCCTGGCACTTGCTCGCGCTGGCGCCGGTGAGGCTGTCGTCGCAGCACGGTTGGTTCACGCCGCCGCACGCTTGGCACGTGTTGTTGGCGTTACACAGCGAGTTGGCGTCGCAAGCATACTGATTGCTGTTGTCGACAGGGCAGCAGGCTTTGCCGGCCGTGCCGCAGGGAGCACATTTGTTCGAGCCATCGCATTGGGCTTGGTAGCTGCATTCATCACCGATCGTGCAACAGGCTGCGCCAACGCTTTGACCGCACGCTCCAGCAACGGACTGGAAGGCCACTGAGTGCAGCACTTTGCCGGCGGTGCGCGCGCTGGCGACGATCTTGTAGTGACCGAGCGGCATGTCATTGGCGTAGAAGTAGACGACGGGTGGCGTGCATTTCACGACTGGCTTGAACGGGGTCTTGGAGATCGGGCCAAACAAGCCCGGATCTTTGGGGACCACGACGAGCGGGCCGTTGACCGGAGCCCGCTCGATGTCACTCGCGATGTCATCGCCCGGCAGGTCACCGGTCGCTCCCTTGGAAATGACGGGCTGCCAGGTGCCGTCGTCTGCGTAGCGCAAGAGGTATGCTCCCACGGTCGCCGACGTGCAGTCTTCGTTCGAGAGCGGCTCGTCGCCCCAGCTCACCTTGGTGTAGCCGCCGACGATGTACTTGCGGTCGTAGTTGTCGATCTCGACGACCTTGCCCTTGTAGCAATCCGAATAGGTGGACTCGGAGACGTAGCGAGTAGCAAAACCGCCCTTCACTGTCTTCGAAGCGTCCGCGGACCCACAGCTAAAGCCAATCGCTTCCTCGGTGCTGCCCACCGCCTCCGGCGAATGCTCGTCGTCGGCGCTGCCTACGCCTCCAGCGCTGCACGCCCCAAAGCTCAAGGCCCCCGCGACCACGAGAACCAACCCACTCACGCGTGCACTCAGACTCATTCTATCCTCCACGAAGGCGAGCACCCTGCCCGCCGCTGGTGCCGCCATGTGCAATGGGCATACCAGCGTATTCCGGACCGGAATTCAGAGGGTCCGGCGATGAAGCGCGCGCACCGCAGATCGCTGGACATGTCCGGTCGGCTTTCCCGAATGTCCGGTCGGCTGCGAGCACGCACCGCCGAACCACGACGCTCAGCGCAAGGAGTAACCAATCTGCCTGCCCCGACTGAAACGAAGACAGACATGAAAAAGAAGGCCCCGGCGCCCGACCGGGGATTTCTGTTTTGTGGGATTGGGTTGATGGTCACGCGGCGCCTCGCGTGACGGCCCAGCCTTCGGCGGCGCGCGGCGGCCCGCCGCTCAGAGCGCGCAGCGCACGAGCGTGACCGCGGCCTCGATAATCTTTCCCGATGAGCGCGGCATCCAGCCGGAGCAACCGGTAGCCGGCGCGAGCTAGCACCGCGTCGACGGCGCCATCAAGTCGATAAACCCGGCGCAAAATGGCGATTTACCCCACCGTCGCTCGAGTAGCGACAGCGCTCAGCCCTTTAGAGGAACCTCGCCGTCGCGAGAACTTTCTTGACCTGTGGCGGCGCTCCTCTCGATTTATTGGACGCTTTCTCCAGGCGGGCACTAGAAGCAGTCGTCTGGTCGCGATGCACCAATTTTCTTTCCTACGAACAAGACCTTCGGAGGTCGACACGTGATCACACTAGCTCGAAGGTCGGGATGGTTTGCGCTCGTGCTCTTGCCGATGGGGCTCCTGCTCTTGCTCTTGCTCAGCATCCAAAACCTTGCGCTGACTCAGCAGCTGTTCGTCAACACGACGTACTACTTCCTGATGGTCACGCTGCTCTGCTGGGCGGGGACGTACCTGCATGCCGCTCGCGATCTTCAGCGGCAGGCCGTCGTCGCCTGGGTGAAGGACAATTGGGCCGGCCTCGTGATTGCGTTTGCCGTGACGGTGATTACGGCGCTCGCCGTGGAGCCTGCCCTGCGGATGCTGTCCGATGAAGCAAACCTGGCCGGAACCGCCAAGAACTTGTTCGCGTCGAAGACGGCGACCTTCACCGTCTCCGGCAAATACTATTACGACAGCTTTTGGGACGTCGATGTCGCGATCGACCGCCGACCAACGCTGTTTCCCTTCCTGATCAGCTTGGTCCACTCCGCCCTCGGCTATTCGTACAAGAACGTCTTTCTTTTCAACCTGCTCGTGTTGCCGCCCTTCTTGCTCGTCGCGTACCGGCTGGCCAAGTCGCTCGGCGGAGAGACGTTCGCGATTGTTGCGGCGCTTTTGCTGGCTGCTCACCCTGCCACACTGCTCGCTGTTCGCTCGGGGGGGTTCGATTTTTTCGCGCTCTTCTTCGCCCTGCTCACCATCAAGAGCCTGCTCGATTACGTTCGCGAGCGCTCACCCGCGAAGCTCGCGGTGCTGTGGATGAACCTGTGCATGTTCGCCGAGATCCGTTACGAGACGGCCCTGTTCATCGTGCCGATCTTGGCGCTGCTGCTCGTGTTCAAGATGCTCAGCTGGCGCACGCTTGGCCCCTACGCCTTCGTCTATGCCGCCACGCCCGCCTACTTCTTGCCACGCATTTGGCAGGCGCTCCTACGCGGAAACATTCCCGAACAGGATCCCGGCACCGTCACCTTTAGCCTCGACAACTTCCTCAACAACGCTCACGAGTACTTTCAGCCAATCCTATCGCCCACTGAGTCGTTCCCCGCCCATTCGGCCCTACTGATCGGCCTGGGCGTCGTCGGTTGCCTGCTGTGGCTACGCTGGCTCGCGGGCCGCGTCCGCATCGGCGACTGGCAAGCTCCGCACTTGAGATTCGCGATCTTCGTCACGGCTTGGCTGCTGCTCCAGGCCGCTATCTCCTTCACGTACGTGTGGGGACGCGCGCAGCATCCGTCCGCTGCCCGGCTCGTGATTGCGTTCGACACCTTTTTTTCGTTCGCCGCAGCCTGGGTCCTGACCTCTGCTCTCGCGCGTTTTCGAGCCTTCGTCCCGATCTTGTTGGCCGCGGCCGTACTGGCGTTTCAGCTGCCGGTGGCCGCACAACATCGAATGCTCAATCGGCTCACGCAGACCCGCGAGAGCAGAGCCACCTGGAAATTTTTCGAACGCCTGGGGGAGAAGCGTATCCTGATCGTCACCGACCGACCCAATCACTTCACGATCATGGACTACGGCGCGATGAACTTCGAGAGCGCGCGTCGCGATCCGTACCTGCTGACGGCCTTCGAGCGCCATCTGTTTTACGATATTTACGTCATCCAGCAGATCAAGCTGTCGACGAACGAAATACTACCTGGCTATGAAATTTGGCCGAATCGCAAGCTCGACACCGTGCTTGAATTCCAGAATGACGCGGACGTACTGGTGCGGATCTCGCGCTTGGCGCGCTAGCCATTCAGAACTCATAGAGTTTGAACGGTCCTGTTTGTAACACGGGCGCCTCCGCGATCTCGGAAGGCCAAGCCAGCCTGTCACCAGGTTCCAACAAGAACCAGTGGAAGCCGAGGGCACGCGCCGTGGCCCGGATGGCTTGGGGCTGCCGCAGCCCCATGAATCGCTCGATGGCTGCGCTGCGCTCCTCGATCAACTCTGCGCGAAAGGGCATGCGCGTCATGGTGTGGGCGACGAACGTCTTGCGCTCTGACAGCGCAGCGATGACGTAGATCCGGTCGAACTGCGAGTCCTGGAATACGTCGTCGGGGCCCCCGTGGTCGCGCATGTAGTCTGCAGCGCGCAGCAATGAGCTCGGAACACGGACCGGCGACATCTGGGGCATCGCCTCGAGTTGCTGGACACCCGCTCCGAGACGAGCCGGCACGGCCAGCAGCAGCACGGCGCAGCCGACGATGACAGGGCGGGCCAAGTTAGCTAGCCGACGTGACTCCACGAGCGTCAAACCCAGGGCGCCGCCGATCCAAGTCACCACGAAGAAATAGACGATGATGATCGGACGATGAGACAGCTCGTCGGGCGTACTGCTCGCAAAATCGAGCGCGAGACCGAAGAACATCAGCAAAAAGTTGGCGCCGAGCAGCAGCGGAAAGATGACGTAGAGCAGCGAGCTGCGTTTGCGCAGGCGAACGACCAGGATCGCCAGCAGCGGCAACAAAAGGCCGAGCGCGGCGAACAAGACGTAGGGAATGCCGAACAGTAAGTTTGCCATCGGCGAGAACTCGGAGCCCATGTGCCGAACGAAGTAATCATGAAGCGCCCCCGGCCTGGCGAACGTCAGGACTAGGTGCAGAATCTCCCCGACGCTCGAGCCGTCGAAAACAATCAGCGGCACGCCCGGCACGCGCTGCCCCAACTTGAGGGCCGCCACGTACCCGGCGAACGCGCCAACAACCCACAAGGCTCGCTTGCGGACGCTAGTCTGCGCGCGGAAGAAAATCGCGGGAACGAGTAGGAGCAAGAGCGCGCTGGCGACGACGTAGTGCACCTTGTAGAGCAAGACGACCGCCGAAAGCGACCAGCCGGCGAATAGCTGCAGCCGACTACCGCGCATACACCCCTGAATGACGAAGAGCCACGCCACGACCAGAAGAGCCAACCCGTAGCTCGCGCTGGGCGAAATCTGCGTCAGCCAGTGATACGACATGAAGGTGTTCTGCATGCCTTGCTGTGCGCCGTCCGGCAGCACGAGCAGCGCGGCGGCGGCGGTGAGCCCGGGCCAGGCGCCCCACCACGAACCAAAGAAAGCGGCAGCTGAAAGCCCGC
>Ga0207667_10006207_pt1 | contig 14508 bp, 9 predicted proteins | sample KBSCornC52_FD_184301 | JGI IMG/M metagenome (GOLD analysis project Ga0207667, IMG submission 184301) | Corn rhizosphere microbial communities from Kellogg Biological Station, Michigan, USA - KBS Corn C5-2 (SPAdes) (version 2) | ecosystem: Host-associated > Plants > Roots > Rhizosphere > Soil ... | reverse complement strand
GTCGGCTGGCAGGTGCTTGCTGAACGCCCGTTTTGTCGTCTGGCCGATACCGGGCTGGCGACTGTGTTCATCGAAGATGAGCGGTCACGCGGCAGTTCGGACGCGGACCTGAATCGGGGAGACTTACGGCCTGGCGACAACCAGGCGATGGGGATTGACGTGCAATGCTGCACTCCCTGCCGTTCCACTGCTTTCACTACAGGGAGGAGCAAAATTGGAAACACACAAAGGACGCCGGCTCGTGATGCCGGCGCTGCTGGCCCTGGCCGGCATCGGAATCGTTGGGCCGCGCGACGGATTTGACAATGGTAAGCGAGACGCGGCTGTTGAGCGGCAGTCCGTGGTCGCGCTGGCGAGGGACTATCTCGGAAGGATGGGCGCGTTCGACCGGGCCGTAAACATATCTGTCGAGCGGCAGACGGCACGGCGGCCAGGCGCCGTGGACCGACCTCTCTGGGCGGTTCAGTGCGAGGACCTCGGCGGCCGCTCGATCGCCTACATGGTTATCGACGCTGCGACCGATTGCCTCGTGGTGGCGAGCTGCCGTATCAGACCATCGGCGCATCCGAGGGGACCGGCAATGAATCGGGGGGACGCGGTCGCGGTGGCGGCGCGTGCGGTTCGCCGGTGCACTGAGGTACGGCATGCGGAGCGTCTGCGCGTCGTCGAGCAGCCGGAGTTGTCGGAGGGCGTCTGGGCGGTGGAGCTCCGGAGCCGGTCGCAGATTACGTCGGTCTGCGTGGACGGGCGGACCGCCGAGGTGTTCTCGCTCTCGACCCGGCAATCGCCTCGGCCACTATCGTGGAGGACCGCCCGGCTCCAGCCGCGACCCTGCGCTGCCCAGTCCACGGTGTCGAAAAGTCGGCCCGGTGGAGAGCGAGTGAATCGCGCTCCACCGGGCCGAATCATGTGACTGAATTACTTCGTCACGGTCACGATCTGCGACGCTCCGCAGTTGCCTGCTGCGTCGTAGCCCTTCGATTGCAGCGTGTGGGTGCCCCTGGCCCACTTCCGGGTGTTCATGCTGAACGACCACGGATTGGAGCTGTCGGTGGACATGAGCTTGCCGTCCACCCAGAGCTCGACCTTCGTCACGCCGACGTTGTCGGTGGCGGAGACGGACACCGAGAGGCTGTTGCCGACGGTGATGGTGGCTGCCGGCGTCACGATGCTCACCGATGGCGCGCTCGTGTCGGCGATGTTGCTCACGTTGACGTTCATCGTGGCGGACGACATGTTGTTCGCCGCGTCGTATGCCTTCACCATCAGCGTGTGCGCGCCGTTGGCGACCGAGGAGGTGTTCCACGATACGCTGTAGGGCGACGAGGTGTCGGACGCGACGAGGCTGCCGTCCACGTAGAAGCTGACTGAGGTGACGCCCACGTTGTCAGTCGCGTTGGCCGAGAGGGAGACGGTCCCGCTCACGGTCGCGCCGCCGGCGGGCGACGAGAAGCTGACGCTCGGCGGAGTGGTGTCGCCGGCGGGAGCTCCGGTTGTCGCAGTCGCCATTGCGACGGCTTTGGACGCGTTCACCCGGCCCCATCCGTACTGGTTGTCCCAGCCGGCCGCGCCGAGGTCATCCGCCGACTTCTTCAGGATGTCCTGCGCCTGCGCGCCGGTGAGCCCCGGGTTGGCTGAGAGCACCAGCGCCGCCGTGCCTGCCACGATGGGCGCTGAGAAGCTCGTGCCGGACCAGTAGCCGTATCCGCCGCCGTTGCAGGTGGTGAGGATGGAGTCGCCGGGGGCCGCGAGGTCGATGTTGTTGCCGTAGTTGGACCACGAGCAGATTCCGTCCGCGGAGTTGGTCGCCGAGACGGTGAGCGCGTAGGGGTTGTCGGCGGCGGTGTTGTTGAGGCTGCTGTTGCCGGCCGAGATGGCGACCACGCCGCCTTTGTTCTGGAAGTACTGCGCGGCGCTCTGGACCGTGGAGCTCTCGCTCATCTGGTAGCTGATGTTGGCAACGCGCGCGCCGTGGTCCGCCGCCCAGGTGAGGGCGCTGGAGACGGTGGAGTAGTAGCCGTAGCCGCTGGTATCGGAGATGCGGCAGGGCATGATTTTGCAGTTGCCGGCCACGCCGGACACCCCGATGCCATTGTTGACGGCCGCCGCCGCCGTGCCCGCGGTCGCCGTGCCATGGCCGAACACGTCGTGTGTGTCGGAGGTGTTGTCATAGAAGTTCCATCCGGCGACATAGTTGGCTTTCAGGTCCGGATGGGTGGGGTCGCAGCCCGTGTCGAGAATCGCGACGATAATGGTCGCGGACCCGGCGGTGGTGTTCCACGCGGTGGGAGCGGCGATCTTCTGGAGGTGCCACTCGCTTGCGAAGGAGGGGTCATTCGGCACGGCGTCGGGCTTGCGGCGCTGATCGAGCTCGGTGAAGGCGACCTCTCCGCGCTTCGCGAGCGCGGCGGCGATGGCCGATTCGTTCGCGTTGGCGGAGAGCTTCAGCACTTTGACGCCGGTGTGGGGAATCTCGCCGAGGATCTGCGCGTTCGCCGAGGAGACGGCTGTGCGGACCTGCTCCGCGGTGGCCGTCGGCTTGAACTGAACGAGCACCCTGCCCGGGGCGTGTTCGGACTGGGCGGTTGCGGGGAGCGCGGCCACGCCGACGGCCCCGCCGAGAGCGAGGACGAGACCGGCGCGGGCCAACTGCTCTATATGGATCATGGTACTCAGCTCCTTAGTGGAATCGCGGCTGGGTCGCGGGGTGCGTGGTATTGGGTGTCGGGTGTAGGGTGTTGGGCCTCTTAACATCCAAGACCTGACACCTGACACCTGAGAGCGGATACCACGCACCCACAGACCCACCTATCCAACTATTCCATTCAGGATTCGGAGCGGAGGCTGACGGTATTGCGGGTTTCAGGAGCACATGCAACGAGGACATGAACCACGGGGGACACGGGGAGCACGGGGAGATTCTTTGACGGGATTTACAGGATTGACAGGATAACGGCAGGAGTGGGAATCACCGCCCGCTTCGCTGGAGACGCAGAGAGCGCGGAGAGTGACGGAATCCGGGCATGGATGTGGGATTCCAGCTTATACGACGTTCCGCGGGAGGTTCGGGCGGCCAATGAATCGGGCGCATTTGTCCTTTGGTGCGTCGAGTTGTCAGGGTGCGGTGCGGTCACGCGCTTCCGCTGGATCATTGCCAGTTTAGCCCTTGCGGGTGGTTACGCGTCCGATATTATCGTGTGCTCGGAAAACGGTTGACGATCCGGATTGGGTACCGGGACGGCGCTCTTGTAAGCCGGTGGGACTTGTCTTGTACGCCTGTACGGGCGAATAAACCGCCAACGATGGTTCGTGCCATTGCAGGAAGTTCGTGCGGCGGTTTATTCGCCCCTACTCCCGCCAACGAAGGTTCGTGCCATTGCAGGAAGTTCGTGCGGCGGCTTATTCGCCCCTACACCCGCTCTGTTCTTGTACGCCCGGCCGTAGCCGTTTAGGACTGTGATTGTAAGCCAGCAGGCGGCGCGGGGCCGTCTGACGCATGAGGGAGATCGGCTTCCGGTTTTTGGCCAGGAAGCGAGCGCCCTCATATATATAGGCTGCAAAAACGGGCGTTTTACTACACCGGGCGTGAAAATAGTTCGGTGTATTTTCGTCTGTGCGTATAGGGAGCGAAGCGGGCATTCCGCCACGGTGAGAGGGGAGGGGGGAAGGGAGGACGTGGAACGGGCCTCGCCGGGGGGCGGTCCGCCAGTCGTCCTCGCGGCCGAGCGGGACGCGAATCAGGTTTCCGAAGGGCTATTGATTCAGATTGCCCCTGGCGCCTCTCGTCCGCCTCTGGTTCCCGGCCGCAATCGCGAATCGAGCAGCCCCGCCGTCATCCCGTCCCCGGCCGTCATCCTCCACTCCCACACTCCCACACTCCCCGGCGGATCTCCAACTTTTGATGGATGCGGGAGGCGGGCCGGCGCGCTATTCTACAGGTAGAGACCGGCCGCAGGGCTGTCAATCCGTCGATCTACTGGTTTGTGCCGGTAGGATTGCGGGAATTTAAGTGAATCTTAAGCGAATAATCGTTGCACTTGCCCCCAATCCCCGGTATCTTACGGGTGTATTGATCGCATAGCAAAAGGATACGTGGCAGCCGCTCTCTTCAGCCGACCGCGTTCCGACCAACCCCATTGGCAGCCGCGCCGCCCGCACAGCGCGATTTAGCTTCACCCAGACCCTTACCCGACCCGCACTACCTAACCGAATACCGATCTTCCGGCACTACCGGGCCGCGCTGCGTCTGCCGCGCCGCCCGTCAGGTCCAATGTCTTGCGTCCCCGAGCCGATGCGCACCGGCAGGGGCGGAAAGGAGGGTTGCAGAAGGGCGCGGACAGCCGCCAGGTCTGCGTATGTCCGCGATAACCACGACCGTTTTAGTCCCTCGTGCCCCGCTTCACGCCGGGCACGGCAACCAACCCAGTTTCATCTCAGTTGTTTCACTTCTCGAAGGAGAACATGATGAGCTCGAAGTTCCTAAGACTGCTCGCGGCTGGCTTTTCTGCCGTGCTGCTCATGGCGGCGCTTGGCAGCGCGAAGGCACAGTGCAAGGGCAATTACAACGGTGCCATTTTCACGACCTTGGGTGACGGGACCACCGTTAACGGTAACAACTTCACCGACAAATGCCTCGTCTATCTGAATGGCGGGCCACAGAACCTCAACTCCAAAGGCCTCCCCAACGGCGAATATTACTTCCAGGTAACGGACCCGAGCGGTGGTACTCTTTTGTCGTCGGACGCGATCTCGTTGCGCGAGGTCACTGTCACTAACGGCGCGATTTCTGGAGCCGGCGGCGCCGGAAATCACCCGAGCGGTACAGCGAACGCCGCAAACGGTTCCACGCCTGTGCTCCTCTGCCCGATGGCCGACACGCCCAACGCTGGCGGCGTCTACAAGGTGTGGCTTACGCCGGTTGGTTGCTACACCGACGGCAGCGGAACCTTCGGCTTTACCGACTCGAATAGCAAGACCGATAACTTCAGAGTCCAGAGTGCGAACCCGCCTCCGCCGTCCGGCTGCCAGATCAATGTCGCCGACTACACGACTTGTGTAAATGCCGCGACGATCCTCGGAAGCTCTTTGCCGACGCCGACAGTAACGAACTGTACGGACACAGCTGTTGCTATTCTAACCAAGACGCCGAGCGTCAGCGGAACCCCTATCGATCCTGCGATCTACGTGTTCCCGATCGGACAGACAGTAGTCGACTGGAACGTAGTGTTGACCAACGGTGAGAGTGGAACCGTCAGCCAGTTTGTGACGCTCAACCAAAATCCGGACTGCACCATAACGTTCGACCCGGCATCTGCGTCACTCTGCGTACCCGCCGGCGACAACCTGCAATACGCCTGGACCGGGCCGATCACCGGCAGCACGACCGGCTCCTGTGCGACAGTCGCCGGGTTCGGTACATTTGGTGTGACGGTCACGAACTCGGCGACGGGTTGCTTCTGCACCAACTCGTTCTGCATCAAGCCGACTACGGGCGGTGGCTTGACGTTGGGCTTCTGGTCCAACAAGAACGGCATAGCGCTCGAGACATCCGCGGATCTCACGTTCCTTACAGGTCTCTGCCTGCGGAAAGCCGACGGATCCAACTTTGACCCGACCACTACCACCCAGTTGTCCCAGTGGCTTCTTGCAGCGAACGCGACCAACATGGCCAACATGCTGTCCGCGCAACTCACAGCGATGGAGCTGAATGTCCGGCACGGCAAGGTTGACCCGAACGCCTACGTCTATGTCGGCTGCCATGGTTACGTGTTCGTCAAGGTCGGCGACCTCATCACCAGCGCTGCCGCAGCCCTTTGCGCCAACGGCTACACGGTGGCTTCTGGCCCGGATCGGACGCTTCAGGAGTGCCTGAAGAACGCTCTGGACGCAGCGAACAACAACCTCAACTTCGTTGCGGGAGGTTCGTGCCCGTAAATCCAACCCTGCACCTCGGCGCTGGCCAACGGTGCCAATCGTACAGACGGGCCGGGAGCTATTGTGCTCCCGGCCCGTCTGCTGTACGTCTGCTTAATCGGCGGCATGTTGATTCTAGTCGGGGACGCCGCTACGATCATCGCTGCGGCTAACGCGTTTTGCGCGAACTACCTTCATCTCGTCCCGGTCAAACGTACGTCGGATCGGACAAGAAAGGCTTGCAGCTTTCAGCGGCAAGCGAGAGTCCGGGGCCGGAAACGACGTCTCCGGCGCCGGACTATCTTTCACCTACGCCCTCTATTTTGTGACCGTGATGCTCGATGAGGCACCCGCGTTTCCAGCCGCATCGTAACCCTTCGCGACGAGCGTATGCTTCGAACCGCTCTTCCATGTCTTCGTGTTGACGCTAAACGACCATGGAGATAGAGCATCAGTGGCAACGAGCTTGCCATCGATCCAGAGTTCCACCTTCATAACGCCGACGTTGTCGGTTGCGGAGACGGCCACGGTCAGGGGCGAACCTACCTTTGTGTTGCTCGCAGGATTCAGGATCGCGACCACCGGTGGCGAAGTGTCGGAATTGTTGCTCACCGCCACCGAAACCGACGAAGTCGCCTGGTTGTTCGCCGCATCGGCAGCGACCGCTTGGATCACATGCGTCCCGTTGCTAACCGAGGAGGAGTTCCAAGCGAAACCAAACGGTGCGCTCCCGGACGATCCAACGAGGATGCTGTCAACGTAGACGCTCACGGAGGCTACGCCGATGTTGTCGCTTGCCGACACTTGAATGGTTGCCGTACCAGAGACGGCAGCTCCGGCCGTGGGGCCAGAAATCGCTATTGTCGGAGGGGTAGTGTCACCTACCGGACCTCCGCCAGCCATCGCCACCGCCTTAGCCGCATTTATGCGACCCCAGCCGTATTTCGCGTCCCAGCCAGCCGTACCCAAGTCGTCGGCCGATTGTTCAAGTATGCTGCGAACCTGCGAACCAGTCAAAGCAGGGTTTGCGGAGATTACCAGCGCCGCGACTCCCGCCACGATCGGTGCTGAAAACGAAGTACCGATTCCCGAGCTGTACCCACCACCGGTTGCTGTAGTGTAAACTCCGCTCCCGGGCGCGGCGACATCAATGTTGTTACCGGTGTTTGACCATGAGCAGATTGTGTCGTTGTTGTCCGTGGCGCTCACTGTGAGCACGTACGGATTGTCTGCGGCACTGTCGATAACGCCGTTGTTTCCGGCCGCTACGGTTACGACGCCGCCCTTTCCCTGCATATAGGAGGCAGCACTCGCAACCGCGGAACTATCACTCATCTGGTAACTGATGTTAGCGACGCGCGCTCCGCGGTCGGCCGCCCAGGTTATTGCGCTCGCAGCGGCCGAAAAAGTGGCGGTGCCATCAGTCGCACTGATGCGCAAGGGCATGATGAGACATCCCCATGCGACGGATGCTACTCCCGTAGTGTTGTCGGAGGCAGCCGCCGCAACACCTGCCACGGCAGTACCGTGCCCGAAGACGTCCGCAGTATTGGAGTTGTTGTCATAGAAGTTCCAGCCGGGAACGTACTTCGGCGAAAGGTCCGGGTGGGTAGCCTCACAGCCCGTGTCGCAGATCGCTATGACAACACTGCCGCTCCCCGTGGTTGTAGACCACGCGGTAGGCGCGCTGATTTTCGGAAGGTGCCATTGCTTCAGATAGTAGTAGTCGTTCGGAGTTACGCTCCCGGACACCTTGCGCAGCTCGTCGAACTCGGCGAATCGGACTTCCGGGCGCTGGGCGAAGGCGCGCTGAATCGCGACCTCGTTGGCGTTGGCGGGGATCTGGAGCACCTTCACGCCAGTGTGGGGGATCTCGCCAGATACTCTCGCGTTCGCGGCGGCGATGAGATTGCGGACCTGCTCCGCGGTCGCCGTCGGCTTGAACTGCACGAGGATGCGGCCGGGCACGTGCGGCGGGACCGTTTCGGCCCGCGCGGGCCCGGCGCCGCCCGCGCCGACTGCCATTCCGAATAGCAGTCCGACACAGGCGGGCCGGATGATGTGGCTGCGGATCATGGTAGATGTCCTCCATGTGCGGAGTCGATGCCCCGCGAGATTAGGTATTTCGGACTGCGGAACTCGGATTTCGGATTGGGAGTCGATGATTCGATGACCGCCCATCCGCAATCCGCAATCCGCAATCCGCAATCGTATGGGTCGCCGCGGAGGAAACCCCGACCCCGTCCGAACCCAGGTTTAACACTTGATGGCGTGCCCGCGTCCGCCGCCCTGGTGCTGCGGCATGATGACGAGAGCGATTGCTGCCAGTGGTTCTTGCCACGGGCAGGCGAGCGTCAGGGCTGAAAAAACTGCGGGATTCCTGGGTTCGTGTGGGAGCAGCGGATAGAAGCTCGGCGGCAGCGGGTTGCGGGGTCTTGCGCCTTGCGGTGGCCGGAAGAAATCATCGGGGATATTGCAATCCCGGCCAATGCGCCTATCCTACTGTAATTACCGGGTAGTTTGCAAGCGGTCTTTAGGCAGAATTTAGAATCTTGTGCACAAAACCCGGTAATCTTTAGGGTAAGAATTGCCCGCCCGATTAAGATTCACTTAAGATTGGCGTGATTCGGTGGCGGTCGAGTGGTCGTGGTATACTCAGGTCGTGAAAGGAAGCAATCAATGACAGCCCTGCTTACAGGCATCTACAAGAACGGCAAAATCGAGCTTCTGGACGCCCCGCCAAATCTTCGCGAAGGCCGCGTCCGCGTTCTGGTGACCGAAGAGCCCGAGCAGGCATCACCCCCCGGCCAGATGCGTTTCGGGCAGTTCTCCGGAGACCTCTTACCCACGGAAGAGGATTTCAAGGTCGCCGAATGGCGGGGCGAACCGGAGTTCGACAACCTGAATGGCGCATAGGGACGTCATAGACGCCCATGCCCTCATCTGGTTTCTCGTGGGCAGTCCGAAGTTGGGTGCGGACGCCCGGGTCGTCCTGAATGACCCCGACGGCGCGCTCTATCTGCCTGTCATCGCTTTGGCCGAGGCCTGCTGGGTAGTCGAAAAGGGCAAGGCGGCGACCATCCCTTCGGTTGCGGCGCTTCTCAAAGCGGTAGATGCCGACGAGCGCGTTGTCATTGTTCCCCTGGACCGCCCCGTCCTCGATCTCTCCCATACCCTCACCGCCATCCCTGAGATGCACGACCGCCTCATCGTTGCCACCGCCCTCGCGCTGTCCGTCCCAGGAGATTCCGTCGCCCTCCTCACCGCCGACGCCGCGATTACAGCTTCCGGCCTCGTTCCCATTGTCTGGTAATCGCCGGGCCAGCCGCCATCCCCGCGCACCATTCTCGACCCCTGAATCACCCCGCCTGCGCACAAAACCCAGCAATTAGCACAGCTAAAGATCGCTCGCCCGATTAAGATTCACTTAAGATTGCCGGGTACCACGCAACTTTGCCAGCACGCTCCGAGATAGCCGTCGCGTATGATGGAGGCGCTATCCATTGCGCGGACCTGACCCACCTGCGCCAACGCACATCGGGAATCACTCTCTCAAAGGAGAACGTGCAATGAAACGAAAGTTGCTAAGGCTGCTCACAACCGCCGCGCCCGCCGCGCTGCTGCTGTTTGCCGCCGGCCAGGCCGGCGCGACAGCCGGGGGAACCCCTCAGGCGAGCATTACGCTCAACAACTACGGCAATGCCATCTGCATCAGCCAGAACCACGTGTGGACGCTGGACAAGTCCGGCGGTTATCACGCCTACAACGACGCGGTACCACAGCAGGGCTACGTAACGTGGGCTGTCTCTGCGACCAAGGATCCCGCGGGCGACCCGGCGAAGATCATCAACGTCTTCGGCTACCTGACGATTACGAACACTGGCTCGGCGAACGCTACGGTGGGTAACATCGTCATCAACCTCCAGAGACCGGCGGCAAAGAACAAGCAGAACGTGCCGTGGGTGTCCGCGGCCGCCGACGTCGCCGACGCCACAAATGGCGACAATGCATCCACCGCCAATATCGTAGCGGCGGCGTCCGCGGAAAACGCCACTGTCAACCAGGCTCAGGGCCCGCACAACTACACTGTCAGCGGGGCCGCCGGTACTTTCGTGGAAACGGCTGCCAGCGGCGCACTCGAGTTCACGAACGCCAGCAACGACACGCTCTTTTCACTCTCGCCTCAGCTCAGCCTCGCCCCTGGCGCGTCTATCACCCTGAAGTATTCGGCGAAGTTCAACAATGATGTATTGAACCTTGCACCCGGGTCCCTGATTCGGTCCGAAGCGCTCGTGTCGTTCGGCAATGCAGGCGGCCGCGGTGGCAGTGGCGCTTCAGCAACCAACGTCGACATCAATGGGACGCCTGGTATCCAGCCCGACGAGGCGAACGTTCGTACGGTGCCTTCCCGCGTTACAACCGCACTTCCGACAACGGTCGAGCAGTGCAACGACTCCGTGACCGTAACCGACCCGGGCGTCGCCTCGATAACCGGCGTCGTCACAGCCGACACGGCGAACATGGTCAATCCGCTATCCGGCGGCGTTACGATCAGTTCATCCTCCGCATGGGCGCTTCAGGTAAACGTGGACGGCCATGACACGGGCGGACAGGTGTGTAACGATGCCTTCCTCAATGGCACGAGCGACGCCGTCACAATCACCGACCCGATATCGGGCGCCGTTCTGTTTAGCTTCCCCTGTTGCGTCGCGGCCTACGCGGAAGCGGGAAGTTGCGTGCCGGTTCCGGGTAGCGGCGGCGGCACGACGGTCACCGGCTTCCAGCCCGGCGACTTCTGCACGAACGCGCAGGAGCATTGGGGTAACAAGAAGGACGTCAATGCCGGACTTGCGACGTACTTCGCGAGCCACCCCGGGACCATCTTCGAGGTTGGCGTTTCCGGCGCAAGCGGATATTCGCTGCAGTTCAACTCTGCCGCGGCGGTCGCGCAGTTCCTTGGATCCCCCGGTGGCCCGAACGGTCCGCTGGACACAGATCTCGGTCCGACTCCGGCTTTCACTAGCAGCAGTTCCGGTGCGTTCGGCGGACAGGTCCTTGCGTTGAAGCTGAACGTCGTGTTGAACTATGCCGGCATTCTCAAGGGCAACAGCCCTGTCTTCTTCGGGGACTTGTTGGTCACCAACACCGGAACCTCATTTGACAACCAGACCGTGGCCAACGCACTCAGCCAGGCTCAGTTGGCACTGGGTACCCCGGGGGGTTACTTGCCCGCCGGATTCTCATCATACAACGACATCAACGGTCTTATCCAGAAGCTAAACGACGCGTTCGACCTGTGTAAGGTCAAGGGCTATGCGCAGACGCTCTTCAAGTTGCCGTAACCCACGAGCCGAATAGTACGAGCTTCGGGCCGGAAGCGTCGTTGCTCCCGGCCCGTCTTTTCGCCTGCCGCTATTGCACCTCCCTGACAGCAGTTGCCGCCCCGCCGACCGCCGCCGAAAAAAACTTCAACTATTTTTCGTCTGGGTGTAGTAAAACGCCCGTTTTTGCAGCCTATATATATGAGGGTGATCGATTCCTGGCCCGTTTCTCACCCGCCAACCAGCCAACCTGTCGCATAACCGCACACCGGTAATCCGTGCAATCTGCTTAATCCGACAAATCCGAGTTCAGACAATCAGTTCAGACAAACAGGCGGCCCTCCACGCGCGATGGAGGACCGCCTTTCATATACCATCCGGACAACGAATCGAGAATCGCAGCAGCATAAACAGCGCAGCCAACCAACGGAAGTCAGCGGCTCGGCCGCAACAAATCGGAATTGCACCACCACATCGCCGCCTCGACCCAAAATGGATCGACCGGCGCGGAATTCGACCGCAAACTGGAATTGCAACACCAACACAAACGGAATTGTAAGCACGCCGCCTCGAAACGGCGCCCACGGCTGCGCGCATAGCAGTGCCATCGGTAATCGAAAATCGAAAATCGAAAATCGAAAATTGCCTCGGCCTTGCTGCGACTCTCGATTCCCGCCGTTCCCTGTGTCCCCCGTGCTCCCCGTGGTTCGCGTGACTCGTCCCGTGCTATAATCGCCTATGAACGACGCACCGCCCCGATGCCGCGTGTCCGCCCCCGGCCGCATCTGCCTCTTCGGAGAACACCAGGACTACCTCGGCCTTCCGGTCATCGCCGCCGCCGTGGACCTCCGAATCGGCATCGAATCGTCGCCGCGAACCGACGGGTTGCTCGTCGTCGAGATGCCGGACATCGGCGAGACCGCCCGCATCGACCCGACAGTCGACCAGACTTACGCGCGCCACCGCGACTACCTGCGCTCCGCCGTCAACGTGCTGCGCCGGAAGGGGCTGACCTGGAGCCGCGGATTCACGGCCGTGATTCGCTCCGCCATCCCGATCAATGCCGGCGTTAGCAGTTCCTCCGCGCTCTGGTGATGTGGCTCCGGTTCCTTCTAGAGACCGCCGACCAGCCGCCCCGTTACGCCGCCGAGGACCTCGCGCGATGGGGCTACCAGGCGGAGGTGACCGAGTTCGGGGAGCCCGGTGGAATGATGGACCACTACTGCGCGGCCCTCGGCGGCCTGCTCTGCATCGACACCCGGCCGCCCTTCGCCGCCCAAAGCATCGACGCGGACCTCGACGGGTTCGTCATCGGGAACTCGCTCGAGCCGAAGGCCACTCTGGAGACTCTCGCGCAGACCCGCCGCGACGTCACCGACGGCATCGCGCGCTTGCATGAGGTGATGCCCGCGTTCGACCTAACCTGCACGCCGCTCGCCGAGGTCGAGGGCCTCTTCAAGTATCTGCATGCCGGTCCGGCCCGGCGACTCCGCGCCAACCTCGTGAACCGCAACATAACCGTCGAGGCGCGCCGCGCCCTTGCAGAAGGGGACCACGTCAAAATCGGCCACCTGCTCACGCTGCACCACGCGCAGCTCCGCGACGGCCTCGACCTCTCGACACCGAAGATCGAGCGCATGATCGAGGCATCCCTGGCAGCGGGGGCGGTCGGCGCCAAGATCAACGGCTCCGGCGGCGGAGGAACGATGTTCGCCTTTGCGCCCGGACACCAGCAGGAGGTCGCCGAGGCCATCCGCCGCGAGGGCGGTGACCCACACATCGTGCGAATCGATGAAGGCGCGCGGACCGACTGCTGACCGAATTCGCCCAAAGAACGTAACATGAATCGCGCGCCGCATCAGGCCCGCTTCTGAGGAACCCGAATGTCCAAGCCGCTCGTCGCCGTCGTGGGACGGCCCAACGTGGGCAAATCCACGCTCTTCAACCGCCTCATCGGCAAGCGCGTCGCCATCGTCGAGGACACGCCCGGCGTGACCCGCGACCGCCTCTACGCCTCGATGGAGTGGAAGGGCCGCGCGTTCACCGTCATCGATACCGGCGGAATCGTGCTCAACGAGGACGACCCGCTCATCGTGCAGGTCCGCCAGCAGGCCGCCATCGCGATGGACGAGGCGGACGCGATTCTCTTCGTGGTGGACGCGGGGGATGGGCTGATGCCCGCCGACCAGGAGCTCGCCGACGCCCTCCGAAGCTCGAAAGCGCCCGTCTTCCTCGTGGTGAACAAGGCCGACAACACGCGCCAGCTCCAGGAGGCGGTGGAGTTCTACTCCCTCGGAATGGGCCCGATCTACACGATCTCGGCCATCCACGGGCACGGGGTGGGGGACCTGCTGGACGATGTGGTGAGCGTTCTTCCGCAGACGCCCGAAGGGGATGAGGACGATGAGACCGTCCGGCTTGCCATCATCGGCCGCCCGAACGTCGGCAAGAGCTCACTCACCAACGCCATCCTCGGCGAGGAGCGCGTCATCGTCAGCCCGATTCCCGGCACGACCCGCGACGCCATCGACACGCCGGTCGAGTGGAACGACCACAAGATGCTCCTCATCGACACCGCCGGCATTCGCCGAGCCGGCAAGATTCAGGGGTCGGTGGAGTTCTACACGGTCCTCCGCGCCAAGACCGCCATCGAGCGCTGCCATGTCGGGGTGGTTGTGATCGATGCGGCGGAGGGACTGGCGGACGGCGACAAGCGGGTCGCCGGCCTCGCGAACGACGCCGGCCGCGCCTCCATCATCGTCGTCAACAAATGGGACCTCGTCGATCCCGGAATCGCGCAGGGCCGCCGTCCGAATCGCGACCTGATTCTGGAGTTCACCCAGAAGATTCGCGACGAGATGCCCTTCGTCCACTACGCGCCGCTCGTATTCACCTCCGCGAAGGTCCGTTTCAGCGTGGACGAGGTCCTCGACACCTCGCTGGAGGCGGCCTCCAACTACGCCCACCGAATCCCGACCGGCGAGCTGAACCGGCTCCTCCGCGACGCTGTCGAAGCCCACCCGCTCACCAGGGCCGGCCGCCAGCTCAAGATCTACTACGCGACCATGCCTCGCGTACAGCCCCCGACCGTCCTGATGTTCCTGAACGACCCGGACCTGATGCACTTCTCCTACCTGCGCTACCTCGAGAACCGCCTCCGCGACACCTACCCGCTCGAGGGCACCCCGCTCGTCCTCCGCGCCCGCAAGGCCGAAAACACCGACGAGCGCTAGCTCCCTCATCCCGGCCATCTCCCCGTCCGGCAGGACGTTTG
>Ga0207667_10006205_pt1 | contig 14509 bp, 14 predicted proteins | sample KBSCornC52_FD_184301 | JGI IMG/M metagenome (GOLD analysis project Ga0207667, IMG submission 184301) | Corn rhizosphere microbial communities from Kellogg Biological Station, Michigan, USA - KBS Corn C5-2 (SPAdes) (version 2) | ecosystem: Host-associated > Plants > Roots > Rhizosphere > Soil ... | reverse complement strand
GTTCGCCGGACGCACGCAGGGCGTCGCGCCGAAGCAGGAACGCCTGACCCTGACCGAAGTGCGCGCCAAGCTGCTGGCGCAGAGCGCGATGTTCGCGCCCGACGACATCATTCCCGTGCCCTGCAACCCGGACGCCCTGGCGATGGGGTACGCCCTCAAGACGCCCGCCGGCCCGCTGCCGCTCACGCGGCTGGTGGGTCGCGACGCCCTGCTGGCCAGCGAGCGCAGCACCATCGTCTACGAGAACGACGCGGCGCTGCGCGGCGAGATCTTCAAGCTGTTCTCGACCAACCACTCGCCGCAGGGGCAGGCCGACTGCCTCTCGTCGCTCCTGTGCTGCCTGCCGCAGGTGGAGGCGCCGGCCGACCTCGACTACCGCCACGTGTTCCGCGTGCTGATCATGGCGTTCATGGACGCCGTGGCCTTCGACGTGCGCGCCATGAAGCGCTCGTGCGTGCACATCGTCCAGCCGGACGGGCGGCTCATCCCGTTCGAATCGTTCAACCTGCTGTACCGCGGCAACGGCGACGTGCTCGCGCAGCGCCGCGCCGAGGCCGACGCGTCGTTCGGCCGCCGCATCGTCCCCATCCACGTCGAGGAAGGAACCCCGCCATGATCCTGCGCATCATCGCCATCCTGCTGCTGTCGTTCGTCGGTCTCGTCGGGCTCGGCATGTCGCTGTGCGGGGGGGTGATGACCCTGACCGGCTTGGCGGCCCAGGACGGCAGCGGCAGCGAGTTGTACGCGATGAGTTACCTGATGATTTCCGTGCCATCACTGTTGGTGGGCGCCGCCATCGTCTACGGGGTGTTCCGTGGATTCCGGCGCATTGCCAGGAAGCCGGTCGCCGGTCACGACGAGCGGCGCTCGGAGGGATCGGGCAGCGAGCGCTGACCGCTCGAGCCCGCCGGTTCCACCGGAAGGCACGCCGGGGAGATGCCGGTCTCGCCGCCCCGGCGAGAGCGTGCCGGCATGTCCGTGCCGGGCAATATTCGACGCTCCATCCCTAAATTTTGCTTGCCTCCGGCTGACTCCCCATTGCTCCTTGTGCCGTCACCTGTGAAACTCGACCATTAGAGATCGCAGGCTGCCGACAGCGCGGAACGCTGGAACGGGGGGTCGGCCGCGAGACAAAACCACACCATCGCGGCGTTCCCTCCGGCTGCCTGCCTGGCCACGTCCTGGAGTTCGCCGAGCTTGTCGCATCCCCGCCCATCCATCGTCGCGTCGCTCCGCGACCGCTACAAGCTGGCTGCTCACGAACTTGGGGCCGCCCTGGGTCGCCGTCGCCTCCAAACGGGCCGCAGCGCGCTGACCGACGAGGTCGTCGCCGACCTGCGCACGGAAGGCGTGCACGTCACCACCGTCGACCGCCTGTTCGGGCCGTCCGCGCCCACCTACCGCGCGGCGATCGCTGCCGCCGGCGAGCTGGTGGCCGGCCGCGGCACCGGCGCGCGGGCGCGCTGGCACCGTTCGACCGCGTCGATCGACCTCGACCACGAGGAGCTGCTGAGCCGGCTTCCGGCGCTGTTCATGCTGGGCCTGGACGCGGCCCTGCTGGCGGTCGCCGAGCAGTACCTGGGCCTGCCCGTGGGCTACCACGGCGCCGTGCTGCGCCACTCCCCGGTGGACGGCCGCCAGGTCGGACCGCGCCGCTGGCACCGCGACGCCGAGGATTTCCACGTGCTGCGCACCGTGCTGTACCTCAACGACGTCGACGAGGACGGCGGCCCGTTCGAGTACCTGCCGCGCCGCCTCGCGAGCCGCGGCGCACGGGCGCTCGCGGACGACGGCATGTGCTCCGACGAGCAACTGGCCGCCCAGGTCCCGCGCGACCAGTGGAAGCGCTGCACCGGGCCGGCCGGCACGCTGGTGATCGCCGATTCGGCCCAGGTCTTCCACCACGAGTCGCTGCAGCGCGGTTCGGCACGCTCGGTCCTGATGATCGGCCATGCGACGAGCCGCCCCCGGCATCCGGCGCTGGCCCAGGTGCACTTCCCCGTGCACGCGCACGCCGAGACGCTGGCCCGCCTCGTCCCGCCGCCGCAGCACCCGCTCGTGTTCGGCTGGCGCCAGCCCGATCTCGTGCTGCCTGCCGGCGGCGCGGAAGCGGTCACGACCATCCTCGGCGACGTGATGGCCGGCTGAGCGCCGGCGCGGGAACGCCCGCTGCCCCGTGCTCGCATGCCCCGCTACCGCAACCTCGACGGCCACTCGGGCGTGCTGCGCTTCGAGACGACGCCCGATTCGATCACGCTCACCTTCGTCGACGGGAATCGCTACGTGTACACGCACGCGCGGCCCGGCCGCGCGGACGTCGACCGGATGAAGGCCCTCGCGCAGGCCGGCCGCGGACTGAGCACGTATGTCGCGCAGCATGTGCGCGAACGCTACGAGCGCAAGCTGTAGGGTCGGCTCGCGACGACGCCACGCGCGCCGCCGCGCGCGCCAGGTCGAACCGTCACCGAAGGTGCCTGGCATGGCCGCGATCCGCCGCCGCGGCGTCAAGGCGCAGTGCGGCGGTGCCTGGCGCCGATCGCGCCGTCGCGACAGTTTGGAGGCGTGTCATGGCCGCATCTGGTCAACGCCTGCTTGGGGGCGCATTGCGGTCGCACGCCGGCGTCGACCGCGAGAAGGAGAACGACCCGTTGCGGAAATCACCATTGCCGATCAGCGCGCCCCAAAGCGGGCATCCAGCTTTCCACGCGCGACGTGTGGCGGCCGCTCTCAGCGGCCGTACAACTCGAATTCGCATCGCGCAAGCCAATGGCTGTAGTGCACGTCGCGAAATCCTCGGACAAGATATTCGACCAGATGCCAGGTTTCACGGCCCCCAACGCTTTTCGTGGCTGCCGAGTTTTGCTGACGTTTCGGACGACCAAATGCCCGCCTCGAGAAACAACGTCGCGACCAACCGCATCGTGCTCGACTCGTTCGCGAAATGGGCCACGGTTTGAAGAAACGTCCCAAGTGCCTTCGACGGCAAAGATATCAAGGTGATCCAGGATCTGTTGCTTCACCGACGGCGGTAAGTCACAAAAATACGCGGCATTCGCAGTGAATCAATGCCGATTCGATGGCGAGCGCTAGTTGAAAGGCCTCGTGGCTGATGCAGTTGGCGTAGATCCGCAGAAACATCCGAGCAGTGTATTGCCGCGAACCGGTCATATGGTCGATCGACCGTTGTGCGCAGCATCGCTGACCCTGAGCGACGCCAGCGGCCAAGCCGGGCCGACCCCTGGCGGAAATTCACGGACTGAGCCTTGTCGACGGAAAGCAGACGCTCAGGCGGCATGCGGATCGGGTGCACTCCGCGCGAACGCCAATAGGCGTCGCATAGAACGATGCTGATTCACGACAAGCCGTGGCTCGCCTAATATGCAGCGACTACCGCATCGGCAATACGGAGGAGTTTGATGGAAGAGGAGATTAAGGCAGCGATTCGGCAATTCGCCGCCTTGGTGCCTGAGCGGCCTTTCATCTGTCACCTGACAATCCGGGACGGTGCCCATTCCGGCCACTGGACAACGCCTGGCTCGCCGCCACGACGCGCCGACATCGGCGACCGGCCCGGTGTGCGCTGGAACGCCCTATGGGACGTTGTCGATGCATTTCATCAATGCAAGGATGAGCGGGGGCTACCGGCTTGGCGCCTCGAGCTCGAATTCGATCAGGATGGCCAATTTCACAAGGCCGTTCATTTCCCGTTGGTGGACTTCAAGAGCCTCGATGAGGTGCCTCGGCAAGTCGGCGGCATGCTCCCGCGATGGACATACCTCAACCTACGCGCGGACCTCATCCGTCAATTCACCGAGTCGCAGCTGAACGAGATGGTGCCTACCCATGTTGAGCAGGCCCGCGCACTCCTGGGGTTTTCTTCGGACGTCGCATACGCGAAGTCGATCAGCGAGGCGTTCTACCTGGTCATGATAAATATCACGGCCGACGGCGAGATCCGCAACGGTCGCTTCGATCAGTTCTTCGGCCGGTTTGCCGAGGCCAAGCCATCCCTCATCGTGGACTTCCACCGCTCCTGGGAACTCTTCGAGAATGCGGCCTGGTCGGCACTGTTCGGCGAGGCCGTGCAACTGTATGCCCATTTCCACGCGAACGTCGAGGTCGCGCGCCAAGCGCTGTCACTGCCAGCCACCGAGATGCGCACGGAAAGCGACATCATGGCGCGCTATTACGCGATGAGGCCGACTCTGTACGAACTGCGTGCCGGCTATATCCGCGAGCACGTCGACGAATTCACGAAGATACTGGTAGCGTAGCGCTGAGCAAGGCATTCAAACCGAGGTTCGGCCTCGTGTACGACCAGGTGCAGGTGGTGTGTGCGGCGCCCGTTGGCCCAGCGCATGAACCACTTGAACTCGGCGGAGGTCGAATAGCCGCTTTCGCACCGGCGGCGCGACAACGCATCGATGCTGTTCCACGATCTAACGCCGCCTGGGATGTCGATGATCGGCTCGGCGCTCATTGCCGGAATCGCGGCACTGCCAAAGTGCTCGATCGCGACGAATTCGTCCGGGAACAGAGGGAGCAGTCGCGCGCGCTCGGCCTCGAACTTGCCCGGCCACGCAATGTCGTATGGCACGATCTGCACGCGCTCGTGGATGGCGGGATCAAGCCGTCCTTGTTCGGTCATTGGCGCTACGGCGCCGACCGCTGACGACTCGCACACCGCAACGTCTGGAGTGCGCGCTGCACGCGCAACACGGTGGCGTCCCCCAGCACCGGCTCCCGCTTGAACTTGAGCTTTCGCGCCAGCGCGAGCATCGCAGTGTTCTCGGCGATCACCAGGCCTTCCATCGTCTTGTAGCCATCGCGTCGCGCACGGCGCACCAGGCTGGCCACCAGCTGGGTGGCGAGGCCGCTACCGCGCCAGTCCTCCGCCACGGTGACCGCGAACTCGCAGGTCCTGTCGGCGGCGTCACCAGCCTGCACGTACTGCGCGGCACCAACGATGTCGATCGTGTCGGGTGCCGGTATTGTCGCGACGAACACGAAATCACGGCCGGGCCGCGGATGCACTCCGCGCTGGAGGGCGGCTTCATTGAGCTGCTTCTTGTGCTCCATGAAGCGGTAGTAGCGCGATTGCGCTGACAGACGCTCGAAGGCCTGGACGATCTCCGTCGCATCGGCTTCGACGATCGCGCGCAACGTCACCTCGCGGCCATCGCGCAAGGTGATGCGGCGCGGGCGATACTTTGCCGTCATCTGCGCTGCACGCGCGCTAGGCGGAGGGGATCGGCGGCGAGGCAGCATCTGGCGTTGCGGCGGCCTTGCGCAACTCTCGCCGCAGGATCTTCCCGATGTTGGACTTGGGCAGCGGCTCGGTGCGGAACTCGACGATCTTGGGCATCTTGTAGCTGGTCAGGTGTTGCCGGCAATGTTCGAGCAGGGCCTGCTCGGTCAGCTCGGGGTCCTTCTTCACCACGACGATCTTGACGACCTCACCCGAGCGTTCGTCGGGCTCCCCGATGGCCGCCACCTCGGCCACGCCCGGGTGCAGCGCCACCACATCCTCGATCTGGTTCGGAAAGACCTTGAAGCCGGACACGACGATCATGTCCTTCTTGCGGTCCGTGATCCTGAAGTAGCCGCGCTCGTCCTCGAACCCCATGTCACCGGTACGCAACCAGCCGTCCTGGGTGAAGACCTTCTCCGTCTCGTCCGGACGGTTCCAGTAGCGCGGCATGACCTGCGGGCCGCGTATGCAGATCTCCCCCACCTCGCCGGAGGCCAGCTCATGGCCGTCATCGTCCAGGATGGCCGCCTGCGTGGAGGGAATCGGCAGGCCGATCGTTCCGGTCCACTGCGCAATGTCGAGCGGGCTGGCCATCACGACCGGCGAGGTTTCGGTCAGCCCATAACCTTCGATGATGTCCACGCCGGTGCGCTGCTTCCAGCGTTCAGCCACCACGCGTTGCACCGCCATGCCCCCCGCGCTGGTGAGCTTCAAGGCGCGCGTGTCGACCTCGGCGAACTCCGGCGCATCGAGCAGCGCCCGATACAGCGTGTTGACGCCGATGATGATCGTGAAGGGGTACTTCCTGAGGTCGTGGATGTAGGCCTTCATGTCTTTCGGGTTGGTCACCAGCACGGTGTGTGCGCCCATCTTCATGAACACGAGGCACGAGGTCAGCGCGTAGACGTGATACAGCGGCAACGGGCAGACGAACACCTCCTTGCCCTCCACCAGGTCGCGCGCCATCCAGGCCGTCATCTGCTGCACGTTCGCGACCAGGTTGCCGTGCGTCAGCACGGCGCCCTTGGCCACGCCGGTCGTGCCACCGGTGTACTGGAGGAAGGCCATGTCATCGTGGGACAGCGGGACGTCCTGGACGTCCTGCCCCCGGCCCGCACGCAACGCCGTGTTGAACTCGGTTGCGCCGGCGATCTTCCATGCAGGCACCATGTGCTTCACGTACTTCACCACCACGTTGGTGAGCAACTCCTTGACCACGGGGAGCATGTCGCCGACCTCGGTCGTGATCACGGCCAGGTTCAGCGTCGGCCTCTTCTCCAGCACTTCCTGCAGCGTGTGGGCAAAATTCTCGAGCACCACGATGGCCGCCGCGCCCGAGTCCGCGAGCTGGTGCTCCAGTTCGGGTACGGTGTACTGTGGATTGACGTTCACCACCACGAGGCCGGCGCGCAGCACGCCGAACAGCACCACCGGATACTGCAGCAGGTTGGGCATCATGATCGCCACTCGGTCGCCTTTGCGCAGGCCCAGCGTCGTCTGGAGATAGGCGGCGAAGTCCCGGCTCGAACGGTCGAGCTCGGCGTAGGTCATCGAACTTCCCATGTTGCTGTAGGCGGGCAATTGGCCAAAGCGCTGACGGCTGCACAGCAACATGTCCCTGAGCGACGCGAACTGATGCACATCCACTTCGGCTGGAATCCCGGCCGGGTAGTGCTTCAACCAGATTGCCTCCATCCTGATCGCTCCTTCCAGACACAGGTCGTCATCGGCCTCGAGGCGAATCGCGCAAGCGCGCGAGCCCGAATGGTCGCCTTCCGGGGCTTGGCCGCGTTGAGCCATCTCAATTCGCGGCGAAGGCGATGCGCACGAGCCCTGGAGGCGTCCCGGCCGAGCATGCGACTCGAAAGCGACCGGGGCATCCTCTGATCATGCGCAGGTTAGTCCTGGCCGATCGGGCGGGCGTTTCTCGCGCAAACCGCGCAGGACGCGCCCGGTCTCAGGGCTGCATCGCGGCGCCCTGGCGCGCCGATTCGTACAGGCACATCGCGGCCGCGGCGGCCACGTTGAGCGATTCCTCGCCGCCCGGCTGCGCGATGCGCACCCGCAGCGTGCAGGCCGCCGTCACCGGCTCGCTCATGCCCTGGCCCTCGTGGCCGAACACCCAGGCCAGCGGGCGCGGCAGGGCCGTCTCGTGCAACCATTGCGCGTCGCGCAGGTGCGTGCCGACCACGGGCAGCCCGAGGGCCGTGACGTCCTCGATGGCCGCGCCCTCGACGAGCGCCAGCCCGAAATGCGCGCCCATGCCGGCGCGCAGCACCTTGGGCGACCACAGCGCCACGCTGCCCTTGAGCGCGACGACCTGCGCAAAGCCCATCGCGGCCGCCGAACGCAGGATGCTGCCGACGTTGCCGGGATCCTGCAGCCGGTCGAGCACGACCGTGTCGCGGCCCGGCTGCAGCAAGGAACGGGTGTCGGCCTCGATCAGGAACCCGATCGGCGCGGGCGATTCGAGCCCGCTCAGCTCGCGCATCAGCGCGTCGGGCACGCACACGACCTCGGGCGCGCCGCGCGCGAGCGATTCGAAGGCCGGCTGGGCCCAGGCCGATTCGGTGATGACCGCGCGCAGCGGCACGCGCCCGCGCTCCAGCAGCGCCCGGCACAGGTGGTCGCCCTCCAGCCAGACGCGGCCCAGCTTGCGATAGGCGGTCGGCTCGGTGAGCAGCCTGCGCAGGTCCTTGAACAGGTCGTTGTGGCGCGAGGTGACCTGGCGGACGATGGTCACGCCTTGGCCTCGCAGGCGCGCCGCAGCGCGGCCAGGCGCACCGGTTCGAACGAGCGGCGGTGCCAGTCGCACGGGCCGTGCTCGTCCAGCGCCGCCAGGTGCGCCGCGGTGCTGTAGCCCTTGTGGGTCGCGAAACCGTACTGGGGCCAGCGCTGCTCGTGCTCGACGCACAGGCGGTCGCGCGTGACCTTGGCCAGGATGGATGCCGCGGAGATGGACGCCACGAGCGCGTCGCCACCGACGATCGCCTCGGCGCGGATGCGGATCTTGGGCAGCCGGTTGCCGTCGACCAGCACCTTGCGCGGCGGCAGGCGCAGGCCCTCGACGGCGCGCTTCATCGCCAGCATCGTCGCGTGCAGGATGTTGAGGGTGTCGATCTCGGCGACGCTGGCCTCGGCCACGCAGAACGCCAGCGCCTTGGCGCGGATCTCGTCGAACAGCCGCTCGCGCTGCAGGGCGGTCAGCTGCTTGGAGTCGTTCAGGCCCTTGATGCGCTGCATGTCGTCGAGGATGACCGCCGCGGCCACCACCGGCCCCGCCAGCGGCCCGCGGCCGGCCTCGTCGACGCCCGCGACCAGGCCTTCGTTGCCGTCGAAACGCAACGAGATCTGTTCAGGCTTTGACGACTTTCGCGATGGCATCGGCGGACTCCCGCACCGTGTCGCGGTGCAGCAGCTGGTGGAGTTCGTTGAACCGGAGGCGCACCGCCGCGCGGCGCGGCTCGTCGTCCAGCCACGCGATTGTCGCTCGCGCGAGCGCCTCCGGGGTGGCGTCTTCCTGCAAAAGTTCCGGCACCACGAACTCGCGGCACAGGACGTTGGGCAGGCCCACCCAGGGCTGCAGCCGCAGGCGCTTCATGCGCAGCGCGTTGAGCCAGCCGACCACGTAGGTGACGACCATCGGGCGCTTGTACAGCGCCGCCTCCAGCGTGGCGGTGCCGCTGGCCACGACGGTGACGTCGCACGCGGCCAGCGCCTCGTGCGAGCGGCCGTCCAGCAGGTCGACGGGCACGCCGGGCGCGTGCCGCAGCAGCAGCGGCTCGACGAGCGCGCGCATGCCCGGGGCCACCGGCAGCACGAAGCGCATGCCGGCGCGCTGGCGGTGCAGGATCGCGGCCGCCGCGAGCACGCGCGGCGCGATCAGCTTGATCTCGGAACGCCGGCTGCCGGGCAGCAGCGCGACCACCTGCGCCGTGTCGGGCAGGTTCAGCGCGCGGCGCGCGGCCGCGCGATCCGGTTCCATCGGGATCACCTGCGCCAGCGGATGGCCCACATAGGTGGCGTCGATGCCGTGCGCATGCAGCAGCTCGGGTTCGAACGGGAACAGGCACAGCACGTGGTCCGCCGACTCGGCGATCGTCTTCACGCGCTCCGGGCGCCAGGCCCAGATCGACGGGCAGACGAAATGCACCGTGCGGATGCCGTCCTGGCGCAGCCGCTTCTCGAGGCCGAAGTTGAAGTCGGGCGCATCCACGCCGACGAACACGTCGGGTCGCTGGGCGATCAGGCGGTCGCCCAGCGCGTTGCGGATGCCCACCAGCTCGCGGTAGTTCAGCAGCACGTCCACGTAGCCGAACAGCGAGAGCCTGGACGACGGCCACCAGGCGTCGAAGCCCAGGTCGACCATCTTCGGGCCGCCGATGCCCGCGGCTGCCAGCGCGGGCCAGCGCGTCTTCAGGCCCTGCAGCAGCAGGCTGGCCAGCAGGTCGCCCGAGGTCTCGCCGGCGACCATGCCCAGGCGCAGGGCCGGGGGCGTGGTCGCGGTCGTCTGCGCAGGCTCGGGGCTCATCGACGCGTCATCAACGCACGAGGCCGCGGGTGCCCGAGGCGATGAAGTCCAGCATCGCGTCGATGTCGGCGTTGACGCGCGCGTCGTCGCCGCGCATGGCCTCGATCTCGGCCTTGGCAAGCTCCAGCGTCTGGTTCTTGCGGTACATCGCCTTGTGCATGTTGCGGATGGCGGTGACCTGCTCGTCGGTGAAGTCGCGCCGCTTCAGGCCGGTGAGGTTGACCGCGCGCAGCGCCATCGGGTTGCCCTCGGCCACCATGAACGGCGGCACGTCCCGGTCGACGTGGCTCTGGAAGCCGATCATCGCGTGGGCGCCGATGTGCACGAACTGGTGCACGCCCGTCAGGCCGCCGATCGTCGCCCAGTCGCCCACGTGCACGTGGCCCGCCAGGGTGGCGCCGTTGGCCAGCACCGTGCGGTCACCCAGCCGCACGTCGTGCGCGACATGGACGTAGGCCATGATCCAGTTGTCGGAGCCGACGCGCGTGACGCCCTCCTCCTTGTGCGTACCCGTGTTGAGCGTGCAGAACTCGCGGATCGTGTTGCGGTCGCCGATGCGCAGTTCGGTGAGCTCGCCCTTGTGGCTCATGTCCTGCGGCATCGCGCCGATGGAGCCGAACTGGTAGAACGTGTTGTCGCGGCCGATGGTGGTGCGGCCCTCGATCACGCAATGCGGGCCGACCCGGGTTCCGGCGCCGATGCGCACGTGCGGGCCGATGACGGCGTACGGACCGACGCTGACGGTCGAATCGAGCTCGGCCGCCGGATCGACGATCGCAGTCGGATGGATCAGGCTCATCTTGGCGTCTTCGTGCTCAGACGGCGTCGACCGCGCGCACGGTGCACATCAGCTCGGCTTCGACGGCCAGCTCGCCGTCGACCATCGCGCGCGTCGCGTACTTGTAGATCGCGCCCTTCTTGCGCGTGATCGTCGACTCGAGGATCAGTTGGTCGCCCGGCTCCACCACGCGCTTGAAGCGCGCGCCGTCGATGCCCGCGAAGTAGTACAGGCGCGAGCCGTCGGAGGTCTCGCCTTCGGAGGCGAACGAGAGCAGCGCCGAGGCCTGGGCCAGCGCCTCGAGCATCAGCACGCCCGGCATCACCGGGCGGTTCGGGAAGTGCCCGTTGAAGAACGGCTCGTTGATGGTCACGTTCTTGAGCGCCTTGATGCGCGCGTCCTTCTCGAACTCGACGACGCGGTCGACGAGCAGGAACGGGTAGCGGTGCGGCAGCTTCTTGATGATCTGGTGGATGTCCATCAGCATGGCAGTCTCAATCTTTGTCTTGTGCCTTCTCCAGGGCGCGGACGCGCTCCCGGAGGGCATACAGGTTGCGCAGCGTGACTGCGTTCTTTTCCCAGCTCGCATGCTCGTCGACGGGGAAGATCGCCGTGTAGACGCCCTTCTTGCGCAGCGAGTGCATCACCATCGTCGAGGCCGACACGGTCACCCCGTCGGCGATCTCGATGTGGCCCTGGATCATCGCGGCGCCACCGATCATGACGTTGCGGCCCACCTTCGTCGAGCCGGCGATGCCCACGCAGGCCGCCATCACCGTGTGCGCGCCGATGTGGCAGTTGTGGCCGATCTGGATCTGGTTGTCGAGCTTGACGCCGTCCTCGAGCACGGTGTCGTCCAGGGCCCCGCGATCCACGCAGGTGTTGGCGCCGATGTCCACGTCGTTGCCGATGCGCACGCCGCCCAGTTGCTCGATGCGTTCCCAGCGCCCCTGCGTCGGCGCGATGCCGAAGCCGTCGGCGCCGATGACGGCGCCGCTCTGGAACACGCAGCGCTCGCCCACGGTGCAGCCGGCGGCGATCGTGACGCGCGGGTGCATCAGGCTGTCGGCCCCGACCGTCGAACCCGCGCCGACGACGCAATGCGCGCCGAGCCGCACGCGCTCGCCGATGACGGCGCCCGCCTCGACTACCGCGTGCGGGCCCACGGTGGCACTGCCGGCCACGACGGCATCGGGCGCGACCCAGGCGGTGGGGTGCACGCCGGCGGCCGGTGCCGGGCGCAGGCGCTTCGCCCACCATTGGGTCAGGCGCGCGAAGTACAGGTAGGGATCGTCGGTGACGACGAGCGGGCGACCAGCGGGCGCCGCGGCGGCGAGCGAGGGAGCGACGACGATGGCGCCTGCGGTGCTGGCCTCCAGCGCCTTTTGCAGGCGAGCCTGCGCCACGAACGTGATGGCATCGCCGCCGGCCGTCTCCAGCGGGGCGATGCGTGCGATCAGGTGCGCGGGGTCGCCCCGCAGGTCTCCGCCCAGCGCCGCAACGATCTCACCCAGGCGAACTGAGTTCATGTTGCGGGGTCCGGAAGGCCTACTTCGCGGCGTTCAGCGCGTCGATGACCTTCTTGGTCAGGTCGACGCGGGGGCTCGCGTAGATGACCGGATCCTGCACGATCAGGTCGTAGTGTTCGGCATCGGCGATCTGCTTGATGGTGCGGTTGGCACGTTCGGCGATGCTGGACAGTTCCTCGTTCTTGCGCTGCGTCAGGTCTTCCTGGAACTCGCGGTGCTTGCGCTGCAGGTCGCGATCGAGCTCGACCAGTTCGCGCTGGCGGCGGGTCTTCTCGGTCTCGGACAGCGTCGGTGCGTCGCGATCGAGCTTCTCGGCCTGCGCACGCAGCGCCGAGTTCTGGTCGTTCAGGTCCTTCTCGCGCTTGCTGAATTCGGCTTCGAGCCTGGCCTGCGAGCGCTTGGCGATGTCGGATTCGCGCACGACACGCTCGCTGTTCACGTAGCCGATCTTCAGTTCCTGGGCCGTGGCCGACACCGCGACCGTCGAAAAAGAAGCCAGCAGCATGGCGTAAATCAATTTCATGGAACGTGCTTTCATCAAAACGCGGTACCGACTTGGAACTGGAACCGTTGAATTCTATCGTTTTGCTCGGCCCGGACAGGAAGGCCGTAGCTCAGCTTGAAGGGGCCCACGGGCGAGGTCCAGCTCAGGCCGAGGCCGGCCGAAGCCCGCAACGATCCGAAGTCCATGTGGTGACGCTCCGTCCAGACGTTGCCGGCGTCGAAGAACGCGAACAGGCGCAGGCTCTTGTCCTTGTCGGCGCCGGGCACCGGGATGTAGAGCTCGTTGTTGATGTTGAGCTTCTTGGAGCCGCCGATGAACGCGCCGGTGGCGTCGACCGTGCCCTGCCCGAGGGAACCCTGCTCGAACACGCGCACCGAGCCGAGGCCGCCGCCGTAGAAGTTCTTGAACACCGGGTAGCTCTTGCCGTTCAGGCCGGTGCCGTAGCCGACTTCGGCGTTGATGCCAAGCGAGAAGTGGTTGCCCAGGTCGATGTACTGCGTGACCTGGCCGTTCAGGCGCGCGTACTGCACGTCGCCGAGCAGCGAGAAGTCGGTGTTCAGGCGCACGTAGCGGCCCGCCGTCGGCGAGACGCCGCTGTCGCGCTCGTCGCGCGCCCAGCCCGCCGTGATCGGGAAGGAGTTGGCGTACGAGCCGAACTCGCCGACGAAGCGGTAGTAGCTGATGGGCACGCCCTGCAGCGTGCCGATGTGCGTCTGCTCGGCGCCCAGGCCGACGAAGACGGTGTCGTACTCGGAGTACGGCAGGCCGAAGCGGATGTCCGCGCCCGGCGTCGACACCGCGTACGCGTCACCCGAGGTGTTGATCGGGCGCGAGGTGCGGTAGTAGACGTCGAACGTGCGCGAGATGCCGTTGTCGGTGAAGTACGGATTGGTCTCGCTGATCGACAGGTTCTTGTTCGTGTGGGCCGTGCTGACATCCAGCGAGATGTAGTTGCCCGTGCCGAACACGTTCTCCTTCTTGATGGAGCCCGTCAGCGAGATCTTGTCGGCCTGCGAGTAGCCCGCCGCCAGCGTCAGGTTGCCGGTGGGCTTCTCGACGACGTTGACCGTGAGGTCGACCTGGTCGGGCGCGCCCGGCACGTCGTTGGTGTCGACGTCCACGCTGCTGAAGAAGCCGAGGCGGTCGACGCGGTCGCGCGAGAGCTTGATCTTGGAGCCGTCGTACCACGCCGACTCGAACTGGCGGAACTCGCGGCGGATGACCTCGTCGCGCGTGATCGTGTTGCCCGACAGGTTCACGCGGCGCACGTAGGCGCGGCGGCCCGGTTCGGCGGCCAGCACCAGCACCACCTGGCCCGTCTTGCGGTCGATCTGCGGCTGCGGCTCGACGTGCGCGAACGCGTAGCCGTAGGTGCCGAACAGGTCCGTGAACGCCTTGACCGTGGTCGTGACGTCGTCGCCGTGGTAGTTGGCACCGGGCTTGACGTTGATCAGGTTCTTGAACTGCGCCTCGCGACCGAGGTAGTTGCCCTCGAGCCGCACGCCCGTGACGATGTAGGGCTGGCCTTCGGTGATCGTGATGTTGACGCTGATCGTCTGCTTGTCGGGCGAGATCGTGACCTGCGTGCCCGTGATGTCGAACTCGAGGTAGCCCTTGTTCAGGTAGAACGCGCGCAGCTTCTCGAGGTCGGCGTTGAGCTTGGTGCGCGAGTAGCGGTCGGACTTCGTGTACCACGTGAGCCAGCCGCCCGTGGTGAGGTCCATCTGGTCCAGGAGCTTGGATTCGGAGAACGCATGCGCGCCGATGATGTGGATGTCGCGGATGTGCGCGACGTCGCCTTCGGACACCTTGAACGTGACGTTGACGCGGTTGCGCTCCAGCGGCGTGACGGTGGTGACGACCTCGGCCGCGTACAGGCTGTGGCCCAGGTACTGGCGCTTGATCTCCTGCTCGG
>Ga0207667_10006201_pt1 | contig 14515 bp, 18 predicted proteins | sample KBSCornC52_FD_184301 | JGI IMG/M metagenome (GOLD analysis project Ga0207667, IMG submission 184301) | Corn rhizosphere microbial communities from Kellogg Biological Station, Michigan, USA - KBS Corn C5-2 (SPAdes) (version 2) | ecosystem: Host-associated > Plants > Roots > Rhizosphere > Soil ... | reverse complement strand
ATAATAATATCCTGTCAGCTGTAACGCATCGAAGTAATGTCCTAACGGATTATTGTGAGGCAAGCCGGCGGCAAACCGTTCACCGATGACCTTAACATAACCGGCTATAAGAAAACTTGTTGCCAGTGCGATGCGACAGAAGACGGCAAAGCCTTTAAACCACTTATCGCCCTTTGCCTCATAGTATATTTCTTCCATTCTATTCATATCAAAAAGTACTTTGTTATTCAAAGTTAAAATATTGATTTGATTTTCAAAGCATTTTTAAAGAAAAAATAGGATGATTACGGAATTATCTTACTACCCTGTCTTTCCACACATAACTGCGGCCGTTCCCGGCAATACCGATGTAGGCCATATATAGTACGTGGATGATGGTGATCAGTATCAGCAATCCGATCAGCTTTGAACGTTTGAAGAATACCGTGATAGGCAATAAAAAGATGACTTCGATTATGTACTTCAGCAGAAATTGTGCAGCTAGTAGTTTAAAGAAATAGACATCGTAAAACCCTAAGACCAGGTTTACCAGCAGTGATACATTAAACAACCAGATACCCACAGCCAGACCTACTATCTTCTTGTCTTTATACTTGGTTGACTTGGATGCCCAGCGCCTGCGTTGTTGCAGAAACTCTTTCAGCGTATGTTTGGCGTGGGTATAAACAATGGCTTCTCTTGATTTCAGGAACCCAATCTTCCCGGGGTAACGAACAGCTACTTTTTGCAAAAGCAACTCATCATCGCCCGAGGCCAAATCGTCAATACCTTTAAAGCCACCCACTTCATAAAAAACATCTTTGCTATAGGCGAAGTTAGCGCCATTGCAAGTGGAAGCCCTGCCGTTGCCAATAAAGGATGCGCCAATGCCAATCAGGTAGGAGAACTCCAGGGTTTGCATATATTCAAACAAGCCCCGCTCTTCAAAATAAGCTACGGGTGACGAGATCATTACCGGATCATTCGTTTCATAATAATTGACGATGGTAGACAACCACTTTGGTCCCATACGGCAATCGGCATCAGTTGCTACCATCAGTGTGCCGGTGGATAGATCTATCGCCTTTGCTATCGCTTTCTTTTTGTAGGAATTGAGTGGTTTGTCTTCGTTTAGTTGCAGCAGATTGATGCCCCGGTCCTGGTAGCTGTGAATGATCCGGGCTGTTTTATCGGTGGAGTGGTCGTCCACCATAATGATCTCTGTTAAATGTTTAGGATAATCCTGTGCCAGCAGGTCATCAATCGTAAACCTGATCCTTTCTTCCTCATTGCGGGCGGCTATCATTACCGTTACTTTGGTGAAGGGAGTTGCGCTATTGAGAACTGGGCGTTTCAGTCGTGCCCAGCCTGTAATAAGGTATGCAAGCACGAACAGGTACAAACCGGTAAGCAATAAGCATATGTAACTAAGCAGTGCGATCAAAAAACCTCAATTTTAAAACAAATACTGAACCCAAAGCAGCCGGAATGATCAGGTTGACCAACCATATCGACGATACTGCTGCAATTATAGCTAATTGCTGGTTAGTAATATATGAAAATAAATGCGCCGCGGTAAAACTGCGTACGCCAATATCGAGCAGATCGAGCGAAGGCATAGCGGATTGGATAAAAATAAAGACGATCACCGTCATCATCATTTCAAAAAAAGGCAGTTCCGGCAGTAGCAGATGGATAACCAGGTAATACTGGAAAGAGAATACAAAGAATCGCGCCAAACTATAACCAATCACCGTCAATAATTCCCGGTGCGAATACCGGCCCATGATATCAAAAAATCGGCGGTATTTTTGCAGGAAACGTATCCGGTCTAAAATGCCAACCAACCGTTTGATATTGAAGTAAAAAATAGTGAGCACAATCAGAAAGGCAACTACCAGAACGGTAATCCCTATAAAAAGCCAGGTGTTGATATTCAGAAAATAATAAATAAACCACAATGAGGCTAACAATCCCGTGATGTTAGTGATCACATTTTGTCCGAATTGACCTACCGCCATGACAAATATGCCATGAATACGTTTTCTGTTCGGAAGGAACATCACCCTGCCGCCGTAGTCGCCGATACGATTGGGGGTGAAAATGGCCCAGGTCAACCCGCAAAAAACAGCTTCAATAGCTTCCCAGATCGATATGGTAACCAATGTGCGGGCAAGATATTGCCATTTAAACGACTCCAGCACCCAGTTAACTACCATCAACAGCACCACAAAGGTCATGGTGGTGAGTACCTGGTTTCTGCTGATATGAGAAATTAAAGCTTCAAATTCGCGGAGGTTGTTGTTGTTATTTACCCGGTGATAAATAAAAAGACCTGCCAAAACCAGGATCACCGCTTTGAGCAGGTACGAAAATATTTTCTTGGCCGAAGATGTCAACAGGCAATTTTTCTGCAATGTTACGAAATTCAGTCAGCAGTTGGCGGTTTGCAGTTGGCAGTTAATTTATCTCCCGTGCAAACTGCCAACTGCGTACTGCAAACTTACTTAAGTCGTGGTTTTAAAAACGCAAGCGTATGCTCATAGGCATCTTTGGTAGCTGCGCTGTCGTAAATCGGATTGCTTGGGTTGGCGAAGCCGTGGTCCGCATCATATTGGTGTACTTCCACTTTTTTACCGGCGGTTTTCATGTTCGCTTCAAACTGGGCTACTACTTTTGGGTTTATCCAGCCGTCCTTGTTGGCAAAATTGCCCAATACGTCAGCATGTAGGGTTTTCAATTTGTTTACATCCTGCTCGGGCATGCCGTAGTACATTACGCAGGCTACATCCTGTTTGCCAGCGATCAAACTTGCCTGTAAGCTCCAGCCGCCGCCGAAGCACCAGCCTATGGTGGCAATGTGCGCATTCGGTCCAACATAAGCAACAGCTCCTTTAATAATAGCCTGTGCACGGTCTTCCTTTACAGACTGCATAAATTTGCCGGCATCTTCGCGGGTAGTGGCTACTTTGCCATCGTACAGATCCAGGTCGAGCACATTTACATCGCCCAGGTCGTTGTATAATTTCTCTGATTCGTGTTTTACAAAGTCATTCAGGCCCCACCATTCGTGGATCACGAAAAGCCAATTGTTGGTTGATTTTTTTGCTTTCATCTCAAAAGCGTTGGCGTCATTGCCACCAGCCACTTTATAGGTAACGGCTTTGCCGATTGTACTTTGAAAATGGTATGGGCGCGGATTGGCATGCGACATTACAAACTTTTTGTCGGAGGCCAGCATGGCAAATTGTTTGGTGGCTGACTCTTTACAACAGGCCATTTTACTCTGACTAAAGGCAAAGGCACTGCTAAAGATCATCAATAAAAACAGGGATAACTTTTTCATGGTGATTGAGGGTTTTTCTGAGTATTGGTTATACAATATTAAGTTGAATTTGTTTAAAGTCAGCTTAAATACGATGCCCCTTTTTGCATAGGTTGCTTCGCTATGGCAAATAATTGAAAATCAACCATAAGCAATTGGTAAAATTAATTTATTTCAATTTTGTTCTTGGTTTTAAAACCTGTTTTTTGATAATTTTACCGCCGAAGGCATTTAACCCCGAAGTAATTGCTATAGTACAAATGAAGTTCATCGAAAAACATAACCCGGTAAAAATAGAGGTAGTTCTGCTGCTTGCCGTATATGTTTTTGTGAGCCTTACCAACCTGTATTTTGTAGAGCGGCATACCCACAACTTTAACAATAAATACAGTCATAGCTTTTTAGCCAAGCGGAAAACCAAAAACATGTTCCGCCTGCAGAAAGCTTCCAGCACTACCTTCAGTCAAACTGAGACCCAGTATAAGCAGATCAGCCAGAAAGCGGCATTGTTTTTCATAGTACTGCTGTTTGCTTCGGGCACGTTTATGACCAAAAAGAGTCTCTTTCCCCATTCCAATCAACTTATACCAGACTACCAGTACGCATTTCTCAGGTACCGGTCCATACAGATCTGATATATCCTGTTTCCATCTAATTACTGCTTAGCAGTTAATTCAGCCCAATACTCAGCTGGATTGAACAGCACATTGATGCCCCTGTCAGTGCTTTTAAATCATCAAGGAAAAACAGGAATATCAATAAAATGACATACCAACAATATTATAATAAACTCATAAAAGACCTGGCCAATAGCGAGAAAAAACTCATCAATCAAAAGCAATTGAAAGGCGAAAAAGGCTACCTCGATCAGCAGGACCTGTATGCCTATATGGACCTTAGTAACGATGTGTATTCATTACTAAGCAAGTGCGAGCATGTGCTGAAACTCATTGTCGACGGTAAAGTAAATGGCCACGATAAAGTAGACCCGGCCGTGCTGCCCGGCGTAGCAGAGGCATAAAAACAATTTCAGGCTAATAAATAAGGTCTTGTTTAAATTCAGTATCTTGAGCTATACAAACAGACCTTATTTATGACGCCTGAATTTATCACCTATCAGAAATTTAATGATTCCGCATTGGCAAAGTGTTCACGTTCACAACGTGAACGCTTGTGTTCGCTTTTTTAATGGCTGATTGTGAGGCCTTAACTTTTGGGCGATGGTGGCAAATTGGTGTCAGTGATATTTCGACCCCTTTGCGGCTTTCTTTTCATCACTCTCCAAACGTCGTTCTAATTTCTTTACATCCTCGGCAGGCGGCAGAGGTTGGTGCTGAGTCGACCATTTTACCAACATCGGAAAAATGGTCTGTCATTGTAAACATTCGGAGATTGCAGGGTAATTATACTATTCTCCGGCAAGCGATAATATTTCCTGTAATACAGCTGCCGAGTATCTGAAATTGGTTTGCTGTATCTTTTGAAGTATTGGTTTTATAGATGGGATAACGCCCGAGCGCTTTGCTCTTAAGAAAATACCCAGGCTGCCGGTAATATTCAGATTCAGTCTTTGTGCAACTTTTCTTCCTTTGCCGTCATCTATAACCAGCAGTGAGGGTTCCGATTCCATTGCCAGCGCTATAGCACTTGCTTCACCCGGATCAATGTCCAATAAAGATTGAAAATGTACATCATTGACTTGCCTGATCTGAACCCACTCAGGTAAAGCAAAGCCAAATTCATCTGCAATAATTGCGGTAGTAACTACATGGCCGAAGAGCGCTTTCAATAATTCTAGTTCGCCTATTTTATCCAGCAGAATGAAACAACTGGTATCCGCAATAACGATCTCATATTCTGTCTGCATCGTCAAGCATGTCAGATACAGGATAATTTAAAATAGAAACGCCATAATCGCCAAGCAATTCAGCAAATGTCCTTTTGGACAGGCCGACCATCTCTGCCGCCTGGCCCAACGATAATTTGCCCGACTCATACAACTTGGCAGCAATGAACCGTATGGTATCATTTTGATACTCACCAAGGCTATCCGGCACCTGAAGCGTTATCGTAGTCATAATGTAAAGATAATAATAAACCTTGATAGCTTAATTCTTAAAATCTAAAATAAGGAAGGTCAACAGACCAGTCACATCTGCCGCCTGACGCTATGATAATTTCCCCGAATCATATAATTTGCAGCATGTGTAAAATATTGTAGTGACCCGTTACACCAAATTTTTCACTACTTTAACGTCTGCAATTAACTGATCATTCATGAAAGCATATTTTACTTTCGGCTTCTTCGCCCTGGCTGCTTTTGCACAGGCACAACAAAAAAATATTACAGGTTTTACGAGTGCCTCATCGGCGCAGGAAATAAAAACCGAGCAAACTTTCGACCAATCATTAAGTGCGCCGCGCATAGGCGAAACCATCAAAGAGCTTTCTGCATTTCCGCACCATTTAGGTTCAGCAGGTAGCAAGGCAGTGGCCGAAAAAATACTACAGAAATATAAAAGCTACGGGCTGAATGCGCATATCGAAACCTATTATGTGCTGTTCCCAACGCCCAAAACACGTACTCTGGAACTTACCGGCCCCACAAAATATACAGCATTGCTAAAAGAGCCCCCTTTGGCCGAAGACGCAACATCCGGGCAGGATGGTCAATTGCCAACCTACAACGCATGGAGCGCCGACGGAGACGTGAGCGCACAACTGGTGTTTGTAAATTACGGTCTGCCCGAAGATTATGAAAAGCTGGCCGCCATGGGTGTGGATGTAAAAGGCAAGATAGTGATCGCCAAATACGGCCGGTCGTGGCGTGGTATAAAACCTAAGGTGGCATATGAACATGGCGCCATAGGCTGCATTATCTACAGCGACCCCAGAGACGACGGCTATAGTGCCGGTGACGTATACCCCAAAGGTGCTTTCAAGAACGAATATGGTGTGCAGCGCGGCTCTGTAATGGACCTGGTGATCTATCCCGGCGATCCGCTTACTCCCGGCACTGGCGCTACTAAAGATGCCAAACGGCTCGACCGCAAAGACGCCGCTACTATACTAAAGATACCCGTATTGCCCATCAGCTACCACGATGCACAGCCGCTGTTGGCTGCGCTGGATGGTCCCGTTGCTACGGGCGAGTGGAGCGGAAGTCTGCCCATTACCTATCACGTAGGGCCGGGCAAGGCAACAGTGCATTTAAAAATGGAGTTCGACTGGAACATTGTTCCCGCTTACGACGTGATCGCCACTATTAAAGGATCAAAGTATCCTGACGAATGGGTGATGCGCGGTAACCACCACGATGCCTGGGTAAATGGCGCCAGCGACCCCATCAGCGGGCAATCGGCTATGCTGGATGAGGCGAAAGCGCTTGGCGATCTGCTTAAAACCGGCTGGAGGCCAAAGCGTACCATTGTTTACTGCTCTTGGGATGGGGAGGAACCAGGCCTGATAGGGTCGACGGAATTTGCCGAAAAGCACGATAAGGAGCTGCAGGAAAAGGCTGTAGTGTATATCAACTCAGACGATAACGGTCGAGGGTTTTTGAGCGAAGGAGGTTCGCAGGCATTGGAACCCTTTATGGACGAGATAGCCCAGAATGTGACTGATCCGCAAACTAACGTGAGCGTGTTCGACAGGCAAAAGGCTGCGGAGCTGGTCAATACTGCGTCTGCCAAAGAAAAAAAGGAACTTTTTGAACGCAAAGGCCGCAGGCTCGAGTCGTTAGGCTCGGGATCAGATTTTTCATCGTTTCTGCAGCACCTCGGTGTGCCAACCCTGGATCTCAATTATGGCGGAGAAAATGATGGCGGCGAGTACCATTCCATTTATGACAGTTATGATAATTACAGACGCTTCAAAGACCCTGATTTTAAATATGGGGTAGCCCTGGCGCAAACTGCAGGGCATGCCGTATTACGCATGGCCAATGCCGAATTATTGCCATTTGATTTCAGAAACCTGCACGCCACTATCGACCGCTTTACGACTGAACTGACAGACCTTACAAAAAGTATGCATGAAAGTACAGCGATAGATAACGCACTCATAAAGGCCAATGACTACACGCTGGCAGCCGATCCGACCAGGCATTTACAATCGCCTGTGGTAAAGGATACCGTACCCGCATTAGATTTTACTGCCTTGAAAACCGCGCTGGACAGCCTGAAAAAAAGCGCCGATAAACTGGCCGTAAATTGGCAAAAACAATCACAAACGGATATTGACCACGATAAGCTGAATAAGGCATTGTACCATGCCGAGCAGGAATTGCTGGATGCCGGCGGCTTGCCGCGCAGGCCCTGGTACAAGCACACATTGTATGCGCCGGGCCTTTATACCGGCTATGGCGTAAAAACCCTCCCCGGCATCCGCGAAGCAATAGAGCAGCGCAACTGGACCGAAGCACAACAGCAAATAGGTGTTGTTGCCGCTGCAGTAAAGCGGTTAGCGGCCTATTTGGGAACAGTTGGGGAGTAATATCAATGTTTTCATTGCCTTTTTCACGGTATAGCGCCCCTTATAGTTTATTCTTAAAAACTAAAATAAGGACCGTGCTTATTTTAGTTTTTTGGCAAAATCTAAAATAGGACATATCTTAAATTAACACTAACAGCGATGGAACAGGTAAAGAAAATAGATAATGAAAGCGATTATACCGCTGTAATGGCCAAAATTGATAGCCTGATGTCTAAAGGAAGCCAAAATGTGTCTCAAGAAGAACTGGCTGAGATAAGAGCACTTGCATTGGCTGCGCAGCAATACGAACAGCAAAATATGTAATGCTTTGGGCGTGCCCGCTGATAGAAGCGGTCAGGCTTTACACTCATACGCCTGCAAGCGTTACCCACAGGCCGGTACCCGTTTCAATCCTTCACGCGTTTCTCCATAGTGTCATAGCTGAGGCACGAAGCAATCGCATGCTATACCGAGAGAGTATGCTAGTCATAAACTTTTCAAAGTCTTGACAAATTCTGCTAATGTGAATACCGAATTTGTAGGCTCATCCGAATATTCAATACTCTCAAACTCATGCCAAGTAGGGTCTATTTTATAATCAAATGTATCCAAGAATATTTCCTGTACTTTCCATTGATCAGCATAAAACCATTCACTATCGATCAATTTCGATTTGATGAGCAATTCTAATTCCTCTATGCTGATAGATTGGTCATTCTCAAAAATGATAGAATCAAATTTCTTGTAGTTGTCGGCATCGCGGTATAGGTAATTGAATTTGATATTTGGCATGAAGCCAAAGTAGGCAAGTTAGAGGGTTTTGTCAATCGGATATGAGTGAACCTATAGTATAATAAAAAGGAAGAGATATTTGCGGCTTAATTTGCTGGCATTAAATTGAATTTATAGACGCCATTTATCAAAATTTCTTGATAAATCATAGCTAGCCAATTGGCAAATTTATCATTTAGGCTTCCAAAGAATTGATCACCATTAAAATTAATGTTGCTTATATTGTCTCTATTATCTGATTCAAAGTGGAAGTATTTATTCCTTAGATTAATCATTAAATCTAAGACATTGGAATAGCTGATTGTAATAACACTACCATCATCAGAGTAATCCATCCCCAAACATAATCTTTCTATAATTTTTTGTTTTTTCTTATCTAGAATTTCATCGCCAACATAGGTGTCTATTTTAAAAGGACAGCGTAGTAAATAATCTTCAAAAAGCATTTTAATAAACCTATTGAAAAACTTCAGCTGCCCTGAATCTTTATTGGTGAAAAAAGATTTCAATGTTTCGTACGTGTTGTGATAGTTAAATGTTTTGGCTGAAAAAACCATTGGAAAACTATACGACATGTATTCCAATGCCCTATACAAATTTAAAAAAGCACCTACGTTGTTGTCCTTTGCTTTATTTATAAAATACCAAGAAAATTCAGTTAATAATTCATCGTATAATTGTTTGTTTCGAGTGCTAACTCGAAAGTAATAATTCACGTCTTTTATCCCAAAGTCAGATGTCAACCAGTCTTTTATGGGATTTTGGGAGGTATTATCAGAAAAAGAATCGCGAATTTTATTGTATGTTATTTTTTGCTCTACCAAAATATTGTTATAGCTCTCGTAGACATTAATTGTTCCTAATAAAAGTCTAAATAATATTGATTCAGATGTTGGCTTTAAACTCAGTCTTAAAGTTTCCGGGAATAAATTATATTCACGAACATCCAATCTTTCGATATAAGTGAAATCGTTATATTCGAATCTATCCATGGCTACATGAATAATAAGGAGCCTTGAGAGACAATTTCTCTGACGTCAAGTTCTGAAAATGAATCCCCTTTTAAAATTGGATATTTAGATATAAAATATTCAACAGTCAAGCGTCGTAGGTGGCCAAGCTTAACTTTTGATATATCGAATTCTTCAAAGGCGCTTTCAAATTTTTCAATGTTTTCTCTAAAATCTTCTACAGTCTCTTTTTTTATTACATCGTAACTTTTGCTAATCGCCGCGCAAAACCCTATTAGGTTGTTAGTTTGCTTAAACCACTTAAGCAGTTCGGGATCGCTAATGAATTTTTCGATTAGTGATATTACATCCAGAAAATTTTGATTCCCTTGTGTAACATCAGACTCTATAATCTTTTCTGCAATCAGTTCGTCCATTTTAGATTCAATAATCTTTTGATTGTCGATATTTACTGAATTGCTTAAATAAGAAATATAACCCTTAATAATATCATCTTTGTCAAATGAACCTTTTATCCTCTTTTTGCTCCTAGCTTTCTCAGTTTGCACAGCGATACTCAGCTCATCGAAATCAAAAATGTTATAAGCCAGCACTTCTATTTGATGTCTTGCAGACATTGGCTTTTGGCCATTATTTAACGTAATCATTCTATACAACAACCTGTCTTCTGAATCAGAAATTAATATGTTGAAATATATTTTTGATTCGGCTATGGTATCAAAATTAGCTTCATAAGCTCTCTTCAAAGTAGTAAGCCGTTGAATACCGTCTAGTATGTATAAATTTCCTTTATTCTTTTCGAATATTTGTTTCAACTCGTCGGTGGTCTTTTCTTTTATAACAGATATGTCATCAACAACTAGAGCCAAAGTAATAGGAGGCATAATACAGCCTTTAACTATATCCCTCTCTAACTTTTTGTAAAATTTTTCATCAAGTTTTTTACGTTGAGCATAATATTTATCGATTTGAGGGTAGAAATTCTCAATTGCGTATTTATAGGTTGTTTTCCCGCTGCAAAACACACTGCTCACAACTTTGTCAAATTCTTTATCAAAGAAACTTGTTTCCATAATTAATTAGTTAAAAATCAAATATAAACCTACATCTTAAAAAGATCATTGTGTGTTTTAAGAAAAGTGGCGTCCGGATAAAACTTCTTCGGTTTGATCAGCTCTTTTCCATCATACTCGATAAAATTCTGCCTGATACTTTCTACATCCTTTTCTTTGTAAAAGCGCGATGATATTTTCAGACTCAGGTTTTCTGTAACCGTTATCAACCCACAATCGAAAGCTTTATCGTGTAAAGTGTTTAAAGCCAAACCATTCGCCGGGTTTAGCCGGTTACCTTTTTCTTTGCTCCATGGCAAAATATGGCTAGCTACTATAAGTTCAGGTACTTCGATCCCTGTGATGCAGCACTGGTTGTTAAAATTGGATAGCACAATTTTGCGAAATAGCGATTGGTTTACCCGTACGGTCACTAATCGCTCTCGCTCCTTCCCTTCAATATCTTTCAAGTTATCCAGGTCAATATGGTTTACTTTGGCAATGGTCGAGTTCTTCTTTTTCGCGAGTAGCTTTTCGCCCTCAATAAATTGTTCGTCCCAATTATTCATGTATTCCTGCCAAACTTCTTTATCCAGCTTGCTAGTGTTTTCAAGGCCTTTGATACCTCGTTCTTTCAGTTTTGGGTCAAGGCTTGCAAAGTTACCCAGTTTTCGAGCAACTGATGAGGCACTTCGCTCAATCAGGTTCGCTAAATCACGCACATCTGCATTGCGCGAATGCATTTGTCCAAAAGGGATTTTACAATATAGATTTATTGCTAAGATGGATTCGTCTTTGGTCCAAAGTTTTTGGCCTTCCTTCATTTCAGGTTAGGTTTCTACTTCTAAAAATACATGTTTACATCGAATATTTAAACATTGATTTATAAGCAGCTTAAGATTAGTGTGATAGAAGTCTGAAATAATATCGATTCTTGCTCCGCAGGTTGGGCAGGTAGTGGGTTGGTCAGTTATTAAATAAAATTCCATTAAATAATATGCTTAGTATCAGTTTTTCTTTTTCTTTAACGATGATTTTTGATCATGTGATTGAGCATATGAGATGAACCTGTCCATTAATTGTTGATTATTTAAGGCGCGACAATAGTTTATTAAAACGTCACCTCCAGTTTCTGGCACAACATCTTGCCACGGGGTGTAATTAAGATTTTTTTGGTGAATTAGAGTGGTATTGCGATAAACCGCAGCTGATTGGATTGCAATTTGGTTAGTTGCGGTATCAACAGCAACACGAACCATTGATGACTCAATAAAAGAACCCTTTTTGTTGGTCTTGTGTTCTATTGTCTTCATCCATATCAGTACAACATTTAAATGGGCGTCATACTCTTCCAATTGTTTGATATCATTGGCTAAGGTATCCACCATATAGGTCATTCCATCCTTATCCCCTATATACATCCATCGGTTATTTTGCGCATTTGCTTTTGAAAATAAGAATAGAAAGACAGGCAAGAGTAATAATCGTTTCATGCGTTTAGGCTTATTGAAGGCTATCGGTTAATTGACAGTAAGTTACGAATAAGTTTCAGATTATCAATGTGTAAGCTTTGGGGTGCCCTTTGGTGTTCGCCTTTTGTACTTACACAATAAAGGACGGACAAAACGCGTGAAGGATAGTAGCGGATACCGGCTCGTGGTTAATGCCTGTGCAGTATGAGCGGATAGCCTGACCCGCTTCTACCAGCGGGACACGCCCTTGTTCAGTTTGCAGTTTTGAGTTGGCAGTATGCAGTAACCAACAACTCAACCGCAATTGGCAGTAGTTGGGGAACGAAGTAATGACGCGTTATTTATCAATCCTTATAATAAACGTACTGGATTGGATAGTTCGCATCTTCGGAGGCTTTGAAATCTACGGATGTTGGAAAGCCATCGTTGTCGTATCGATAGATGAACGTGAAGCCATAATACACGCCGGGAGTTCGGGTTTTATTAACGTCACGCATATCAACCACGTTATGGGTGAAAGTAGTCGGCAGGCTGTTTAGCAGGTCAGGCAGCACGAGCGTTAATAACGGGGAGCGCCCTACCACATTATAGAACGGCGATTTTTTATCATCATAAATACAAGTGTCCCGCTCAGGGGCCAGGTTGTCGTGGTGATCTGCAATACTCAGATTTCCGGCCGCATCATAATCATAGCCTATATAGAACACCGATGGACTGCCCTTTTCCTGCAAGTTGTAGCCGATATCCGTTTTTATCAGCTGTCCCTTTTTATTGAAAACAAGCATCCAGTCCTGCGGTGCTGCCGGGGAGGTAAGCGTTAATTTTATTGAATCTGCCGAGATGTAATTGAAAGTATAAGTGAGCACGCCGTTGCCAGAATTATAATTATATGCCCTCACCAACCGGTTGTTGTCATCGTACTCAAAGCGACAGTTCCTGTATATCCCGTTCAGGTCGTACCCGTTGCATGCCGTCATCCGGTGTTTTGTGTCATAACTGAAATACAGCGTGTCATTGTTGTTTTTGCTGAGATAAATTTCTTTTAACAGTAATTTGGTTTGATGCGGGTCTGGGGCCTGGGTAACTTTGTTGCAGCCACAGGCAAACAACAGGATACAGCTATAAAATATAACGGCTTTGAGCGCGCGGGAAAAGGTAAAGGATTTCATAAGGGGAATATACGCAAAATGGTGGCAGCATGTTTAGGAATGGGATAATTTGATGGGAAAGGGTGGATTGAGCACGATGTTAGCCTTGTATAGTTACACGTTAAAGGACGGACGAAACATCATAAATCGTCATTGCGAGGAGTGAGCGACGAAGCAATCCCAAACTATACAGGGCGAAGGGAAAGGTGTAGAACTTGCATAGCCGCTCTGCTAATTGGGGATTGCTTCGTTGCGCGGCACACACCGCCCGCCTTGCGCCTCGCAATGACGTGGTGGAGGGAGAGGGATGAAAACAAAAAAGCGACAGGCTCTTAACCCACCGCTTCATATTTCTAAAATTCCGAAATCGAAATTCCGACTTCCGCATTCTACCTACTCCAACACCTCATTCCCAAACGTATTCCCTTCCTTCATATCCCCGCTATCATACCCTTTTTTGAACCAGTACATGCGCTGGGCGCTGCTGCCGTGGGTAAAGCTGTCGGGCGTTACGCGGCCCTGGTATTTCTTTTGCAGGCGGTCGTCGCCAATCTGGTGGGCGGCATTGAGTGCCGAGTCGATGTCGGCGCGCTCTATTACAATGTTATTATGATGGTTCAACGCTTCGAAATGCGCCCATAAGCCGGCATAAAAATCTGCCTGCAACTCCAGCTTAACCGATAGCTTGTTATATTCCCTCTCACTCAGCTGACCGCGTGCGCGGTCCATCTTATCAGATACGCCCAACAGGTTCTGCACATGATGGCCCACCTCGTGCGCTATCACATATGCTTGGGCAGCTTCGCCGGGTGCCTGGAAACGGTTTTGCAGTTCATCAAAAAAAGAAAGGTCGAGATACACGCGGCTATCGGCAGGACAGTAGAACGGTCCGGTGGCGGCAGTAGCAAATCCGCAGCCTGCATCAACCTGCCCGGTGTAAAAGTGCAGTATAGGGTGCGTGTAAGTTTGACCCATGGCTTTGAACAAGCTATCCCACACGACAGTAGTACCTTCAAACACCACACGCGAGAACTTTTTGGCATCGCTTTCGGGACCGCTCACCGGCTGCGAATTTGTTGGTTGCGAGGAATCGCCCTGCCCGCTAAGCAATTGCGACGGGTTAACTCCGGTGATGAGGTAGATCAGCAAACCGATCACACCTACAATACCACCGCCAAATACCAGCCCGCGACCACCGCCGCGGCTGCTGCCTTCTTCAACGTCGTCGCTCTCGCGACCGCCAAACCATTTCATAATTGGATGATTTTTTTAATGGTACAATGGAGAGGGGGGATTTGTTTGG
>Ga0207667_10006199_pt1 | contig 14518 bp, 11 predicted proteins | sample KBSCornC52_FD_184301 | JGI IMG/M metagenome (GOLD analysis project Ga0207667, IMG submission 184301) | Corn rhizosphere microbial communities from Kellogg Biological Station, Michigan, USA - KBS Corn C5-2 (SPAdes) (version 2) | ecosystem: Host-associated > Plants > Roots > Rhizosphere > Soil ... | reverse complement strand
CGGAGCGATCATGATCTCGCCGATTCCGGGCGCGGTGCCTGCAAAGCCGGGGTCGGCGACGCGGCCCTTCTTTGGGATCGTGCCAGAGGTGGTTACACGATCAGGCGCGCCGGTTCCCGATGGGCAAGGCGGTCTGCTGGTAATTCGCAAGCCGTGGCCTTCGATGGCGCGGACGATCTACGGCGATCAGGAGCGGTATGAGCAGGCCTACTGGAATGAGATTCCGGGCAGCTACTTTACCGGCGACGGCGCGAGGCGCGACTCCGACGGGTATTTCTGGCTGATGGGGCGCGTCGATGACGTCATCAATGTCAGCGGACACAGGCTGGGGACGATGGAGGTGGAGTCGGCGTTGGTGGCTCACCCGAAGGTGGCTGAGGCCGCGGTAGTAGGCCGTCCCGATGAGATGAAGGGGCAGGCGATTGCTGCGTTCGTCACGCTTGAATCCGGGCATGGACCGAGCGAGGAGCTACGGCAGGAGCTGCGGCAGTGGGTTGCCAAGGAGATTGGCGCGCTGGCGAGGCCGGACGATCTGCGGTTTACCGATGCTTTACCCAAGACGCGGAGCGGCAAGATCATGCGGCGATTGCTGCGCGAGCTGGCGTCAACTGGCGAGGTTAAGGGCGACACAACCACGCTGGAGGATTTTTCCGTTATCGCGAAGTTACGGGAAGGGGAAGAGTGAGAGTGAGAGGGAGAGCGCTCTCGGGCTTCGATCTTTAGCGTAGATGATTGGCGGGCTTGGCAGGCAGGGTGAAGTGGAAGGTGGTGCCTTTGTCGGCGTTGCTGGTGGCCCAGATGCGGCCTCCGTTTTGAGCGATGATGCTGCGACAGATGGCTAGGCCAAGGCCTGTCCCGCCGAGGGCGCGGGAGTCTGAGGCATCGACCTGCTGGAAGCGGTCGAAGATCTTCTCCAGCTTGTCGGCGGGGACGCCGCGCCCCTGGTCGATGATCTCGACGATGACCTCGCTCTCGTCGAGATTGCAGGCGGTGAGGTGGATCTTTCCGCCGGGGTAAGAGAATTTGATGGCATTCGAGATGAGGTTGTTGAGCGCCTGAAGGATGCGATCGGGGTCGGCCCAGACGTTGACGATCCCGGTAGCCAGGGTGATCTTGACCTCTGGTTTGGGGGTAAGGGTCTGCTGCAGGCTGGCGGCGCGGCGAAGCAGGTCAGCCATGTCGCACAGGACCGGTTGAAGCTCGGCTTTGCCGCTGCCGATGCGCTCAAGGTCGAGGATATCGTTGACCAGGCGGATGAGACGGTCCGAGTTGCTGATGGCGATGTCGAGCATCTGCTGGGTCTTCTCGGGACGGCTGACGAGCACTTCGCCGGCGAGCAGTCCGAGCGCTCCGCGGACTGAGGTGAGCGGCGTGCGCAGTTCATGGGAGACGGTGGAGATGAACTCGTCCTTCATGCGGTCGAGCGCGCGGCGTTCCGTCGTATCGGTGAAGGCGACGACGACACCGATCGCCTTGGCGGTTCCCTCGTCCAGCGCCGGGTGATCGATCTGGGGCTTGGCGACATAATCGACCGGGAAGCTGGTACCGTCCTTGCGCCAGAAGACATCGTCGGAGACGCGTACCGTGTCGAGGTGAGCGAGGCTCACGCGGATGGGGCATTCTTTGCTCGGATAGGGGGTGCCGTTGGCCCGGGTGTGGTGGATGAGGCGGTGCATCTCACGGCCGAGCAGCTCGTCCTGGGTGTAGCCCAGCATCTGGGCGGCGGCGGAGTTGACGATGGTCACCTTGCCCTCGAGATCGACGCCGTAGATGCCGTCGGCAATGGACTCGAGGATGGAATCTGACTGGCTGGTGAGGGCGCGCAGGCGGCCTTCGACGCGAACCCGCTCGCTGATGTCGATGCCGAAGCCGAGAACGTAGGGAGCGCGGTCGGGGGCAACGATGAGCTTGTTCCGATAGGCGATGACGCGCGTCTCCTTGTCGGTATGAGAGAGGTGGAGTAGGCCCCGCGCCTCCCCCGCTTCAGCGACCTGCTCCAGATACGCGGTCAGCAGATGCCTGCGTCCGGGAGCGATAAACTCTTCAAGGGAGTGGCCAACCATATCGGCCACGGTCCGCCCGATGGTCGCCGCGCCATGGCTGTTGACGGAGAGCAGAACGCCGCGCAGGTCGTGGGTGCAAACCATGCCGAGCGAACCTTCGACGAGCAGGCGGTAGCGGGCCTCGCTCTCGCGTAGCGTCACTTCGGCGGCGCGCTGTGTGGTGACGTCGAGGCCAGTGGCGACGATGAAGGTTATCTGTCCCCGGTCGTCGTGCAACGCCGTGGCGTTCCAGGCGATGCGGCGGAAGTTGCCGTCACGGTGCAGCCATTCGTTTTCAAAGGTGGCGGGGAAGTCGCCCGAGCGAAGCCGCTCGAAGTCGGCGATCGCCGCGGGAACGGTGTGCCGGGGATGCAGTTTGTCCCAGGCGTAGCGCCCGACCAGCGTTGTGAAGTCGTAGCCGGAGGCGATCTCGCAGGCGCGGTTGAAGCGGACGATACGTCCTGCCAGGTCCATGACCATGACCAGCGCGCCGACGGTATCGAGGACGGCGGAGACGAAGTTGCGTTCGGCGGTGAGAGCGGTTTCGACACGCTGGCGATGGCGGGCAGCGCGACCGATCTGGCGGATCCTGCTGTTGAGCTCAAGCCGCGTGGTGATCTGGCGGCTCAGGGCGGCGAGCGCGGAGGACTGGGCCGGTGTGAGGGCGCGGGGAAGCAGGTCGAGGACGAAGAGCGCGCCGAGTGCGACGCCGCCCAGCGTGACGACTGGAGCGCCGGCATAAAACCTGTAGCGGCGGTCATCGAGGAGGATACCATGAGGTCCATGCTTCGGATCCAGGCGGGCATCCTGTATCTCATAGATCGAGCGGCCCAAAATCGCCGTCTCGCAGGGCAGGCTGCCAAGAGAGGCATCCAGCGATTCGATGCCAAAACGGGACTTTAAAAAGATTTGATCGCCGGCGATGAGGGAGAGAGCGGCGACGGGAGTGTCGCAGATATGGGCTGCCAGGCTGACAATGTCGTCCAGGGCAGAGTCAGGCGCGGCATCGAGAGCCTCATATTGGCTGAGGGTCTCGATGCGCAAGGCTTCGTCCTGAACATGAGGGAGGCTCATCTGGCCTCTCGATGGTAGGGGAAGCCGTAAGTGCTGGCACTGCTACTTTTGGGGTACCGCCGCGAACTATGGTTTGGGCAGGGTGCAGCATTCGCCCGCGGCAGGGGGTTCGTCGGCGCTGGCATCGAGCGCGACCTTCCAACTTCCGTCAGCCACCTTTTTCCAGACGGTGAAGTACCGTCCGGAGATGACTACGGGCTGGCCGTTTTTGTCTTTGGAGTGGCCCTCGTAGTGCCCCCAAGTGAATCCCATGTCGTTGGATGGTCCCATCTGCGCTCCCTGAGGAGTCCAGGTAAGCTGATAGGTCTTTGGATCCCATTGCGCCTGGGCGGAGATGGCGGTGCGCCCGAGGACGGCAGGACGCCCATTGTTGAGTGTGACCCCATCGTCGGCAAACCAACTGGCAAAGGCCTTGCCTCCGCCGGCGGCGACTGCCTTCGCAAAACGCCCCTCAAGCTCCATGAGCAGCAGGACGCCGGGCGTGAGCGTGGGTTCCGCAAACGGATTGGCGGCGGGGTCGGTGGGCTTTGCGAGGACGCCGAAGCCGGGTGCGGCGGTAGACAGACTGGGGCCGGTCTGCGCCAGGAGGGGAAGGGAGACAGCCATGAAGAGAAGAAGGCCAGGACTCAGGATGCGCTGCATATGCTATCAGTATCCCACTCTTTCTGAGAGTGGGACTCGCCAATGGGGTTACATGGCGGGTGGATGGTGGGAGTCAATCGGCGCGCTCTCCGCGGCAGCGGCTTTGGCGGCGGAAGATGGGTTGACCGAATCACGAAGTTCCTTCGATGGCTTAAAGAAGGGAACCCGCTTGGCCGGAACGTCCACCCTTTCGCCGGTCTTGGGATTGCGCCCGGTGCGGGCGTTGCGCTGGCGCGTGCGGAAGCTTCCGAAGCCTCGAATCTCGATCTTGTCTCCGGACTTGAGTGCTCCAATGACGGACTCGAAGAGCGTGTCGACGATTACCTCTCCATCGCGGCGGGTCAGGTCGCCGAGGGCAACCACTTTGTCTACGAGGTCAGCTTTGGTCATGAGCGGTTTCCTTTCGTGCTGGGAGGGCGATAGGGCTTCGATGCAAGATAGTTTCCTTCTCGTTGATTGTAGACGGGATGGAGGCGATCCGCAGAACGAAATCGCGACGAAAAACAGCAAGGTAACCCGCATGAATTCAGATGCAGAATTGTGCCCAATGGTCACGCGGGAAAGACGAAATAAGTTCCTTTTTTCGCATCGGCCGGATATTTTTTACCCGCGGGGGCGGAAAAGGCGAAAGCAGAAGGCCTACTTCCACATGAAATAAAAGCCCGGCGCACGGTTCAGGAGCTGGCTGGGGTTGGGAAAGAGGTCGTCCGCGTCTCCGCTGAGCAGGGCGAGCACGCTACGCTTGTTCTTTGGCGGGCGCACGATGCTCGGCTCGCCGGAGATGCCGACGCTGCGGGCGGTGTCGATCAGCGCGTTGCGGAAGCCGCCCACCTTGTCGATGAGGCCGAGCGGAAGCGCCTGCTCCCCGGTCCAGACCTGGCCGGTGGCGAGCGGCTTGATCTTGTCGTCGGTAGAGTGGCGGCCGGTGGCGACGTCGTGGATGAACTGGCCGTACATGTTGTCGACCAACGCCTGGAAGTAGGCCTGTTCTTTGGGTGTGATGTCGCGGCTGGGGTCGCCTGCGTCCTTGAGCTCGCCGGCGTGAATAGCGACGCTCTTGAGCTTGGCCCAATGCATCAGATCGCCATAGTTGGTCCACTCCATAATGACGCCGATGGAGCCGACGACCGAGGCGTTGTTGGCATAGATCTTGTCGCAGGCGCTGGCGATGTAATAGGCGCCGGAGGCTCCCACTGACTCGATCGAGGCGATGACCTTCTTGTGATTCTCCTGTCTAACGCGGAGGACTTCATGGTAAATCTCCTGCGATGCCGCCGCGCCTCCGCCAGGGGAGTTAATATGCAGAATGATGGCCTTGACTGAGGAGTCTTCGCCAAATTTGCGCAGTTGGGTGTCGATATCTTCCGGTGAGAGGATGGCCCCGCTGATGTCGATGACGGCGATGCGGCTGCCCCCGCCCAGATCGAGCCCTGCCGACCCGGTGGCGGAGCGTACAGTCATCCAGACCATGAAGGTGAAGAGCAGGACGACTGCGGCGATGGAGCCGCCGATAACGCCGACATAGAACCAAGGCGAGCGCCTTCGGGGCGGAGCATATTGGAGTGGATAATTTGGGTAGGGCGGGGGATAGGATTGCGGCGGCGCTGCGTAGGGCGGAGGTGGCGGCGGAGCTTGCTGCTGAGGCGACGGGGAAACGAAATCTTCCGGCATGGTCAGGAGTGTAGCAAAGACAAGGGGCGAGGCGGGAGATCGTCCGGAAACAATGCTCTGAACAGGATTAAGGAGCGTCCCGGCAAAATTGTACGATCTGCGTCCTAAATGGTTGCCTGAGAGTCTAATAATTACAGTAAGATGAACCACGGTAGCCTCGCTCGCTCCCCTATGACCGTCTGGCGCAGTAGAAATCCGTTTTGCCGAAAGTTCGGTAGTTTGAATGGCGCATCCACAGCTAAGTATTGTTATTCCGGCCTATAACGAAGGGGCTCGCATCGAGGGCGCGCTTGAGCGCGTATTGTCCTGTATCGCAACACGGGGGTGGGATGCCGAGGTCCTGGTCGTCGACGACGGGTCCAAAGACGATACGGCGGCGATTGTGCATCGTTGGATGCTGGAAAATCCGCGTCTGCACCTGATCCAGAATCCCGGCAACAAAGGCAAGGGGTATTCGGTCCGCAACGGCATGTTGCAGGCCGCGGGCGAGATCGTAATGTTTACCGACGCTGATCTCTCGGCTCCCATGGAAGAGGCGGAGCGCCTGATCGCAGCGCTGGCTGATGGAGCCGACGTGGCAATCGGATCGCGCTGGCTGGACCGAACGCGGCAGACGATTCACCAGCCGCTCTACCGCCAGTTCTTCGGGCGATGTTTCAACTGGATCACCCGAACTGTGATGGGGCTTCCCTTCAAGGACACGCAGTGCGGGTTCAAGGCTTTCAAACGGCCAGCGGCGCAGACCATCTTCCGCCTGCAGACTATCGAGCGCTGGGGCTTCGATCCTGAGATATTGTTTATCGCCCGCAAGCTGAAGTATGTCGTTCGCGAGGTTCCGGTGACTTGGGGCCATGACGAGCGCAGTCGCATGAGCTACCTGAAGGACGGTATCAGGATGCTCGAGGACATGGCAAAGATTCGCGCGAACTCGCTTGCCGGACGGTATGACGAGGCGATTGCTGCGATGAAGGACACCAGCTCCATGGTGACGCCGCAGGTCGAGCATGTGACCAAGGTGAGCGCCGAACTTCGCTAACTGCGATGTCGGACCGACTGCCTCATGACAACATCGTTTGATGGCAATTTTTCCCATTCGGTAGATGTTGCCTGTACAATCTCGATTTAAAGATCATTTGCATCATTTCAGGTTGGCGCAGGGCGGCAGTACTTTGCCGGTTCACGTCCCCCGAAGGTTGTACCGTGCTGTCCGAACGTGGGACAGTCGCCGGTGGTCTCTATTGCTACCTTAGGTTTTGAACTACTTTCCCTTTGTAAGCCTTGAATACTGACCCGTTTTACTGAGGAGCATTATGAGTTTTCGTACCACACTTTATGGGATTGGTGTGGCATTGGGGCTGGGTACGAGCCTGATGCTGACAGGCTGCGGTAGTGGTGGAGCAATACCCGGTGGCGGGGGCGGCGGCCCGGTGTTGGGGTCGGCACTGACAGGCGTTGTGCGTGGGGGACAGCAGCCAGTCGTGGGGTCGACGGTCAATTTGTATGCGGCGGGCACCTCCGGCTATGGCTCGGGTGCAGTGTCGCTGATGAACGGCTCGGGCGCGGTGACGACCGACAAACAGGGGAAGTTCACCATTGCGAATGGCTTTACCTGTCCGTCGCCGGATGCGCAGGTCTATCTGGTGGCAACGGGCGGAGATGCGGGATATGGTACCAATAACGCCGCGGTGTTGATGTCGGCCCTGGGAAGTTGTGGCAGCATGGCGGCAGGCACGGTCGCCGATGTGAGCGAGGTTTCCTCGGTGGCCTCGGTCTACGCGCTGGCGCAGTTTATGACGCCGGGCAGCACGGCGGTGGGAACCAGCAGCACGAATGTGCGCGGCTTGGCTAACGCGTTTTCGACGGTGGCCAACCTCATCGACCTGAGCACCGGCCAGGCACGAGCCACGACGCCCGCCGGGAACGGAACGGTGCCGCAGTCGACCATCAATGCACTGGCGAATATCATGGCTTCCTGCGTGAATACGAAGGGCGACAGCGCATGTACGCAGCTCTTTTCCCTGGCGACTCCTCCGGGTGGAACGGCGCCCACCGATACGTTGGCGGCTCTTCTCGATATTGCGTTGAATCCAGGCAACAACGCGGCGAAGCTATACGCTCTGCGGCCATCCACGGGGATGTTTCAACCGACGCTCTCAGGAGCGCCCTCCGACTGGACGCTGAGCATCGAATATACCGGCGGCGGGTTGAACGCTCCTCAACTACCTGCGATCGATGGTCTCGGCAATGTGTGGGTGCCGAACGCGATCGATCCTGGAACCCTGAGCCAGTTCAGCCCGACGGGTGAGCCGCTCTCCGGAGCAAAGGGATTCAGCGGCGGGGGTCTGAGCTATCCGGAGTCGGTCGCTGTAGATATAGATGGGAATGTGTGGACCGCCAACGAGGGCAATGCCAGTGTCAGCAAGCACACGTCCGGCGGCACTCCGCTCTCGGGCGCTGCGGGATACACCGCCACCGGGCTCAGCCAGCCGGTTGACCTCGCGCTCGATGCGTCCGGGAATGTCTTCACGGCGAATGTCAACAATTCGGTGACCAAGTTTAGCCCGTCGGGTGTGCCTGCGGCCCGGTTTACCGGAGGCGGCCTTGATGTTCCCTATGCGGTGGCTATTGAGCCCTCGCAGAACAATGTGTGGATTGCGAACTACGGCCTTAGTAACAGCCTCTCAAAGTTCAGCAATAATGGTGTCTCGCCAACGGTGACAGGTTATATGGGCGGAGGGATGGCCGGGCCGGTGGGCGTAGCGGTCGATGCGAACAGCGACGTGTGGGTGGCAAACTTCAACAGCGCATCGCTCAGTAAGTTCAATAGCGCGGGAACCCCGAAGTCCGGCGCGGGCTATGCGACTCCTGCTCCGGTCAGCGCGGTCGCGGTTGATGGAAGCAATACCGTCTGGACTGCGAATACGGATGGATCGATCAGCCGGCTGTCCGCAACCGGCGCGCGCATTTCGCCGTCGATGGGCTATATCTCTGCTGGAGCTACGGGCGAAGTGGGCATCGCGCTCGATGCGTCGGGCAATGTCTGGACGACGGACAACTATGTGAACAGCATCTTCGAGTATGTTGGAGCGGCTACGCCGACAACGGTTCCGCTGCAACAGGCAGTGAAGAACAACGCGCTAGGCAAGAGACCCTAAGCGGGTACCCCACATCTGACCTTGGCATTGCTATCGGGTGCTCCATCTTCGGAGCTGCTTTTACCGAGCCTAATGTCAGGCAATGGCCTGTTGGATAAGTGCTTCGAGGCCAGTGATCGGTTGGAGGACTTCGTCGCTGAGGTTGTAACGGCTTTGCAGGTAGTGAGGGTCGTTGAAACTGAGCCACACTTTGCCTTGTGCGCCTGCCAGGCGAGGGCCTTGAGAGGGAGATCGATTGCGGAGAGAGTGGAGCCGCAAGCATGATGGGAGTGCCGCCCCTGGGGTTTCCGAAGATGAGGAGCTGGGTTGGCGGCATGGTGAGGCCGACTTTTGCGGCTTTGCCGCTATGGTCGATGCGGGCGAAGATGGTGATGGCTTTTGCGCGGAGGATGGCTTCGAGGCGGTCGAGGGTTTCGGGGACGGTGTAGGGGCTTGGGTGGGTGATGAGGCCGTTGGCGGGGGACATTTGCGAGCTCCTTGGGCGGAGTGTATCAGCCGGATCAGGATTTTTCTATTGGACTCAAGGGTGGATGCTATAAAGGCTGGCAGATAAATTCATACAACGAGAGAAGCTATGAGCGAGAACGGAATGAATGGCGGTATGGTGCAGGCGGAGGAGATTCGGCTGGGTGGGATTGTGCTGCGGTTTTTTATCGATGGGCCGACGAGCGGCGGTGGTGTGACGATGTTCGAGATGACGGTGGCGCCGGGGTCAGGGATGCCGGTGCCGCATCATCATGTGGGGTTCGATGAGTCGGGATATGGGGTGAGCGGGAGGCTGAGGTTCATGCTCGAAGGGCAGAGCAGGGATGTGGGTGAGGGCGACCTGGTATGGATTGAACGCGGCAAGGTGCATGGGTTTTCGAACCCGTTCGATGAACCGGCGAAGGTGCTTTGCACAATTACTCCGGGAGTTCTGGGGGCGGCATTCTTTCGAGAGATGCGTGGGCTGCTGGGTGGGGGCGGGCCTCCTGATCCGAAGGCGATGGGTGAGGTGATGTTGCGGTATGGGTTGGTGCCGGTGAAGCCGGCTTAGGTTGTCTTCAGGTCTGGACTTGTGGTGTTTATGAACCCACATCTCAGAATCGAGATATGGGGCACCCGGCGTAACGGCGATGATACGGCGATGAATGGGCACCCCGATTCGTGTCGGGATTGGATATATGGGCCACCCGCCCTCTTCTTACGAGGAGGTAGAATTTTTTCCGACAGCGCGTGCTTTAGCCGAACGGACCATCCTTTCGCTCAGGCTTCGTTGAAGCGAGTGCAGAGACTCCTTCGCGCGTTGCTCAGCTATCTCGGCTCTGTATCGGGCGACTTCGATCGCACTCTGTGTCTCTCGTCGACGCACCAACTCGCGGTAAACGTAAACAGCGAGCGTTGTAACAGCGACTATGACAACTGCCATTGCTGCCGGCAGGAGGTATCCGATCTTGGTTTCCAAATCATTTGGGATATTGGCAGAAATCCTTGAACGTGAGAGTTCAGCAACCGAGAAGGTAACGGCGAGGACACTCGTTAGGAAACCAAGGTATCTGCTTGTAGTTTGAATGATGCGGGAACGATAAAGCAAGAGCTCGGTTGGTCGGGATTCATTGGACGATTGAGGTGTCTTGTTAGGAGGAGTAACATTGCTGAGATCAGCCAGACGATTGCAATATTCTGTCTTTTGAGAAGAGGAAAGGAAGCTAGAATCCATTACTTCCTTGACGAGCTCTTCAGAAATCGTTTTTGGGGTATATAAATCTTCAGGCTCGACGCCATATCTGCGGGCCGTGGCATTGATGAGCGCAGTTAATACTTCGTACGTAGGGATATGTCCCTCGGATATACCCGGTCGTATCGCATAAATAACCTCTCTATTAGCGATAAGCGTCTTCTGAAGATACTCCCTGTCTTCGCGTTTGCCTAAGAGCTTTCTCGAAACCCAGTTGACGAGTAGTCCACTTGGAATTCCACTGATAACACCGACCACCCATGGGTTGCTATACCAACTCATTATGTCAACTTTCTGAGGTGATGTGATGTCTTGCCATTGTCATATGAAACGCCATATTGCGCTAGAGATGTTTGAACGGTGAGGTTACAACCAGGAGAACATCGGGTGCCTTAGTCGGTGGCAATCACGAGAATAAGAATTCCTTAGTGCGAAGTTCTTTTATGGTGTCGCGCAACTTGGCGGCTTTTTCGAATTCGAATTTCTTGGCAGCTTCGCGCATGTCGGATTCTAGTTTGCCGATGTAGGTGTCCAGCTCTTGCTGGGTGGAGAAGTCGGGCATGCCTTCGGCTTCGTCGGTGAGGTCGGCGTAGTCGGCTTTGAGGATTCCGGCGAGACCCATTTCGAGGGGGCGGATGATGCTCTCCGGGGTGATGCCGTTTTCTTCGTTGTAGGCGACCTGCTTTTCGCGGCGGCGGTCAGTCTCGTTGATGGCGCGCTGCATGGAGTCGGTCATCTTGTCGGCGTAGAGGATGGCGCGGCCTTCGAGATGGCGGGCGGCGCGGCCGATGGTCTGGATGAGGGAGCCCTGGGAGCGGAGGAAGCCTTCCTTGTCGGCATCCAATATTGCTACCAACGAAACTTCGGGGAGGTCGAGGCCTTCGCGGAGGAGGTTGATGCCGATCAGGACGTCGTACTCGCCCTTGCGCAGGTCGCGGAGGAGTTTGATGCGTTCGAGGGTTTCGATCTCGGAGTGCATGTAACGGCAGCGAACGCCTACTTCGGTGTAGTAGCTGGCGAGGTCTTCGGACATGCGTTTGGTGAGAGTGGTGACCAGGACGCGCTGATTTTTTGCGGTGCGGTCGCGGATCTCGGCGAGCAGGTCGTCGATCTGCCCTTTGACAGGGCGGATTTCGACGACGGGGTCGATGAGGCCGGTGGGTCGGATGATCTGTTCGACGACGACTCCGGCGGACTTGGTGAGCTCGTAAGGGCCGGGGGTGGCGGATACGTAGATGATCTGGCCGGTGCGCGACTCGAACTCTTCGAAGCGCAGAGGACGGTTGTCGAGCGCGGAGGGCAGGCGGAAGCCGTAGTCGATCAGGTTTTGTTTGCGGCTGCGGTCGCCGTGCCACATGCCGTGCAGCTGCGGGACGGTGACGTGGGACTCGTCGATGAAGATGAGGAAGTCGCGGGGAAAGTAGTCGAGCAGCGTCGGCGGCGGCTCGCCAGGGAGGCGGCCGGACATGTGGCGGGAGTAGTTCTCGATGCCGTGGCAGTAGCCGACGGATTTGATCATCTCGAGGTCGAAGCGGGTGCGCTGGTGGATGCGCTGCGATTCGACCAGGCGGCCTTCTTTTTCCAGTTGCGCCTCCCACTCAAAGAGCTCTTCGAGGATGGAGTCGGAGGCGGCCTTCTTGCGTTCCGGCTGAACGACGTAGTGCGACTTCGGATAAATGGGCAGGCGCGAGTATCGCTGCCGGACACTGCCGAAGAGCGGGTCGATCTGCGAGAGCGAGTCGATCTCGTCGCCGAAGAGTTCGATGCGGTAGGCGTTCTCGTCGTAGGTAGGGTAGACCTCGATGATGTCGCCGCGGACGCGAAATGTCCCGCGGCGGAAGTCGACATCGTTGCGCTCGTAGAGGATTTCGACGAGACGGCGGGTGATGTCTTCGCGCTTGATCTTCTGGCCTTTTTCGAGCAGCAGCAACATGCCGTAGTAGGCCTCCGGCGAGCCCAGGCCATAGATGCAGGAGACTGAGCTGACGATAATGCAGTCGCGGCGCTCGAAGAGGCTGCGGGTTGCGGAGAGGCGGAGCTTGTCCAGCTCTTCGTTGATGGTGGCTTCCTTTTCGATGAAGAGGTCACCGGCGGGGATGTAAGCCTCGGGCTGGTAATAGTCGTAGTAGGAGACGAAGTATTCGACGGCATTGTTGGGGAAGAAGGTCTTGAACTCGTGATAAAGCTGGGCGGCGAGGGTCTTGTTGTGCGCGAGGATGAGGGCGGGGCGGTTGGACTCGGCGATGACCTTGGCCATGGTGAAGGTTTTGCCGGAGCCGGTGACGCCGAGCAGGACCTGGTCCTTCTCTCCGGCGTTAAGGCCGGCGACGAGTTCGTCGATGGCGCGGGGCTGGTCGCCCTGCGGCTTGTAGGTAGTGGAGAGCTGGAAGTCCATCCCTATAGGATAGTGGATTGAGAACGGAGGGATGTGAATGGGTGCAGGGACGGAGTTATGGCTGATTCGCCATGGCGAGACGGAGTGGAGCCTGAACAGGAAGCATACAGGGCGAACGGATATTGGGCTGACCGAGCGTGGGCGTGCCCGGGCGGTCGAGTTGCGGGAGTATCTTGCGGATAAAGAATTTGCCGCGGTGTTGACCAGTCCGTTGAAACGGGCGCGGGAGACTTGCGCGATCGCCGGGTTTGGCGAGATGGCTAAGGTGGATGACGGGCTGCGCGAGTGGGACTACGGCGTCCACGAAGGTCGAACAACGGAGGAGATTCGGGCGGAGACGCCGGGGTGGTCAGTCTGGACGGATGAGATTCCCGAGGGGGAGACGTTGGAGCAGGTGGGGGAGCGAGCGGATGGAGTGATCGCGCGGGCTTTGGCTGCGGCGGGTGATGGCGAGCGAGTGGCTCTATTTGCGCATGCCCATATTCTGCGCGTATTGGCGGCACGGTGGGTGGGGCTGGAGGCTCGCGAAGGGCGGTTGTTCGTGCTGGGGACCGGAAGCGTAAGTGTGCTGGGATGGGAGCGCGAGGCAAGGGCGATTCAGGCCTGGAACAGAGGATTTGAGGAGTAGGCGCGGCTGGTTGTGGGATTGCTCTCACGCACTTTGCAAAGAGCGCGAAGGGTGGGCATCCGCGCGTTTGTGCTCAGGATGACGACGTAAACACAACAACTATCTTGATCAGGGCTTTCTTACATTAGAGGTGCTCGGGGCGGATGCCTATGCCGATGAAGCGCGCCATGAACCGGCGGAAGAGAAGGTGTGGAGTGAGGAGGCGGAGGGGCAGAGGCGGTTGGATAGGGTCAGGCTTGCCGAGCGAACGAGAGAGAAAGTAGTGGATCATTATCTGGAAGATCTGGGTGATGCGGGTGGGAAGCTCGCGGCGGCGTTGGATCTGGGCGAGGATGAGTTCGGTGACGCGGCCGCTTTTGAGTGCGGGGGCCAGGATGCGGGCGGCGGCTACGGCGTCCTGAATGGCGAGGTTGATGCCGATGCCGCCTACGGGCGACATGGCGTGTGCGGCGTCGCCGATGCAGAGCAGGCCGTCGCAATACCAGCGCGTGAGCCGGTTGACCTGCACGGAGAGAAGCTTGAGCTGCTCCCAGTTGGTGATCTCATCGACGCGGTCTCCCAGGAACGGAACGAGACGGACGAGCGATTCGCGGAAGGCGGGGAGCCCTGCAGGTTGGATGCGGGCGGAAAGAGAATCTTTGGCGATGATGAAGGCGCTCTGGAAGTAGTCGCCGCGATTGATCAGCAGAAGAAATTCACCGTAGTTGATGTTGCCGAGGGCATTTTCAGGTTCTCCTTCGCGACGGCTGAGGCGGAACCAGAGGACGTCGATAGGCGCTCCGGTGTCGTGGACAGGAAGATGAGCGGAAGCGCGCGTGGTGGCGTGCCGGCCGTCACAGCCAACGACCAGCGAGGCTCGAATCTCAACAGGGCCTGCCGGGGCGTTGGCACGGACTCCGGTAACACGGCCGTTCGATTCGATCAGGCCGGTGACCTCGTGCTCCATCAGCAGATGAAAGCTGGGGAGTTTAATTGCCTCGGAGGAGAGAAAGTTGAGAAAGTCCCACTGCGGCATCAGTGCGATGAACTTTGCCCTGGTGGGCAAGTGGGTAAAATCGGCCATCGTCATCTTCCGCCCACCGACAGCGATGGCAAGCTCGGTGAGTTCCTGATGCGGAAGCGCGAGAAAGGCGTCGAGAATACCGAGTTCGTGGAGGAGTTCGAGGGTTGAGGGGTGGATGGTATCGCCGCGGA
>Ga0207667_10006196_pt1 | contig 14521 bp, 11 predicted proteins | sample KBSCornC52_FD_184301 | JGI IMG/M metagenome (GOLD analysis project Ga0207667, IMG submission 184301) | Corn rhizosphere microbial communities from Kellogg Biological Station, Michigan, USA - KBS Corn C5-2 (SPAdes) (version 2) | ecosystem: Host-associated > Plants > Roots > Rhizosphere > Soil ... | reverse complement strand
GCGCATCCCTTAAGACACACAACCTGTTTATATTCGTAGGGTTATGTCAATTCATGCCCGATTATAAGAAGAACCTTGTCTTATTAGCCAGCGGCTGCAGTTGGCGGCCCTGGGTATCGTCGGGGCGGTGATCCGTAACAGCCGTGGGAGTTATGGTAATTTTCTTGCAGTGACGCCTTCCCTGGTAATTTTCACCGGCTTGATCAGCCCATTGGCGTCAAACTTCATATGGTCGATACATGTCACGCGATGATTGGCGTCTGTCTCTCCGAGCGGACGGCGATGATAGACGATATAATAATCATCTGTACCGGGAATATGCAGCACTGAATGATGGCCGGCTCCTGTAGCTACGGACATATCCTGCTGAAGGATCTTGCCGATGCGTTTAAAGGGTCCCGTTGGACTATCCGCCATGGCATAGGCCACCGAGTAGTCAGGGCCCGTCCAGCCACCCTCGGACCACATAAAATAATACTTCCCTTTGCGGTAGATCATGTACGGTCCTTCGACATAGCCTTCAGGTGTGATCTCTTTGAACGTGACGCCGTCGGGGAAGGGAATAAAGCCTGTGAAGTCGGGCTTTAGCCGGACGATATTACAATGACGCCAGCCACCGTAGATCATATACCAGGAACCATCCTTGTCGTGAAAGACGGCCTGATCGATGGGCTGGGCTCCGTTGTGGAACTTGTCGATGAGAGGATGCCCTAAGTAATCCTTATAGGGGCCCTGCGGTTTGTCGGCAACAGCCACCCCAATACCCCCTACAGTAGAATCGTTCTGTATGTCGTTGGCCCCAAAGAAGAAATAATATTTACCGTCCTTTTCGGTGATGGCCGGAGCCCACATGGCGCGCCTGGCCCAACGGATAGCGTTGGTATCGAGGATGTGTTCGTGCTTTTGCCAGTGTATGAGGTCGGGAGAGGAAAAGGCGTCGAAGAACACCTGCTGATTGTATTTGGCGGAATAGGTAGGGTATACCCAGTAAGTATGACCGAAGACGGCTGTTTCGGGGTCGGCATACCAGCCGGGGAAGATAGGGTTGCCGGAGGTCTGGGCCTGCGCGGTTGTGACTCTGGATGGAGCCTGAGCCCAGGAGATAGCCAGCAGACCAAAGGACAGAACTAAAGTGAGGCAGGATCGCATATGTCGCATGATTGAGGGGTGAAGATAAGAAGGAAAAAGGTAGATTTAAGTATGCTAAAACGACTGACCTATATCCTTGTTGCCGGGCTGCTGATGGCGATAGTATTCTGGGTGATGTTCCGGGTACACCGTACACTGGTGCTTGGGTTAAATCCTTTTTTAGATCTTCTCTTTATTGCTTTAGCCATATTGATATTGCTGCCGGGGATCATATGGGGAGTGGCGAGACTGCGATGGCCGGTGTGGGAGCTGTTTGCGGTGGGATGTTCGAGCTGGGTCTGGTGGTCCATCGGATGGAATGTGCTGATGGGCAATTCAACGCTGGATATACATTTGCATGATACCTACTATGTCGGGAGCAGGTGGAGCAGGGAGGCCGGGCATTGCCCTGGGACGATGCAGTACAATACAAGGAATTGATGCTTCGACGTTCGATCGAAGATTATTTGCGGATAGATACGGATCTGCCGGTGTTTTTCGATCGGGGTATACCGGACGCCCTTGCCTATGCGCGGCTGACCGGGGACATTTCACCGGCAGCCCTGGCCGATGAATACTGCTGTAACAGCCAGGTGTTCATCCTACCTCCGTGGGAGGATATCTATACGACGGATGACAAAGAGCCCTTTTTGTATTAGATTGGATCGGCATGCATCGAAAGCACCGGTCTGATTGTCCTTAAAAGTGCCAAATCGGGATAAGGGCCGTCTTTTCACTTTTCAACCAGCCTGTAAGGGCGGGTCATCGTGTCAACCTATACATCAGCAAAGCCGCTCGTTGTATCAAAATGGGATATTCTTTCAGATTGATGGTCTCTCCCGCCCGATGTGCACCATTACCGGAAGCTCCCAGACCATCGAGACAATCCAGGTATTGCGCAATGTCCGAGATATCGCCTGCACCTCTGGCGCCGGGATCGCCGGCTACGGTCTCTCCAATACTCATATCGCGGGTGACCTTGTCCAGCTGGGCTACCAGCCGGAGATTGCCGGGAGTAGGTTCCATGGCAGGGAGTCCGTCGGTAAAGCTGATAGCGGCCTGAGCGCCGGGCAAACTGGCGGCGACGATGGTCTTCATTCTTTCGCGGGCATTGTTCTTTTGTGCTTCGGAAAGAAATCGCAGATCGCCCGTGACATGTGCTGCAGGAGCAATAATATTCGTCTTGCCCAGGGCCTCGCCTCTTGCACCCTGGTTGGTCACTTTTATATCGGAGCCGCCGACGATGAGGCCGGGGTTGAACGTGAGATACTGCTCATGACCCAGCTGCTCTCTGAATGCATCGAGGATGCGGGCCACCTCATAAATAGCTCCATAGCCGGCGCTGTCGGTGAATACCTGAGAAGAATGCCCTGTCCTGGCTGTCACATCCAGCGACCAGCCGCTGACGCCCCGGCGGGCGGCGGCTACGGTATGCAATCCCATGGCGGATTCGAAACCCAGCGCGATATCGCAGGTTCGCGCACGCCCGATAAAATCCTTGCGCGCCACCTGGTGTGGGAAGCCGGACCGTTCCTCATCACCCGTAAAATAAGCGATGATATTCATGTCCTTTAGCTGCCCTGCCGCCTGAAGGGCTTGTAACGCCGCGATCATGGCTACATCTCCGCCTTTCATGTCGTTGACTCCCTGTCCCGTGGCAGTAGAGTCGTCGAGCACGGTGTAGGGACCGGCGGGCATATCGGGTTCGAAGACGGTGTCTAAATGACCGATCAGAAACAGCTTCTTACCCTTCTTTCCCTTATGCGTCGCCACCAGGTGTCCCGCCCGGTGGAGCGAGTCGGGTTCGGCTACCCATTCAATGATGAAATCCAGTTTCTGCAATTCCATCGCATACAGGTCGCCCACCTGATGGACACCGGCGATATTAAGAGTGCCGCTGTTGATATTCACCGAGCGGATAAGCAGCTGCATAGTGGCGTCCATGTGGTCGGTGACATAGGTCATGGCCTTTTTTTCCGCAGCGTCGAGCTGCGCATGGGCGGAGCTTAGCATAGTGGATGCGAGGAGGCTGAGGAGCAGACTTTTTCTCATGATAATAAAGATATTAAACCCGGCTTGTATTTTGAGGTCTATAGCACCATGTCCATAAAAAATATAACCCCGATAGTATTATTCGTCCTTCTGGCAGGCGCGGGGCGGGCGCAATCTTCGAAAGCCAATCTCGACCAGTGGCTGGACAACAACACGAAAGACATGGGAGGAAGGGCCATGCTGGTGGTATGGAAGGATGGAAAGCTGCTCTATAGCCGGAGTGTCAACGACATGACCAGGAGGCAAAAGATGGCAGGCAGGTATATCGCCCGCCGGCAAAAGAACGAGGCGAACTTTGACGACTATACGATGTCTTATCGTCAACCCATCGCCAGCTGTAGTAAATGGTTCAGCGCTGCCCTTGTGATGACCTTTGTGGATGAGGGAAAGATAAGCCTGTCGGACACGGTAGGAAAATATTTGCCGGTGCTGTCGCAGCATGGTAAGGGGAATATTACGCTTCGTCAGTGTCTCTCTCATCTCACCGGCATCAAAGAACCACCGCTAAAGGAAAGTATCCGGGAGATGAAAAAAATCGGCGACATGGATGAGGCTATACAGTATATCGCGGACATGCCCATGGAGGGCGCCCCCGGAACCGTCTTCCATTATAGTAATGCGGGGCTGCAAATAGCAGGAGCTGTCATCGAGAAGGTCAGCGGCGAGAGCTTTGAAACCTTGTTTGCGCAGCGGATCGCGCAGCCGCTGGGTATGCAGCACACAGACTTTGGACCCGGGAAGGGTAGGGTAGCGCTCCCTGCGGGTGGAGCTTACAGTACGCCCGGGGACTATCTGAATTTCCTTATTATGATCCTGCACAAGGGCGTGTTCGATGGTAAAAGGATACTAAGTGAAAACAGTGTAGCCGAAATGCAGGTGGACAGGATCCCGCCGGATGTAAAAATTGGATATTCACCCGTATCTATGGATAGTATCGGCTATGGATATGGCGAGTGGGTGCTGAGACCCGATGACAGGACGGTGACCAGCCCTGGTCTTTTTGGCAGCATCCCCTGGGTGGATAATGATCGCGGGTATTGCGCCTTTCTGATGACATTCTATATTAAAAAGAGAGATGCGGAACAACGCTTTAGGGAGCTGAGGCAGCTGGTGGATGGACTGTTCGATGGCCACTGACCTGGCGAGGCGGGTGATCACCCCCTAAATGCCGACGGCGTCATGCGTGTCCCCTTTTTAAAGAAATGATTAAAATGCGCCGGCTCCTCAAAGCCAAGACAATAGCTGATCTCGGAAATATTCCAATCCGTATGTTTTAGAAGGGCCTTGGCTTCGCTGAGGAGTCTTTCGAGGATATGTGCTGTCGTCGTCCTGCCAGTGCTGAGCTTGATGGCCCTGTTCAGGTGGTTGACGTGTACATTCAGTCTGTCGGCATAGTCGCTGGCGCTGCGCAGGACAAACTGTTGTGAAGGACTTTCGATAGGGAACTGACGCTCCAGCAGCTCCCTGAATACGCCGGCGATCCTGGCGTTGGCGTCCACGTGCTGGTAGAGGGATTCCGTAGGGCCGATCTTCAGGGCGGCATGCACCAGCTCCATGATATAATTACGGATGAGGTCGTACTTGAATCTGTAGTCGGACCGCAGCTCCGTCAGCATCTTTTCAAACACATTGCTCAAATTCTTATGCTGCTCGTTGTCGAGCATAAAAGCCGGCTTGCCGCCGGGGGCATACATAGGCAGCTCATGGAGACTGGCCCGGGTGTGGTCGCTAAAAAATTCTTCCTTGAAGATGCAGAAATATCCTTCCCCGATCCTGCCCGGGACGACATTTTCCACTGTATAGGGTACACGGGGATTGAAGAAGAGCAATGCCGGTGAGGACACTTCCAGGCTTTTATCGGCATAATGATAGATGTTGTGTCCATGCAGCAGCGAGATCTTATAATAATCCCTGCGGGTGTAGCGCATGGGCTGATGCGGGACTACGGTCAGGTCCCCGATCCTGAACACATTGAAATGACCGGGTTCGCTGCCCTGGTCTTCCGGCTGGCCGAGACATTTATTGCGATAAAAGTCCGCTATGGTTTCGATATTCGGCATTGCTCTTCGTTTGTTTGTTGGCCCTGGCCTGCTATCGGCAGATGGATTGTCCGGCCGGCTGTTTTGACCAGGGACCGTCTTGTTTTTAGTTGTTCTATTTCCTGTCCCATTCTCCTCCGAACCGCTCGATCATCCAGCCGGGGTATTCGGGCGACAGCTTGCTGACGGCGTCCAGCTTCTGTAGTTCGGCCGCATCCAATGACAGGTCGGTGGCTTTTAGATTGTCTTCCAGCTGCTGTGGGTTCTTAGCCCCTATGATGACCGTGCTGACGGCGGGTTGATGCAAAACCCAGGAAAGCGCAACCTGTGCTACGGATACGTTCCTGGCCCGGGCCATCTCCTGCATGACATCGATGATGTCGTAAGCTTTCTCCCTATTTACAGGAGGAAAGTCGAAATTGATACGGCGGCCTTCTTCCGGACTGGTGTTGCGGCTGTACTTGCCGCTGAGCAAACCTCCCGCCAGGGGGCTCCATACCATCAGACCCAGTTTCTGGCTCAGCAATAAAGGTACGATTTCCCTTTCTATGTCCCTGCCGGCGATGGTATAGTAGGCCTGCAGCGAAACAAATTTGGAGTAACCTTTTATTTCCGAGATGGACAGCGCCTTCATGATATGCCAGGCAGCGAGATTGCTGCATCCGATGTAACGTACTTTTCCGGAGGATACCAGCTGATCCAGCGCATAGAGGGTCTCTTCCAGCGGAGTGAGGGCGTCGTATACATGTATCTGGTACAGGTCGATATAATCCGTCCGCAGACGCCGCAGGCTTTCTTCCGCCTGGTGGAGAATATGTTTGCGGGTGAGACCTACCTGGTTGGGTCCTTCACCCACTTTGCCACGGACCTTGGTGGCGATGATGAGATCGTCACGCTGGAGTCCGAGATTGCGTATGGCCGTGCCCGTCATCTGTTCGCTGACGCCTTCGCTGTATACATTTGCCGTGTCTATAAAATTGATCCCTGCTTCCACGGAGCGTTTGACCAGCGCATCCACTTCGTCCTGGGGCAGGGTGCCGATGGCCGTCCAGAAACCCTTGCCGCCAAAGGTCATGGTGCCGAGACAAAGTTCCGATACTTTAAGACCTGTATTACCTAATAAATTGTACCTCATTGTCTGTTTGTTTTTGATGGGTGATGGTATGGTTGTCGCCTACCAGCAAGACAGGTGGCGGCGCCGCCTGTTCGGCCAGCAGAATAAGATTGGTGGCTGCCTGATCCCTGTCACGGATGTTCTCCCACATATCGTAATCCCTGGCATGCAGCCGGGCCTGAAAGGATGCCGGAGCCAGAACGGTGATGGATATGTTGAACTTATGGGCCTCTTCCTTGAATATTTCCGACAATCCCAGGGTGGCATATTTGGTGGCGGCATACAGACAGCTGTCAGTGGCGGCTCCGCAGGCTGCCATGGAGGATATGTTGAGAATATATCCTGAGCGTCGCTGCCGGAGATAAGGCATTACTTTATGCATCACCGTCATGGATGCCGTCGTATTGATCGCAAAACATTGGAGGACATCGGAAGGTGACAGCTCTTCCATTCTTCCTTCAGGGGCATAGCCTGCGTTGTTGACGACGACGTCGATGTGGCCGAAGGCGCTGTGTGCGGCGGCGATGGATCGTTCGATGGCGTATTCGTTCGTGAGGTCCACCTGCAGCGGCAGGAAATTCCTGATCAGCGATGTAGGAATGGCGTTGTGGATCTGATCCGTCAGTCGTTGTGGATACCGGGTGGTGGCGGCCACCTGATCGCCTCGTACCAGCAGCTGCTTTACCAGGGACAGTCCCAGTCCCGCAGAGGCGCCTGTGATAAACCAGACTTTTGGATAATGGTTCTGATTGTAGTGCATATTTGATCGGTGGTTTTGGAGGACAAAGTTAGGCTGGGCAGGAGGTGGGATCATTGTTCGCTTCAAACCAATAATTGTAAAAATCAAACAATCCAGTCAGGGAAGGATAAAAAACAAAATGAAACTAAAATTAATATGATGCCTGTCCAGGCGCCTGTAAATCTCATACGATTGATTCATAGTGCGTAAACATAACAGAAGTGTTGTAATCTGTTTTAATTATATTAGACTGTGGGTTAACTTTTCTTTAATTCACTTTATAATCCGTGATTTTATTTTGTAAATATTCCCTTTTTAAATACGTTTGATTTCGTTTTGTTTCTTTTAGTTGCATTTTGAACCCTAATTACCAACACTAACAATTATGAGCTTAAAATTTTCAGCGTTAATCCTATTCCTATTTGCGATAGGCATGCTGACAGGGCATACTGTATATGCCCAGGAGGTGATCAAGGGTCATGTCTCCGACCAGTCGGGCGCCGATCTGGAAGGCGTGACCGTTCAATCGAAACTGACTCACAAAGCTGCCATGACCAATGCGCAGGGCAATTTTGAGATCGTTGTCAAAATAGGCGACGAGCTCAGTTTTACCTATGTGGGCTACAAACAAAGGAAAGTGCTGGTCAGTGGCCCCGGCAAGATCAACGTGTCGCTGGCATCCGAACAGGCCAGCATGAACGACGTAGTGGTCATTGGCTATGGCAGCGTAAAAAGAAAGGACCTGACGGGGTCGGTGGGCACGGTGAACATGACAGACCTGGACAAAGCTCCGGTGCGAAGTTTCGACGAGGCGCTTGCAGGAAGGCTCGCCGGCGTGCAGGTGAGCTCCACGGAAGGACAGCCGGGCAGTGCGATCAACATTATCATCCGTGGCAATAACTCCATTACACAGGACAACTCCCCTCTGTATGTCATCGATGGATTCCCCGCGGAAAATCCAAATAACGGGTTGCTCAACCCCGCGGACATCGAGTCCATCAGCGTATTGAAGGATGCCTCTGCAACCGCCATCTATGGAGCACGCGGCGCCAATGGCGTCATTATCATCACTACCAAACGCGGCAAAATCGGCGTTCCCACCCTCAGCTATTCCGGATATTACGGCACTCAGAAGAATATTAAAACTATTCCGTTGATGAGCCCCTATGAATTCGTGAAACTGGAGAAAGAGATAGGCGTGAATATGGACTCCACCTACCTGGCCAACGGCGTGACGATAGATGATTATAAAAATGTAAGTGGAGTCGACTGGCAGGGGCAGCTGTACAGAAATGCACCCATGATGACTCATAACCTTTCGCTAACGGGCGGTACGGAAAAGACCCGGTACCTTCTTTCCGGCAATTTGTTTAACCAGAATGGCATCGTTATCAATTCCGGCTTTAAACGTTACCAGGGGAAGATGAGTCTGGACCAGACGGTGAATGACAAGATGAAGGTAGGAGTCAATGCCGTCTACACCATGACGCAAACGTATGGTACACAGGTGTCGGCCTCCTCGCTGTCCTCTATGAACAATCTGCTGTACAGTGTTTGGGGCTACCGTCCGGCAGCGCCCCTTCATCCTGCCGCCAGTGCGCTGGGAGACAACTATGAAGATGAGTTGACAGATGACATCGTCAACTCGGGGACAGACTATCGCCTCAATCCCATCATCGTGGCTCAGAATGAATACCGTAAAAGCTATGCGAACAACCTGCTCGCCAATTCCTATATGGATTACAACATCCTGAAAAATTTACGGCTGCGGGTGACAGGGATCTTTAACAAGACCATTCAGCACAACGACGCCTTCAATAACTCAAAGACCAGGAGCGGTAACCCCAGCACGGTTTATGGCGTTAATGGGTCCATCACCTATTACGAGACATCGAACTTTTTAAATGAGAACACGCTGACCTATGACAATACATTCAATAAAGTACACAAGCTGACGGTGATGTTGGGTTTTTCGGATCAGCAAAACCGCTATGAGACGCATGGCATGTCGGCCAACCAACTGCCCAATGAACAGCTGGGGTTGAACGGCCTCAACCTCGGGGTGCCGCAACCGGTGGTATCCAGCTCTTTGGAATGGTCCGCGGCTTCCTTCCTGGCGCGGGCATTTTACAGCTATAAGGACAAATACCTGCTGACGATGTCACTCCGCGATGATGGGTCTTCCAAGTTCAAGGCAGGCAAACGATGGAGTCTTTTTCCTTCGGGCGCCTTTGCCTGGCGGGTGATCAACGAGCCTTTTATGAAAGACCTGCATTTCCTCACGGATGCGAAACTGCGGGTCGGCTGGGGCAAGACTGGCAACAACAGGGTATCTGAATATGCCACTTATTCCACCATGAATTTTCCCGTCTCTGGTTATTATTCCTATGGCAACGGCCTGGAGATTGGCGGTTATCCCTCCGGCCTTGCCAGCGAAGATCTGCAGTGGGAGAGTACGGCCCAGACGGATGTAGGATTGGATCTGTCTTTTTTGAAGAACAGGATATCCTTTACCGCCGACTATTATAAGAAGATCACATCCAAGCTGCTGTTGTATGCGGACCTTCCTCCCACCTCGGGCTATAGCAAGGCGTATAAGAACATTGGTAAAACCAGCAATGAGGGATTGGAGCTGGCCCTGACTACGACCAACGTGCAGACGAAAGTTTTTTCCTGGAGCAGCAGCATTAACATCTCCTTCAATCGGAGTAAGGTGCTGGGGCTTACCCAAAACCAGGAGACGCTGACCTCCACGATGGGCTGGGATTCCTTCTTTGGCGATCCCTTATATCTTGCCAAGGTGGGGCAGCCTCTGGGTCAGTTCTATGGCTATATCTTTGATGGCGTCTACCAGTATTCCGACTTCAACTTGCAACCCAACGGCGCTTATGTGCTGAAGGACGATCGGCCAACAAATGGTAACACAAGGGCGAATATCCGGCCGGGTGATATCAAATACAAGGACCTGGATGGTGACGGCGTCGTAAATGCCAATGACCGCACCTTTATTGGAAGAGGCTTCCCCATTCATTTCGGAGGTTTTTCCAACAACTTCCGGTATAAGAATTTTGATCTGAATATATTCTTTCAATGGTCTTACGGCAATGACATCTACAATGCCAACAGACAGAACTTCGAGACGGGTAACAAATCCTGGCTGAACCAATATGCTTCCTTTGAGAACAGGTGGACGCCGGACCATACCAGCACCAACATACCCAGGGCGGGTGGCCAGTATGGCTATATGTATTCTTCGCGGGTGCTGGAGGATGGTTCTTACCTGCGGCTGAAGACACTGTCCCTGGGATACAATCTACCCGCTGTATGGCTGAAGAAGGTATCGGTGAGGAGTGGCAGGATCTTCGTGTCGGCGCAGAACCTGGTGACCTGGACAAAATACACCGGATCCGACCCCGAAGTATCCATCAATTATTCGGCGCTGACGCCCGGCTTCGATTATTCATCCTATCCAAGGGCCAGAACGATGACGGCAGGATTGAGCCTGACATTCTAATACATTAACTACGCAACATAGCATATGAAAATATATTTCACCTGTCTCGCAGCGCTACTGATGATGTGCGGCTGCAACAAATTCCTGGACAAACAGCCCACCAGCACTTTGTCGCCGGATAATTATTACTCTGACGCCGCCGAGGTCAATACTGCCCTGGTCGGCGTATACAATATCCTGGCGCTGGAAACCATGTGGGGCAGCCAGATCGAGGTCCGGCAGAATGCCAGTACGGACGAGAGCTGGTTCTCTTATACAAATTTCACCTCAGGCCCCTTCTGGTACAATTACGATCCTTCCGACCCCTATGTGCTGAACATGTGGACCAATTGTTATGCGGGCATTGAAAGGGCTAATGTCCTGCTGGCCCACCTGGATGGTGCGGCGATGGATAGCACCAGCAAGTCGGTGGTACGCGGCGAGACCTTATTCCTGCGCGCCTTCTACTATTTTACGCTGGCACAGTATTTTGGAGATGTGCCGTTGAAGCTGACACCGTCGATCTCCGTCAACAACGTGAATCGGACGCGAACGCCTGTCAAGGATGTATATGCGCAGGTATTGAAGGATATGCAGACGGCAGAGGGGCTGGTACAGACCTCGGATGTCAACGGTAATACGGAGCGTATCTCCAAATCCACCGTGCAGGGCATTCTGGCGCGGGTATGTCTGACAATGGCCGGACAGCCCCTAAACGACGCCTCCAAATACAATGATGCACTGGGCTGGGCGAAGAAGGTCGTTACCTCCGGTCTGCATCAGCTGGATACCTCCTATTCACAGGTGTTCATTAACGAATGCCAGGATGTCGACGACTGGAAGGAATGTATCTGGGAAATTGGACTATGGGGAAATAACAACGATGCCAATCGGCTGGGAGGACGCATCGGGAATGAGAATGGCGTTAAATGCAGCAGCAGCGATCCGGCCAATGTAGGATATGCGTATGGCTTTATCAGCGCTACCTACAAGCTGTATCACCTGTATGATACCGCGGACAAGAGAAGGGATTGGGCCATCTCCAACTATACGTTGAATGCATCCGGGGTGAAGTCGGCCATTTCGGCCTCCACTTTCTATACGCGCAACTGTGCCAAATGGAGAAGGGAATATGAGCTGGACAGGCCTATGAACAAGAACTATACCCCCACCAATTTTCCCATGCTACGGTATTCGGACGTGCTGCTGATGCTGGCCGAGGCGGAGAACGAGGTCAACGGGCCTACACAGACAGCCTATGACGCCATCAACCAGGTACGGAGAAGGGGCCATGCTTTTGGGCTGGACACCGCCAGTGTCATTGCCGACCTGCCCGCCGGGCTCAGTAAGGATGATTTTCGGAAGGAGCTGCAGGACGAGCGGGCGAGAGAGCTGTGTTTTGAAGGGCTTCGCAAACCCGACCTCATCCGATGGGGCCTGTTCCTCACTGCCATGCAGGATCAGGTTAACGAGATATCTACGCATGCATCCAGCTCCTTGCAATATGCCGCCCAGGCAGCATCCAGGGTGAGCGCGCGGCATTTACTATATCCCATTCCCACCAAGGAAATGTCACTGAACAAGTCGATGACGCAAAATCCCGGTTGGTAGCCAACCTTAAAAAACATTTTATGAAAAGAATTACCCCTCCCATTATATTTTTATTGATGGTCCTCTCCTGTACGAAAAAAGAGGTGCCATCGGCTGATTTTAAGGTGACCAGCGACAGCGTCAGCTATACAGCAGGCGATACTACCTGGTTTTCTTTCACCGGCGATCCCTATAACCTCTCTTTTTATTCAGGCGAGCCGGGACATGAATACAGGTTCCGTGCGCGCACCACGGCTACCGGAGACCCTCAGCTGCAGTTCTCCACTACAAGAGCCAGCGGGAATGCCGCAGATACCCTCCAGATATTGATGTCGACGGACTTTAAAGCTGTGTATGACAGTGCACATCTTTACCAGGCCACCTGGACGGACATCACTTCACGGGCGGTGCTGGCCACCTCTTCGTCTAAACCTTCCGGCATCGTAGACCTGGCGGATTTTGTAAAGGATACGCAGGCTGTTTACCTGGCCTACCGGTATGTCGGCACTACCCATACGGGTTCGCAGACTACCTGGACCGTTACTGCCATTACGATCAACAATGTGGTCACGGATGGTAATAATACGTTCTCTGTGGGTACTGTGGCGGATGGCGCCTGGCAGGTAGTGAATATGAAGAATAGGGCCGTAAAATGGACGGTGTCCTCTACGCAGCTGCAGGTGAAGGGCGGCGCGGCCAACAGTGATACTGCGGAGACCTGGGTGATATCACGGCCATTGATGCTCACGAGGGCCATCCCGGACATTGGGGTTTCACTAAAAAATATAACGAACAACGCCGTTGCTACCTATCCATATATCTATAAAACGCCCGGTACCTATACGGCTACTTTTGTGGGTACGAATACGACGGTATATGATTCCAAGCGCAGCGTGAAAGAGGTAACGGTACAGGTAAACTGAGGTGTTATTCCGTTCTCAGGCTTTTTGTTTTACGGGTCGGGCCTATGGTAAATGTGCGCCCTCCCCGTAAAACGGCTAATGATGGGCCTTCGGCCGAAAAGCCTGATCACTCCGTTCTCAGGCTTTTCACAGGATTAGCGAGCGCAGCCCGGATACTTTGGTATCCAATGGTGCAGGCGGCAATCCCGGCGATAATGAGCAGTCCCAGCACGAAGAGCCAGGGGCCCAGGGAAATATGGTATTTGAAATTCTGCAGCCATCTGTCCATCAGGAACCAGGTCATGGGCGCCGCTATCAGAAAGGCGATCACGATGAGGCGCGAGAATTCTTTGCCGAAGATCCAAAGTATCTCCGTGACGCTGCTGCCCAGTACTTTTCGAATACCGATCTCTTTTGTTTTGTTGGCGACCATAAAAGCAACGAGACCATAGAGACCCAGACAGCCGATGAATATGGCGATAAAGGAGAAGACGCGGACGAGCTTCAGCATGGTAGATTCCAGCTCATAAAATCCGGCGATGGATTCATCCAGGAATTGATATTCATATAGCTTATCGGGGAATGCGCTGTTCCAGGTCTTTTCCAGGGCGGGCATTACGGTGCGTATGTTTTTCATGTTCAATTTTACCGCATAGGCCTGGTATTGACTCGTGTAATTGGTGATCAAAATGGGGCTGATGTCCTCGTGGAGACTGCGATCATGAAAGTCTTTTACTACGCCGGTGATGGTAACGGTGACTTCCTGATTGAAGTTGATCTTTTTTCCCAGGGCTTCCTGAGGGGACTTGAGCTGTAGCTTTTTGATCATGGTCTCATTGACGACGCATTCCCTGGTGCCGTCCCCGGAGAAGAAATTTCTGCCTGCCACGAGGTGGAGGCCGAAGGTAGGGATATACTGGTCATCACCCGCCTTGATGCTGGTGCGGAATACCTCCGGCTCGGACCGGGTGTCATAGGTGATGATGGTGCCCCATGTATCGTCGGAAGAGGGTGCGGCATAGCACCGGGTGACATTCTCTACTCCCGGAATGGCGGCCAGCCGCCGGGCGGTAGTAGTTACAGCCAGTCCAACGGAGTCGGCCCCTCTGGGAAGCATTACGATGGCATCTTTATCGAATCCCAGGTCGGCATGCCGGGTGTATTGCATTTGCCGGGTGATGACGAGCATGCCCATAATGAGCAGGAAGGAGATGGTGAATTGCGTGACGATGAGCGCGCGCCGGATATTAAAGCTTCCGATGTGCTGTATCGATAGCCGGCCTTTCAGTGCTGTAGCGGGACGGAACCCGGAAAGGATAAGGCCCGGGTAGGCGCCGGCCAAAAACGTGACCAGGACGATGAGGAGGGGGATGAACAGGAGCAACAGGCCGTCTTTTGCCAGATCGATGGTCATGCTGGCGTGAAACCAGTCGTTGAAAGTGGGCAGGATCAGCGTGGCCAGAA
>Ga0207667_10006192_pt1 | contig 14525 bp, 12 predicted proteins | sample KBSCornC52_FD_184301 | JGI IMG/M metagenome (GOLD analysis project Ga0207667, IMG submission 184301) | Corn rhizosphere microbial communities from Kellogg Biological Station, Michigan, USA - KBS Corn C5-2 (SPAdes) (version 2) | ecosystem: Host-associated > Plants > Roots > Rhizosphere > Soil ... | reverse complement strand
GACGGTGTGAAGCAGCACATGCGACTGATCGGCGGCGATTTCCGTTTCACGAACGCGTTCCGCCATGCCGGGATTCGACGAATCCCACAGGATCGCAAAGCGGGAAATTCCAGGCGCCAGCGTGCGGAGTATTTCGAGACGTTTGGCGCTCAGTTCAGGCGCCATTAGCGAGTTGCCGGTTGCGTTGCCGCCAGGCCGGGCCAGACTCGCGACAAGACCAACTCCGACCGGGTCGCTAATGGCTCCGAGAACGATCGGGATCGTGCTGGTGGCTCGCTTGGCTGCAAAGCCGGCAGGCGTCCCGATCGTCACGATGACGTCCACATGCTCCCGCACCAAATCTGCCGCAAATTCCCTCAGGCGCTCGGCGTTTCCTTCCGCGAATTTGCGCTCTATGACGACGTTTTTACCTTCCAGATAACCAAGTTCTTTCAGCTTCCCTATGAAAGGCGCGATGAAAAAAGTGCTGGCACCTGTATTGAGCAGCCCTATTCTGAAGGGCCGCTGCGCCCGCGCGGCGAGCGGCCACAGAACTGCCCCGCCAGCGAGCGTGATGAATCCTCGTCTTTGCATGTGATCCATGGGCGCAGACCTTGTGCTATCCCAAAGACTACCACTTTGCCATCGCGCGGCGAGTGAGAAATCTCATAAAACGATCCGAAGGAGTCTCTTCGATATCAGGGAAATGCCGGCGGACGACACAAGGCGCGTCGTCTAGGATTGGGATAGTCTTGATTGGTGGCGGGAAACTCTGTGTCACGAGCAGGCCCACTGAAGACAAGGAAATCGATGGAAACGGCACTGCTTGTGAAAGAGCTTCGCAGTGAGTTCGCCGGCCCGTTCGAGCTGAACCTCGGCACCGGCGCCTGCGTCGCCATCACCGGTCCGTCGGGGTCCGGCAAGAGTCTGTTTCTTCGCATGATTGCCGACCTCGATCCCAACCAGGGCAGGGTCTGGCTGCACGGGATCGAGCGCGCCTCCCTTCCCGCCCCGGATTGGCGAAAACGGGCAGCTTACGTATCGGCGGAATCCGGCTGGTGGGCCGACACGGTGATAGAACACTTCGCCGTCAACAGCCGAAGCGAGGTCGCAGCCCTGGCAGCCCGCCTTGGACTTCACGCCGATCTCCTCGACGCGTCGATCGTGCGGCTGTCCACCGGAGAGAAGCAACGCCTGTCGCTGGTCAGGGCCCTGCTGCCGTCTCCACCCGTCCTGCTTCTGGACGAACCGACCGGCCCGCTGGATGAGGAGTCAGTGGTTCGGGTCGAGGCGCTGCTTCGGGAGCGAATGGCAACGGGAGCATCCATCCTGCTGGTGACTCACGATCCAAACCAGGCCGAACGCCTGGGTAACCAGCGCTATCGAATGGCGGCGGGACATCTGGAAACGCCATGAATCCGATTCTGCTGACCCCGCTGGACATCTCGATTGCCGCCTCGTTGATCATCCTCGATGCGGTGCTTTCGATTTGGCTCAGGCTTCGGCTGCACCGGCAAATCGCCATCGCCGCGGCAAGAATGGTCGTTCAGCTTGTCGCCATCGGCTATGTGCTCCGTTTCATTTTTTCCCTGAACAACCCGGCGGCAACGCTGCTGCTTATTCTGGTCATGGTGCTGGTTGCCGCGCGCGAGGTGGCAGCCCGGCCGGAACGCCGGTTCAAGCGCCATTCAAACCTCGTCATCGGATTTGTCAGCGTCGGCTTTGCCACCTTCATCACCTCGATCCTTGCGTTGACAACCGCGATCCGGCCGCAGCCCTGGTTCGACCCCCATTATGCGATCCCGCTGGCAGGCATTATTCTCGGCAACGTCTTGAATTCGGCCAGCCTGGCGCTGGACAGCTTTCTCGGCTCGGTCCGGCGCGAGCGGCACGCAATAGAAGCCCGGCTATCGCTTGGTGAAAGCTATCGTGAAGCGATCGCGCCGCTGGTGCGCGAAGCCATCCGGCGCGGACTGCTGCCCATCATCAATCAAATGTCGGCCGCGGGCATCGTGACCTTGCCAGGCATCATGACGGGACAGATTCTCGCTGGCCTCGATCCGCTGGAGGCCGTCAAATACCAGATCCTGCTGATGTTCCTGTTGTCCGGCGGCAGCGGCCTGTCGGCATTGGCCGCGTCCTATCTCGCGGCCTGGCGTCTTACCGACGAGCGGCAGCGGCTTCGGCTGGATCGGCTGCACTAGCGCCTAAGGTTTTGTCGCAAACCAGATGATATGGCGCGCACCGCGGCGCTTTGTGGTGGCGCGCACGGCAACCTCGTCGACATCGAGGCCGGCGTCGCGAAGCCGTTTTGAAAATAATGGATGTGGCCCCGACGACCAAACCGCGAGAACGCCCCCCGGCCGCAGCGCCCGGTGGACCGCTTTCAATCCCTTCGGATTGTAGAGCGCATCGTTGGCTTTGCGAATCAGCCCCTCCGGGCCATTGTCGACATCGAGCAGGATCGCATCGAATGCGGAAGCGTGAGATTGAATCACCTCGATGACGTCCGCGTTCAAGATGCTGGCGCGCGGATCGTCAAGGCTCTCGGCGAAGATGCTGGCCATTGGGCCTCGCGCCCACGCGATGACGGCAGGCACGAGCTCGGCCACCGTGATCCGCGCGTCGGGTCCCAGCACCGCAAGCGCGGCGCGCAGCGTGAACCCCATGCCCAATCCGCCGATCAACAGGTTTGGGCGCTTGACCGCTTCGATTCTTCTGCAGGCGAGTGTGGCAAGCGCCTCCTCGGATCCGCTGAGGCGACTGTTCATCAGTTCGTTCTGGCCCAGCATCATCGAAAACTCGGCACCTCGTCGCATCAGACGGAGTTCGGCGTCTGCGCCAGGCACGCGCGCGGTATCAATCTGCAGCCACGGAATCATGCGATGCTTCTACGCTATTTTGGCTTAACCGTGCGCCATCTATCCCAGCATCTGGGTATCGCCGCAGATCGAGATCGCCTGCCCGGAAATTGTTTTGCCGCGCGCGCTGCACATGAACAGGATCTGGTCGGCGAGCTGCTCCGGCGTCACGTAGTCCTTGATCGAGGTGTAGGAAAACGCCGTGCGTTCCATCTCGGCGTAGGAGATCCCGCGCTGCTGGGCCTTGGCTTCCAGGACACGGCGCTGCCGGTCGCCGGCGACGAGGCCTGGCAGAATCGCGTTGACGCGGATGTTGTCAGGCCCGAGCTCGATCGATAGCGATTTAGTCAGTCCGATCACGCCCCATTTCGCCGCGGCGTAGGGCGTGCGCATCGCAAAGCCGAGCCGGCCCGCGGCCGACGAAATGTTGACGATCGATGCGTTCCCGCTCTTGCGCAAGTGCGGCACCGCGAGCCGCGTGCAGTTGAACTGCCCGGTCAGGCAAATTTCCAGGCAGCGGTCCCAGTCTTCCGGATTCATCTCCTCGACTTTGGACGTCGGTCCGGCAATGCCGGCATTGTTGACAAGCACGTCGAGGCCGCCGAGTTTTGCCAGCGCGTCCGCGAACAGGTTTTTAACGGCTGACCGGTCCGAGACATCGCAAGGTGTCGATGTGATCGCGGGATTACTGGCCGCGACCGCTGATAGCGCCATCTCATCGACATCGCAGACGTGAACCCTGGCGCCTTCGGCTGCGAAGGCCCGCGCGATCGCAAGCCCGATGCCGCCTGCGCCGGCGGTGACCAGCACGCGCAAATCCTTGATATCGAGATCCATGATCGCTCCGGGATGTGGTTTGAGAGTATCAGCCGGCGAGACCGCCGCGAGAAAGGATAAAATCCGCCGCGCCGCTGATGTCAGCGGCAATTCCCTCAAGCGCCGCCACGCAATTGCCGGCGGCGATGGCCTTTCGCACATCGGCGTGACACCGCATCGCGTCGCCCTTCGCCAGCCGTTGCGGATTGGCGCGCAGATCGAGATTGATGACGGGCCCGGCTTTCAGCCAGAGCGCGCGGATGATCTCCACCAGGATCGGCGAGTGCGCCGCTTCATAGACCGCAAAGTGGAAGCTCTTGTTGAGTTCGACCGCGCGCGGCAAGTCGGGCGTCGATGCCTCGCTCTCCGCCCGCATCGCTTGTTCCGCGCTCGCGATCGACACAAGGTCACGCGTGTCACGGAGTTCGGCTGCTTGCGCCGCGGCGTGGCCCTCGATGGCGATGCGCACTTTGGTGAGATCGCGAAATTGCGCCGCCGACATCAGGGGCACGCGCACCGCGCGGTTCGGCGTCACCTCCAGCGCCTTGTCGGCGACGAGCCGCGACACCGCCTCGCGCACCGGCATGATGGAGACGCCAAGCATATCCGCCGCCGCCCGCAGCGACAGTTTTTCGCCCGGTCCAAGCCGGCCGGAAATCAGCAAGTCCGCCAGTTTCGCGTAGGCGCGCTCACCCAGCGTCTGACGGTCGAGCGGCTCCACCAGATTGAGCGCGACAGGCAAATTCAACGCGAGGCTCCCATGCAGCCGGACAATTGCGCGAGAGAGGACTCGACAACGGCCCGGTCTTTTGCAACTCTAACTGTGATCACAGATCACGGCAAGCGAGACAACGCGCTTCTCAGGAGAACCGCGCGGCGCTGGCCGGGAGAGCAAAACAGCCGCTTCGTGCGGCCGTATCAGGGAGACCAAGGCTGATGTCCAACAATAATCAATTCACGCGCCGCCGCCTGTTGAAGACCGCCGGCGGCATTGCGCTGGTGTCGGGAATCTCCGCGCCGGCGATCTTGCGCGCGCAGACCGCCGACGTCATCAAGATCGGTCACCTGACGCCGCGCACCGGCTTTCTCGGACCGCTCGGCGAATATGCCGTGATGGCGGCCGATCTTGCGGTCGAAGAGATCAATGCCGCGGGCGGCATGATGGGACGCAAGGTCGAATTGCTCAAGGAAGACTCGGTCAACCCGCAGACCGCCTCGACCAAGGCCGAGCGCATGATCGAGCGCGACAAGGTGGCCTGCATCATCGGCGAGATTTCTTCCGCCTCGTGCCTGACGATTGCGCAGGTCGCCTCCCGCAACAAGATCCTGTACATCAACACCGGCGGCAATTCGGACGCGCTGCGCGGCAAGGACTGCCAGCGCTACATGTTCCACGTCGAGTCGCAGAATTCGATGTATGTGAAATCCGTCGGCCGCTCGTTCCTGCGCGACGGGCTGGTCAAGGGCAAGAGGTGGTATTCGCTAACGGCGGACTACGCGTTCGGCCATGACCTCTTGAAAGTCGCCAAGCGCTTCATGGAAGGCAATGGCGGCAACTTCGCCGGTGACGATCTGGTGCCGACCGATGCCGCCGATTTCTCGGCCTACTTGCTGAAAATCCGCGAGGCCAAGCCGGACATGGTCGTGATCAATCTAGCGGGCAATCAGACCACCAACTTCCTCAAGCAATATGCCGAGTTCGGCCTGACCTTCCCGGTTGGCGGCTTCGGCTTCGACACGGCCTTGGCCTGGGCGGCCGGCAAGGGCAACTTCGTCGGCACCTGGCCGGTGGTCTGGCATCATCTGATCGACACGCCCGGCAGCAAGGCGTTCGTGGCGGCGTTCTCCAAGAAATATTCCAAGCCGCCGGAAAACCAGGCCTGGGGCGATTACATCTCCATGAAGATCGTGGCGCAGACCGTCAATGAGCTCAAATCGGTGGAGTCGCCCAAGATCATCGAGCACTTCGAGAAGGGCGCGAAGTTCGACCTGCTCAAGACCCGGCAAGGCTACTTCCGCGGCTCGGATCACCAATTGATGCATGAAATGTACGCGGTCACAGCACTGCCCGCCGACAAGATCAAGAATCAATGGGATATCTTCACATCGAGCCCGGCGGTGCCGGGTCCCAATGAAGATCTCGAAGTGATCGCCGCCACCAAGGAAGAGAACAGCTGCACGTTCCCGAGCTGACTGGTTGACATCGGCGCCTCTCCGGGATTTTTCGGAGAGACGCTGATCGCTTCGGTATCCTGCTCCGTAGTCCATTTCCTTTTGCCGAAAAGATGCTCGCGGCAGCGAGAGGCCAAAGCCATGTCCGCCATATTGTTAGCGCAGCAAATCCTCAACGGGCTGCTCGACGGCGTCTACTATCTCCTGATCGCGCTTGGCCTGTCGCTGATCTTCTCGCTCGGCGGCATCGTCAATCTCGCGCATGGCGCGTTCTATGCGATCGGCGCCTATCTCACGCTGGTGATCTCGCCCTATCTCGGCTTCGGCGGCGCCTTTGTGGCGGCGCCGGTGGCGGTCGCGTTGCTTGGCGTGGTGATCGAACGCACGCTGTTCCGCCGCTTCTACCGTTCCGACCCGATCCTCTCGCTGCTGCTGACATTTGGATTGGCGATGGTGGCGGAGCAGGTGTTGCGCATGATCTTCGGCGCGCCGCCATTGTCCTATTCGATACCACCGTGGCTGCGCGGACAGGTCGCGATCGGCAGCTTCATCTATTCGTTCTATCGCGTGATCCTGCTCGGCATCGCCGCGACGTGCATTGCCGGGCTATGGTTTCTGCTGCAAAAGACCTCATTCGGCCGCGTGGTCCGCGCCGGCGTGCAGAACCCGGACATGGTTGGCGCGCTCGGCATTTCGCTGCAGCCATATATGTCCGCCGTCGCCGCACTCGGCATCGGGCTTGCGGGGCTCGCCGGCGTGCTGCTGGCGCCGATCTATTCCATCCATCCGGCGATGGGCCAGGAGATCATCACCCCCGCCTTCGTCGTCGTGGTGATCGGCGGCCTCGGATCGTTCTGGGGCGTCGTTGCCGCGGCGCTGTTGGTTGGCCTCGTCAAGGGCGTCATGGTCGGCATCGGCTATTCCGCGGCCTCCACCGCGGCGATCTATCTGCTGATGCTGCTGGTGCTGTTGTTCCGGCCGCGCGGCCTGTTCGGCGAACGCATCATGCGGTTCGAGTGAGGCGCCCGGAAATGTTGAAGCGCCTGCCAATTCCCCTGCTGATATCAGCGTTCGGGCTGCTGGTATTGCCCCCCCTGCTGCTCGCGCTCGGCCTCACCATGACCTCGGCGACGGAAGTCGTGGTCTATGCAATAGCCTGCATGGCGCTGAACATTCTGGTCGGGCATACCGGCCTGGTGTCATTCGGGCACGGTGCCTGGTTCGGTCTTGCGGCCTATGCGGCTGCGCTGATGCAGCGCAACTGGATGCACGATTCGTTTTTCGGCCCGACCATTGCCGGCGTTCTGTTCGTGGCGGTGGTGGCAGCGGCGTTTGGATTCCTGATCCTGCGGCGGCGTGGCGTGTACTTCTCGTTGCTGACGCTGGCGCTGGCGGCGATGCTCTATGCGGTGTCGTTTCGCTGGACCGAAGTCACCGGCGGCGAGAACGGCTTGGGGGGCATTACCCGGCCGACGCTGCTCGGCTTCAACCTGGAATCCTCGACCGTCTATTACTGGTTCGTCGCAGGCATCGCGATGCTGGTGCTGATGTTGTTGTGGCGTTTTCACAATTCCACCGTCGGCAGCGTGCTGGTGGCGATCCGCGAGAACGAGCAGCGCGCGCGCTTTCTCGGCTATCCGACCAATCGCTACAAGCTTGCGGCCTTCGTGCTGTCCGCAAGCATCACAGGCCTTGCCGGCATCCTCCTGCTTTACCAGAACCGCATGACCTCGGCCGATCCGATCTCGGTCTCGTTCTCCGGCGATCTGCTGGCCATGGTCGTGATCGGCGGCATGCGCGGCTTCCTGGGTCCCGCGCTCGGGGCGCTGTTTTTCATCCTGTTCCGCGAATTCCTCGGCATCTACACCGAGAACTGGCTGTTCTGGTTCGGCCTGGTGTTTGTCGGCTTCATCGTGTTTTCGCCGACCGGTTTGGTCGGCGTCGGCGAGCGGTTGATCGCGCCCTTCCGCAAGAAGACGGTCGAAGACGCCGCGATGTCGGCGCGCCGCATCGAAGTCCTGCCGCTGCCGGAATTCTTGCGGCCCAAGTCTCACATCGACGGATCGGTGCTTTCCGCCCGCCACATCGTCAAGAGCTTTGGCGGCATCAAGGCGGTGCAGGGCATCGACATCTCGATCGCCGATCGCACCCTGCACGCGCTGATCGGACCCAATGGCGCGGGGAAGACCACGGCGTTCAACCTGTTATCGGGGATGTTTCCGCCGGACGAAGGCGCGGTATCGCTGATGGGCCAGCCGATCGCCGGACATTCGCCCGAGGAGATCGCGCGCGCCGGCATCGGCCGCTCGTTCCAGATCACCAACCTGTTTCCAGCGCTGAGCGTCGGCGAAAACATTCGCCTCGCCGTGCAGGCGCGGCATCCGCGTCGCTTCGATCCGCTCGCCAACGCGTTGTCGATCGATGCGATCAACGCCGAGACCGACGCCACTATCCGCTATCTCGGCCTTGCCGGCATCGAAAAGGCCGAAGCCGGCATGCTGTCTTACGGCGGCCAGCGCCTGCTCGACATGGGGGTGGCGCTCGCCACCGCGCCGCGCATTCTGTTGCTCGACGAGCCGCTCGCCGGCCTTGCCGCGGCGGAGCGCGAGCGCATCGGCGCCATCATCAAGCGCATCTCATCTGACATGCCGGTGCTGCTGGTCGAACACGATATCGACCGGGTGTTTCAACTCGCCGATCAGGTCACTGTCATGAATGAAGGCCGGGTGCTGCTCGACGGCTCGGTCGAGGACGCGCGCGCCAGCACCAAGGTACAGGAAGTCTATATCGGTTCCGGCGCGACCGAAATTGCCGCGCGCCCGCGCGAAACTGCCGCCCGAATCAACGCGCTGCTCACCGCAGCAAATGTCGACACCTTCTACGGCAAGAGCCACATTCTCAACGACGTCAACTTCACGCTGCATGCAAACGAGATCATCGCGCTGCTCGGGCGCAACGGCGCCGGCAAATCGACGCTGCTCAAGACGCTGATCGGCATCGCGCCGGCATCGAACGGATCGATCAAGCTTGCGGACAGCGAACTGATCGGGCTTTCGTCCGCAGAGCATGCCCGCCTTGGCATCGGCTATGTGCCGCAGGGCCGCGGCCTGTTTGCGGGCATGAGCGTCGAACAGAATCTTGAGCTCGGCGGGCTGAAGCGCCAGACCGGCAACGGCGTGCATTGGACGCGGGAGCGCATCTTCGAATATTTCCCGCGAATTCACGAGCGGCTCGATAGTCCCGCGGATTATCTCTCCGGTGGCGAGCAGCAGATGGTCGCGGTCGCCCGCGCGCTGTCGGGCGACGTCCGGGTATTGCTGCTTGATGAGCCGTTCGAGGGCCTCGCGCCGACCGTGGTGGAGCAATTGTTCGAAACCTTCGATCGCCTGCGCAAGGAAATCGCCATTATCATCGTCGATCACAATCTCGATCTGGCGCTGGCATTGTCCGACACCACGGTGGCGCTGGAGCGCGGCCGGGTGATTCACCAGGGGCCGTCCAGGGCCTTGCGGGACGACCTCGATTTGCGCCGCAAGGTGCTGTGGCTGTGAGAGCGAAATGAAAAACCAAAATCGCAACGTCGCCATCGTCGGCGCCGGCCTGATCGGACGCGCCTGGGCCGCGATCTTTGCCCGTGCCGGGTGGAACGTGCGGCTCACCGACCCGCATGTTCCGACGCTTGCCGCCGCGCCCCGCTTGATCCGCGACGAATTGCTGGCACTGGCGCGCCACGGCCTCGCCGACGATCCCGATGGCGCCGTCGCGCGGGTCTCGGTTGCGGGAAGCCTCAAGGAGGCGGTGATGGATGTTGAGTTCGTCCAGGAAAACGGGCCGGAGAAGGTCGAAGAAAAGAAACTCATTTTCACCGAGCTCGACAAGCTTGCGCCGCCGGATGCGCTGCTGGTTTCCTCGACCTCGGCCATCACGGCGTCGCGCTTCACGGAATTGTTGCCGGGCCGGGCGCGTTGCCTTGTCGGCCATCCCGTCAATCCTCCGCATCTGATACCGCTGGTCGAATTGTGCGGCGCGCCGTGGACCGCGCCTGACGCAATCGACCGGGCGCGGAAGATCTATCGCGAGATCGGGCAGGTGCCGGTCACGATCAACCGCGAGGTCAACGGTTTTGTCCTGAACCGGCTGCAGGGCGCGTTGCTTGCCGAAGCATTCCGGCTGGTTGGCGAGGGGTATATCTCGGCGGAGGATCTCGATCATACCGTGAAGGATGGCCTGGGGCTGCGCTGGTCGTTCCTCGGGCCGTTCGAGACCATCGAGCTCAATGCGCCCGGCGGCATCCCGGATTATTGCGCGCGCTACACCGGCTTCTACAAGGAGCTTGCGGCGGCCGCCGCCGGGCCCGAAGTTTATCAGAGCCCGAATGTGGACCGGGTGATGGCGGCGTGGCCGCACCAACCGACCCGGGAGCGCATCGCCGCGCTGACGCAGCGGCGCAACGACCGCCTTGCGGCGCTGGCCGCGCACAAGCTTGAGCAAAACGGCAAATCCACCGGCAAATTATGAGCGCATCGAGCGAGAAGAAAGAGAGCAAAGCATGAGCCGCAAAGTCATCATCACCTGCGCCGTGACCGGCGCGATCCACACCCCTTCGATGTCGAAGGCGTTGCCGGTGACGCCGCAGGAAATCGCGGACGCCGCGGTCGACGCGGCGGAAGCGGGAGCCGCGATCGTGCATCTGCACGCGCGCAATCCCAAGACCGGCCAACCCGACCAGAGCCCCGAGGCCTTTGCGCCATTCCTGAAGATCATCAAACAGCGCTCGAATTGCGTCATCAACCTGACCACCGGCGGCGCGCCGACCATGACGGTGGACGAGCGGGTCCGCCCCGCCGCGGTCTACAAGCCGGAGGTCGCTTCGCTGAACATGGGATCGATGAACTTTGCCTTTTTTGGCATGTTGAATCGATTCAAGAAGCTCGAGCATGAGTGGGAGCGCAAGCATCTCGAGAACAAGGACATCGTGTTCCGCAATACCTTCCAGGACATCGAATACGTGTTGAAGACACTGTCGGAGACCGGCACGCGCTTTGAATTCGAATGCTACGACACCGCGCATCTCTACAACCTGAATTATTTCCTCGAACAGGGCATGGTGAAACCGCCGCTGTTCGTGCAGACGGTGTTCGGCCTGCAGGGCGGAACCGGCGCGCATCCGGAGGACGTGCTGCATATGAAACGCACTGCCGACCGCTTGTTCGGCGACAAATTCGTCTGGTCGGTACTGGGCGCCGGGCGCAATCAACTGCCGATCGCGGCCATGGCGGCCGCGATGGGCGGCAATATCCGCGTCGGGCTCGAGGACTCGCTGTGGGCGGCGCCCGGCCGAATGGCGGCATCGAACGCCGAGCAGGTGCAGCTCGCCCGCAAGATCATCGAAGGGCTCGGCCTCGAAGTCGCGACGTCGGACGAGGCCCGGGAAATTCTCGATCTGAAGGGCGGCGACAAGCTGGAAGTTTGATGGTCAGGATAGCGTGGCTGCGCTCTTCGGTCGCACCGGCGGCGCTTTCACAAGCTCGCTGCGAGACCAGCCCGCTTAGTCCGAAGTACCAATATTGACATCGGGGCTTGCTGGTTGCGCGGACGCCCCGCCATGCTATCGTTTTGACGTAATCGGCCCGAAATGAGGCCGAATATCGAGGGAGGAAAGCATGCGGAGCGTGCGAGTGGTTGCCGTCGCGGTGTTGTCTGTGCTGGCGGTCTCCAGTGTTGCGCTTGCGGCAGAACCGAAGCAGGGCGGCATCTTACGGGTCTATCATCGGGACAGTCCGGCCAGCGCCTCCATCCACGAGGAGGCGACCTACTCGGTCAACGTTCCCTTCATGCCGGTCTTCAATAACCTCGTCATGTACAAGCAGGACGTGGCGCAGAACAGCATGGACTCGATCGTGCCGGATCTCGCCGAGAGTTGGGCCTGGAGCAGCGACCACAAGACGCTCAGCTTCAAGCTCAGGCAAGGCGTCAAATGGCACGACGGCAAGCCGTTTACCTCCGCCGATGTGAAATGCACATTCGACATGCTGATGGGCAAGTCGCAACAGAAGTTCCGCAAAAACCCGCGCAAATCCTGGTATAACGAGGTCGTCGACGTCACGCCGAACGGCGACTTCGAGGTCGCCTTCAACTTGAAGCGGCCGCAGCCGGCGCTATTGGCGCTGCTCGCTTCCGGTTATACGCCGGTCTATCCCTGCCATGTTTCGCCGGGAGACATGCGCACCAAGCCGATCGGCACCGGCCCGTTCAAGTTCGTCGAGTTCAAGGCCAACGAATCGATCAAGCTCGTCCGGAACCCGGACTATTGGAAGAAGGGCCTTCCCCATCTCGATGGTATCGAGTTTACCATCATACCCAATCGTTCGACGGCGATTCTGGGATTTATCTCCGGGCAGTTCGATATGACATTCCCGACCGAAGTGTCGATCCCGCTGCTCAAGGACGTCAAGGCACAGGCCCCGAAGGCCGTATGCGTCGTCGAGCCGAACAACGTCAGCACCAACATCATCGTCAATTCCTCCTCGCCTCCTTTCGATAATCTCGATATTCGCCGCGCGATGGCGCTGGCGCTCGACCGCAAGGCCTTTATTTCGATCCTGTTCGAAGGCCAGGCTGATATCGGCGGCACCATGCTGCCAGCGCCGGGCGGGTTATGGGCCATGCCGAAGGAGATGCTGGAATCGATTCCGGGCTACGGCCCTGACATCAACGCCAACCGCGAGCAGGCGCGCAAGCTGATGCAGAAGGCGGGCTATGGACCGGACAAGCATCTCGCGGTCAAGGTCTCCACCCGCAATATTCCGGTCTACCGCGATCCCGCCATCATCCTGATCGACCAGCTCAAGAGCATCTATATCGACGCCGATCTCGACGTCGTCGAAACCGCCAACTGGTTCTCGAAAGTCGCGCGCAAGGATTACGCGCTTGGCCTCAACCTCACCGGCAATGCGGTCGACGATCCCGACCAGTCGTTCTACGAGAACTATTCCTGCGGTTCGGAACGCAACTACACCAACTACTGCAACAAGGATATCGAGAAGCTGTTCGACCAACAGTCGGTCGAGACCGACGTCGCCAAGCGCAAAACGCTGGTCTGGGATATCGACAAGAAGCTTCAGGAAGATGTAGCCCGTCCGATCATCTTCCACAGCCGCACCGGCACGTGCTGGCAGCCCTACGTCAAGGGCATCACCATCATGGTGAACAGCTCCTATAACGGTTATCGTTACGAGGACGTGTGGCTCGACAAATAGCGTCAGCCATCGCGCCCGCCGGGTAATGATCTGCGCGTATTCCGATCGCAAAACCGGCGTTCGCTTTTGGGAATACGCGCGCTAACGGGAGCAGCCAGGTGTTTGCGTATATTGTGCGGCGCCTCGTCTTGATGCTGGTGACCCTGTTCGGGATCTCGGTCATCATCTTCGTGTTGCTGCGTATCGTGCCCGGCAATATCGTCGATATCCTGTTTGACGCCGCGGGCTTCGTCGATCCGGCCGACAAGGCCAATCTGGAGCGGGAACTTGGACTAGATCAGTCGATCGTCGTGCAATATCTGCACTGGATCGGCGGGCTGTTGCGCGGCGACCTCGGCTATTCCTATGTCTCCGAGAAGCCCGCGCTCGATGAGATCCTGCCGCGAATTCCGATCACGGCGCGGCTGGCCGGCCTTGCGCTGCTGTTTTCCGCCTCGATCGGCATCCCGCTCGGCGTGATCAGCGCGGTCAAGCAGGGCACCAGGCTCGACTATGCCTTGCGCGTCGTAAGCTTGAGCGGCCTGTCGCTGCCGTCGTTCTGGCTCGGCCTGCTGATCCTGATGGCGTCCGTCTCTCTGTTTGGATCGATGCCGATCTTCAATCCGAACCCGGCAACGTGGACCGAGGCGTTCGCGATCTATTGCGTTCCGGCGATGGCGGTCGGCTTTCGCAGCGCCGCATTGACGATGCGAATCACGCGCTCCTCGATGCTCGAAATCCTGCGGCAGGATTACATCCGCACCGCCCGTGCCAAGGGCGCTTCCGAATCGGCGGTCAATTATCACCATGCGCTGAAGAACGCCGTCTTGCCGGTCATCACCGTGATCGGCATCGAGGCGGCTTTCCTGATCGGCGGATTGATCGTTACCGAAACCGTTTTCAATATTCCCGGCATTGCCCGCTTCCTGGTCGAGGCGCTCCGCTGGCGCGACTATCCGATCGTCCAGAACCTGGTGATGTTGATTGCCGTGGTTGTGGTGGTCGCAAACTTCACCGTCGATATGCTCTACGCCGCGCTCGACCCGCGCATCCGATACACAGATTAGGAGGCCGCTTGGACGCCATCAACTACGATAGCGAATTAAGGCGCGCCGGCGCTCATTCCACGCGTGGCTGGCGCAGGCTGACGTTCCTTGCGCAACGCTACATGCTTGGCACGGTTGGCCTCTTCATCATGGTGATGTTCGTGTGGGTTGCGCTATCGGCCGACATCATTTGCCGCTTCGATCCGCTCAGCGTCGATTCCGCGCATCGCTTGGCCGCTCCCGATGCACGGCACTGGTTGGGGACGGACTCGTTCGGCCGGGATGTCTGGAGCCGGATCGTTCATGGCGCGCGGATATCGCTCGCCGTCGGCATCGGCTCGACCGCGCTCGGCTCGTCGATCGGCGTGATGATCGGTCTCGCATCGGGTTACCTGTCCGGCTGGGTCGACCTG